>Ga0065721_10052934_pt1 | contig 10864 bp, 7 predicted proteins | sample Mesricmetagenome_FD_59108 | JGI IMG/M metagenome (GOLD analysis project Ga0065721, IMG submission 59108) | Mesophilic microbial community from rice straw/compost enrichment Sample: eDNA_1 v2 (version 2) | ecosystem: Engineered > Solid waste > Grass > Composting > Bioreactor | place: USA: Davis...
GCCGTTAGGGTTGGAAGCAGGGTTGGCTGCCATGATAGTGGCAATCCCTCACGACCAAGCCGTCTCGACGCGATCTACGCCACCTAAGGAAAGGCCAGGGAAGGCAGCTCACCGAGTCCGCTTCGCGCCCTCATTTCAGCCATTCGTCAGGCTTGAACCCCATCCCGAAAGCCGCCGCAGGCTTTCCACGCGCGATTGAAGGCTCGACGATGTTGACGAATGGGGGAAAGGCTGTCGGCCACGTTGGCAACACGAGCGAAGGCCGGCGGGGAGAGGGCCGGCCGGCCTTCGCCTCCCCTTTAGGGGATCAACACTCTGATACCCCCATAGACCGCGCGGCCCGGCGTGGCGTAGCTGATGGTCTGCTGGTAGGTTTCGTTGAATGCGTTCTCGAGGCGGCCGAACAGCTCGACCGTGTCGGTGACCCGGTACGAGGCGGCGAGGCGCACGACGGTGTAGCTGTCGAGGCGGCTCTTTTCGAGCAGGAAGCCGTTGTTGAAGTAGTTGCGATAATCGTTGTCGAGCATCGCGCCGTTGTAGATCACGCCGGCGCTGAAGGTGCCGCGCTCGTCAGGCCCGAAGCGGCCCGACACGTCGAAGCTGGCTTGATGCTTCGGGCGCCGCACCTCGTTGCTGCCGTCGGGATCGGTGGCATCGAGATACGTGTAGCTGCCGCCGACATCGAGACCTGCCATGTGCCAGCGGGCGCTGAGTTCGACGCCCTGGCGCTTGCTCTTCCCGAGATCGTTCTCGACCGAAGGATAGACATCGATGATCTCGTCGGTGAGGTTGGAGTTGAAATAGGTCACGTCCACCAGAAGCCGATCGTCGAACAGGAGTTGTTCGACCCCGACGTCAAAGCCGCGGGCCTTTTCGGGCAGCAGGTCGGGATTGCCGACGAAGGAGCCGGGGATGAAGCCGAACTGCTCGAAAAACGTGGGGTTGGTGACGCCGGTGCCGTAGCTGGCGTGAAGCCGGGTTGAGCCGAGCACCCACGAGGCGGACAGGCTGTACGTCGTCGCATCGGCGAACGCATCGTTCTCGTCGCGGCGAACCGCGCCGCGCAGGAACAGGCTGTCGAACAGGTCGAGGCGGTACTCGGCGCCATATCCGAACAGCGAGCGTGTCTGCTCGGCGATCTGGCTTGGATCGGTCGGGAACGTGTTGCGGTAGCCTTCCTGCTCATGCTCGACGAACAGAGTGAGGTTGTGGGCCGCCTCGGCAAACTCGGGCGTGTCGAAGCCGAACGAACTCCGCGCCGACAGAGTGCGCCGATAGCCTTCGTCGCCAGAACTCTCGATCGTTCCGAAGCCGTTGACCGCGTGGCGCTTGAGATAGGCACCCGTGAGCACGGTTTCCCACCGGTCGACGGGCTCCAGCGTCAGTGCCAGGCCGCCCGACCAGTCCTGCGAGTTGGTGAAGCTGTCGTCGTCGACGGCCAACCCTTGCAGCGGGCCGCCGGAGAAATCGAAGCCATCGGTGTCGGTGTGCTTGTCGACGATCCGCAGTGTCGCATCGAGGCGGGCGCGGTCATCGAGCCTGGCGCCGCCGCGCAAATAAAGCGTCAGGTTGCGGTCGCCATCGGCTTCGGTGCCGTTGGCGGCCGAGCTGAAGCCATCGGTCTCCCGGTAAATGCCGCTGGCCGACAGGAACGTCTCGCGGTCGCCGAGCGTGACACCGGCCCGGGCAAGCCTGCTGTCGAACGAGCCGTACTCGACGGCTGCGTCGAACGCGGGCGCATCACCGCCTTTGGTAATGACGTTGATCACGCCGGCGAGGGCGTTGGAGCCGTAGAGGCCGCTCTGCGGGCCGCGCAGGACTTCGACGCGATCGATGTTGTTGGCCAGAAGCGAGGAGAAGTCGAACTCGCCGGAGCCGATTGCCGAGACTTCGATGCCGTCGACCAGAACCAGTACATGGTTGCCTTCGGCGCCACGAATGCGCACCTGAGTTTGCGAACCGAACGAGCCGCCCTGGTTGACCGCCACGCCGGGTACTTCGCGCAGGACGTCCTGCAGATAAGCGGTGCCACGCGCTTCAATGGCTTCGCCGCCGATAATCGTCATCGCGTTGCCGATCTTCTCGTATTCGACGGGCGTTGCCGTGCCCGTGACCACGATCAGCACGTGTTCGCTGTCGTCGCTATCCATGTCTGCAGGTTGAGAGACTGGCGCCTGGGCCAGGGCTGGCGGGGAGATCGCCAACATAAGCGTGGCCATGGCCGTGGTTGCTCCCCAGCCCGCTCGGCGTCCGATAGTTTGCCCCGTCCTGAACTTCTGCAACGTCATTCCCTGTTTCCGTCCATAGTCGCTATCGTCGGCGTACGGGCGCTGACCGATATCGTATCGTCCCCGAGAGAAGGCTATGACCGAGCGTTGAAGAGGCGGGGAGTTATTTACGGTAATCGCGACGTTACCGGCACGTTACATTTCAGCCCTTCCATGTCTCCGATAGCGATGGGCTGGATCGCGAGGCATGAAGAGCCGATGCGCGGTCTACCCCTTCTAGCAGCATTGGCGGCACTCATCGCCGGATGCTCGCCGCACAAAGGGCGCGAGATGAGGGCGCATGAACTCAGTCTCGCTGTCTCGCCAGATGAGGCCTTCGCCGCATGGCATGGCGGCCCTCCGGGGCGCTCTTCGATATACTTGCAAGGGATTGATGCACGAGGACAACTACGCGGACCGTGGATCCAGATCAGCGACGGCCCCGGCCTCGCCCTTGAGCCTGATTTGGTGTGGAGCGCGGACGGGCTTGTGGTCGCGTGGTACGAGCGCGAGCGCAAAACTGGCATGCTGACAGCCTGGCTCGCCGCCGTCGCTCCGGAGGGCGAACCCCAGTGGCGGGTGCCGCTTAGCGGAGGAGGAAAGCAAGCACGCAATCCCGTCGTTCGCGTCCATGACCAGGCGCTTCACGTCGCTTGGATCGAACAGGATGGCCCGGAGAATGCGGAAGCAGGGATCTGGTATCAAAGGTTCTCCGCTGCTGGTTCACCGCTTCAGCCGCCGATGCACGTGGGGCGGGCAAGCCGCGAGACTTGGAACCTCAACGCCGCCGTGCACGACGGCACGTTTGTCATTGTTTATGATGCCACGATCGGAACGGCGGCGCCCGAACTGCACATGATTGGCATCCGCGATGGGACAGCGGAGCATCGCCGGCTCAGCGAAGACGACGGCTATGCGTCGCTCTACCCGGATTTGCAGTTCAGTGTGTCTGGGCGCGCGGCGTTGACCTGGTTCGACGAGCGCGACGGAAACCAGGAAGTCTATCTGTTGACTGCCGATTCCGACGCGCTTGGCAGCATCGGCACTGCAAACGCCCGCCGGATCAGCCACACGCCCGAAGACAGCATCGGCGCGTACCTAGCTTGGAACGGGGAGATGATCGGCCTCGCCTGGAGCGACCGTGTCGGCGGCCAGCGCGACATTTTCACTCAGCAGTTCAGCGCCGAAGGCAGGCCCGTCAGTCCGGTTTATCGCGTAGCCTCGTCACCCGAGCACGCCGGAGTGCCGGCCATCCGCGCGCGAGACGAACGGTTCCTGATTGCCTGGAACGACTATGTACTGCGTGGCGACAGGGCGCACATGGACGTGGTCACTTCCCGCGCCCGTGTCGCGCATGTTCCGATCAGCCGCTGAACGCCGAGCGCATTGCAATCGCCTCGCGCCGATCGCGCCAGCGCCAAGCCAGGAGGAGCAGGAAGAACAACCCGGCAGGCCACAGCAGGCCGCCCGAGGTCAGCACCGGCATCGCCTGTTCGGCAGGCGTCGGCGGCAGGCTCATCGTGCGCTGCTCTTCAGTCATGACCTGGCCGGTCAGTCGATTGGGCGCGGGCGGCGTTTCCTGTCCAGTGGCGCCCGTTTCCGGAGCCGGCACCTGGCTCGCTTGTACTGCTGCCGTGGAACCAGTCGCCGCGGCGGATTGTGAGCTCGCGGTCGTGGCAGCCGGCGTAGCAGTTTGCGGTAGGTGTTCGAGAATACGTAAGCCTTCTGCACGTTCTGCTGCGGCGCGCGCATCGTTGCGCTGTGCGAAAGCCTCGAGTTCGGATGCTGCGGCTTCGATTGTCCGCCCCATCGCCTGTTCGAACGCAGCCTTGGCCTGCTCGATCGTCGGCGCCGGGACACCAGTGCGCTCGGCCTCTTCGATCACATAGCGCAGCAGCCGCCCGTTGCCGCAGGAGACGTCAGTGCAGTTGACCCCGTGCCGGGTCACGTTGTCGAGGTATTCGCGAACCAGGCGGGCGCGAGTTGCTTCGTCGGCCTTCCAGTAATCCTTGCGCACGGTCTCGATCATGCGCGCCGTGATGTCCTGGAATGCAAACGGCGAGTTCGCCTCGAAGTATTCCTTCATGCCGAGACCGGCTTTGTCCTCGACGTAAGTCTTGTAAGTCTGTTGCCACATCGCATCGTCGACTGCGTCCGTCGCGGTGGCGTCCCAGCCCCACAGGTACTCGACGAACTCGCGCATCGCGCCGGCGCCGGCATAGCCTTCCTGCTGCATTCCGCGGATCCAGTTCGGGTTGACGTAACGCGAGCGGAACTCGCGGCCGATGAACTGGTCGAGGCTCGCCATCGCCGGCTTACCCGGATCGCGCGTATCGGTGATCATTAGCTCGGGTGTGGTGCCGTCGAGGCTGCGGATCGCCGAAGCGAGGCCGCCCATGTACATGTACATGTCGTCGTTATCGAGCGTGCCGTATAGCATCGTCGAGTTGGAGTGGATGACGGTGTCAGTCCCCGACAATGCGAGCCGGAACACGTCGGGCATCGGCTGTCCCCAGTACCCGTTGCCATAGCCGTGGCCCATCTTGCGGATGTATTCGTTCGCGAAGCCGTCCTCGCTGTCCCACGACCCACTGGCCGCGACGATGCCCGAAGTGTTGAGGTTGAACTGGCCGGGCGGCTCGTCAAAGATACGCACGCCGGCCATTTTGTCTGCCTCGTCCGCATCGACGCCGCTCGAAATCAGCGCTTGCTTGATTTGCAGGTAGTGCTGACGGACCTGGTTGTCGGGCTCATCAAGCGCCTTCACCTTCTGGACCGCGGCGTCCATCAGCCTCGTGAGTTCGGCGAACAGCCCTTCGGAGGCCGAGGCGATGACGATGTCCACCCGTGGACGGCGGAGTTCTTCGCGCGGCACCACGTCGACGTCCACCAACGTACCGCGTGCATCCCACACCGGTTTTGTCCCGAGCAGATAGAAAATCTGCGATTCCAGGATGCCCTCGTGGCGCATCGTCTCGTCGCCCCAGATGACGAACGAGACCTTGGCCGGGTAGCGGCCGTGGCGTTCAACGTGCTGGTCCAGCATCTGCTGTGCGAGTTGAGAGCCGATCTCCCAAGCCGCGGGCTTTGGAATTTTAGCCGGATCGATGCCATAGAAGTTGGCGCCTGTCGGGTAGGCGTCAGGGTTGCGGATCGGCTCGCCGCCCTTGCCGGCCGGGACGAAACGGCCGCCGAGTGCTTTCATTAGGCCATCGAGTTCGCGCGGGCCCGAGACAAGAATACGCTTCCGCATCTCGTCTTCGAAGACGGCGACCGCATCCGGGAGTGCGGAGCGGTCGACGGCGGCGATCGCTCGCACGGTGCTCTCGACAGCGTCCGGCTCGGGAACACGGCCGAACGCGTGGAGGCCGAACGGAATGATCTGGCCGCGCAGCTCGATCAGGTAAGTCTCGACGCTGTGGAGTTGTTCGTCGGTCCATTCCGCCTCGGGATCGAGGCCGAGGTCCTTCGCCACGCCAAGCTCGACGGCAGCGTCCCGAGCTTGGCGCCCGTACAGCGCCGCGAGTTGCGCGTTCTTGCCCTCGTTCTGAATATGATCGTTGAGCAGGCCGCTGAGACGGGCCAAGTCCTCGCTCAGCCCGCCTTCGACGAACGGCGGGACCATGTGATCGACCAAGGTCGCCATGCTGCGGCGGCGCGCAACTAGACCTTCACCGACCACGTCGACGTTGTAGATATAGGCGTTGGGCAGATCGGCTATCAGTGCATCTGATGCATCGTCAGGACCGAGCCCGGCATCACGCCCGTCGAGCCATTCCAGCGTCCCGTGGGTGCCAACATGGACCACGGCATCAGCTTCGAAGCCGTCCCGCAGCCAGGCATAGGCGGCGACGTACTGGTGCTGCGGCGCAAGATCCTTCGCGTGATAGAGCTTTTCCAGGTCTTCGCCCCACGCGCGCGAGGGTTGCGGCATCAGCAGGACGTTTCCGTATTCCACTGCCGGGATGATCAGGTTCGCTTCGCCAGGACGGCGCTCAACCATCAGGTCGCTTTCGGCCGGATCGCCCCAGTCCTTGAGGATCTTGTCACGCAGGCTCGGCTCGAGCGCATCCAGCCACTGCCGATAGTCTGAAACCGGCAAGCGCTGCACGCCGCCTTCGGCGATCAGCGCTTCGAGCTCGCCCGGGGCATGGCCGGCGATGTTGCGGCCCCTGGTAGTGATCTCAGAGAGCACTTCGTCTGCGCTGGGCGGCGCGCCGCCGATATCGTAACCTTCAGCCGCCATCCGCTCGAGCACGTTGGCGAGCGTTTCGGCGACGTTGAGGTAGCTCGCGCCGATGTTCGCCTTGCCCGGCGGGTAGTTGTAATAGATCAGGGCGACCTTCTTGTCGGCATTCGCCTTGCGCGCGAGCTCGGCGTAACGCAGCCCGCGGCTCACTGCGATCTCCACCCGCTCCCTGATGGGGCTGGTGATCACCGAAGAGAGGCCGGTGGCAGGATCGCGCCGCTTCTCCTTCGTGCCCACAACCGTTGGGGCGATCGTGCCGGCAAGTTCGGGTGAGGCCAGGTTGAACGTGCCCTCGAAGGCGGACAGTCCGCTGGTCGAACTGAGCCACTCCTCCTCGCTGCGGCCGTATAAGCTGACGAGGTTGAGCACCGGTATCCCGACCCGCTCCAGCACGTTGGCGGATTCCCCGTCGTTGAACTGGAAGAACAGGCCGAGACCTACGTCCGCGCGCACGGCCTCCCCTGTGCCGAGCAAGTGCTCGAACGCGACGGCGCCGGGATAGCCGAACACGGGCACCGCTTCGGCTCCGCGGCGCTCGATCTCGGCAATGATCGCGTCGATCAGCGCCATGTCGCCGGAATAATAGCTCGCCTTGAAGAACCCAACTGCAACGCGCGGTGCGCCCTCGCGCAGCTTGCCGTTAGCAGCGCGCCAGGCCTGAAACGTCTCCCAATCGGCGAAGACCCGGCCGCTATCCCCATCGGGGTAGTAGTACCCGAAATCGAGCGAGAGCTGCGGTTCCGGCAGGTCTAATCCGGCGATGCCCGCCCTCGTCAGGACGAGCGCCATCAGCCCGCGCTGGTTCTGCGGTCCGCCGTGCGCGAAATAGGCGCGCGCTCGCGGGTCCCAAGTCACACCCAAATCAGCGTAGTGGTCCTCGCCCTGCAGGCCTTCGCCAACGCCGAGAACCAGCCCCTCTGCGGTGACGGAAGCGAGCAGGTCGGCCGAATGCTCGGTGTTGAAGCGGTCGACCAGTTGCTGGTTCATCACGTCGAAAACTAGCACATCGCTGCCGAGCAGCGCTTCGGCGGGGACGTCCTCGAAGGTCGATTCCGTGAGGAATCGCACCTCGACGCGCTCGCGCAGTTCGGGGCGTTCCTCGAGTAGTTGCCGATAGGCCGACAGGAAGCCAGGAATGTTGTTGTCCGAGAAGACGAAGCCTACACGCGCAGGAGCCGGGTCCTGCGCCCAGGCAGACGCCGGAACCAGCAGCAGGGCGAGGAGCGCCGCCTTAAGGAGCTTCAGCAGGAGCGACATCGCTATCCGGTGCAGACGCGGCCTCACCCGCCGGTTCTTCGTCGGGAACGTAGATGATCTGGCCGTCGGCCAGGCGATAGGCCGATCCGAGCCGCTCGCCGTCGCCGGTGCCGGTTTCGCCCGAGACCTTGTAGGCGGTGATCGTCTCACCCTTCTTGACGATGATCTCGCGCATGCCGGAGGCGTCGGTCTTGACCATCGTCACCTCGCCTTCGCCGCTCATCAGGTCGCCCATGTTGTAGACGGTGAAGAGGGTGATCATCAGCCCGACGATGAACACGATCGACACGTCAAACAGGTTGGCGACGCCGGCCAATGGATCTTCCTCGGGCGGCTCTTCGGGTGCCGCGAGCTTGATGAAGCGGCCCATCAGCGCTCCTCCATCTCGGCGGCGACGACTTCGGCCAGATAACGTTGCTCGCGGATGGACTCACTGACCCAGCTGTTGCGCAGCGCCACCAGCCCATATGCCACCGTCCCGGTCGCCAGCCCGACAATCGTGCTGGTGAAGGCCACCACCATCTGCCCGGCCATTGCACCCAGGTTTCCGGCCGCCATCGCGGCCAGCGAGCTGCCCATCGGGATCAGGGTACCGATCAGGCCAAGGCTGGGCCCGACCTTGACGAGCGCACGCGGCCCATCGAGGCCGTGTCGCAGCTTCTCTTCATATTCGGCGACCACGTTTTCCAATCCGCCATGGTGTAGCGCCTGGTCGCTATCCAGTTGCTGAATGGAACCGAGCATCGCTCCGAGCGATCCGGGCAGGCGCGCCCGCCGCTCCGCCGGGGTGTCGAGCACCCGGCCTTCCTGCAGCCACTGCTTAAGGTCGAAGCCGCGACGCTCGTTCCGCCGCCGCACTGCTTCGACGAGGTACGACGCAGCGTAAAACAGCGTCATGGCCACGCAGACCCACAGCAAGACGAAGACCGGCACGCGCAGCACCTGGCCCAGCGCGAATAGGCCGTGCTCCAGCAGTTCCCCGAAATTCATCGTCTGATCCATATCCCTCTCACCAGCCCCGCGAGCAGCGCGGCTCCTACAATTGCAATGGCCCAGGCCGGTGGAGTGACCGCTCCAGTCTCCACCGTTTGCTGATTTAGCACGGTGGCGGACTGCCACCCGTAAATGATGTCATTCGCTAGCCCTACCGGCGGTATGACGATCGCAACGGCGACGAGGACCCATTCCCAACGCCGGAATCGACTATCGTCCCCGCTCCATGTGAAGGCCAGGGCGAGCCCCAGGGCAGTCACGGGTAGCGCCAGCCAGTATGTAACACCGCCAGCGATCTGCAACGCTGCCACCAGCGCTGCGCTGGCTCCCGCAAGGACGCCGCCGACCCGCCCCATCGGCCCAGCGATTAGCCGCCAAAACGCGCCGAGCGCCAGAAGCACCGCAATCCAGTTGGGCTGCGGCGTCAGCCACAAGGCGAGCGGCACGACGACGACGAAGGCGACCGCCATCCGCCACCCGTTCGCCGGTGTACGCCCGGCGTCCTGGGCGTGCGCGGCGGCGGCGAGCATACCGAGCAGCCAAAGCGCCGAAACAGAAAGCAAAACCATCATGACAGCGCCGGAACCACCTTGGGTAATCGCCGGCTCCTTCGGACCCATAGAACGACGCCAGCTAGCGCCATTCCCGCGGTAAGTAAGCCGAACAGGCTGACGAAAACGCGGTAAGGCCAGCCGAGGCCGTCGGCGGTGTGAAGCACGCGCACCGTCTTGTCGATGGCGTCGGCAGCGGTGCTGCCATAAGGCTTGCCGAAACCGAGCTGGGCGCCCGAGACTTGGTCGAACCAGACGACGGTGGAGCCGTTTTCGCTCGGTTCGTCGAGGCTGGTGCGCGCATAGTAGCCGATCGCGTTCGCGTACGGCGCTAGGCTGAGTGCTTCGGGCCTATGAACGTCGAAACCACCACGCTCGGCCTCTCGTGCCATCAGCTGTTCACCGTGAGCGATCGCCCGTTCCCACGACATCGCCGCACCTTCTGTCGGAGCGGGGTTGGCGACTGGTCGGTACAGCCCTTCTGCGCCGAAGAACCGCTGCACCGGCCCGTGGACCTGGTCGAGGTTGAAGGCCACGGCCGACCAGGCGAAAACCAACATAACCGGCCACAGCCACAGCCCCGTAGCGCGGTGGAAATCGTGGGTCAGTACGGTCGTGCGTTGGTCCCGCCGCACCGTCCAGGCCGGCCGCCACCGCCGCCAGAAACCACGCCCGGCGATCTTCTTCGGCAGGCTGAGCGCGAGGCCGATCAGCGCCACGAGGAACCACACCAGTGCCGCCATGCCGAACAAAAACCGGCCCCACTCGCCGGCCGCCAAACTGTAGTGGAACGTCACCAGGAACGGCATCCAGTTCACCGCGCCATCGCGCAAGTCACCGTATGTCACCCGCGCACGGATCTGGCCTGAGTAGGGATCGACAAAGACCTCATCATACCCGAGCGGCGGACCACCCGGCTGTGGGCTGACGAATATCGCTTTCGTGCGTTCGCTAGCAGGGGTGAGCGGCACGTAGCTCACCACGCCGCCCGTTTCTGCCTCAACTCGCCTGGCCAGTTCCAGTCCGGACAGCGGCAGAGCCGCCTGATCAGATCGCTCGACCTTCCAAACGTCGGCCGCCAGCCAGTGGCTCAACTCTCGCTGGTAGGGAAGGATCGCACCGGTGAGCCCCGTCACCACCAGAGCCAGCGCGATCGTCAGCCCAGCCCAGCGGTGCAAGATCAACAACAGCATTCGCACCGCAGCGCGATAGGCAGCGTTAGTGCAGTCACGCAAATAAATTACCGTAATGTAACTGTAGCAGGGACGTTACAGCTCAGCATTTACGAAGGACTACGATGCTAAGCTCGACGTCGTGAAGCCCTGACTGCCCCGGTTCGTGCCTCCAGCCGCAGCGGGTCGAATTGATGATCGCTCCTCGCAGGGCTCCCCAACGTGAGCACCATTGTATCGCGCGACGCGGTGAACCTCGCGCGGGCGAACTTGGTAAGCCGTACTAGCGCGTGATCGTACCGCCGCTCTAGGGTCCGGACCCATAAACGGGATTCCCAGCGCCAGCGAGATGTGATTCACCTGCCTCCGTCGAGG
>Ga0065721_10052935_pt1 | contig 10862 bp, 15 predicted proteins | sample Mesricmetagenome_FD_59108 | JGI IMG/M metagenome (GOLD analysis project Ga0065721, IMG submission 59108) | Mesophilic microbial community from rice straw/compost enrichment Sample: eDNA_1 v2 (version 2) | ecosystem: Engineered > Solid waste > Grass > Composting > Bioreactor | place: USA: Davis...
CCCCATCGCCAACTTTCCACACGCGGCCATTGGACAGGGAGAAAGGGAACCAACTAGTGTCAGGCGACACCCAGGACGTATCGCCTGGTGTCGTGGACCTGGTAAAACTTCAGAGGTTCGACGGGTCCTTCAGGAGACTCGAGAGAATGCGAGGACTGGTAGGGGATGCTGTGGTAAATGAGCGAGAACGCTTATCAGGGTCGGAACGGGAAGTTTGGACGACAGTTGTGGGCATCGCGTATCTCAAGAAGGAGCTGTCGAGCAATCCGGAATTGCTGGAGAATTTATTGGTAAAGCCACTGGAGTATTTGCGAACGAAGAGTGGGATAGATATTGATGCTTTGTTGGAGCGTGCTCAATCTTTATTGTAGCGGTTTGCTTTGCAACACGAGTGATACCTGGAAAACCGTGGGAAGGTCACGTGCAGGCCAGCGAGGGCGAAAGCTGCCGCGTGGCCTTGAACAGCCTTTGCTCAAACCTTCATCTCTTCATCCTCTATTTTTTCACTTCGTACGCGTTACCCGACGATACAATGAGTGCTCAAGACGCCGAGGATCTCATCGACTACGAGGACGAGCACGACGTCGTGTCTGGAGGTGCCGCCGCGTCAGCAACGAATGGAGGGATTGGAGGCGCTGGTGACGACAAAGAAAAGAAAAACTTTTCTGGCATCCACTCGACCGGTTTCAGGTACGCTGTCTTTCACTTCGATTAGGCGTGCATGAATTTGACGCGTTTTGACAGAGATTTTCTCTTGAAACCAGAACTTCTACGTGCCATCAGCGACCTCGGATTTGAGCATCCTTCAGAGGGTAAGCGTCGTGTTGTTTGCTTAACCGAACTTTTTGAGCTCATTACCTCCCTAGTCCAGCAAGAGTGCATCCCGCAGGCAGTTCTTGGCATGGACGTTCTCTGTCAAGCCAAGTCTGGTCACGGAAAGACCGCCGTGTTTGTGCTTGCGACGCTTCAGCAACTCGAGCCTGTCAACGGCGAAGTGTCCGTCCTCGTCTTGTGCCACACTCGTGAATTGGCATTCCAAATCAGGAACGAGTACATCCGTTTTGCGAAGTACATGCCCGACGTTCGTGTCAACACTTTCTATGGAGGTACCCCCGTCACCAAGGATGCCGAGATCCTCAAGGACAAGACGAAGTGCCCGCACATCGTTGTCGCCACTCCAGGCCGATTGAACGCCCTCACCAGAGACAAAATCCTGGACGCCAAGAACGTGAAGCATTTCGTTCTGGACGAGTGTGACAAAATGCTCGAACAACTCGGTTAGTCCTGAAAATTCGGCCTTTCACATCCTGCATTCTTCCACTGGCACCGGGTCAACTTCCGTTCTTGGGGATACAAATCTTCGACGCGACAACCCCTTTGAATCGAACATCATTCACTTCAGGAGATGAGGTCAAGGGGATGTGTGGTGACATCGCTCTGTCGGTGTCTAAATATCAGTCCTTCAAGAACGGCTTTTGGTGGCTCCAACGAGTGTCGCTCGGACGGATTCTACTCTTTCACCTTCTACCTGCCCCGTTTTCCTGCCCCGTTGCACTCCGACGACACGAATCTAACTCCTCGACGCCCACACCCTAGACATGCGCCGCGACGTCCAGGAGATTTTCCGTTCTACACCTCACCACAAGCAAGTTATGATGTTCAGCGCCACGCTCGCCAAGGAAATTCGCGCGACATGCAAGAAGTTCATGGCTAACGTGAGCATCCGTGTCTATTGCCTGTTTTTCCAGTCCACTGACTTTCCATAAGCCTCTCGAAATCTTCGTTGACGATGAGACCAAGTTGACTCTGCATGGTCTTCAGCAGCATTACGTCAAACTTGAAGAGGTTCAGAAGAACAGGAAGCTCAATGAGCTCTTGGACAACCTGGAATTCAATCAAGTGCGACGATCTTGTTCAAAGAGCTTGGAGGGTCTTCTGACATCTTATGACAGGTCGTGATCTTTGTCAAGTCGGTCGCTCGGGCAGTCGAATTGGACAAACTCTTGGTGTCTTGTAATTTCCCCAGCATCAGCATTCACTCGGGATTGGCTCAGGAAGAGCGGTAGGTCTAAAACTGTCCACCAGTTTCCGAAGGCTCAATGTCCCATAGTATCAAGCGATACACCGCCTTCAAGGCCTTCGAGAAGCGTATTCTGGTTGCCACTGATATTTTCGGTCGTGGCATTGATGTAGAACGAGTGAACATCGTCATCAATTACGATTGCCCTCCTGATGCGGACAGTTATCTCCATCGTGTTGGGTAAGCATGGAAGGTCTTTTCGACAACAAGGATACGCACTCACTCTTCCACAGCCGTGCCGGCCGTTTTGGGACCAAGGGTCTCGCGATTACCTACGTGTCGTCGGAGGCCGACCAGCAGGTCATGGCAGCGATCCAAGCCCGCTTCGAAGTGGCAGTGCCAGAGCTTCCTGACCACATCGATCCCGCCACGTACAGTGAGTTTCTTGGTTCATACAACCCCTTGCGACATGCTCATGCCTTTGCAGTGACTTCGTGAATGACTGGATCTTCCCTTGCTTTCTCCATTCCTGTCTGTACCCTGTAATATTTTTTCGGTAGCAATCGAACATACTCCGCTGTTTTGACGTCATGGGTAGCGTGTGACCTGATCAATTGCATGGATCGTTTGGGATAGCTAGTGAATAGTCTCGACTTTCCCCCCTGCGCCGCGGAGGAAAACCGCCTCAATGCCAATGAAGCCTCGGAAACTGGGGCAGCCGACGTTTCCGACCCTCTACTACAAGGATGGGGTACTCTCAATCCCAGGCTACACCTTCGAGAAGGTACCATTGCCCCGTTTTCTGCTCGCGCTCCGATGTAACCTACTCCCACAGGCCGTCCCGTGGCACGACACTGGCAGTTTGACACTATTGGCTGAAGGAAACAGTCTCAAAGATGGATCAAATATTCTGGCAAAGATTGCACCGGCTCAGTCGAACGGATCTATGTGTTTGGAACGAGAGGCTCACATGTGCGTGCCCATTCCGTATCGCATGCTCTTTCGCTGATCAGACCCCAAGTCTTAACCGCTTGCAAGCCACCCACGGGAGCAGCAGCACAACCACGCTTCGTCTCATCGACTTTTTTAAGATTCCTCGAGAAAATGGGGACTGCGTAGTCCTCCTCATCGCCCACCCGGGCCCCAACCTTCTTGGGCGCTACCTTCCACCATCCAAAGTTAACGACCTCCTCCTTGCAGAAGTCGCACATTCTCGGTCATTCTCCAATCTTCACGGCGACGTGGTTATGCATAACTTTGAAGAATCAGACATCAGCGAAGACATGGAACAGTTTGATATCATGGACCTGGCTTCATTCCTCGAGTTTGCTATCAAAGCCACGCAGTGCCTGGAAACGCTTCATAAGTGAGTGCCATGTTTGCGATATCAGGAGAGAATGTTAACTCTGCCAAGGGCTACACTTGTCCACCGCGAAGGTGTGCTAGAAACCTGTCTCCAGAATGCGCACAGTGCTAACCTTTATCCCAGTTCGTGCTAACGCATTCCATCTGAATGCTCACTCCGGATTCGTTCGTTTGGTCCATTTCGGAAACCGCGCAATTTCGTTGGAGAATTTCGGATCGCCGTCGTCCCTCGTTCTGCGCACGAACGACGAACCTGAGAAGCTCAGGGTCAAGGAGGCGCTCTGCTACCTCGCACCGGAGCAAACGGGCAGCATTGAAACTATGACCCAGGATCACAGGACGGACTTGTATTCCCTTGGGATCCTGTTCTGGACCCTTCTCGTTGGTCGGGGGCAAATGCCATTCGAAGGAGGACCGCTGGAACTTTTACATGCCATTGTTCAGAAACGCCCCATGCCGGTCCATGAGGTTCGACGGGATGTCCCCCAAGTCCTCGCAAACATCATAGACAAGGTTCGTCAATGCAAAGATGGCATGTGTGGTCATGCTCATGGTGATGAATAGCTCTTGGCCAAGAATCCAGACAACCGATACCAAAGTGCACATGGCCTCAAAGTCGATCTCTTGGAGTGCCAGCGACGGCTGCTCGCTGTGGTGTCATCATTGTCAGGGGAGCCACAGGAGGTGTGCGACTATCTACCCGAAGCGCAATACAAAGCTGACTCGGACGCAGCTGATTCCCCTGTTCGATATTGCACAGGAGGATAGATTCATGGTATGTCGGGACTTGGCCAAACCAATTAAAATACCCTTTACTGACTATTTGGTCTCAGGAATTCACAATGCCCATTGCCCTTGTCCGTCCCTTTTGCTATAGCGATTCTCTTTTCTTTTGTTCTGACTAAAGCATGGCTGGTAGTTTGGTCGAGAAAAGGAGTTGGAGTTGATTCGACAAGTTAGTGAGTACACCCACTCTTCACTGTTGTTTGTTTCCCTTTGTTTTTCTGATTTTTCTGATATCGTCTAGTCACGGACACTTCGAACAGTTTCTCCCAATACCATTCTTCGGGTGGCGTCCTATCCTTTGCCACAAACTCTGGATCTCACGAAGCGATGACTGATCGAAGTGAATCGGTCTCCTCGAGAAGTGGCTCGCCTGTTCGGACAGTGCACTCGCAGATGAGTTACAGCGATCATCGACGTACTAGTTGGACACAGAGCCACGACAACCTGACGGGTTCGGTCAGTCCGACTCGCGACGAATTGCGGCGAACTGTTTTCCGCGGTCATAAAAACAAGTATGATCGGACGCAAACCGTCTTGGTGGTAGGACCTCCTGGGTAAGCAGCATGGTGCTTTGAGGTGACTTGGGTCTTGATTGCGCAACAAAGAATTGGGAAGAGCTCTATTATTCTCGCGAATCAAGCGAAATGGAGAGGTCTGTTATACAAGTTCTTATAAGGACTTGATCTCATCTTCCATACAGCACACGGGCTTTGGGGCCAAGCCAAGTTCCAAGGGACAGATTCGGCGCCGTTTGATGCACTGGTAAGGATGCTCCTCTTCCATAGAACCAGAAGTCTGAATCTGCGATTCTTTCAAGCTCAGCTGTCTTTCTGCTGTCCTTCGTCAACTTATGGCGTTCCCGACGGATTTGCAGCGGTTTGTGATCGGCCTGCAGGAACGCCTTGGGCCACAGCTCCACAATATTCCCCTGCTCTATCAAGCAACGCCCGAGCTAAAAGATGCTCTTGATCGCCACGGTATCGTAATTTCCGAGCCCCAGGAACCCCTCGAGGTTCGGGACCTCCGGTCACGTTTTCAGCTGCTGGTGGAAAACGTGTTCGCTGTGATAGCAGAGACGAGGCTATTTGCATTATTTCTCGATGACCTTCACGAGGCCGATGAATCGTAGGTCACAGACATACATCGTCCTCACATGAGAGCCAACATCTTTTTCAGAACGCTGGACCTTCTGTCATCCCTCTTCAATTCCCGAAGTCGAATGGTGCGTAAAGTCTGACCTCATATCAAACTGGGTTTAATTCAGCCCACAGTTGATTTTTGCTACCCTCAGAACGGATCGCTCGTAAGTGCCCTACTTACTCGGAATGACCTCCAGCTCTCATCCACCTCCAGTGAGTTTGTTGCCAAGGTCAAGAAGATGTTCTCGTCGAGGTCCAGGCCAACGTGGATAACGGTGGAACCGTTGTCGTATCATGCTATCTTGAGTTTGGTATCCAAGACCCTTCATCGCGCAAAGGAAGATTGCGCCCCATTGTCTCGATTCATTCACAATGCTTCCTCCGGAAACGCTTTTTCCGCTCGCAATATCCTTGCTACCCTTCAGAGACAGGGACATGTGAGTGCCTTTCACCAACTACCTTTCCTCAAGACTGAGAGCTTTCGATGATAGATCAAGTTTGAATGGGAGATGAATCATTGGGTGTAAGCCGAAGCCGCGTTCTTCTCCTTTGATTATAAGTAACCTTCTGTTCGCAGCTATGACATGAAGGCCATTGAAGGCACATTCGTTGACAAGCACATATCTGATCCGACAGACTTGACATTCTTGATCGAGAGAATGCGCGAGCTCCCAGAAGAAGCTCGTAAGTACCTCTCATGGGCGGCCCTATTCGGCGAGACGTAGGTTCCCTTCGTGTCATTTCGAAAGTATACATACAGACATTGCTCCCAGGTTCAAGGTGACGGAGATGGCCATGATGATTGACTGGGAGGATGGGGGAGAGGAAGACTTCGACGACCAATGGAATCAGCGAAAGGCCGCTTCGCAATCCAAAGAGTCTAATGCATCTCGTGGATCGATGCGAGGGCTGCAGTTGGCCTTGTCTGAAGGCTGGCTGATTCAAAGGGCGCGAGAGATGTGCAGCTTCGCTCATGACCGGTATCGACAAGCTGCCCAAGCGGAAGCTGCGCGGCTCCCTTCCGACGTCATAGCCAGAATGTCATCACGCGTAGGTTGGCCTTCTTCAAGGAGCGTGTCTCATTCTGACCGTGTCACAGATTGTCTTGATGATGCTTAGGCAAACGCCCGTTGATGTCTACCGTATCGCGGAACATGCCAAAAGGTGTGTGGTATTAGAGGTGTTGACAATGCGAAACTTACTGCTGTGATAAGATGTCTTCCGTTGCTTGTTGAGCATCCAAAGAAGGAAGAGTTGCTCAATGTTCTCATCGAAGCAGGGGAGTCAGCATGGGCTCGTGGTGCTCATGAGGTAGAGTTTGCTTCTTCTTTCTGCAGCGCGTCCTAACAAATGTCTGTAATAGCTCGCTATTATCTCCTTCACGAATGCCCGAGCCCTGCTGAGCGATAACCCATGGGCCAACAACCCCCAGCGAACGTTCAACCTGCTTTCCCGTCTCGCAGAGTTGGTGCCATTATTTCATGCATATCCATTATCGCTGATTGAAATATTTCAGATTGTACACATGGAGATCTGATTTGTCCATGTCTGACCAGATTCTAGAAGAGTGCTTTATCCACGCACAAGCACTGGAGGACAAGAGCAACGTGCTTCGTCTGAAATCGAGAAACGAGTGGCTGCGGAACAATTTCTTGGAGGCCTTCAACCAGACCATCAAGGCCCTCAACATGCTGGGAATAGATGTCAGCGCCTCGCCTTCGCGCCGGCACGCAGATCTCATGTTCGAAACCGTAAAAAACCAGATAACGGCGGTTGGTTTCGATGTGATTTTGGCCTTGCCTCGCACCTCAGACCGGAAGACCGAATTGGCTGTTACTCTACTAAATGATGCCGGAAGCCATGCTTACTGGAGTCCTTCGCCCTCGACGTTTTCAGATGTCATCGGATTGACTGTGAGTTTTCACCTTATTTTAAACGACTCGTATTGAGCCTCCCTCCTACAGACCATCCAATTGGCGATACGGTCAGTTCATGCGATTCGTCCCAGCCTATCTCAATTTACCTTTTCATTAGCTCTGGCATTGCACCGGGAACCGCAGTCGGGTTTTTCTGGGCCCTTGGAGGTACGCCCTCAGTTTGCTCTCTGTGGCCTATCCTCACAACCTCAACAGCCGCCGCTGAGCGCCGTGGTCTATATCGGTTTTCATCGGACCTCGCCATGTTAGCCCTCAAGATTGCTGAGGCCCATGGCACCTCCACTGATAAATGGCGCGTCTGCATTGACAGCTTTAGATTATTTTGCTCATCTGATTCCATTGCAGCCGCGCTCAAGTTCTTTACTGCAGCATGGTTTCTGGTTTTGACAATGTCCACATCCGCTCCAACCTTCCTCTACTAGAGCAAGCATTGAAGTATGGGGCGAGTGCTGGTGACAGGTAAGGCTAAACCATGCCTTTCGATCAAACGGAGGGCCAACTATTTCTGTAGCATCTATACGGCACTGGCGAGCATCCACATCCTTGTCACCAAGCTTTTCATCTGTGAACATCGTGCGTGGTTTCTCCCCAGAGTTGTGACTAGCTGCTGAGGTGCCTTCTAGTCACTGACATCATGACATTCGCGGACGAAGTGAGTTCAATGCACACTCTCATTTGTTTATCTAATTTCAAAATAGTGTTTGAACGACGTCAGTCTGCTCACCCCTGGAGGAGAACCGGTTATATTGGCAACAGGTAAGTGACACAAGTTGCTCATCGTGGGTTTGTCACTCAAAAGAATGACAGGGATCGTGAATTGTGTCAGAGTTCTTAGTGGACACAATGCCGGAGTGCGATCGGCTGCTGCGCTCTTTGACAGGGAAGGCTTCAACGAGTCTGAGTACCTCGACCACATTCACCAGACCTCAGGAAATCTTGCCATGGCCCTTAACTGGTGAGCCTCCCTTTGACTGACGTACCACCAGGTTCTCAATTTGATTCTCCAGGTATAATTCCTACAAGGTTCAAGTTCTCCATACCTCTAATATTTCTTGGAATCTCATGTTTGCATCCAGGTTGTGGCGCTGTTCTGTGTCGGCTTTCATGAGGAAGCGGCGGAGCTGGGGTTTTCCGTTTACGAAACCAGGGCTGCTCATCCGAAGTGCGCGCCCTTCGATCTGAATCTCTCTTTCTCAAGCTAACGTTTCCTCAGCCACCGTCATGTCCGATACGCGCTTTTCTTCCATGCCCTCGCTATGATTGCATGTGTTAGACAAGGAACACTTGCGAACTCGAAGAAAGCCAAGTATATGGATCAGATAAAACTGAACTTGGCTTACATCAAGGAGTGGGTGCACCATGAATCAATGTTGTCTCCAACATACTGACAAGATCTCGAGATGGTTGAAACCAAGCAAAGTGAACACTAACACATGGGTTACAATTATTGTAAGTGCTTTGTATCTGCAGAGAAAAGCTGCTGAAGGTTATTTCAGAAAGCCGAAATGGCCTCGTTGATGGGTGACACGAATGCCTTCGCCCTTTACGACGAGGCTGTTAGGTTTGTGACTCCGAGCCTGTATAACTGCTGATGCTAACCTCTCTCTAGGGAGGCGAGCGACAATGATTGGCTCATGGAAGAGGGGTGGGCACTGTATCTGGTAAGTTGTGAACCTTGCTTAGTTCCGGGCTATTGTTGACCCCCTCCTAGCAAGGGGCTCACTTCGTGCGAACAGGCGTTGAAAGGATTGGAACAGAGGTTCAGCAGCGAGCAATTGCTCTGTACTCACAATGGGGCGCTCAAGGCATTGTGTAAGAAGCCCATGAGATGAACCTGTTTTACAATCATGCTCACATACCTCACAGGGCTCACCTTACTGAACTAATGGGGCGGAGAGCCCAACAGCCCATCAAGCGACGGGTTCTTTCCTCTGACGCCGCTGTCCAAACAGAGGTAATATCGATCAATGGACATCCCCAATCTCACGTCTTCGGTGCAAGGATTGGCGTCCACGATGCTCAAGAGTCCATCATGACAGCCTCGGAGCTTGCCTCGATCTTGAAGTGGAGTAAAGAAATTTCCAGTGACATTAACCTCTCCTCCGGTACGAACATCAACCAGTTTCCTGATTTGACTCTGATGGTATTCTCCTTCAGCCCTCCAACGCCTGACAGAAATCGCCACAGGTAAGCTGAGAAATCTTGGGCTAAGACACACTTAGCTGACAATTCCTGAAAGAAACTTCTGGGTCACACAACACTTGTGGTGAGTTCAATTTGTGCACCCATGCTTTGGAAACGTTAGAACTGTGTCTACCCAGTGGTGATCGCACGGGAGGCTGGGGACTACACTGTGGCAACCAGCATGACCCCACCTAACCCATGTCAAGTTCATGAGTAAGGTTTAATCAATAACTGATCTTGGGTTTCTGACTCAATGCCTGCTGCAGAAATCCGAAATCCATTCGGGCGATATCAGATCCCCTGCAGAAGGCGATTATCAATTACAGTAAGCACATTGGCCTGATCTCACGGGTTTTCTCTCATTTCCCTTCAGCCCTCAACTCGAAGGACCGCGTTTACCATGCGGATGCATCCACAGACCCGAGGTTCTCCGCTGAAGCTGCTCAGACGATATTCAGATCTGTCATCTGTCTCCCGATCTTCAGCAACAGAGGGCAAACATTCGGAGCCGTCTACATGTCCTCCAAATACCCCTTCTCGCAAAGCACCTTCACGATGTTGACGTTATTCTGTCAGCAAGCGAGCATCAGTATATCAAATGCGTTGCTCTTCAGATCAGTACAGGCGGGCACTCGGGAGAATTTGAAGATGATCGCCACTCAGCGCGAGGCGTTGGAAGCTGCTCGAAAGAGCCGAGAGGATGCACTCAAGGCGACCAAGGTACGTTCTGTGTAACCAGCTTGCACTTTGCGCTACATTGACCTGTCTTTTATAGATCAAGAGCAATTTCTTGGCATCCATGAGCCACGAACTGCGAACTCCCTTCAGGTCGGCTCATACATCGCAATCTGAGAGACAACACTGACATCCTTTTAGCTCTTTCTACGGGCTCTTGGATTTGCTCACCAGCACAAAACTGAACGACAACCAAGCCGATATAGGTCAGTGTTACTCCTCCAACAATGAATGTACATGCTCAACTCCATTCAGTGCAAACGGCTAAACAGTCTTGCGAGCTTTTGCTGAAGGTATGTCACAGGCGAATCTCTCGAAAGTATTCTGAGGCCCATTCACCGCGCAGATCATCGATTCTATCTTGGACTACAGCAAACTGGAAGCGTCAGGTAGGCAGCATCGGTAAGTTGTATTGCCACTGGGAACTAAGCATCGACTGGGTAGCCGTCAAACTCGAACCTATCGGGTTTCTAGTTGAGGTTCGTTCACATTATCAATAGATTTGCCTCTGAGCTAACCGATGCACTGCAGAACATCATCGCGGTACGAAAATATACAGAATCAATAGGATTAAATTAGTGTCCTGACGTCCGGTATCAGGACTGCATGGAGCTGCTGCTGCCAATGGCTGCCCAGAAGCTTGACCTTTCCTTCAACATAGAGCCGAACGTACCTGATTGTGAGTTGCAAACTGTT
>Ga0065721_10052936_pt1 | contig 10862 bp, 10 predicted proteins | sample Mesricmetagenome_FD_59108 | JGI IMG/M metagenome (GOLD analysis project Ga0065721, IMG submission 59108) | Mesophilic microbial community from rice straw/compost enrichment Sample: eDNA_1 v2 (version 2) | ecosystem: Engineered > Solid waste > Grass > Composting > Bioreactor | place: USA: Davis...
GGGCCTACCCCGGCCGCGGCCGGGACGCTGCCGGGAGCGGACGCCCCCGGGCAGGAGGCGCGGCCGGCCGCGGAGACGCTCAAGGGCGCGCTGCTCGCCCTTGCGGCGCGGGACGACGTGCCGCCGGCGCTGCGCGAGGCGGCTCAGACGCTGGCGAGCCAGGTGACCGGCCAGCAGCTGCTGCTCTCCTCGGACCGGGGGATGGCGGCGCCGCTCAGCCATATGACGCTGTTCGTTCCGATGCGCGGAGAGAACGGCGATACGACCGCGACCGTTCACGTGCAGACAAGGCGCGGTCGGCGGGGGGAATGGGACATCGATAACTGCCATTTGCTGTTCGACCTGCGCATGCGTCATCTCGGAGACACCGTCGTCGACGTGCAGGTCGTCGACCGGATCGTGTCCTTGAAGCTGCTGAGCGACTTTCCGGGCATGGCGGAGCTGATCGAGGGCGCGCGGGAGGAATTGACGGAAGGGATGTCGTCGGCCGGCTTCCAACTGCTGTCGCTGACCGCGTTGCCGCTGCCGCAGTGGAAGCCCGGCTCGCTCGCTTCGCTCCAATCGGCCGACCACGCGCATAAAGCCGTCGCCGCGGGCGCCTATGCCGCCAAACCGTACAAGGGAGTCGACTACAGAGCATGAACGAGGCGGGGCAGGGCAACAAAAGATTCGTTCCGAAAAAAGCGGTCGCGCTGAAATACGAGCCCGAGAAAGGCTCGGCCCCGATCGTCGTCGCCAAGGGCCAGGGCGCGATCGCGGAAGAGATCATGAAGCGGGCGCAGGAGAACGGAGTTCCGCTGCAGGAGGATTCCTCTCTCGTGGAGGTGCTCTCCAAGCTCGATTTGAACCAGGAAATTCCGCCCGAGCTGTACAAGCTGGTCGCAGAGGTGCTCAGCTTCGTGTACCGCTCCGATCGCCGGGCGGGACTGAACGCCAAGGGCGGCCGCAAGCCGTTGTCTTAGGGAGGGGTAGCGATGAGGGAAGCGGTCGGCGCACGGCCGGAGAAAAGCTCGAAAGCAGCCGTCGGCCGGGCGGGCGAGGAGGCTGCAGCGGCATATCTTGCCGAAGCTGGGTTTGTCGTGGAGCGGCGCAATTGGCGCTGCCGTTCCGGAGAGCTGGATCTGATCGCGCGGGACGGGGACATTCTCGTCTTCGTGGAAGTTCGCTCGCGGACGAGCCCTTCCCGGTTCGGCGAGGCGATCGAAGCGATCACGCCGCGCAAGTGCCGCCAAGTGCGCGAATTGGCCGCGATCTATCTGAGAACGACCGGCGCCGCAGCGGATTCCGTACGGTTCGACGTCGTTGCCGTTACCTTGCGGGGAGACGCGGCGGACGTCCGGCACGTTCCGAACGCGTTTTGACGTTTGCGACGCCGCTGCGGGCCGCCCTTCGAGGCGGTTTTTTCGACATTCGGGCTTCGCTTCGGCTTCTCCCCGAACCCCGATCGGAAAATGAGTTGAAACGCAAAGCCCGCTTGATACGTAACAAATAGAGACACTTTCGAAAACTGACGAGGAGGCACAAAGCCGCATGGAACTGGTGAAAATACCGAAACGGCAAGACAATCCGCTGAACTTGCCGCCGGGAATGCTGAAGAAGATCATTATCGGGGCGGTTGCGCTCATCGCCGTAGTGGTCGGGTCTTCTTGCTTCTACACGGTGCAGGAGCAGGAACGGGCCGCGATACTGACTTTCGGCAAGTATACGGGAGAGGCGACGGCGGGGCTGCACTTCAAGTGGCCTTCTCCGATTCAGAAGGTCGTTATCGTGCCTGCCGAGCTGACGCAGCGCATCCATATCGGCTATCGCGTAAACGGAGACGTCTCGACGCCGGTAGAGGAAGAGGCGATGATGATTACCGGGGACGAGAACATCGTATCCGCGGACGCCGTCGTCCAGTGGAAAATCAGCAATGTCCGCGATTATTTGTACAATATCAGCGATCCGGAGCAGTTTTTGCGCAACGCGGCCAGTTCCTCCATTCGTTCCGTCATCGGCTCGGAGAAGCTCGATTACGCGATTACGGACGGAAAGACGGTCATTCAGGACAAAGTCCGGGAGAAGCTGCTGGAGCTGCAAAACAAATACCACACCGGCATCCAGATCATCGACATCAAGTTCCAGGACATCGAGCCTCCTAGCGGCCAAGTAGAGGAAGCTTTCCGCGCGGTCACGAATGCTCGCGAAGAGAAGAATACGAAAATCAACAACGCGGCCAAATACGAGAACGACAAAATTCCGAAAGCTCGCGGCGAGGCCCAAGCGCTGCTGGAAAACGCCGAAGCTTTGAAGAAGTCGCGGATTTTGAACGCGCAAGGGGACGTCGCCCAGTTCAACGCGATTTACGCGGAATACACGAAAAACAAAGGCATTACCGAAAGCCGTCTGCTTATGGAGACGCTGGAGAAAATCTTGCCGAACGCGAAGATCATCATCTCCGATTCTGCGGCAGGCGATACGGTCAAATATTTGCCGCTTAACGAGCTGGTTCGGGGCTCCGGCTCCGCTTCGAGCTCTGCCGGCACGCAACAGCAAGGGGGGACGTCGCCATGAATAGAAAGCTTGCAATCTGGCTCGGATCGATCGTCCTCGCCTTGATTTTGCTCGGCGGTTCCCTGTTCGTCGTCAAAGAAGGGGAGTACAAGGTCGTGCTGAAGTTCGGCGAGGCCGTGCGGGTCGAGAGCAGTCCGGGCCTGTATGTGAAAATTCCTTTTATCGAGAGCGTCTCCATGCTCCCGAAGTACCAAATGACGTACGAGAGCAATCCGACTTCGATTCTGACGAAGGACAAGAAGCCGATTATCGTCGACAACTACACCGTATGGAGAATCAGCAATCCGCAAAACTTCCTGAAAACCGTACAGACGGTCGGCGGAGGCATCCAGCGGATCGACGAGGCGGTATACAATTCCGTCCGGCGCAAGCTTTCCGAGGTCAACTATGATAATATAATTAGCGAGAATACGGCGCGCGGCAACATCAACGACGACATCACGAAGGACGTGTCCGACGCGATCATTCGCGACAACTACGGCATCGAGATCGTCGACGTGCGCATCAAGCGGACGGACCTGCCGGAGAGCAACAAGGAGAGCGTCTATAACCGGATGATCTCCGACCGTCAGGCGATCGCTGCCCGCTATTTGTCCGAGGGCGACGAAGAGTCCCGGAAAGTCACGTCGAAGGCCGACCGCACGGCGACCGAGCTGTTGGCCCAAGCCGAAGCGGACGCCAAGAAGATTATCGCGCAAGGGGAACAGGAAGCCGCGCAAATCTACAACCAGGCTTATGGCAAAGATCCCGAGTTTTACAGCTTCTACCGGACTTTGCAGAGCTACGTGACGACGCTGAACAACGAGCCGGTCATCCTGCTGCCGATCGATTCGCCGTACACTCGCATCCTATTGGGCAAGTAATGATTGCTTGACCTGACGCAGAAGGTGAACCATTCTGACTAATTTACCGTTACCGATGGAGCAGTTCAAGCGATTCAAGGACGAGATTACCCGCTTTCTGATGATGTACAAATTCGCGCTGGACTCTCTTGAGACGAAGATCGAGATTTTGAAGGAAGAGTTTCATTTCCTGCACGACTACAATCCGATCGAGCATACGAAATCGCGGCTCAAGTCCCCGGAGAGCATCCTGAACAAAATGTACCGGAAGGGCTGCGACATCTCCTTTCCGAGCATTCGCAGCAACATCAAGGACATCGCCGGACTGAGAATCACATGTTCGTTCGTCTCCGACATTTACCGGATCGCCGATATGCTTAGAATCCAGAGCGATCTGACTATCGTCGAGACGAAGGACTATATTCGCAATCCGAAGCCGAACGGCTACCAGAGCCTGCATCTGATCGTCGAGGTGCCGGTATATATGTCCGACCGTCAGGAGCAGGTATGCGTCGAGGTGCAGATTCGCACGATCGCGATGGACTTCTGGGCGAGCCTCGAGCACAAAATTTTCTATAAGTACAACGAGTCCGTGCCTCCGGGACTGCTTCGCGAGCTTAAGGAAGCGGCGGATTCCGCCGCGGCTCTCGACAAGCAGATGGAGCGGCTCCACAACGAAGTGCTCGAGATCAAGGAGAACCGGATGGAAAACGCCCCTCCGGGCGGCTCCAAACGGATTATCATCCGCGACCAGGAATACCCGATTCCGGCGGCATTCCTCCAATTGATCGACGGCGTGCAAGGCAACGAATAGCAAACGCATGGGACGGGAACGGAAGAGCGATTCTTCCGTTCCCGTTTGCGTTAACCGAATCCGCCGAGCCACGCCCAAACCAAAGCCCCGCTTTTGTTCCCGTTAACCCAATCCGCCGAGAAACACCTCCACCAAGCCCGCTTCTGTTCGCGTTAACCTAATCCGTCGAGCAACGCCCCCACCAAAGCCCCGTTTTTGTTCCCGTTAACCGAATTCGCCGAGCAATGTCTCCACCAAAGCTCCGCTTCTGTTCGCGTCAACCCAATCCGTCGAGCAACGCTCCCGCCAAGTCCCGCTTCTGCTCCCGTTAACTCAGTCCGCCGAGCAACGCCCCCACCCAACATTCTGACGTTGTTCTACTTTTTCGATTAACGCCTCACGATACAGCGCTTACATTCCGGAGTTGTTCTAACTTTTCGATTAACGCCTCATTATACAGCGCTTACATTCTAGCGTTGTTCTACATTTTCGATTAACGTCTAACGTACTTAGTTGCTTCTCCCCAACAAATGCGTTCGTTCCATACGGACAAGCAGGAATAAATTGAGTATTGCTAGGGAACAATTGTTCGTATTATGATAAGAATAAACGTTCTCTATGGAGGCGAGAGGAATGTCCATAGCCAAGTATGTGGGCCGGACGGTCGTAATCGTGTATATGGACAAAAAGGAGCGGATCAGCAAAAGGACGATCCGGGTGATCCGGGTCGACGCGGGCACGATCTACGCGTTCGATATGTCCCGCAACGCGCCGAGGAGGTTCGCATCCGAACGGATTTTGGCGGTGCAGCCGGTGATCGTGCATGCCTCCTGAGCGTACGATCTTTTTGGTGGACGGCGAGTCGTTCTACGCTTCGATCGAGAAGGCCGCCCATCCCGAATATCGCAACAGACCTGTAGTTGTCGGAGATCCCGAACGCCGCGCTGGCATTATTTTGGCTGCATGCCCGATGGCCAAGAAGCGGGGAGTGATTACCGCAGAAAGAATTTTTCAGGCCCGGGCGAAATGTCCCGACCTGGTTGTCATCCGGCCGCGAATGCAGCGGTATATTACGATTTCTTTGCTGATGACGGAAATTTTCGAATCTGTCTCCGATCTGGTGGAGCCTTACAGCATCGATGAGCAGTTCGTCGACGTGACGGGATCGATCGGCGGCTACGGCTCGGCGGAGGAGATCGCCCTGTACCTCCAGCATTACGTCCAATTGTCGACGGGCGTCCGGTCCCGGATCGGGATCGGACCGAGCAAAATTCTCGCCAAGATGGCGACGGACAATTTCGCGAAGACGAATGCAAGCGGAATATTCAAGCTGGACTATGACAATATCGAGAAGGAGCTATGGCCGCTGCCCGTGCACCGCATGTTTATGGTCGCGTCGAGAATGGCCGTCCATTTCCAGCGCATGGGGCTACCGACGATCGGTGACATCGCCCGGCTCGAGCTGGCGGAGTTCAAGCGCCGGATGCGCTATGAAATGGGCAAGCAGAGCGACATCCAGGCGGAGTATTACTGGCAGACGGCGCGCGGCATCGATCCGAGCCCGGTCGAGCGGACGATCCGCGGAGTCCTCAAGTCGGTCAGCCACGGCAAAGCGCTGAAGGCGGGCCAGTACCGCAAGCTGGAGGATCTCGAAGTCGTGCTGCTGGAGCTCGTTATCGAAATATGCCGCAGAGCCCGTCGTCTGGGTTACCAGGGCCGCGTCGTGTCAGTCGGGGCGTCGGAGACGGACGGAGATCGCAAGTCGGGCTTCCACCGGCAGACGACGCTGCCGGAGCCGACGTCGTTAACCCGGGAAGTGGCGGCCGCGGCGCACAAGCTGTTCGTGGACCATTGGCAGGGAATGTCGGTGACCCGTCTTCACGTCGTTCTGACGGAGCTGACCGACGACAGCGCGTACCAGCTGACCCTGTTCGAGAACAGAGCGGCCGAATACGACATCGAGCGGGCGACGGACGGGATCAAGGACCGGTACGGGAGCAGCGCGATCATGAGAGCCTCCTCGCTGCTGGAAGCCGGCGTAGCGCGCGAGAGGGCCGCGCAGATCGGAGGACATTACAAATGAGCAAGCTTCAAGGAAACGAAAGGTGGAAATCGAAAATGCTGCTGACCGAGCATCAGGAGCAGTACGAAGGCCGCGACGACCGAGCGCGGAAAGGACGCATCAGCGCCGAAGAGCTGACGATGGTACGCGACTCGATCATGTACCCGCATATGCTCACGATGTGCGACAAGAGCCTGCAGGAGATCCGGCGGACGCCGAATCTGTTCAAGCAGCAGCTGGGGGAATTTATCCAAATGGTCATGGACAACATCAGCCGTGAAATGTTCGCCCTCCGCCGGGAGCTGCGGGGACGAAACATTAAAGTGTACGAGGACGAGATGCTCGACGGCATTATCTACCACCGCTATTGCTGTCGCGGCTACGAAGACAGGTTCGCCATCGTGCGCGAAGCGCTGCGCACGGAGATCGGCGTGCGGCTGGCGAAGTACTGCGCCGATATTCTGCATCCGCGGCTTAAAGAAGCACCCCCCGGTCCAGGCAGCGGTAGCTGATCGCCTCGGCCACGTCTTCGGCGCGGATCGGCTCCCGGTCGGCCAGATCCGCGATCGTGCGGGAAATCCGGAGGATGCGGTCGTGCGCCCGGAAGCTTAAGCCGAGCCGATCGTACACTTGCTGGAGAAGCGTCTCGGCATCCGAGGAGAGCTTGGCGTACTTGCGCAGATGGCTTCCCTGGAGCTGGCTGTTCCATTGGAAGCCGTGCCTGGCATAACGGGCGCGCTGTCTCGCGGCGGCGCCGGCCACGATCTCCCGCGCTTGCGCGGAGGAGAGGCTGCCGCCGGAGGAGAGGCCCTGCAGCGGCTGCCGCGAGAGCTCGACCTGAAGATCGAGCCGGTCGGCGAGCGGGCCCGATATGCGCGACCGGTATCTGGCGATGGCGGCGGGCGAGCAAGCGCACGGCTTGCCGCTCGGTTCGCCTCCGCAGAGGCACGGGTTCATCGAAGCCGCCAGCATGAATCCGGCGGGGAAGCGGCATACCGCTCTGGCGCGCCCGATCGTCACCTCGCGGTCCTCGAGCGGCTGGCGCAGCGTCTCGAGGCAGGCGCGGGAAAATTCGGGCAGCTCGTCGAGGAACAGCACGCCGTGATGGGCCAGCGTCACTTCCCCCGGCTTCGGAATCGAGCCGCCCCCGATCAGACCCGCGGCCGAGATCGTATGGTGCGGAGAGCGGAAAGGCCGGCTGCGGATCAGTCCGGTCCGCTCTCCGCCGAGCTTGCCGCAGACGCTGAAAATTTTCGTCACGGCCAGCGCTTCCTCGTCGTTCAGCGGAGGGAGAATCGTCGGCAATCTGCGGCACAGCATCGTCTTCCCGGTGCCCGGAGGCCCGACGAAGACGAGGTTGTGCATGCCGCTGGCGGCGACGAGCAGCGCCCGCTTGCCCTGCTCCTGCCCGACGACGTCGGCAAGGTCTACGTCGTCTCCAGACTCCTCCACGGCCCGCTTCAATCTGCGCAGCCGCTTTCTCCCGAAGCCGGCGGGAGCTCCTTCCGGCTCCTCTTCGGATTCCCCGTTGATCCATTCCGACAGGGACGAGATGCCCACCACTTCGATGCCGGGGAGAAGGGAGGCTTCGGCCACGGCGGAGCGGGGAACGACGATCCGGCGAATGCCGCTGCGCCGGGCGAGCTCGGTCATCGGCAGCACGCCGGGAACGCTGCGGATAGAGCCGCTTAGCGACATCTCCCCGATGAACAGCGTATCGGCCAGCCGCTCCGGGTCGACCTGTCCGCTCGCGCACAGAATGCCGGCGGCGATGGCCAGGTCGAACGCGCTGCCTTCCTTGCGCAAGTCGGCCGGAGCAAGATTGATCGTCACCCGGTCCAGCGGAAATTTCATTCCCCCGTTCTGAATCGCCGCCCTCACCCGGTCGATCGATTCCCGCACCGCCGAATCGGGCAGCCCGACGACGTTCACCTGAGGCAAGCCCGAGCTGATATTCACTTCAACCTCGATCAAGCGCCCTTCGATGCCCAGCACGCTTGCGCTCATCATTTTCGCATACATAACAAAAAAAACACCTCCTCCGTCCATGATCATGGCGACGGGAAAGGTGCTTCCTCTCCGAGAATATTGCGATTGATACAAGCATACACGTCAGGAAAGCCGCTGTCAACGGCAGCGCGGCCGACCGACTTCAGGGCTACGGGTCTCATTCGGCGCAGGCGGCGCGCGATGGGAGCAGCCTGCGGTACGATCCGCTCGCCAACGGCTTCACGCCGGCTCTAATGAAATAAAAATTCACAATTGTGCTCTCCGCCGCGATTCTTTATGATCAAAAGTGAGCAAGCGCTTCCAACGCCCGTTGCGGCGATTTCCCGACAGAAAGCAGGTCAGACAGGATGCCGTTGCCGAAAACGCTAAAGCACCGCCTTATCGTACTGCTGCTCCTCAGCTCGCTGTTTCCCGTCGTCCTCATCGGCAGCATCTCGTATTCTTCCATGTACGCGATGCTGAAGAACAAGGCGGACAAAGGGATCGCGAGCAATTTGCACCTGGTGCGCCTGTCGTTCGAGAACACGCTGAGCCAGCTCAACCGCGCCTCCCAGCAGCTCGTATTCGAGGGGGAGACGGGCAGCAAGCTCGATACGTATTTAAGCACGGACAACCTGGTCGTCAAGAGGCAGCTGGGCACGCAAATCATGAACGAGATGAGCCTCATTCATTTCACGAACCCGACTTTGGGCGTCATTTTCTACTATTTGGCCGACACGAAGGAAGTGATTTTCCAGAACTCGCAGCTCGTACCGAATTTCGATCTGTTTAAGCTGCCGGTGCTGGCAGAACAGCTCAGCATGACGTATTACGGTCCGCACACCTCGATCAATCCGCTCGACGGCAACCGGGTGCTGTCCGTCATCCGCAAGGTGAACATTCCGGCCAGGGACGACGTTTACCTGTATATCGAGACGGATTTTAAGCTGACGGATCGGATTCTCAATACCGACGACATTTACAGGGAGACGTTCCACCTGTTCGTCGATCAGAACGGCACGATCGCTTACAGCGAAAAACAGGACGTGTTCCGGACCGGGGAGACGCTGCCGCAGCTGTCCGGCGTTCGGGGAGAAAGCGGCGGCTATTACCTGTTCGAGGAGATCAGCAACCAGTCGTGGCGGGTCGTGGCCGCCGTCCCGAAGCGTTCCTACAATCAGGAGATCGTCCGCTGGATCGTGCAGTTCGCCGTCATCGCCGTGCTGTCGGTCGGCATCGGGTCGCTGCTCGCGCTGGCGATCTGGCGCATGGTCTACAAGCCGCTGCTGCATCTGCAGCGCAACTTTCGTCGGCTGAAGAACAACCATCTGTCCGAGCTGAAAGGATACGATCGCGAGCCGCTGCTCGAATTCGCGGAAATCCATCAGCAGTTCGCCTCGATGCGGGATCGGATCAACGAGCTGATCCGGGACATCGACCGCAACGCGAGGAGCAAGCGGCGGCTCGAAATCGAGAACCTGCTGTACAAGATCAACCCGCATTTCATCCACAACACGCTCGATACGATCCGCTGGCTGGCGCGGGTCAACGGGCATCATGAGACGGACCGGCTCGTCTCCACGCTGAACAAGCTGCTCTATTACAATCTCGGCAAGGGGCGTTCCGCAAGCATTCGGGACGAGATTGAGGCGCTGAAGCATTACGTTCTGCTGCAGGGGGTGCGGTACAACTTCCACTTCGAAATTCGGTACCAAGCCGATCCGAGGCTGCTGGAGCTGCCCGTGCCGCGTTTTATTTTGCAGCCGCTCGTGGAAAATTCGATTACGCACGGCCTGCGGAACAAGGGCGGAGATCCGGGGGTGATCGAGGTCGCCGTCATCGAGGAGGAGGGCGGACGCGTGCGCGTCGAGGTGCGGGACGACGGCTACGGGATGACCGAGGCGGAAGTGCAGCGGATGCTGTCCGGCGGAGGCGAGGAGGAAAGCAGAACGGGGCTCGGAATCGGCTGGCAGTATGTGCGGCGAATGCTGGAGCTGCAATTCGGAGGCAAGGCCGACATGCGCGTGGAGAGCGGTCCGGAGGCAGGAACGACGATTACGCTGCTGCTGCCCGTCGTAAGGGAGAAGGAGGAGAAACATGCTGAAAGTGATGGTCGTGGATGACGATTACCTCGTGCGCCAGGGCATTATTCGCGTGATGCCCTGGGCCCGTTACGGGATGGAGGTCACGAGCGAGGCCAGCAACGGAGAGGAAGCGCTGGAGAAGATGGCGGAAGCCGAAGTCGACCTGCTCGTGACCGATCTGGCGATGCCGGGCATGTCGGGGCTTGAGCTGATCAAGCGGGTAAGGGAGCGGTATCCGCCTGTGCATATGGTCGTACTGACGTTCCATCACGAATTCGAGCTGGTCAAGGATGCGCTTCGTCTCGGCGTGCTGGATTACATCACGAAGGTCGAGCTGGAAGACGACAGACTGGCTTCGATTCTCGAGCGGATCTCCGATCGCATTCGCAGGCAGCCGGCGCGTTCTCCGGCCGATGCCGGGCGCAATGCCGACGGCAGCTTCGAAACGGACGAGGCTTATGCCTGCTTCCGTGCGCGCGGACAGGAGCGGCGGTGGATCGTCGCCGAGACGGCCGAAGCCGCCGAAGCGGCGGGAGGGG
>Ga0065721_10052937_pt1 | contig 10860 bp, 15 predicted proteins | sample Mesricmetagenome_FD_59108 | JGI IMG/M metagenome (GOLD analysis project Ga0065721, IMG submission 59108) | Mesophilic microbial community from rice straw/compost enrichment Sample: eDNA_1 v2 (version 2) | ecosystem: Engineered > Solid waste > Grass > Composting > Bioreactor | place: USA: Davis...
GCGGCCAATGCCGGACGGCCCATGGTGCTTGATGGCGGGCTGGACTGGAAGGCGATGGCGCTCACGCCCCGCGACATGGATTTCATCGAAGCCCGGCACGCGGCGGCAAGGGATATCGCGCTCGCCTTCGGAGTGCCGCCCATGCTGCTCGGCATTCCGGGTGACAATACCTATGCCAACCTGGCTGAAGCCAACCGGGCGCTCTGGCGGCAAACGCTGGTGCCGCTGGTGATGCGCGTTGCCCAGGAGCTGAGCGAATGGCTTGGCCCGGCCTTCGAGGGGGCGACGGTGGTGCCGGACTTTGACGGTGTCGAAGCGCTGGCCGAGGACCGTGCGGCACTCTGGGCGCGGGTGGGGGCAGCGGATTTTCTCACCGATGCGGAGAAGCGGGAGATGGTGGGGATGAGTGCGGAGGCTTCCAACGGCGCTCTGTAGACATTGGCCGCGAACTGGCTATGGTTGGATAGAGATTCTTTGGGGCGCGCAGTTGATCTTAGACGAGTACAAACTTGCCTACTATTATACTCTTCGAACCGAAGCGCGCCGCCGAGTTGTAGAGCAAATCAATCGGCGTGCAACCACCGACCGAAGCCGCGAAACATGGGGCGGCATAACGCTCGCATCTGTGGACTTGGAGGCTATCGAGTATGCGCGGCTGGAATGGCCGAAATACTACGGGGCCGATACGCACCAAGGCTTCTCTCAGAGCTGGGAGCGTCTTTACTATAAGTTCGCCCAGATGCCAGACCATTTTGGCGTCGCCATCTGGCAGGACATTGAGGACAAAAAAGTGTTGCAGGGACTTGCTTTAGGCAAGCCTTCCCGGGCCAAGACACATTTGACAGTTAACTGGGTCGAAAGGTCCTTTGAGCCAACATACTTTCGCGGTGGCATTTTAGTGCCTATATTGGCCTGTGCCGAGGAATATGGAAACCTTCTGGGATGTGAAAGGGTTCTAATAAAAGACCCCATTGACCCAGAGGTCTACCGAAGGTACGGCTACGCGCCGTTTACCCTGCACAAGGGTGCAGAGTATCTAGCAAAGGAGTTGCCACATGGCTGCGCTTAAGAAAACCGAACAGTTTGTCCAGTCGGCAGACGTGGTTCAGGTTGCTTTTGCTGAGGCTATGGAGCGCATCGCGGCTTGTGCTCCTTCGTCTTCGCTTATTGCATCCATTCCGCAGGACGAGTGGGATTCGTGGGATCACTCCCATGTGAATCCGCTTGTCGCCGATAAGGATGGGCTCAATGCGCGCGACGAGGATGAAGTAGAGTACGTCGCTTAGTTCATCATAGCTTTGAGTGTTAGAGCCCGCCGAGTAGGCGGGCTTTTTCATTTGCGCAAACTGCCAAAAAGTATGCCCAAAACCACAAGCCCGCCTCCGGCGGGCTTTTTTATTGCCCGGAGAACCCAATGGACGACCTGACGAAAACCATCATCGAGCGGGGGGATCTGGCGCATCTGGCGCTGTTCTTGTGGGCGACGGGGGCCAGCACGCTGCTGGTTTGGGCGCTGCGCGAAATGGCCAAGGTGAATCAACACTTCAACGACTTCGTGCGGGAGATTGCCGCCTTGAATCGTCTTTTCCGAAAGAGGGATTAAGCCCATGGCCGAAAAGCAGAATCGGGAAAATGCGCAGCAGACTTTCCGGCAGTTTGCCTGGAACCTTGCCGGCACGCTGGCGGACCGTAAGGGGCAGGCGCCCAGGACGTCCAGCGGCGGAGCCAAGCGCGCATGAGTCCCATTCCCATCGACGCGGATGGACGATTTTCCGGCTATGCCAGCGTCTTCAACCGGCTCGACAGCGGCGGCGACATCGTGCTGCCGGGGGCATTCACGAAAAGTCTCGCCAGACGGCGTGGGCGGATCCGGCTGCTGTTCCAGCATGACCCCAAGGAGCCGGTGGGCACCTGGGACAGTCTGGTGGAGGACAGCCATGGCCTGTTCGTAAGCGGGCGGCTGGTGCCGGGCGTGCCACGCTCGGACGCATTGCGGCGGCTAATCGAGACCAAGGCGCTTGATGGCCTCTCCATCGGCTTCCGCACCGTCAAGGCCAGCCGCCGCGACGGCAACCGCCTGCTGCATGAGATCGACCTTTATGAGGTCTCGATCGTGACCTTTCCGATGATGGAGGATGCGCGCATCGCTTCCCCCCTCTCGGCCGGCGCGGCCATCGCCGCCGCGACCAGAACCATCCTCAACCGATAGAAGGACACCGACATGGATCGGATTGACGACGGCCTTGAAACCAAGGCCGGCGCAGGGGGCGATATTGCCGCGCTCTTCGCTGAGTTTTCCTCGGCCTTCGAGGAATTCAAGGCCACCAATGACCAGCGCCTGAAGGAGATTGAAAAGCGCGGCGCGGCCGATGGGCTGCTCGAGGGCAAGCTCGAAAAGCTCAACCGCATCATCGACGGTCACAAGGCGGCCATGGACCGGCTGACCGCCGAACGCGCCCGCCCGGCCATAGGGGGCATGGAGGGCAAGGGCGGCGCGCTGGCCGACGGCGAATACAAGGAGGCCTTCTCGGCCTATGTGAAGCACGGCGAGGAAAAGGCGCTGCAGATCGGCGTAAGCGCCGATGGCGGTTTCGTCGTGCCGGCCGAAATCGAGACGGAAATCACCCGGCTGATGACCCATATCTCGCCCATTCGCGCCATTGCCGGGGTGCGCCAGGTTTCAGGCGCCGTCTACAAGCGGCCGATCACAGTTACCGGGCCGGCCACCGGCTGGGTGGGTGAAACGGCTTCGCGCCCCACGACCAATTCGCAGACGCTGGCCGAGCTCAGCTACCCGACGACCGAACTCTATGCCATGCCGGCCGCAACCAGCGCCTTTCTCGATGATGCCGCCGTGGATGTGGGTCAGTGGATCGCCGATGAGGTCAACGCCGCTTTTGCAGCCCAGGAGACCACCGCCTTCGTGACTGGTGACGGCACCAACAAGCCCACCGGCTTCCTGACGCCGACCAAGGTGGCTGAAGCCAGCTGGAGCTGGGGCAATCTGGGCTATCTGGCGACCGGCGTTTCCGGCGCCCTTCCTGCCAACAATCCGAGCGATATCCTCATCGACCTGGTCTATGCGCTCAAGGCTGGCTACCGGCAGAATGCAACCTGGGTGTTGAACCGCAAGACGCAAGGCGCGCTGCGAAAACTCAAGGATGCCGATGGCAACTACCTATGGCAGCCGGCGGCCTCTGCCGATGGCAGGGCAAGCCTGATGGGCTTCCCGCTGGTGGAAGCCGAGGACATGCCCAATATCGCCGCCAACAGCTTTTCGATCGCCTTCGGCGATTTCAAGCGCGGCTATCTGATCGTCGACCGCCAGGGCGTCTCGGTGTTGCGCGACCCGTTCAGCTCCAAACCCTATGTGCTGTTCTACACCACCAAGCGGGTGGGCGGCGGCGTGGCGGATTTTGACGCGATCAAACTGCTGAAGTTCGGCACCTCCTGATCGCCGTGATCCTGGGTCATCTGAAGGGAGGGCCTGCGCTCCGGTGCTCGGTCCTCCCCTCCACTTGACCCAGGCTGACGGCGCTCACTTCGGCGCCATGCCCTACACAAACTCAGGATAACCAACATGACCTCCTATCTCCTGGCGGGACCCGCCGAGGAGCCGGTTTCGCTTGTCGAGGCCAAGGCTTTCCTCAAGGTCGATGGCAGCGCCGAGGACGGTTTGATCACCACGCTTATCGGGGCGGCGAGGCTCCATATCGAAGGCGTGACGGGCAAGGCGTTGCTGGCGCAGAGTTGGCGCGTCGTTCTCGACGACTGGCCCGACAGCGGGGTTGTGAAGCTGCCGGTGGTGCCGCTGATTTCGGTGACCGGCATCGTCGCGACCGATGACCATGGCGGAAGCCATGACATCGCGCTGGCCCAGTTTCTGAGCGAACCGGATCGGCTCATCGTGCCCCGAGTGGTTGCGGGCATGCCCATGCTGCAGGAGCGGCAGGGACTGGAAATCGACTATGTGGCCGGCTTCGGCACCGAGCCGGAGGATGTGCCGGCCGACCTGAGGCAGGCGCTGCTGGGGTTGGTGGCGCACTGGTATGAGCATCGCGACGCGGTGATCGTGGCCGGGTCGGGTTCGGTGGTGCCATCGGGCTTCGACCGGGCGGTGGCGAACTACAAGCGGGTGCGGCTATGAGCGGGGAACGCTTCCCCGCCATCGGCACGCTGACCGACCGGGTCGAGCTCAAGCGGCGGGAGACCATTTCCGATGGCGGCGGCGGGCACCAGCGCATTTTCGTGCCGGTGACCAATCTCTGGGCAAGGGTGCGCAGCCTTTCGGGACGACAGGGCACCAATGCCGACGGCCGTATGGTGGCGATATCCCACAGCGTTGTGCTGCGGTTTCGAGGTGATGTCGTGCCCGGGGACCGCATCGTCTATCGGGGCCGCAATCTTGATGTGGTAAGCACGGCCGATCTCAACGGGCGGCGGGCATATCTGAGCTGCAACTGCAGCGAAACCAGTTTTACGGGTTGACCCATGCATCCGATATCGGACCTGCAGGAGGCCCTGGTGGCAGCGCTCAATGCCGATGCTCCGTTGACCGCGTTGGTGGGAGCAGGGGGCGTGTTCGACGCGCCGCCGCAGCACCGGCCAGCCCCCTATGTGGTGATCGACCGGCACGATATGCGCCAGCGCGATGGCGATGCCGCGCCCGGGCAGGAGCATCGTCTGCTGCTCCATTGCTGGAGCAACCAGCCCAGCCGCAAGGCAGCGCTGGACATTGCCGAGCGGGTGGTGAGCGTGGCGCTGGCAGGACTTGAGCCCACGGGGCTGACGGTAACCCACGCCGAACACATGCGCACCGAAACGGCCATCGACACCGCAACCGGGCAGGCACGGGCCGCGGTGATGCTGCGGTTTTTCAGCGAGTAGCCCCTCATCCGCCCTTCGGGCACCTTCTTCCACGAGGGGAGAAGGGCATCGAGGCTAATCAAGCACCCCCGCTCCCCGTGGAGGGATGGATCGCGCGCGCGAGACGGGTGAGGGGACTTTTCCAGGAGACACGAATGGCAGCCCAGAGTGGCAAGGACATGCTTCTCAAACTCGACCAGACCGGGTCGGGCAGTTTTCTCACGGTGGCAGGGTTGCGCACGCGCAGCCTCGTGTTCAACGCAGCAAGCGTCGATACGACAGACCAGGAAAGTGCCGGACGCTGGCGCGAGCTTCTGGCTGGCGGTGGCGTGAAGCGAGCGTCCGTCTCGGGGGCGGGGGTGTTCAAGGACACGACATCGGACGCGCTGCTGCGCTCACTGTTCTTTGCCGGGACCATCCGCAACTGGCAGTTGATCCTCCCGCATTTCGGCACCGTGCAGGGGCCCTTCCAGATCGTGGCACTGGAGTTCTCCGCCGACCATGCCGGCGAGGTGACATTCGACCTGGCGCTGGAAAGCGCCGGGGAAGTGACCTTTGCGGCGGCGTAGGGCGGGGAACCGAAATGACCAATATCCATCGTGGAGAGATTGATGCCGAAATCGGCGGCGAGGTGAGGACGCTTTGCCTGACGCTGGGTGCGCTGGCCGAGCTTGAGGCCCGGCTGGGGGCGGGGGATCTGGCAGGACTGGCCGAGCGGTTCGCCGAGGGGCGGATTTCGGCGCGGGACCTGACGGCAATTATCGGCGCCGGCCTGCGGGGCGGTGGCAATGCGCTCACGGACGATGACCTGGCGCGAATGAGTGTCGAAGGCGGTTTGCGCGGTGCGGCAGAGATCGCGGTGCGCCTGCTGCGTGCCACGTTTGGAGAGAACGAATGACCCCATTCCCGTGGAAGGAAGCGATGCGCTTTGGCCTTGGCGTGCTGCGCCTGCCGCCGCGCGATTTCTGGGCGATGAGTCCGCGCGAGCTGGCCTCGGCCTGGAGCGCGCTGGTGGGGGAGAGGACCGGTCCGCTGAGCCGGGACGAGTTGGACAGGCTGATGGAGCAGTTTCCCGATGGCCGGTAATCTTTTCGGCGAGGATTTTCGCGACGAGCTGAGCGACGTTTCGACCGAACTGGGGCGCATCAGCGACCTGGCCGATGGTGTCGCCAATGCGGTGAGCCGGGCTTTTCGCGGCGCGGTGATGGACGGCAAGTCATTCCGCTCGGTACTGGCCGACATTGGCCGGGCCTTCTCCGACATTGCGCTGAAGGCGGCATTCAAGCCGCTGGGGACCATGATCGGCGGCCTGGTGGAAAACATCTTCACCGCCACCAATCCGACGGTGACGCCATTCGCCAAGGGCGGCGTGATCGCCAGTCCGAGCTATTTCCCGCTGGGGCGGGGATTGGGCCTGGCTGGAGAAGCCGGACCCGAGGCGATCATGCCGCTGCAGCGCGGGCCTGATGGCCGGTTGGGCGTGGCGGGTGGTGGCGGCGCGCTGAACGTGACCTTCAACGTGACCGCCAGCGATGCGCGCAGCTTTGCGGCCAGTGAAGCTGAATTGAGCGCGATGCTGCTGCGGGCCGTGCGACGGGGGCACAGGGGGAGCTAGGCCCGTGCATGCCCCCACCTAACCTCCCCCTGAAAAAGGGGGGGAGGGACCTATCGAGTTTGCGGAACTATCGGCGCGAGCACTGACCCACCCCTCCCCCTGTTTCAGGGGGAGGTCGGGTGGGGGCGTCAGGGGACAAGAGCATGGCCTTTCATCACATACGGTTTCCGCTCGATATCGCGCTGGGGGCGCGGGGTGGACCTGAGCGGCGCACCGAGGTGACGACGCTGGCGGGCGGGGGCGAGAAGCGCAATGGACGCTGGGCCCATTCGCGGCGGCGCTACAATGCGGGATATGGCGTCAAGTCACGCGCCGACATGCAGGCGGTGCTTGCCTTTTTCGAGGAGCGGCGCGGCAGGCTGCATGGATTTTTGTGGCGCGACGGGCTCGATTATTCCTCGGGCAGCGCTGTGCCGCTGCCGACCGACCAGGTGATCGGCACCGGTGACGGGGTGCGTACCAGTTTCCAGCTGACCAAGGCCTACGGCGCGGCGTTCGATCCCTACCGGCGGGTGATTGCAAAGCCTGTGGCGGGCAGCGTGCGCATCGCGGTCAATGGCAGCGAGCTGACGAGCGGCTGGACGGTGGACGTGACCACCGGGCTTGTCGGCTTTGTCAGTGCGCCGGCCGTCGGGGCGACCGTAACCGCCGGGTTTCTGTTCGATGTGCCGGTGCGGTTCGACAGCGATCGGCTTGATATCGAACTCAACGGGTTCGACGCAGCCGAAGCGCCTCATATCCCGCTGGTGGAGATCCTCCCATGAGAGACGTGCCTGCCGACCTTGCCGCGCATCTGGCCCAAGGCGAGACGACGACGGCCCGCTGTTGGCGCGTCATCCGAAGTGATGGCGTGGTGCTGGGCTTTACCGACCATGATCGACCGCTCGTGGTGGAGGGCACGGACTGCCTGCCCACAACCGGGCTGGACGGCAGCGAAATGCCGTCGCGCTTGGGGCAGCAAGTGGAAACCGGCGAGGTGCTTGGCGTGCTCGACAGCGCAGCTATCCAGGAGGACGACATTCTGCTCGGGCGCTATGACGGCGCACAGGTGGAAAGCTGGCTGGTCAACTGGGCTGCGCCCGAGCAGCGCCTCCTGCTGCGGGTGGATACGGTTGGCGAGATAGCGCGCGAGGATGGGATTTTCCGGGCCGAACTGCGCTCGCCGCAGCAGGCGCTCAACGTCACCAATGGGCGCATCTATCACAGCCTGTGTGATGCAAGCGTCGGCGATGTGCGCTGTGGCGTTAATCTGAACCTGCCGGGGCATAAGGGTACGGCGGTGGTGAGCGGGATCATCGACGATTTTCAGATCCGCGTCCATGGCCTCTCCAGCTTCGATGAGGGCTGGTTTGTCTTTGGGTCGGCCCAGTGGATCGACGGCAAGAGGGAGGGCCTGCGCGATCCGGTTCTCACGCATCGGCGCGACGCCGATGGTGATGTGCTGGGATTTGCGGGCCGGGTGGGGGAGTGGATCGCCGTTGGTGACGCGCTGAGCGTCACGGTGGGCTGCGATCGGCGCTTTGCCACCTGCAAGGGGCGGTTCGGCAATGAGGTCAATTTCCGCGGCTTTCCGCATATTCCAGGGAGCGACTATGTGCTGCGCCACCCGCGCCAGGGAGATGCCATGGATGGCAGGGCGGTGGTGCCGTGAGCGCCGAAGACGTTGTGGCAGCGGCGCGGGCGTGGCTGGGCACGCCTTACCGGCACCGGGCCTCGACCCTGGGGGCCGGATGCGACTGCCTGGGACTGCTGCGCGGCGTGTGGCGGACGCTTTATGGCACCGAGCCGGTGGCCGTGCCGGCCTATCGGGCCGACGGGCGGCGGGACAAAGACAATGGCGACCTGCGAGAGGCGGCGGAACGGTACCTGGTGGTCGAGCCCGGCCCTGTCGAGGCAGGACAGGTAGTGTTGTTTCGGCTCGCTGGACAGAGCCAGCCGCGCCATTGCGGCATCATGGTTTCGGCGACACGCTTCATCCACGCGCAGGAGCATCTGGGCGTGGTGGAAGCGAACCTGACCGACGGCTGGGCCCGGCGGGTCAGCGGGCGGTATCGGTTTCCGTAGGCATAAAACCACTCATCCGCCCTTCGGACACCGTCTCCCAACAGGTGAGATGGTGGATCGCGCGCGGCGCGAGGCGGGTGAGGGGCTCAAGCAAGGATCACAAACATGGCGACACTGGCGCTTTCGGTGGCCGGGCAGTTTGTTGGCGGCATGGTGGGCGGCCCGATTGGCGCGACGTTGGGGCGGGCGCTGGGCGCGCTGGCGGGTAGTGCGGTCGATGGCTGGCTGTTTGGTGGCGCGCGCAAGGCCGAGGCGCCGCTGTTCGACGTGCGGCTGGGCGCGTCGAGCGAGGGGTTGGGGATACCCAGGCTCTATGGCTGGGCGCGGCTGAGCGGCAATATCATCTGGGCGCGAGAACTGGTGCGCCATGTCAGCGATACGGCAGGCGCCAAGGGCACTGCACCGGCTGACGAGACCGAAGAAGTGCTGGCCAGCTTTGCCATCGGCTTTTGCGAGGGACGGGTAGCCCGGCTCGGGCGCATCTGGGCCGATGGGCAGCTGCTCGATACGCGCGGGCTGAACCTGCGCTTTTATCACGGTGACGAGACGCAACTGCCCGACAGCCTGATCGAGGCAGTGCAGGGCGCTGGCAACGCGCCGGCCTATCGGGGCCTGTGTTATCTCGTGGTCGAGAACCTGCCGCTGAGCCGGTTCGGCAACCGCATTCCGCAGCTTTCGGCCGAACTGTGCCGTGTGGTGGGGGACCTGGAACCGGCGATCCATGCGGTGACGGTGATCCCCGGGGCGACCGAATTCGGCTATGACCCGACCCCGCGCATGCGCGTGCTTGGGCCCGGCCAGGGCGTCAGCGAAAATGCACACATGGTAGCCGGTACCAGCAACTGGACCTGCTCGATCGACGAATTGCAGTCCCTGTGCCCGAACCTGGAACATGTGGCGCTGGTGGTGAGCTGGTTTGGCGATGACCTGCGGTGCGGCAACTGCACAATCGCGCCGCGCGTGGAAGGTGCGAGCCGCTTGGTGGAGGGAGCCGCCTGGAGCGTCGCGGGCTATACGCGTGGTACGGCCAAGGTCGTGTCGACCCATAGTGGGGGGCCGGCCTATGGTGGCACGCCTTCGGATGCCAGCGTGCTGGCGGCGATTGCCGACCTCAAGGCACGGGGGCTCAAGGTAACGCTTTACCCCTTCGTGCTGATGGACGTGCCGCATGGCAACGGGCTGCCAGATCCGCATGGCGGGAGCGAACAGGCGGCCTATCCGTGGCGGGGGCGGATCACCTGCCATCCCGCGCCCGGCCAGTCCGGATCACCGGACGGTTCGAGCACGGCGGCTGCTCAGGTAGCGGCATTCGTGCCCGACTACCGGGCAATGGTGCTTCACTATGCCGGTCTTGCCGCCGCAGCAGGCGGGGTGGACGCGTTGCTGATCGGTTCGGAACTGGTGGGTCTGACCACGGTGCGCGGGCCGGGCAACAGCTTTCCCTTTGTCGACGCGCTCATGGACCTGGCGGATGACGTCCGCGCCGTGGTGGGGCCGGATACCAAGCTGACATACGCGGCAGACTGGACCGAATATGCGGGCTGCCAGGGCCCGGCCGGACGGTTCTTTCATCTCGATCCGCTCTGGGCTGCGGATGCCATCGATGCGGTGGGCATCGACTGCTATTTCCCGCTGGCCGACTGGCGGGATGGGGAGGCGCATGCCGATCTGGCCGAGGCCAGCACGGGCTATGAAGTGGATTATCTCGCGGGCAACATTGCCGGGGGCGAGGGCTTTGACTGGTACTATGCCAGCGAGGCGGACCGGCGGGCGCAAATGCGGACGCCAATCACCGATGGCGCTTACGGCGAGCCCTGGATATGGCGGTTCAAGGACATTGCCGCGTTCTGGGGTGAGCCGCATTTCGACCGCCCCGGCGGCGTGCGCAGTGCGGTCCCGACGGCCTGGGTGCCGGGCAGCAAACCGATATGGCTGACCGAGATTGGCTGCGGCGCGGTCGACAAGGGGGCCAACCAGCCCAACATTTTCGGGGACGAAAAGAGCGCCGAGAGCGGGCGGCCCTATTTTTCCAGCGGCACGCCGGATGGGTTGATTCAGCGCCAGCTGCTGCGTGCCCATCACCGCTACTGGGCGGACCCGGCAAAGAACCCTGCCGGCATGGTGGATGTGGGCCGGCTCTACTGTTGGACCTGGGACGCGCGGCCCTATCCGGCCTTTCCCGCGCTGACCGAGATGTGGGCGGATGGTGCCAATCATCGCACCGGCCACTGGCTGACGGGTCGACTGGGCGCCATGGCCAGTGACGAACTGGCCGCCGCCATTGCGGCAGAGCAGGGTTGCGCGGTGGACGTGGT
>Ga0065721_10006345_pt1 | contig 10857 bp, 14 predicted proteins | sample Mesricmetagenome_FD_59108 | JGI IMG/M metagenome (GOLD analysis project Ga0065721, IMG submission 59108) | Mesophilic microbial community from rice straw/compost enrichment Sample: eDNA_1 v2 (version 2) | ecosystem: Engineered > Solid waste > Grass > Composting > Bioreactor | place: USA: Davis...
ACCCGGGAGCCGGTCGGTTCCCAACCCCCTGATGTGCGGTCGTGGCGGAACTGGTAGACGCGCAACGTTGAGGTCGTTGTGGGCGAAAGCCCGTGGAAGTTCGAGTCTTCTCGACCGCACCAGACAGTCCGAAAATTTGGAGATAAAATGGCAGGCCGGCGGCCTTGCCAGGTAACTCGCCCAGTTCTGCGGCATTTCTGCCCCCTGCCCTATCGTGGCGAAGTCAGAGAAGGCCATTCTCGGGCATCTTAGGGCGCGATAATTGACGGCCGTCTCTGGGCATGATTTTTTAACTGCAGTGGAAACTCACTCAGGCGATGCCGAGGACGCTGCGCTGCTCGCTCCAGGCGAGAGGCAGGTCGGCGTTCATGAGAGAACGCACTGTGATCGTAGCCGGCTGCCGACCTTCTATAATCATGGTGATGATGTCGGGCGCCAGGCAGGACAGCGCCACCATCTTGCCGAGGCGGGTGCGACACCGCCCTTCGGCCGCAGCAATCATAGCGATGGATCGATCCGGCTGATTCAGTACCAAATGACGCGCAACGTGCGCCTCGGCGAGTAGCGCAACCAGCTTCTCGTCGCGCTCAATCGGCTTTGACTTTTCAGCCTCAGGCCCGGGAATGATCAGCCGCAACTGATGGCCACGACGGACCTTAATCACCGGCAGACTCAAAACGACGGGTGGGACATCAGCGGAGAGCTCAATATCGAGCAGGAGAGCCATTTGGTTCTGGTCGACCGTTAGCTCGATGCGGTCGATCTGAAGAGACACCTTCACGATGTGACGAAGCAGGTCGCATTTCTCGCTCGTTCTACCACTGCGGAGGATTGCCGCGTTCCTGTCTGCGGCCTTGATGGCGCAGTCCACCGTCTCTGCTCCGGACCCCGCTACCAGATTGAGAATTGCCGCCCTGTTGATGAGATGCTCGGCAAGCCAGCCGAGGACAAGCGATTCGAGATCATGTGCATTCACGCGCCAAGCCGGCGTGCCATCAAGAAGGTCCGGTCTCGTAACATAATAGCGATAGCGCTTACCCGGCTTGGTCGCGTGGCTGCTGGTCATCGCACGACCCTCGCCATCGCTGAGTAACCCGACCAGCAACGCGGGCTGGGCGGCCTTGATACGCCGCGAACTTCCTGATGCGCTCGCCTTGAGCTTGTGCTGGACCGCGTCCCACAATGGGGTTGGAACGATCGGTTGATGCTCACCAGCGAACCACTCGCCCTTATGCCCCAGTTCTCCGATATAGATTCGGTTCGAGAGCAGGTGGTAGAGCGTGCCGCGGCGAAAGATGCAACCGCCCCTATGCGGTCCACTGGTCCGGTGCTGCACCTTGGTGCGATATCCCTTGGCGTTCAGCTCATCGGCGAGTTCGACGACAGAGCCTAGATCAAGATAGCGCTGCATGATCTGTCGCACGAGCTCGGCTTCTGCCGGGTTCGGAACGAGCTTGCGGTTCTCGATATCGTAGCCGAGCGGAACCGGCCCGCCCATCCACAGGCCCTTGCGCTTGGAGGCCGCGATCTTGTCGCGGATGCGCTCCCCGGTCACTTCCCGTTCGAACTGGGCGAACGAGAGCAGCATATTGAGGGTCAGGCGCCCCATGCTGGTCGTCGTGTTGAACGATTGCGTAATCGACACGAAGCTGGCTTTGGAGCCGTCGAGAACCTCGACGATCTTCGCGAAGTCTGCGAGGCTCCGGGTCAGCCGGTCGATCTTGTAGACGAGGATGATGTCGACCTTATCGGCGGCAATATCCGCCAACAGACGCTGAAGCCCGGGCCGTTGCATATTGCCGCCTGAGAACCCGCCATCGTCATAGCGATCTGACACAAGCACCCAGCCTTCATGGCGCTGGCTGAGGGCATAGGCAGCGCACGCCTCATATTGCGCGTCAAGGCTGTTGAACTCCTGATCCAAGCCGTCTTCGGTGGATTTGCGGGTATAGACCGCGCAGTGCAGCTTCTTCTCAGCCACGCGTGGCCAGTCCGAAGAAGCGGGGTCCGGACCAATGGGCACCGGTCACCGCTTTGGCGATCTGACTGAGGGAGCGATAGGGTCGCTCCTCCCAGACAAAGCCCTCCTCGCGAACCTCCACGGCAATGGTTTTGCCGTTCCACTCCCGGATGAGCCTGGTGCCGGGGCTGAGCTTCGCGGGCACTTTGGTTGTGGATCGGTTGTTCGTGTGAGCACCTCGCCCCAGTTCGCGCATGAACATAGCCGGCAGGGCGCCGTGGCACCTCTCCTGCAGGCGGTGCGCCACGAGCCGTCTCAGAAGAGCCGGAGAGACGCGAGGCGCGGGCTGCTTAGTGAGCTGCTGCCATCGTTTGCGCAGCTGTTGTTGGCTTAGCGATGGCAGTGCGGCCATCTCCTTGATCAGCCGATTCATTGTGCTTCAGACTCGACGCTACCGACCAGGGTATAGCGCGTGACGCCATCCACCGCCGTCCGCGCGATCTGATAGCCCTTCTTGCGCAGGCCGGTTAGGGCTGCACGCGTTGTATGTGGCAGCCAGTTGGTCGCCGCGATCATGTCCGCAAGCGTCGCGCCCTCCGTTCGTCCAAGCAGGGCAATGACGGTTGAGATCTTGGAGGCGGGCGGGACTTGTGCAGTGTTGGTGCGGGTCTTGGTCATGGGTGGTCTCCGTTGCGGAACAGCGACGTGCCGCTCCCACCACCCAGAGCCCGGATCAATCCATGATCCAGGCAATGACGCAGCCAGTGGCTGCGGTCGACAATTACCAATGCTCGACGCGGCGGCTAAGTCCAGTCGAATGTCGCGAAAGGCTGTTCCGCGGTCGGTAGCGGGAACGATGCATGAATGCTCACGACATCGTTTTATCCCAGCGACGAGCACGATGGCCAATGTCAGCCCTGTTGGAACGAGCATTCATTCGCCAGTTGCCAGCATCGCGCCGTCAAAAGATAGGTGCCGCCATGACCCAAGCTCAGCTGGCTGACATTCTCATCGCACGACTGGTCCGCGATCATGGCGGCACCCGCCAGCACTGGCGCAAGCTTATCGGGCCGATCCGCATCTACGATCTCAAGACGCATCCCCATTGCAACTGGATGATCGATGCGACCGGCTCGGCCTCCGATATCGCTAAGGTTGAAAGCTTGCTTGATGAACTGCGTCAGAGCCACCCCATTATTAGTGCCGATCGTTGACGCTGCGGGTGCTGGCGGTCGAGAATTTGCTGACCAGAACGAATATCGCTCCTAGCCACGACGTCTGGAATGCGGACGTTCTGGACTGTCCGCTTCGGAGCAATGATTGAGGGAAAGCGGACGTTCAATCGAGGCGAGCGCAATGGTCGCTTTCGACCAACTCACGACATGCTGCCGTGGGCTTTTAAATGTCGGCTCACGCCATAACCGATCGTCGCACGTCTCTAAATGTCCTGACAGAAGTGCCCTCTATGTCGGACTCTCGATCGAGAATGTCGGCCTCACGGTAGAGAACGGTCGTGAAGCCGACCCTCTTCTCGGCGAGCCTACGAGCCTGACGACAGCAAAGAGAAAGTGGATCACGACGAACTTAGGTTGGTCGGCGAGACCTTAGCTTGTCGGCACTGCTCTATCTCAATTGCCCGATGCGGCGTCCTCGCGAATGCCTCGAGAGAAACGACGGCGCCAAATTTCGCACAACGCGGCGACAACGGTTGGCGGGTCATCGAATACATATCTGCGTGCGTAGCGTTTGGGAGCAATCAAAATCTGGAAGCCGGATTCAAGACCGGCAAGTTGAACCCACTTTGGAGCCCGCGGCAGATTACCATCGGCCACGTCCAACACGCATCCGACGCCGACTGCGATTGGAACATTCGCCGCGTTGAGGTTCGCAGAGATCCATCTCTCCTGCTTTGGGCAGCCGAGCGCAACAAACAGGTAAGTTGGATCGAACGACCGGATTTGAGCGATCAGTTCGGTATTTCTGGGCGTATGCCCATCGAGATCGAAGTCTCCATGGTGCGTCCCGAAGAATCTGGCACCGGGGAAGCGCTCTTGAAGCCGCTTCGCCAGGCGGTCGGCAACGCCTTCAGCACCTCCCAGGAGGAAGACGCCCGCGCCGTTCCTCGAAGCGCTATCGACGGCCAGTTCGAAAAGATCATGACCTGTAATCTGGTCAGGTGGCCGCGCTCCCAAAAGTCGCAAAAGCCACAGCAAGATCCTGCCATCTGCCACGACCAGACCCGCCGAGTTGAATATGGCGGCGAGCCCCGAATATTTTCTGGTGAGAGTCAGAAAGTTCACATTCAGAGTGATGATCTGAAGCGGTAACCGCAAAGTCGATCCGGGATTGTGAAAAAGTTCGGAAATCTGCTTCAGGGATATCAAGTCGACGCGAACGCCTAATAATTCGGATCTTTCCGCCGAAATAATAAGCTTCTGACAGCTAGATGACTCCCATGCCGTGTTCATTGACCTATCCGAGCTTCAAAAATACTTTCTGCGCCCTGTTAGCTGCGCATCAGAGCCAAGTGCAAGGTAGCTGCATGCCCCAAAAAGGGGCATATTGATATTCCGGCACGGATCGACTGCCTTGACTCGAACAGGGCCTAACCACAGGATATTGGCCGATTTCAAAGTCTGACCAGTTAGACTGATGAATGGGGGGTATTAATTGGTCCTGTTGGCCAGTAACGGTGCGGTGGCACTTGCATTGCGTTATTGGCGCAAAAATCCTGCATGCACATGCAGGGATTCGTCTGAATTAATAAATCGTCGCCGGCATGATTATTGTAAAATCTCGGGATATGAACTCGCTCCAATCGATTCATCACTGTTCAGCGCTTGGCTGGCACTTCTTCTTTTCGTGATAATGCTTCCAGTGCTTGTCCTCATATATGTCATGGTGTGGGCGACTGGCGAATCGCCCATTTATTCACAAATCCGAGTGGGAAGAGGCGAGGAACAGTTCAAGATTTATAAGTTTCGGACGATTCCCGAAACGAATAGGAACCAGATCGTGTCGAGGAGCGGTCGGATGCGTGCACACTGGTTTCGGGTTTTAGGGGGTTTTCTGCGGCGTACCGGTCTCGATGAGTTACCTCAACTGATTAACATCTTTATGGGAGACATGAGCTTTTTCGGTCCGCGCCCGCTGTCTATATCGGACTATCAAAAAATGCCGTTTGGGCGGTCACGTCGCACATGTGTAAGGCCCGGACTGACCGGCCTTGCCCAGGTCCTTGGCGGCCAAGCATTGGAAGCTCCCCAGAAATTGAATCTCGATATTTGGTATATTCAGAACAAAACTCTTTGTGTGCATCTGAATATATTATGCTTGTCCATTCTGAGGACAATTGGTCTCTATAACTCACTGCGTGCGGCAGAATATGGTCAAGCCACGTTACTTCTGAAGGCATCAGAGTTTCGTAAATTGCCTGTCCGGCAGCTGGTGCGATTGTGACGGCGCGCATAGCGATCATTTTAGGCGCAACCGGCGGTTTTGGGCGCGCGTGCGTGCAAATATTGGTAGGAAGCGGATGGCAGGTCTTCGCGGTGGCACGCGACGCGGATCGTCTCGATGTCATCAGGCGGTCGATCCCCAATGTCCAGACAGTCCAATTGGACCTAGGCGCATCCGGTGCTGTTTTGAAGCTATCGAAAGTTGCACCGCGCGCCGACTTGATTGTCCACGCAGCGGCAGAGACCAGATTCGCGCCGTTTTGCGATCTGGACGCGAAGAGCATCGCGGAAGACCTCTCTTTGAATCTGACCTCTCTTGTCGTGATTCTGGAGCATTATCTGCCCTCAATGATGGTCAATCGATCCGGAGCCGTTCTAACGATGTCTTCAACCGCTGCTTTGCGGGCCGCGCCGGGCATCGCACTCTACGCTGCGGCGAAAAGCTTTGCTTTCAGCCTGACCAGAAGCTTGGCCGAGGAATTGCGGAGCGAGGGCATCACACTCACTTGCTGTGTGGCGGGACCGATGGATACCGGCTTTGCCGAACGGATAGGATATCCGCGCTCCGGGCAAGGCGCTTCTCCTCACTATGTCGCAAAGAGAGCGCTTGAAGCATGTCTATCCGGAAAAACGATCGTCTATTCTGACTGGAACGCCATGATGAGGGCGTTTCTGTACCGCAGTCTGCCAGACTGGCTCGTTCGCTCTTTGTGGCGGCGCCGGGCGAGGGTAGCATGATCGCAGCGGCAGAGCGCAGCCATCTGGGCCAGAGCTTTCTCCTGGGCTCGACCGAAATGCTTCGAGATTTGCTCGTCGGCCTCCTGTCTTGCAGTGACAGCAGGCGCATAGTCATTCATGCCAATCTTCACACGATTTATTCCAAATCGAGGTCGCAGAGCCTCAGGAAATTGCTTGATGATCTCCCCGATAAGCTCGTCTTCTTCGAGGGCATCGCGCTCAAACTTTCCAGATTTGTCTGTTCGGGCGAGACGTGGCCAGACGTCAATGGCACGGATCTCATCCCTCTGGTACTCGAACGAGCGCCCGAGGGCACGCGCGTCGCCATCATCGGAGGGCGCGCGGATGTCACCGACTTGGCCTGCAGGAGACTCAGCGCCCGATATCAGAACTTGGACATCGTTTCGCAGCTGGATGGCTATGACGGTATGCAGCATTTGGATGCGCACATCACGTATCTCAAGGCCGAACGACCCGACATCATCTTGGTTGGCCTGGGCACGCCAAACCAGGAAATACTGGCTGCACAATTGCTGCATGACGTCGCACCCCGGCTAGTCTGGGCCATTGGCGGCTTTCTGGACGTCGCGAGCGGGACAGCCGCTCGAGCACCGGCCCTTGTTTTAGCCGCGCGTCTTGAGTGGCTCTGGCGGCTGCTGCGAGAGCCTGCACGCTTGTGGCGCAGAACCTTCGTCGAGGGGCCGTGGCTCGTCCGCAAGGTAATAGAACGACTTCTTGTTGGCGAGGGAGCACGCTCTTGAGCAACGCTTCTCAATCGCCCCAAGCTCTTCTGGTGACGATCGATGTCGAAATCGCCCCTGACCGCGATTTCGATCAACAAAGACGCAGCCTGGTCAACTTGGCGGAGGCGCTGGACGGCGTTCCCTCGACATTCTTCGTGACTGCCGATGCTGCAGACGCCTTCTCGGCCGAATTGCAACTGGTAGCGGCCAAAGGTCATGAGATCGGATGTCACGGGTTGGATCATTCGCCTCTGGACGACTATGCCACCTTGACGATGGAAGATGCCCTACAGCGTTTACAGGAAGCGGCAGGTCGGATCACATCGTCGACAGGCTCGCCCGTGCGTGCTTTCCGCGGACCTCGCATGACGACATCGGCCGGGACCCAGTCTGTCTTGCGCAGGATCGGATTCTCATCCGATTTCTCAGTCTGCGCACACCGTGGGGACTTCCTGTGCGCAAGCCGCTATCGGAAAGAATGGTTCGGCTTGAAGCCTCGCCCCTACGCGCCGGAGTACGGTAGCGCGTTCACGCCCCTACGCGCCGGGCGAGACAACTCGCTTCTCGCTGTCCCACTTTCCGGCTTCGTACTGCCGTTCCTCTCCGGCTCTCTTTATATTCTCGGAAGGACGATCTTCAAACGATTCGCCTCCTTTCTCACATGGCATGCGCGCCGCTCGCATGCGCCGATCGTCTACCTGCTCCATAGCTACGAATTTGCGGAGCTATCTGGAGATGAGGGCCAGCGCCCCTGGCACCACCGACTTTACGGAGTGTGCCCGCTGGAGCGTTACACAGCAAATCTGGATCTGATCTCGTTTCTGACGGGACCCTGCCGTCTGGTTCCACAGACGGCGAGCATGTTTGTCGATGGCTATTGGAGGACGCAAGATGGCCGCACGCAGTCTGCATAGCCCGGAGAAGCCGGCGACCGCCAAGGATGTGGCTGATGCCACGCGCAGTCCTGCGCGGTTAGGCGCTCAGGAGATTCAAGGAGGCGTCGGCCCCTGGGTTCGCAAGCATTTGAACGAGGGCATCGTGCGCACCCTGCACACGCCGATCTATCTGATCCTGTTCGTCAGTGATCGATGCTGGATGAAGTGCGATCATTGCTGGTTCAACGAAGATTGGAAAAAGCGCGAGCTCAGTCACGCACCACTTATGTTCGATGAGTATGAGAGAATTGCGCGGTCGATAAGGCAGCTGCCATTTCTTTCGGTCACCGGCGGTGAGGCGTTCAGTCGCTCCGACATCGTGGAACTGATGACAATGTTCCGCAAGACTGCCGGCGTTAAGCGCCATCAAATCCCCACATCCGGCTTCCTTACGGATTTGATCGTTGGTCGTGCCGAAGGGATCTTGAAGGCCAGCCCGGAGACACCTTTTCGCGTCGATGTGTCACTGGATGGCGTGGAGGAAGTCCATGACAGTCAACGCAACATATCGGGTGGTTTTGCGCGCGCCGTCGCAACGATACAGGCCCTCAACCGGCTGAGAGAACGCTATTCTCACTTCGATGTCGGGATCATTTCGACAATCACGCAGAACAATCAGGGCAATATCGATGCTCTGAGCGCACTCGTTGAGGAAATCCATCCAGACGGCGAATGGATGATCAACATCGCGCGCGGCGATGGACGCGACCAAAATGCCGTTTATGTCGATCCTGCCTCCTATGCGCGCGCGCATGAACTGATCGCAAACCGCGTGTCCCGAGGCACTTACAAGGGGCATAACGGCCATTGGACCGCCAAATGGTTGTCCGCGAAGAACGCCGCGCGCCGCGATATCATCTTTGACATCATGAATGGCGGCCGCTTCAAGGGCGGGTGCACCGCAGGCACGCTCGGCGGCGTGGTCCAATCGGATGGCACGGTGAAGATCTGCGAGATGATCGATGAGCCAATGGGCAATCTGCGCGATCACGACTATGATCTTGCGGCCGTCTGGAGAGGGCATATTGCGCGCAAGCTGCGCCGGCAGGTTCAAGACACGAGATGCCAGTGCACGCAGGAATGCTTTCTTTCCACCAGCATGCTGACATCCCCTGATGCGTTGACGCGGATCGTGCGGAAACGATGGGAGCTGGATCGCTTCGGCGTGAGATGACCCTGACGGGCGTTTCATGGCAAGGGGAGAGCGGTGAACCACAAATGACCTTGGTCGTGCTCCTGCCGGCGTCGAACGAAGAGGACTATCTCGGATCCTGCCTCGAGGCGCTTCGTGAGCAGCGCGACACGCCACCATTATATGTGATCGTCTCGGCAAATGGTTGCAGTGACGGCACGGTGGCCGTAGCCCGCGACCAGGTTGCGGCCTTCGTCGTGCGCGGCCACGCGCTTGTTTGTCTCGACAGCCCTGTACCCGACAAGTCGGCGGCGCTTAACCGGGCCGAGGCCGCCATTCCGGCAGCCCTCGCAAGCGCGCCGCGCATCTATCTCGATGCCGACGTTATCTGCGCCCCTGACATTTGCGCTCAACTTGCCCGTGCGCTTGACATCGAGCAACCGTCCTTCGCGACCGGCCGACTCTTGGTCTCGCGCTCGCCGAGTGCGATCACGCGCCTTTACACAGCGGCCTGGATGCAGACTTCATTCGGACGATCCAAGGCTCTCGGGGCCGGACTGTACGGCGTCAACGCTGCCGGACGCCGCCGCTGGCAGTACTTCCCCGCAATGATTTCCGACGACACGTTCGTCCGCTGGTCGTTCGCGCCCCACGAGCGAGTCGAGGTGCCCGCGAAGTTCTACTGGCCGATGGCTGCCGGTCCGGCCGCCTTGATCCGAGTGCGCAGTCGACAGGACCACTTAGTGCAGCAGGTGAGAGAGCGGTTTCCTGAACTCGAACGCAACGAGGATGTACGTAGACCGAACTTCCGGTCACTCTCGACGCTCGCGTTAAGACAGCCTCTTGCCTTCATGGTTTATTCCGCAATATGTTTGGCAGCTCGTCTGTGCCGAAAGGACGGCTATTGGGCCCGCGGTCGTTAGGGTCGGGCCTGCGATCCGGATGTGAACGTCCGCTATCCCATGCTATATCCTTACTAGTTGCCTGTTTGAAATGTCCGCAAGCCCTGACATTGGCAGAGGGTTTTCGCGGCCCGACGAATGGCCGGTTTCGGCGTGCCCGGACGTTCTCTTTAGGAGCGGCGACCGGCAGCAATGTCCCAAGCGCCCGCGTCCATCTCTCTACCGGAAACGGGCGCCCAAGGGTTCAGATTTCGGTGTTTTCGGCAAGGGCAAGTGCGTCTTCCACGTCGATCCCAAGATAGCGCACCGTGTTCTCGATCTTGCTATGGCCGAGAAGGATCTGCACAGCTCGCAGATTGCCTGTCGCCCTATAGATGATCGATGCCTTTGTTCGCCGAAGCGAGTGGGTACCATACTCGCTCCGCATCAGCCCGACACCTGTCACCCACTCGTCGACAAGCCGAGCATACTGCCGCGTGCTCAGGTGCCTGTTATGATCGACCCGGCTCGGGAATACATAATCGTCCACCGTACCGCCCCGGCGCTCGAGCCATGCCAGCAAGCTCGCCCGAGTATCTGGCAGTAGTTCGAACTGGACGGGCCGCCCCGTCTTCTGCTGCATCACGATTGCGCGCGTTCGGATCTGCCCTCCGCTGACAAGGTCGCCGATCTTTACCTGCACCAGGTCGCAACCCCGAAGTTTGCTGTCGATCGCCAGATCGAATAGCGCCCGATCGCGCAAGCGACGGTGTTGGTTAGAGGTAGAAACGGATTTCCCAAATCTGCTTCGGTTTCAGAGCCCGCTTTGCTCCCACGGTCCTTCCGGCATTCCAAACCGGGCGCTTGGTGGCCGTGAGGCCTGTTTCAGGCATCTCCATGATCGTTCTCCTATTGCCACATTGGCCATCTGCTGAACGCTGCAGACGAGGATGCACAGTAGTTGCTAGAGGCTCGTGCCGACCAACTCATGCCGTTCCAGCCTCGCGGAT
>Ga0065721_10052920_pt1 | contig 10857 bp, 5 predicted proteins | sample Mesricmetagenome_FD_59108 | JGI IMG/M metagenome (GOLD analysis project Ga0065721, IMG submission 59108) | Mesophilic microbial community from rice straw/compost enrichment Sample: eDNA_1 v2 (version 2) | ecosystem: Engineered > Solid waste > Grass > Composting > Bioreactor | place: USA: Davis...
AGCTCAGGTGGTTAGAGCGTTGGATTCATAACCCAAAGGTCTCGGGTTCAACTCCCGATCTCGCTACTACTTTTTTCTAAGATGCCTGTGAAAATGCCAGTTCACAGGCATGGCTATGGAGATTAAATCTGCCCAGCCTTACCATTTCCTTTTATTTATTGAGATCTGTCATGGGTAAACAACCCACTTTCTTTTTTATTGCCGTATAAAAGATTAAATTGATACATCGAAGATAAAATTCACCTTATCCTCATATGTTTTCAAGGTTATCGCCCTCTGCCAGGCTGGCTCTCTATTTTTTCTTTATCGGTTCTGCATGGATACTGATAAGCGGACGCATTGCTGCGGCCATTGCCGGTGGCAAAACTGAAAATCTCCGCCTGATTGAAGATCTTAAAGGATTATTTTTTATCATTCTTTTTTCCCTGATCACATACACCCTGAGCCGAAATATCTATAAAAAACTCATGCGGGCGTTCAATGACAACAAAGAAATGCTGCGGAAATACCAGGGCGTTATGCAGGCGACCGGTGAAGGGATTTATGAATTCGATATCCAAAGCGGGCGCACGCGATTAAACGAAAACACAAAAGAAATACTTGGCACCGATAGCAATGTGATCGAAGATGGGCGTGCCTTCTGGGAGGAACATATTCACCCGGACGACCAGGAACGTGTTTTTTCAGGTATAAGAAAAGTGTTACGGAACAATCAGCAATTTTGGAAAGGCGAATACCGTTTTCGAAAAAAAGATAATGAATACCGGGAAATCAGTCATCGCATTTATATCTTAAAGGAACAGGATAAGCCCCTAAGCATAATTGGCTCCGTACAGGACGTGACGGAGCAAAGACAAATGCAAAGAGAATACCTGGCGCAACAGATACGCAATAAAACTGAGATCACACGTAATATCATCAATGCGGAAGAACGGGAAAGAAACCGGTGGGCACAGGAACTGCATGATAATATAGCCCAACTTTTGGGTGTGGCAAGGCTGTATATTGGCATGACTGTAACGCAGCCTGAGAAACAAAATGAAATTGCCCCGAAAGCCAGTGACCTTATTGAAAAGTCTATCACGGAGATACGCCAGCTTTCTGCGAATCTAAAACCACCGATGTTCGATGAAGAAGGATTGAAAGATGCAATTGAAAACCTGATGGCCAATATTAACCGGGTAAGCAAACTGCATTTTCATTTCAGGATTGACGAAGAGGAAACTAACAAGAGCCTGAACAATGAACAAAAATTGATGGTATACCGGATTATCCAGGAGCAACTGAACAATATCACCAAATATGCATCCGCGCAGAATGTCTATATACAGGTTGCCATTCAAAACCCTGTCGCCGAAGTCATCATCAGGGATGATGGCATCGGCTTCGACCCTCAAAAGTTGGTTTCGGGTATTGGCCTGAAGAATATCCGGGCCAGGCTGAACATGTTTAATGGACAACTCGAAATCATCTCATCACCGGGGCAGGGTTGTGAACTCCGTTCATTATTTAATTTGAATTAAATCATCCTACCAAAGCTGTTTTCCCTGGTAGTAGTCCAGGATTTTTGCCCTCAGCACGTAATCATACCTCGCGATAATTAAATTAATTTTTGCCCGGTCCAGGTTGTTCTTCGCAGTGAGATAGTCAATCGAATTTCCAACACCGGAATCGAAACGCACACCAGCCGCCTTGAATGATTCATCAAAAGCATTCACCTGGGTCAGCAAAGTTTTATATCGTTCAGCTGCCGTACTCATGTTGACATAAGCCTGGTCAATAGCCTGGCTCAACTGGTTCCTGGTAGTATTCAATGCAAGATCTGCATACTTGTAATTAATGCGTGCCTGTTTTAACCGGTTGCGTTGTTGCAGTGAATTAAAGATCGGGATAGACAGGTTAAAGCCAAATGAAGTGTACAGGTTATTATTTAATTGATCATTATAGCTGATCTTGTTTACGGCAAACTGGTCACGTTTATATACTACCGGTGCCTGGGTACCATTTATCATTACGTAGTCATCAGACACCACATCAGTAGTGTTGATATAGCGGCTTTGCATTGCCACACTGGAATAGTTTGTAAATGCATTTCCGTTAAACGTCAGCCGGGGGAACAAGAGTCCTTTCTCCACTTTGATAGCTTTAGCAGCACTTTTCTTTCTCAATTCTGCGGCTTTAACCAAGGCAAGTTTATCCAGTGCAGCCTTGTAAATAGCATCCGGTGTATCTTCATAACGTGATGCGAAGTTTTCAGGTTCGATCTTTTCCAGGACAAGATCTTTCTGATAAGGCATATTCATCAGCGCAGCCAGGCGGATCTTTGCTGATTCAAGAGAATTCTGAATATTGATAATCGACAGTTGATCATTGGCAAGCTGCCCCTGCAGATCAGAAAGATCAGAGGGACGAATCGCACCTTCCTTGTTTAGAATCTCGAGACGTTTCACCTGTTCACGGGAAAGCTCTGCCTGACTACGGGCCTGTTCAAGCTGATCAGCACTGCTCAGCACTTCGAGATATGCCAGGATTATATTAATGGTGAGATTATCTTTTTCCTGCTGCCAGTCCATCTTTGATGCCTGGTATGTAAGCGAATTTTGTTGAATGTTATTCCGGATTGACATTCCATTAAACAACACCACACCGCTTCCCACACTATAATTGGAGGAATTGAAAGATTGCGTTACCGGCTGATTTGTAAACGGGTCAATGCTTCGTCCCTGGTTAAAGCTGTGACCCGCGCTGGCATTGAGATCGGGAAGGACGTTCAGTTTCGACTGTTTCCAGTTTGCCTCATCTCGCTCCGCCTGCAATTCACGCTCACGCACATCAAAATTATTCTCGATGCCGGTTTCAATACATTGCCGCAAATTCATTACCGTTTGCGAAATTCCATGTAATGCACATGCAAGACATATAACAACTATCAGACTCTTTTTTTTCATTCTTTAATCATTAAAATTTCTACGGACCTGGCCCGCCATTTCAACTTTTTTTTCAATCATGCCATCCAGCAGGTGAATCACTCTTTTTCCATAGGAAGCATTCTTTTCCGAATGAGTAACCTGGATGATCGTTACTCCTTCGTCATTTAATTGCCTGAAAAGATCCATGATCTCCTCGCCTTGCTTCGAATTCAGGTTGCCTGTAGGTTCATCTGCCAGCAGGAGCTTTGGTTTTGCAATCAAAGCCCGTGCAATACCGACCAGTTGTTGCTGACCGCCTGATAGCTGCGTGGGAAAAAGATCTTTTTTGCCTACGATATTGAAACGATCGAGCATGTCAGCCACCATGGCTTTGCGCTCCGAACTTTTGACATTCTGGTAAATCAGCGGGGTCTCGATATTCTCATACACGGTCAGTTCATCGATCAGGTGATAAGCCTGGAATACAAAACCGATATATTGCTTATATAATGTTGAACGCTGTTTTTCTTTCAGCTTATGCACCGATTCATGAAGAAACTGGTATTCACCTTCGTTGAATTCGTCCAGCATGCCAATGACGTTGAGAAGGGTGGACTTACCCGAACCCGACGGACCCATGATTGAAATGAATTCTCCCTCCTTCACTTCCAGGTTGATGTCTTTTAAAAGAAAGGTTCGGTTGTTACCCGTATTTACCCATTTGTAGATATGTCTTAATTCAAGCATAATGTTTATTCTAATAATTTTACTTATAATGTTGACGAATTCTGTTCTTACAATGTTACTCCGATCTTAATTTTTCAACAGGATTGGCCGTTGCTGCCTTTAACGCGCGTAAACCAATGCTTGCAAAAGCCACCAGTATTGCCAGGCAACCAGCTGCGATAAATATCCACCCTCCCAATTCCACGCGATAAGCAAAATCGTTGAGCCAGTTATTCAGGGCAATCCATGCAAGCGGAGAAGCAACCAAAAGCGAAATAAAGATCAACTTCAAAAAATCAATGGACAACAGTCCAACGATCGATCCCACACTTGCGCCGAGCACTCTACGAATGCCGATTTCCTTACCCCTCCTTTCAGCAGTAAAAGACGCCAGGCCATAGAGCCCGATGCAGGAAATAAATATCGCCAATACCGAAAACAGCCAGATCAACTGCGAAGCTCTTTTGTCGGCACGATACATGGCTTCAAACTCAACATTTGTAAACTGGTAGTTGAAAGGTTCTCCCGGGAAAAATTTTCTCCAGACCAGTTCCGCACGGGACCTTGCTTCCATGCTCATGCCTGCCTGTGTTTTTACAAAGAAACTGTTAGCATATGTTTGATCATTCCGAATCACCACGGGCCCGATTTTTTCATGCAATGTCTTATAGAAAAAATCTTTCACCACTCCAATGATCACGCCTGTATCACCCTGACTGATGAATCGCTGGCCAATGACCGGTTTGCGAATACCCAGTTCATTCACAGCCGTCTCATTGAGAATCGAATTGTTTTTATCTGCATCGCTGCCGGTAAGAAACCATCGGCCTTCTTTAATTTCCAGGCTCAACAGGTCTTTGAAAGTACTGTCAGTTTGGAAATAGGCAATGGCCGGTTGAAATTCAGGATCCCGCCCGTCCCAGTCTGTACTGTTGCCAGATGACCAGCCACGCATATTGATAACTGAACCCTGATTAAGCAGGGTAACCATCTCAATACCCGGTTGATTCAGCAGATCCTGCCGCACACTTTGGGTAAGTGACACCCGCTTCTCACTATCATATTTCCGAAGGATCTTGTAAGGAATGGAAAATGTAAATACCTGCTCACGATTAAAACCTGAATTTTGTTTTTGTATGTAATTCATCTGCCGGTAAATCACAATAGTGCCTGTAATGAGTGCGATGGATACGGTAAACTGAACCACGACCAGCGCTTTGCGCAGTAAACCATCTTTCACCTTAAACATGCTGGCACCGCGGAATACGGAGAGTGGCCGGAACGATGATAAAAGGATGGCAGGATAAATGCTGGTTAAGACTACTGATGATACAAATGTGACGGCCAGCAGCCTCACAATCCAGCCGGCCTGATCATTTAAGTTGAAAGACTTTCCGGTAAATTGATTAAATGCGGGCAATACCAGGTAAAGTATCAGCCAGGCGAGTGAAAGAGCCAGCAAACAAACCAGGGCTGATTCCAAAACAAATTGTGCGAACAATTGCCTTCTTTCCGCGCCTACAATTTTCTTTATACTTACTTCTTTTACCCGCACCGTCGCGCGCGCTGTTGTGAGGTTTACGTAATTGATACAGGCAATCGTCAGCAACAGGATACCAAGAACGACAAATATCTTTACCAGCTTATAGTTACCATGTACTATAGCCGAGTTGTCCAGCTCGTTCTCGAAATGCATTTCAGCTAAAGATTTCAAACCTGCCCTGAACTCTGTGTTTGAACGTTCTCTTTGAATGATGGTTGTGAGTTTATCTGAAACTGTTACCGGGTTCGCACCAGGCAGGAGCTTTAGAAATGTGAGATAGTTATAGTTACCCCACGACAAAGCGTTCTTTTTTGCATCGGGATGCGTCATAAGCGACGCAACCGGGAATAGCGCATCAAACTGGAAACTTGAATTGGTTGGATTATCCTTTAACACACCCCGGACTGTATAATTTAAAGTATCAATACGAATAACACGGCCCACAGGATCTTCATTGCCAAAATATTTTCTTGCCTTCGATTCTGTAAGCAGCAGGCTGTGAGGGTGACTGTTGAAAGCATCCGGGCTGCCTTTCAAAAATTTGTAACTAAAAACTTTGAACCAGCCTGAATCTACATAAGCACAATGTTCTTCCCGGATAAATTCCCCTTTAATTTGAAAATAGGGTACATTGTATTGAATGGGTTGTATCCGTGCGATCGCCAGTACTTCGGGTAATTCTTCTTCTGCCTTTTGTCCGAGTAAATATGGACTGGTTTCCCAAACAGACGGATTCTCCTTCCCCGTATTGAGGTAATTGCTGATCCGGTAAATATCCTGGTGGTTCTCGTGGTAATTGTCAAAGTTGAATTCATTTTGAATCCAGAGAAATATCAATATGGCCGCACTCATGCCAATGGAAAGGCCTGTCACATTGATCAGTCCCGAAGCTCGTTGCCTGAGAAAATTTCGCCAAGCGGATTTAAAAAATATTCTCAACATGATTCTTAAACTATTATCTCCTTCATAAAAGATGTTATTCTGTTCGTAAGGATGTTACGGGGTTTTGCATGGCAGACCTTACTGTTCGAACACTTAACACCAGCATGGCAATAAACAACATTCCGGCGCCCGTTAATCCAAATACCCACCAGCTAAGCGCTGTGCGATAAACAAAATCCTGGAGCCAGTTGTACATGGCCCACCATGACAAAGGCACTGCAATCACAAAGGCCACAAATACCAGCATGGCAAAATCCCTTGAAAGTAATGTTACAATCTGGGGCACTGAAGCTCCCAATACTTTTCGCACGCCGATTTCTTTGGTCCTGCTATTGGTGATAAAAATAACAAGTCCCAGTAAGCCCAGGCAACTAATAAACACACAAAGTCCGGCCGACCAGCTCAGCAAACGGGAAATATCCTGCTCAGCGCGGTAGAAGTTTTCGATCACTTTGTCAAAAAACTGGTAGTCGAAATCATCTTCCGGGTAAACCGATTTAAAGTCCATTTCCATTCGTGCGAGTGTGTTTTTCCACTGCCCGGAATTTTCCTGCGGGGACAATGCTGCATGAACCACATAGGAACGTTTACGAAAGGATGAATACGCCAGCGGCTTGATGGGTTGATGCGTAGATTTGGTATGAAAGTCGGCAATGACACCTACAATTGGAATATTTAATCTATCATCTATAAAATGGCCCAATGCGTCAGCCGGATTTTGAAAGCCCAATGCGCGGGCATAAGTTTCGTTGATAACATATTCCCGTGTTGTATCGCTGGGCTGAAGGTTGCGACCCGCCAGCAGCTTCATACCATACAGATCAAAATAAGCTGTATCAGCATATTTCATTTCAACCATGGTTTCCACCACACGTTCACCATTCACAGACTTCAATAAACTAATATTGGTATTACCCGATGCAGGTGCTGTACCGGACAGGCTTATTTTTTCAAGTCCCGGAATTGATTTTAATTTTTCCTTCAATACCATCCGGCGATCATCGCTTTTATCGGAAAATACATTCCAGGGCAGGTTAAAATGTACGATGGCATCGCGTTTATATCCAAGGTCTTTATTGACAGAATAACGAACCTGTTTGCCTACAATAATTGTAGCGATGACTAAAAATTGTGCAATTACAAATTGAGTTACGGTCAATGTCTTTCGTATCCAGGCTTTGCGGGTTTGTGACGTGCCACCATAGGCCTGGTTTTTTAATGCAGTCACAGGTTTAAATCTCGTCAGTACAAATGACGGGTACAGGCCTGCAAGGACGGTGACTATTACCCCTAATCCAATAAGGAATAACCAGACATGAACCTGGTTTAACGAAGCGAAGCGGATGCCCGGTGGAATGAAATCACGGAAAATATGGAGCAGCCAGGGTGAGATCACGACTGACAAAATTGTTGCTGCCAGGGAATATAAAAACGTCTCAACCAGGAATTGAAATACAAGTTGTCGCTTACCGCTACCCATTGTTTTCCTTATACCTACTTCTTTCGCACGCTGGCTGGCTTGCGCTGTTGTCAGATTTATAAAATTGATACAACCTAACAGCAGCAGGAATAAAGCCACGGCGAGTAGCCCCAACAATGTCGGTTTATGTGCCTGCCTTTGGTCAAAAGCATCATAGTCCTGGTTAAAATGGATGTCAGTTAGTGTCTGCAGGAAGTGACGCGTATCATCTTTTGCCTGTTGATCTGATTTCTTTTCCCGGTGTTTGTCACGTACCACGGCCAGCAGGTTTGTTATCTGCGCAGGGTCAGCATTCTCCGCAATTTTTACAAACAACTGTGAACTGGAGCTGATACTACCCCATTCGCTCCAGTTCCAGTGACGGATGAGTCCGGAATTTTCAATTGTTGCCCTCGATATAAATTCTTTGAATGTAAAATGTGTGGGAGTTTTGATATCCCTGATAACACCGGTAATGCTGACCCGGATAGAATCATCATAGAACAGCTGTCGCCCAAGGATGTCTTCTGGTTGATTATAGCTGAAATATTGTTTTGCTCTTGACTCGGTAAGCACCACATTGAATGGAGCCGTCAATACCTGGTTTGGCGAACCGGCAAGCCATTCAGCAGGGAAAATTTTAAAATAATATTCATCCGCATAAACGATATTGGTTTGCCTGCGAAAAACGACGGGAGCCTGATCATTTCCATGCTGAACAGACACTTTGGGATTGTTAGCAAGCATGAATTGGGTAACCGATTCCACCCCGGGCACTTCCTCCCGTATCGCCGCCGCGGTGGGAATTGGCGCACCTGAATTATGAATCGTCAAATCCGGCAGATCAATTATCGAGGTCACCCGGTATATCCGATCACCATCTTTGTGATGCTTATCATAACTATACTCATGCTGTACGATCAGGTAAATAACCAGCGATGCGCTAATGCCTATCGCCAGGCCGGCGACATTTATTACAGAGAAAACTTTGTGTTGCCAGAAATTTCGAAAGGCTACCTGTAAATAGTTTTTAAGCATGGCTGGTCGTTTTTCGGAAACTGATGCCTGCGATATCCAACAGGTGTGCCAATCGGATAACTTCGTGTCTTGCAATAAGTTGAAGATACGGTATCTTTCGTAGTGTTCGAAAACGGACAGTTATAATTCAATACCGGACACTTTTCGTCTGCCAGTTGCCAAACAAGACTGCAATGTAAAGCTTCAGATTCGCAGTATTCTATTGCCGTGGCAATTTCACTTGTCGCAGAAAGCAACATAATAGCTTTGCTAAACAGGATGTTTCGCAAAGCATTCTAAGAGCCTTACGGCTAAACTATAAGCATGTCGGTTTATCGAAAACAACAAGAAAAGCCAGTTATGAAAATACTTTTCGATTGTCCTGATGCTGTCTCATAGAAGGGTTATGCGAAGCTTCCGGCTTCGCATCTTTATCCTATTGCCTTTGGCAATTTCATCATCACTCCGTCCGCAAAGCCCGGACCGGGTTTTCCAGGCCTGTACGAATTGTTTGCAGCAAAATCATGGCTATTGTGATTATCCCAAGGCCTGTTATAGCGAGTAAAACAGGCAGCACAGTAACCGGAATGCGATATGCATAATCATCAAGCCAGTTTTTCATAATGATCCATGCAACCGGACCGGCAATGAGCCCGGCAAATAACAGAATGGCGGCGAATTCTTTTGCAAAAAGCCATATCACACTTTTCACTGATGCCCCCAGCACTTTGCGAATCCCGATCTCTTTTGTTCTTCTTGCCAGATTGAGGGAAACCAATCCCAATACACCAATCAATACAATTATTAACGATAGTGCTGTAGCGGTGAAAGATGCTTTCTTTAATTGCAATTCCGTTTTATAAAGTCTGCTTAAAGTCTCATCCATAAAACTGTATTCAAACGAACTGCCTGGCAGCAGGTCTGCCCATTTCCTTTCAATAGAATGTATCGTTTCTGACACATTAGCAGGCTGTACCCTGAATGATAAATAACGGTAAATATTTAATCTCCTGGTCTGGAAAAATATCATCGGCTGAATTTTTTGCTGCATGCTGTTGAAATGAAAATCTGCAGCAACTCCCTGCACTGTATATAAAACCGGGTCAGCCAGTACACGTAATTGTTTTCCGACAGCATTTTCTGTATTACTCCATCCAAGTGTCCTGGCAGCTGTTTCGCTCAGCACTACATAAGATGAATCATAAGCCTGATCATTCCTGAAAAATGAACCGGCTTTCAACGGGATTTCATATGTGTCGAGATAGCTATGATCAGTCACCAGCAATTGCATGGCCACGGCCCGGGTTGAGTCAGTGCCGGATTTATAAACCGAAGGTGCCCCCACGTTCATACCGTTGGGCACTTCATAGGCAAGACTCACTTTATTTACTCCTGGTAAAGACTCAAATTCACGCCGAACGGTTTCCATCTTCTGTACACCTGCCGGGGTCCAGTCGCGCGGCACCTGGGATGAAACAACCAGGTCCTTGTTGTATCCCAGGTTGCGGCTGAAGAAATAATTTACCTGTTGAGAAACAACAATGGCTGCAATGATCACGATCACTGCAATACCAAATTGTACACCTGCAAGCGAACGCCTCAACCAGATATTTTTTTTAATCCCCTTGAGTTTACCTTTTAAAGAATCAACTGATTTCAGGGATGACAATACCAGGGCCGGGTATAATCCGGCAATCAGTCCAACCAACAAGGCGAAAAAAAGGGGAAAGATGATAAAATAGGCCGGGTATTCGCCCAGTGAGGGAATCGGTTTACCAACTATCGTTTCAAATTGTGGCTGGAATACGGGATATAAGGCCAGGCCGGCAAGCGTTGACAATATCACAAACACCACGGATTCGGAAAGGAATTGCACAACCAACTGTCTTTTCAACCCGCCAACCACTTTTCGCACCCCAATCTCACGAATACGCGTTGAAGAACTGCCGATGGAAAGATTCACAAAATTTATCACTGCCATCAGCAAAATAAAAAAACCGGCACAGCCAAGTATGAAAAGCATTTTCCTGGAAAGTCCATTGTCTTTATCCAGGTAATAAGTTGTAAGCGGAACTAACTCCACTGTCAGATTTTCCTTTATAAAATCATTCGTGTTCTTAGCTATAAGATGTTTGATGGGTTGCTGCAGTTCGGCCGGCTTTACACCATCCTTCAATTCGATATAAGAAGGTAAAATGACATTCAACCAGGAATCAAAATCCATGCGGCCGAAAAAAGAATATGCGTTGGTGGGAATAAAG
>Ga0065721_10052921_pt1 | contig 10857 bp, 5 predicted proteins | sample Mesricmetagenome_FD_59108 | JGI IMG/M metagenome (GOLD analysis project Ga0065721, IMG submission 59108) | Mesophilic microbial community from rice straw/compost enrichment Sample: eDNA_1 v2 (version 2) | ecosystem: Engineered > Solid waste > Grass > Composting > Bioreactor | place: USA: Davis...
GTGTACCAGCAAGCTGATATGCAAAATCTGATCTGGAATGAAACCAGGCCACGGCCTGTTAAAATACTAAGATGAATAAAACCGAATTGCAACGCCAGCAGGCCCTTGAATACCATGCCAAGGGCAGACCCGGCAAAATAGAGGTAGTTCCCACCAAAGACGCAAAGACCCAAAGAGACCTTTCACTGGCTTATTCTCCAGGAGTAGCTGAACCCTGTAAAGAGATTGCTGCCAATCGTGAGAACGTGTATAAATACACAGCCAAGGGAAACCTGGTAGCCGTGATCAGCAATGGAACCGCCGTTCTGGGACTGGGTGATATCGGCCCGGAAGCAGGAAAACCGGTAATGGAAGGTAAAGGCGTGTTGTTCAAAATCTTTGCGGATATAGATGTATTCGATATCGAAGTGAATGAAAAGGATCCGGAGAAATTCGTGCAGATAGTGAAGGCCCTTGAGCCCACATTCGGGGGAATAAACCTGGAAGATATAAAAGCACCGGAATGTTTTTATATCGAAAAAAAGCTGAAGGAAACAATGAGCATCCCCGTGATGCACGATGACCAGCATGGTACAGCTATTATCAGCGCCGCTGCATTATTGAATGCTTTGGATATCCAGAAAAAGAAAATTGACAAAGTAAGATACGTCGTCAACGGAGCCGGTGCTGCAGCCATGGCCTGTGTACAACTATATGTAGCCCTGGGTGCACGCGCGGAAAACTTCCTGATGTTTGACCGTAAAGGGGTTTTACATAAGGACCGCGATGATCTCGACGAGATCAAAATAAAATTTGCCAACGGAAAATCAACCGACATTACACTTGACCAGGCAATGAAAGATGCCGACGTTTTTATCGGTCTGAGTGCCGGCAACGTGGTATCGCAGGATATGGTGAAATCCATGGCACGCAACCCCATCATTTTTGCCATGGCAAACCCTGATCCTGAAATCAGTTGGGAAGACGCCACGGCCGTGCGTAAAGACCTGATCATGGCCACCGGTCGCAGTGATTATCCCAACCAGGTAAATAACGTACTGGGGTTTCCATACATATTCCGGGGAGCACTGGACGTACGTGCAACACAAATCAATGAAGCCATGAAGATGGCCGCGGTGAAGGCTCTGGCAGAACTGGCAAGAACACCGGTACCCGACATCGTAAACCTCGCTTACAACGAAAAGACCATCACATTCGGTCCAAATTATATTATTCCCAAGCCAGTAGATCCACGCCTCCTGTCAACCGTTTCACCGGCTGTCGCAAAAGCAGCCATGGAAACAGGAGTGGCGCAACATCCCATTGAAGACTGGGAAGCTTATACTTCTGAACTGGATCAGCGGCTGGGTATCGACAACCAGGTCATGCGCGCAATTGGCAACAAAGCACGCCGCGATCCGAAACGTATTGTATTCGCAGAGGCGGATAATGTCAAGATCCTCAAAGCTGCTGGTGTGGCTTATGAAGAAGGTATTGCCTACCCCATCCTGCTTGGTGATGAAAATAAGATCCGGAATATCGCGAAAGCCAATGGCATCGAACTGGATGGCATCCCCATCCTCGATCCCCGCAATGACAGTACTGAGGAAAAACGAAATCAATACTCTGAAATTTTCTTCAAGAAAAGGGCTCGTCGTGGTTTCAATGCCTACGAATCCAAAAAGATCATGCGCGACAGAAACTATTTCGGTTGCATGATGGTGGAATGTGGTGATGCAGATGCGATGATCTCTGGTTTGACAAAAAATTATCCTGATACAATCAGGCCGGCCTTGCAGGTGATCGGTACCGAAGACGGTGTGAACAAAATCGCCGGGATGTACCTGATGATGACAAAGAAAGGTCCGCTCTTCCTGGCCGATACCACTGTCAACTTCAACCCAACGGCAGAAGAACTGGCCGAAATCACCTTGCTGGTAGCCAAAGAAGTCCGGCACTTCAATATCATTCCGCGCATTGCGATGCTGAGCTATTCAAACTTTGGCAGCAGTAATTCCCCGGAAGCAAGACTTGTAGCCGAAGCCAGGGCCATCGTTAAACAAAAAATGCCGGCTCTCATCGTTGATGGGGAAATGCAGGCCAATGTTGCTTTCAATAAAAAACTGCTGAAAGAAAATTATCCTTTCTCGGAACTGGTAGATAAGGACGTAAACACTTTGGTATTTCCAAACCTCGCTTCCGGCAATATCACATACAACATATTGAAAGAACTCGGCGGCGCTGATGCTATCGGTCCCGTTTTACTTGGACTAAAAAAACCGGTTCATATTTTACAATTGGGCAGCTCGGTTCGCAGCATTGTAAATATGGCGCTGGTTGCCGTGGTAGATGCCCAGATCAAATGCAAAAATTCAAACACGGCTGAAATTGTCCATAAATCTCCCTGGTGGAAACGATTCAAAAAAATCAGCCGTGACATGTAATGCATACGTGCCGGCATAGGTCTGCAATTGCAAATCAAGGCAGGGTTCAGCCCATACCTAAAGTTTAATTATTTTACAGCCTAATTGCGCTAATGAAAATAATAAAAGACATAGGCCGATTTCTGCTGATGCTGAAAGGCATGTTTTCCAAACCGGAAAATGGCCGGATGTACTGGAAAGAATTTATGCACCAGTGCAATGATATTGGTATTGGCTCATTAGGAATCGTGGCGATTATTTCCGTGTTTATCGGAGCGGTATCAACACTCCAAACAGCCTACCAGCTTGTATCACCTCTTTTACCCAATACCATCATCGCGCAAATCGTACGCGATACTGTAATCCTGGAGTTCGCCCCCACCCTCACCTGTATCGTACTCGCCGGTGTGGTGGGAAGTAAGATTGCCAGTGAACTGGGCAACATGCGTGTGAGTGAACAAATCGATGCCCTTGAAATCATGGGCATCAATACTAAGTCGTATCTAATCATGCCCAAGATACTGGCGGGACTGCTTACCATTCCTTTTCTCGTCATCATTGCGATGACACTCGGGATCTGGGGTGGCCGCCTGGCAGGTAACCTTACCGGCATTGTTCCTTATGAGGCTTTTGACAAAGGTTTGCACGAATCCTTCGTAGCCTACAATGTATTTTTCGCACTCGCAAAGTCATACACGTTCGCATTCATCATCTCCAGTGTGCCATCATTCTATGGCTACTATGTTCAGGGCGGTGCATTGGAAATCGGGCGGGCAAGTACCAAAGCGGTGGTGGTAAGTTGTATCCTGTTGTTGTTCGCGGATTATATTCTGTCGGCGTTGTTACTTTAAGTGAGGCTGATATTTAATTGAACAAACTATGATCGAAGTAAAAAATATACGGAAGAGTTTCGCAGACAAAGTGGTGATTGATGACGTTAGTGCCACCATGAAAGCCGGCCAGTGCAACCTGATCATCGGCTCAAGTGGCAGCGGCAAGACCGTATTGATGAAATGCATGGTTGGCCTTTTTGCTCCGGACAGTGGTGAAATTTTATACAATGGTAAAAATTTCACTGAAATGAACCTGGAAGAGAAAACCGAAATCCGTAAAGAAATCGGAATGCTTTTCCAGGGTTCTGCTCTATTCGACAGCCAGACCGTTGAACAAAATGTGATGTTCCCGCTCGATATGTTTACACGGGATAACTACGCAACAAAACTGAAACGTGTAAACGAAGTATTGGCGCGCGTAAACCTGGAAGATGCAAATAAAAAATTTCCGGCTGAAGTGAGCGGTGGTATGAAAAAAAGGGTTGCCCTTGCACGCGCCATCGTTCTCAATCCCAAATATCTCTTTTGCGACGAACCAAATTCAGGCCTCGATCCCCAGACATCCCTGGTTATTGATAAACTCATCCAGGAAATCACACGGGAATACAATATCACCACGGTTGTAAACACGCATGACATGAATAGTGTAATGGAGATGGGTGATTATATCCTTTACATGTACCAGGGTCACAAAGAGTGGGAAGGCACCAACAAAGAGATCATCTTCAGCAAAAACCAGCGTTTGAACGATTTCATTTTTGCCTCCGACTTTTTACGCGATGCCAAGGAAATGCGTATGCTGGAAGAATCCGGCAAGATACCCAATGAGCGAAATATAGATGAAATGCTGGATTAAGTATTTGCTTTACCCCTCATATCTCCATCCCTCATTTTTGGTCATTAACCCTTACTTTTGCCCCACCTAAATACATGCTATGAGCATTCTTGTCAATAAAAATTCGAAAATCCTTGTGCAGGGTTTTACCGGCACGGAAGGTAGCTTCCACGCATCGCAAATGATTGAATACGGAACCAAAGTTGTGGGAGGTGTTACCCCGGGTAAAGGTGGCAATACCCATCTCGACAGGCCTGTATTCAATACCGTTGCTGACTGCGTAAAAAGCACCGGTGCCGATACCAGCATCATCTTTGTACCCCCGGCATTCGCAGCCGATGCCATTATGGAAGCGGCTGATGCAGGCATTAAACTGATCGTTTGTATTACAGAAGGTATTCCTGTGCAGGATATGGTAAAAGTGAAAAATTACCTGCAGGGCAAAGAATCCAGGCTGATTGGTCCAAACTGCCCCGGTATCATCACGGCAGGTGAATGTAAAGTGGGCATCATGCCCGGTTTTGTTTTCAAACCCGGAAGAATCGGTATCGTTTCCAAATCAGGTACTCTGACTTACGAAGCGGCCGACCAGGTAGCCAAAGCCGGTCTTGGTATTTCAACTGCTATCGGTATTGGTGGTGATCCCATTATCGGTACACCAACGCGTGAAGCCGTAGAACTTTTCATGAATGATCCCGAAACCGATGCCATCGTAATGATTGGTGAAATTGGCGGAGGCATGGAAGCTGAAGCTGCCCGCTGGATCAAGGAAACCGGTAATAAAAAACCTGTTGTAGGCTTTATCGCAGGACAAACTGCTCCTCCCGGACGCCGTATGGGTCATGCCGGTGCCATCGTAGGTGGTGCTGATGATACAGCTGCTGCTAAAATGAAGATCATGGAAGAGTGCGGCATTCATGTTGTGCACAGTCCTGCTGATATCGGCAAACGTATGGCCGAAGTGATGAAATAGACTTCAACTACTTTGAAATGAAAAGGATGGACCTGGAAAGATCCATCCTTTTTTCATCCTTAAACCTTCCACTATTTACCACTGATATAACGTTCCAGCTCTCTCTTACTGCTTTGGAAGCTGAACAAATCATACAACCGGTGATAATTTCTTTTGTCAACAGTATTCTCGTATGCCTGTTTTGCCAGTTGCAGCTTGTTGTTTTCAAAACTGAACAACAATATCATTTGCTCCACCTGTGCTACGGTCAGCCTGTTAGCGCGAACAACCTGTGTTGCGGATTTCAGCTTGTTGCTTTCAAGCCATTCCTTCTCTATCGAGCTAAGTACTGATTTGAATTCACGGTCTGGCATAGCTTTTACACGTGCTTCATTATAATCATAATCGCCCCATCTGCCATCACGATCGTAATCATAAATGTTTTCATTTCTTCCATTGCCCCAGCCACCGTTGATACGGGTCTCCTGTATCGCTGCACGGCCATTGTTTGAGATGTTGATGGAAAGATGTGTTTGTTTTTTGACGCGAACAGTGCTGTTATAAACCAGTTCATAGTTGCGGCCTAAAAGATTGAACAGTCCATTTCTTTTTTCGCGGTAGACCTTCAATTGGTGAACGCCTTCAGCCACGTCGCGGATAAGAATGGAATTGTCGTTTGATTCAAAACGCTTGCCATCGAGCACTACCCGGATATCATCGTTACCAGCCAGCTTAATCGTCACCATGCTCTGCGATTTGGCAGCAGCCATGACCGATACGCTCAACAACAGAAAAGCGAAGAGGGTAAAAATCGTTTTCATACTAAAGAGTTTTGAGGTTCATTCAAAATTGAATTCACTTATGTAGAAGCCAATCGCAGGATTCCGTTTAAAAGGATATTGGGAATGAAAAGTTAAAAGCTAAGGCCACAGGGGAAACCGATCACATTTTTATGCAATCTCCGGTCATACCGCATCCTATCCCTTGCGCAGGATTGTTTAACTTGTCACCTGATTCAATCATATACTATGAAGTTGATAAAGCTCAGTTTGGTTCTTGTCACATTAATCAGCATCTTATCCATGGACGCCAACAGCCAGAACATTAAGAATTACGAAAACGCCTGGAAGCAGGTAAATGCCCATATAGAAAAGAGACTGCCTAAATCAGCTCTTGAACAAGTAAAGAAAATATATACACTGGCGAAAAAAGAAAACCAGGATGCACAGATTATAAAATCACTGGTGTATATAACGGCCCTCCAGCAGGAGAACCGGGAAGACAACGAAGTGTTTTCGGTTAAAGAACTGGAAACGGAAATTGCATCGGCAAATAGTTCCGGAAAAACAGCAGTCTCAGCCATCCTGCAAAGCCTGCTTGCCGAAGTTTACTGGAACTATTACCAACAAAACCGCTGGAGCCTTTACAACAGGACCGTCACCACAGCTTTTCAGAAAGATGATTTACGCACCTGGAGCACCAACGATTTCCATGAAAAAGTCGGCGATCTCTATCTCGCTTCCATAAAAAATGAAAAAACATTGCAACAAACAAAGCTGCAAGCTTTCGATGCTATTATTGAAAAAGGCAATGTTCGTCACCTGCGCCCAACCCTGTTTGATTTATTAGCACACCGCGCGTTGGATTATTTTGAAAACGATGAAAGATATCTGACGAAACCTGCTTTTGCTTTTGAAATTTCAGAACCGGAAGCATTTGCCCCGGCTGCAGATTTCGTGAAAACAAAGTTTACAACAACTGATACGATTTCCCTTCAATTCAAAGCACTTCAGGTTTATCAACGATTACTGAGCTTTCACCTCAATGATAAAACGCCGGATGCGCTGATTGATGCGGATACCAGGAGACTCAATTTTGTAAAATCAAAATCAGTTCATACAAACAAAGGAGAACTTTATTTTAATGCCTTAAGCCAATTAGCAAAGCAATATGAAAACGTTCCCGCCGCTGACCAGGCCTGGTACCTGATGGCACTTCACCATGTTGAACTCGCAGGTGATTACGAACCTTTCGGTGATACCACGCATCGCTTTGAAAAAGTAAAAGCTAAAGAAATTTGTGAGAAGATCATTGCACAAAAAGATTCATCAGAAGGCCGGGTGAATTGTTATAATCTTTTACAAGCGATAACCACACCATCGTTTCAATTTCATCTGGAACAGGTCAACGTACCCGGTCAGCCATTCAGAGCCTTGGTGGAATACACCAATGTTCCAAAACTCCACTTCAGGTTGATCAGGTCAGACGAAAAAACAAAAGATCTGCTTGACGACCTGCATGACAAGGAAAGCCGGGAAAGTTTGCTCAAAATAAAACCATTGCGGTCCTGGGAGCAGGCTTTACCTGCCGTCAATGATATGCAGGAACACAGCACCGAGATAAAAATTGACGCTCTCACCCCGGGAGAATATATTTTGATTGCAGGAAACGATGAGCAGTTTTTAAATGAAAATACACTCCTTGGTTCTCGTCTTTTTTATGTTTCCAATATCAGCTTTATCCACAAAAATGATGACTATTTTGTATTACATCGCGACAACGGGCAGCCTCTGGCCAATGCGATGGTGCAGGTTTGGGAAAATGTATACAACTATCAACAATCAAAATATATCCTTTCCAAAGAGAGAACATACCGGACAGATGCCAACGGTTATTTCAAAAAACAGGCAAAGCAGGATAATACCTCTGGCAGAAATGTATATAGAAACTTTTTCTTAGAAATTAGCCACCAGGATGACAGGTTGTTTATTGATGAATCGATCAACGATTACTATTATTATCCGGGCGATTCGGAAGAGCCTGGTAAAAAAACAAGTACTGTTTTCCTGTTTGCAGATCGCGGTTTATACCGGCCTGGTCAAACTGTATACTTTAAGGGCATCGTCCTGGACCGGATCCGTATGGAAAAGAAAGCCTGGGCAAATACAGGTTATACCACCACGATTTATTTACGTGATGCAAACTACCAGGATATCGATTCCATCAAAGTAAAAACAAATGAATTTGGATCTTTCTCGGGAAAATTTCAATTACCACCATCCGGACTCAACGGGTCTTTTAGCATTTACACAAAAAAAGACAATGGTATCGCTCAATTCAATGTAGAAGATTATAAAAGGCCAAAGTTCTTCGTGGACTATGAGCCTGTCAAAGGCACATACCAATTAAATGATACGATATCTGTTACAGGTGTGACTACCGCCTATGCAGGGAATGCGATTGATGGGGCGCAGGTAAAATATCGTGTCGTTCGTCAACCCCGTTTTCTTTATCCCTGGCATTTCAGGAGAGGATGGTTGCCTCCATCGAACCCAATGGAAATTACTCAGGGAATAGCTACTACTGATGCGGATGGAAAATTTGTGGTAAACTTTAAAGCAATACCCGACCTAACGATCGATAAACAACTGACACCGGTATTCGATTATACGGTATATGCAGATATCACCGATATCAACGGAGAAACCAGGTCTGGCCAGGAAAGTATTACCGTTGGATATACATCTTTACTCCTTAAGACACAAATTCCCTCTTCCATTTCGACAGACAGCCTGAAAAGTTTCTACATACGTACAGAAAACATGAATGGTGAATTTGAACAGTCTTCAATTAATGTTGTCATTAGCAAATTAAGACCTGAAAACAGGTTGATTCGTGATCGCTTCTGGGAAAGACCGGATCAGTTTACAATGACCCGTGAAGAGTATATCCAAAATTTTCCGCATGATGAATATGACAATGAAACCGAGCCATCCAATTGGCCGGTAGAAAAAATCTCTAATGAGAAAAAAGATACTACATCAGCAAACGGGCAATGGACTGTCGACTGGAAAAAGCCGGAACCGGGATTTTATTCCATCACTATTACGACTACCGATAAAAATGGTATAGCTATTAAAGATGTTCAGTATATTGAAATATTTGACCCGGGTAGTAAGAAACTTAATTCCACAAGGTATCTCGTTGCTTCCGATGCCAAAGCGGTTGAACCCGGTCAGTCCACTTCTGTCGAACTCGGCACATCAGCAGATAAAGTTTTCCTTATACACCAGGTAAAAAGGGACGCAGAAATTGGCCTTCGCGCTGCCTCTTCAGCAAATAATGAATCTGATTACCATTTTTACAGGCTTGATGATGAAAAGAAAAATTTTTCATTCGATCCGAAAGAAGAAGATCGTGGCGGGTTTGGAGCGTCCTGGATTTTTGTAAAACACAACCGGGTGCATCAGAACAGCCAGGTGATCCGGGTTCCCTGGAGTAACAAGGAATTGAATATCGAATATGCAAGCTACCGTGATAAAACACTTCCGGGAAGTACGGAAAACTGGACCATAAAAATTAGCGGCAATAAGAATGAAAAGCTCGCCGCCGAAATGCTCGCCAGCATGTACGATGCCTCGCTTGATCAGTTCTATCCTTTTCAATGGTATAAACCTGGCATTTGGCCGGAATACTACAACCGGCTGAACTGGAATTCACAGGACAATTTCACATCTGTACGATCTGAACAGGAATACATTTACAGGGAAAGAAAAGAATTGACGAAGTCTTATGACCGGCTTTTGTCAAATATCTGGCATCTCGGTGGGACCCTTTATTACGAGAATGTTAGAAATTTGAGTTTACAGAAAAGAGCCGCCGCTGCACCACTTGGTAAGGAAGAAGAATTAAGTGCCGTTAACGCCCCTGCCGACTCATTTAGCCCTGACACAGCAGCTACATATACTCCGACAGCCGATGAAACTGGCGAAAATAAACAAACTGACAATATACAGGTACGTCGCAATTTCCAGGAAACAGCCTTTTTCTACCCGGATCTGAAAACCGACAGTACAGGTACGATCTCATTCACCTTCCAGGCTCCGGAAGCACTGACCCGCTGGAAATTCCAGGCACTGGCTCATACCAATGAAGGAGCTTTAGGCTATAGCAGCAAAGAAATTGTAACTCAAAAACAACTCATGGTGCAACCTAATCCTCCGCGCTTCCTGCGTGAAGGTGACAGGTTGGAACTCAGCACCAAGATCGTCAACATGACTGACAAGGAGTTTACCGGTCAGGCTGAACTGCAACTGTTTGACGCAACAACCAACCAAATGGTGGATGGCTGGTTCAGCAATATGGCTCCCACTCAATTTTTCACTGTTGCGGCCGGCCGTAGTGAATCGGTAAGTTTCCCGATCGTGGTGCCATTCCAGTTTAACCGTGCACTGGTTTGGCGGATAGTTGCCAGAGCCGGTGATCATAGTGATGGCGAAGAAAATATCCTGCCTGTATTGACCAATCGCATGCTGGTAACCGAAAGCCTGCCGCTGCAACTTACCAATAACAATATCGGGACATTCAGTTTCGAAAAATTATTAAAATCCGGGGAGAGCGAAACCATCCAGCACCATGCACTCACGTTAGAATACTCCTCCAATCCCGCTTGGTATGCTGTTCAATCCCTGCCTTATTTAATGGAGTATCCATACGATTGTGTCGAACAAACCTGGAATCGTTATTATGCCAACTCCATTGCATCCTTTATTGTCGGCAGTTCACCGCGCATCAAACAGGTATTTGAAAAATGGAAAACTTCTGATACCGCTGCCCTGGTCAGCAACCTGCAAAAAAATGAGGAGTTGAAATCCGTTTTGCTGGAAGAAACGCCCTGGGTGATCCAGGCAAAAACCGAAACAGAACAGAAAAAAAATATCGCTCTGCTTTTCGACCTGGTGCGAATGGGCAATGAACTCAGCAGCTCTTATGAAAAGCTGAAACAAATGCAGAGTCCGAACGGAGGTTTTGTCTGGTTCAAAGGCGGGCCTGATG
>Ga0065721_10052938_pt1 | contig 10857 bp, 12 predicted proteins | sample Mesricmetagenome_FD_59108 | JGI IMG/M metagenome (GOLD analysis project Ga0065721, IMG submission 59108) | Mesophilic microbial community from rice straw/compost enrichment Sample: eDNA_1 v2 (version 2) | ecosystem: Engineered > Solid waste > Grass > Composting > Bioreactor | place: USA: Davis...
GTCAGCATCGCCACGCGCTCGCGGCTCGCATCCAAGCCGATCAAATACGGGTACGTCACCTTTTGTTGGCGCTCATCGCTTTTGACCGGTTTACCCAGCTTAGCCTCGTCCCCCGTCAGATCCAATATGTCGTCTTGGATTTGGAAAGCCAGTCCGACGTTGCGCCCGAACAGCTCGAGAGCGGAGAGCTGATTATCGCTGGCTTCGGCCGCGTGACCGCCTGCTCTTAAGCTGAACGCGATCAGATCGCTGGTCTTATGGAGATGAATATACTCCAGCTGTTCCAGCGTCGTTACGCCTTGCTCGCCGAGCATGTCCGCGACTTGGCCGCCTACCATCCCCGCAAGTCCCGCGAATCGGGACAGCTCCGCGACGACGGCCAGCGCGCGATCGGCGGGAACGCCGAGCTTCGCGGCTTCCGATGCGACATGAAACGCATGCGTGAGCAAACCGTCTCCGGCTAATATCGCCATCGCTTCGCCGTGCACTTTATGGTTCGTAAGCCGCCCGCGGCGATAATCGTCGTCGTCCATCGAGGGCAGATCGTCGTGAATGAGCGAATACGTATGAATCATCTCTATTGCCGCGGCGAACGGCATCGCTCTTGCCGCAACCGCTTCGTCCCCAGCTACCGCTTCGGCAGCCGTCAGCACGAATATCGGGCGCAGCCGCTTGCCGCCTGCTAGAAGCGAGTAGTCCATCGCTTCCTTTAGCTTCGAGGGAATTTCCCAACGTTGCGGATATACGGACAATAATGCCTGTTCTACTTTATCTCGTTGCGTTTGTAAGTATGTATGCAAGCTATCTAACATCGTCACGCGAATTCCCCTATTCCCTAGCTGTCGCTTTGCGCCGGCACGAACGGCTTGCGCCCGAGACCGCCTTCGCCTTCGACAAGAATCTCGATCCGCCGTTCAACCTGCTCTAACTTCTGTCCGCACAGACTCGATAACCGCATGCCTTCCTGGAATAACTCGATTGCCGTTTCGAGCGGCACGTCTCCGCTTTCCAGCTTCGATACGATCGACTCCAAAGATTCCATCGCCTGTTCGAAAGACATACTCGCTTGCTCTTCCGCGGCAGCGATGTTCGGTTCTTGGTTAGCCATCCTGAACAACCTCCTCTTCGATTCCCCATACTTGACAGCTTAGCTTCCCGTCCGTCAGCTTCACGCGAATCAAGTCTCCCGGTTGAACGTTCGCGATCGATCGGACGAGCGACCGCTCCCGTTCGTCATAGACGAGACTATATCCGCGAGCCATAACCTTCAGCGGACTTAAGGCATCCAGATGACGCACGAGGGAGCTCCAGCGATTCGCGTTCATTCGCGCGAGACCGTTCATCGCCAGCGTCAAGCTTCGCCGGTTCGTATCCAATCTCTGCCTGGCCAGTATGGCTTGCTGCTCGGGGCTCTTGGCCTTCAGCTTCGCCGTCAGCCTCGTCAGTTTGTCCGATTGGCGCGCAAGCTGCGCGTTCATTCTATAGTCGAGCTTTTCCTTCAACCGATCGAGACGTTCGGCTTGAACGAGCAAGCTTCGTTTCGGCTGCATGAAGATCGGCGATTGTCTCGCCCGGATTAACCGATCTCGCGAACGATCCAAAGCATTCCGCAATGAGCGTACAAGCTGCCCGTGCATATAGGCGATCCGCTGCCTCAGCTCCGCTGCATGCGGGACCGCCAGCTCCGCGGCGGCCGTAGGCGTCGGTGCCCGCAGGTCCGCAGCGAAATCCGCGATCGTGAAATCCGTCTCGTGGCCGACGGCCGAGATGACCGGAATGCGGGAGCCTCGCACGGCTCTCGCAACCGCTTCTTCATTGAACGCCCACAGCTCCTCGAGCGAGCCCCCGCCGCGACCGACGATGAGCACATCCGCCTCGCCGAGCGCGTTCATCGCGGCAATCGCCTTCACGATCGATGGCGCCGCTTGCGTTCCTTGCACGGATACCGGATATAACAGCACGTTGACCGCCGGATTCCGGCGCTGGATCGTGATGATGATGTCGCGAACGGCTGCACCGGTTGGAGATGTTATGACACCGACGGTCCGAGGATAGCTTGGAATCGGCCGTTTGAACCTTTCGGAGAACAGCCCCTCTGCCTCGAGCTTCCGCTTAAGCTGCTCGAACGCCAAATACAAGCTTCCGATTCCGTCAGGCTGCATCGCCGTCGCGTAAAATTGATACTGCCCATCGCGCTCATAAACGGAGATGCCTCCGCGAGCCAACACCTTCATTCCGTCCTTAGGAGCGAAAGGAAGCCGTTGGTTGTAGGAGGCAAACATAATGCATTTCAGGCGACCGCCTTCATCCTTGAGCGTAAAGTACATATGTCCGCTGGAATGCCGCGTGAAGTTAGATATTTCGCCTTTCAGCCATATATCCTGAAGACTCGCGTCGCCCTCCAGCTTCATCTTAATGAGGCGGTTGATGTCGCGAATGGTGATTACTTTAGTCGGATCCATCGATACCGGCTCCCTTCCATGCGCGGCGCTCAGGTCTGAACTACGCTAAACCGTTCGCACGTTTGGCAGATTTGAGCGTGTTCGCCATCAGCATCGTAATCGTCATTGGGCCGACCCCGCGCGGCACAGGCGTAACCCAACCGGCCGTATCCAGCACATCGTCGAAGTCTACGTCCCCGCACAGCTTGCCATCCGGCAAACGGTTCATCCCGACGTCGATTACGACGGCTCCCGGCTTCACCCATTCTTTCTTGACGAGCTTGGCTACGCCGACCGCAACGACGAGAATATCGGCTTGTCTAGCCATCTCCGGCAAATTCGGCGTACGAGAGTGGCACATCGTAACCGTCGCGTTCTCGCGAAGGAGCAGCATGGATACCGGTTTGCCTACAATGTTGCTGCGGCCAATCACGACAGCGTGCTTGCCAGCAGGCGAGTTGCCCGTGCGTTTCAGCAGCTCGATAACCCCCGACGGCGTGCAAGGAAGCAGCGCATCGTCGCCGATCATCAGGTTGCCTACGCTAACCGGATGGAAGCCGTCGACGTCTTTCTCAACAGCGATCGCGTCGATGACCGCTTTCTCTTCGATGTGCTTCGGCAGCGGCAGCTGCACGAGGATGCCGTGAATTTCGGTGCTGCGATTGTATTTATCGATCAAATCCAGAAGCGCTTGCTGCGAGGTTTCTGCCGGCAGACGTACGACCTCGGAATAATATCCAAGCTGCTCGCAAGCTTTCGCTTTGTTGTTCACATACACTTGTGAGGCCGGATCCTCGCCGACGAGAATGACGACCAGACCGGGCGTTACGCCTTGCTTCTTTAGCTGCTCAACCTCTTGGCGAAGCTCCACTCGAATCTCGTCGGAAATATTTTTGCCATCGATAATTTGCGCGCTCATTCGCTTTCTTCCCCCTGCTTATTCTCTTCCTTCTCTCTTAACATGCGGCCGAGAACGCCGTTGACGAACTTGCCGTTCTCCGCCAAGCCGAAATGCTTAGCCAGCTCGATTGCTTCGTTGATCGCGACCTTAGCCGGTACGTCTTCGCGATATTCCATCTCGTAAGCCGCAAGGCGCAGCACTTGACGGTCCACGCGGGACAGGCGATCGACCTGCCAGCCGGTCAAATAGACGGCGAGCTTCTGATCGATGCTGTCGCGCTTGCTAACGACACCTTCCACAAGCTCGCGCGTATACGCGTCGATCTTGGTTAATTCGGCGACTTCCGCCCCGATTTCGTTCTCTTGGCGAGCCTCGTTCATAACGACGTTCACAGCCTCGTCGCCGGATACGCCGTTCATTTCCATCAGGTACAAGCTTTGTACCGCGATTTCCCTTGCCAGTCTGCGTTTCATGAGTTCTACTGAATCCCCCGCTCTTAACTGTAACTAATGCCCGTAAAAGTAGTATGATGCCCCTGCGAGCAGAAAAAACCTAAGGCGACGCAAAGCCGAAGCTTACCGTCGCCGTTCAAGCCAATTGATCGAGCATTATCGCGAGCGCGGCCAACGATCCGTAACCCACTCCGTCAGCCGTTCCCACGGCAGGATCGGACCTTTGCCCTCGTCCTTCTGCTTGCCCGCCCAAAAGCCGATTCCGACGAGCAGCGCGCAGAACAGCATGTCCCAAAAACCGGCGAATAAATAGATGATTCCGAATAATAACCCCGCTGCGATTCCGGAGATTCGCCCGCCGTAATTATCCCACGCGTATTTCCACATGGCGCCGCCTCCTATTCCACGCGGCTTTTGAAGGTTGTTGGTGCTTGCGTCAAGTTCGCGATGAATACGGACACCTCGGCGACGGGAATGCCCGTCGTCTCTTCAATTTGCTGCGCTACGGTTCGTTGCATTTCTTCCGACAAAGAAGGGATGGAGCTGTCGCCGTCCACGAAAGCGCGGATTTGGATTTCCAATCCCGACTCGGATACGCGTACGCGGGCTCTCAGATCCTTGACGCCGCGCGAGCGCGAAGCCGCCTTAAGCGCAAGGTTCTCCACCGTCTCGACGGAAATCTTAATGTCGCCGTGCTCCGTGCGTTGGTTAATGGAAGGCGCCGCGCTTCCGCCACGGCTTACAGATACGATGAAGAAGCGTATGCTGACGAGCAGCAAAGCGATCGCAACGCAGATGACGGTTACTTGAACGGCTTGCGATTCGCCGGTCATATTGTCGAGCCAGTCGTGAAGGCCCTTTTCGTTCAATCCGCCGCTGGCGGCGATGATCGCGAAGACCGAGACGATTCCGATCGCGATGCTATACAAGAAAAGCAGCAGCCTGTCCAACAATTTAATCAACGGTAGCGTCCTCCCTATTCTCCATAGGCTGTAGGTATCGGAAAAAAGCTGAATGATAGCGAAAAGGCCTCTAGCGAGAATCCCTGCAGGATTTACTCGTCAGAGGGCCGTCATCCGCATACCGGAAAGGCTCCGTCCGGCGCTTCACGCAGCGCCGTGACGGGTTTATCTGACACGAGCGTGCATATCTTCTTCGCCTGGCTTCTCGCCCTGTTTGAAATGCACGTCGTGTACGTGTACGTTGACTTCTACAACAGTCAATCCAGTCATCGTCTCGATCGATTGTTTCACGTTGCGTTGAATTTCCGTCGAGATATCCGGGATTCGCTTGCCGAATTGCACGATGATCGACACGTCGATCGCCGCTTCGCGTTGGCCGACTTCCACCTTCACGCCTTTGGACAAGTTCTTGCGTCCCAGCAGTTCGGCGATTCCAGAAGAAAGACCGCCGCTCATGCCTGCCACGCCATCGACTTCAATCGTCGCAAGGCCGGCAATGACTTCGATAACCTCGGGAGCGATCTCGATCGTCCCTAGATCCGTGCGTTCATATTCCGGTGCTATCGTCTCCATGCTTGGTTCACCTCCATGTGCCCGGCCAATGCCAAGCTTGCAGCATTTCAGATGTCCGAGCATTCGCCTTCACTACTAATAAATATAGCATCCGCGGATAATTATGACAAACGCTTGGCCCGTTCCTTAAATTTGAACCTGCTCGCGAGAAGGCTCGGGATCGCCGTTCACGTCATGCTCCTCGAGGAACTTGATGTCGAACGTCCCCCGGTTGAAAATCGGATGGTTCAGCAGCTTCATATGGAACGGAATCGTCGTCTTCACGCCTTCGATGATGAACTCGCTAAGCGCTCTGCGCATTCTCGCGATCGCTTCGTCGCGGGTCGGCGCCCACACGATCAGCTTGGCGATCATCGAATCGTAATGCGGCGAAATCATATATTGAGAATAAGCGCCGCTGTCCACCCGCACGCCCGGTCCGCCCGGAGGCAAATAGAATCCGATTCGGCCCGGCGACGGGAGGAACCCGCGCTCGGAATCTTCAGCGTTAATGCGGCATTCGATGGACCAGCCGTCGAATTTGACTTCCTCCTGCGTGAACGACAGAGGAGCGCCTTCCGCAACCGAGATCATCTCTTTGATCAGATCGATACCCGTGATCATCTCCGTGACGGGATGCTCGACTTGAATACGGGTATTCATCTCCATGAAATAGAACTGGCCGTCAGGACCGAGCAAATACTCGATCGTTCCCGCGCCGGAGTAATTCACGGCTTTCGCCGCGCGCACGGACGCTTGGCCCATTCGTTCGCGAAGAGCCGGCGTCATGACTGGGCAAGGCGCTTCCTCCACGAGCTTCTGGCGGCGGCGCTGCACGGAGCAGTCCCGCTCGCCGAGATACACGACGTTGCCGTGCTTGTCGGCGATAATTTGAATTTCGACGTGCTTCATGCCCGTCAGATACTTCTCTAAGTATACGCCGGCGTTGCCGAAAGCTTTCTGGGCTTCCTGCTGGGCGGTCGTAATCTCGCGGACGAGCATTTCCTCGTTCTCCGCGAGCCGGATGCCTCTGCCTCCGCCGCCTGCCGTTGCCTTGATGATGACCGGATAACCGATCTCGCGCGCAACGCGGATCGCATCGTCCAAATCCTCGATCAAGCCGTCGGAGCCGGGAATGACGGGCACGTCGGCTTCCTTCATCGTCTGCTTGGCGACGGATTTGTCGCCCATGCGGCTGATCGCTTCCGAGGAAGGACCGATGAAGGTGATGTTGCATGTCTCGCAGATGTCCGCGAAGTCCGCGTTCTCTGATAGAAACCCGTAGCCGGGATGAATGGCGTCGCAATCCGTTAACGTCGCGACGCTCATAATGTTCGTAAGGTTGAGATAGCTGTCTTTGGATGCCGTAGGCCCGATGCAATACGCTTCGTCGGCTAGGCGCACATGTAAAGATTCGCGGTCGGCTTCGGAGTATACGGCTACGGCCGTAATGCCGAGCTCTCGGCAGGCGCGGATAATGCGAACCGCGATTTCACCGCGATTGGCGACCAAAATCTTCTGAAATTTCAAGTTGAAATCCTCCTTCGGATTATTCCGGCTTCACGAGGAACAGCGGTTGGCCGAATTCGACGAGCTGACCGTTCTCAACGAGAATTTCCACGATCTCGCCTTTGACTTCTGCTTCCAAAGGATTCATAAGCTTCATCGCTTCCAGGATGCATACGACCGTCTTGTCGTTCACTCTGTCGCCGACGTTGACGAATACTGACGCATCCGGCGACGGCGCGCGATAGAACGTGCCGACCATCGGAGATACGATTTTGTGCAAATTAGATTGATCGGCGGCAGGCTTGGTCTCCGCGGCAGCAGGCGCAGGCGCGGCCGGAGCTGCGGCAGGCGCATGAGCGGGCGCAGGCACGTATGTATGGGAAAGAGGTGCGGTTTGCACGTTAACGACTTCCGTGCGGCCGGGCTTGCGGATCGCGATGCGCGCTCCTTCGTTCTCGATTTCCAGCTCTTGTACAGAGGTTTGATCTACTAGTTTAATTAATTCTTTGATCTCGCTTAGTTTAAACATGTCGGTCACTCCTTGAAATCGGGATATCCCGTATAAAGAAAAGCTCGTACGTTGCCATAACGGACTTATTATATCATAAACGAATAAAATGGAAAGTGCCATCCGCCTAGCGCGGAGAGCGCGGAAAGCGCGAAGGGATGCCCCCGCCGTATTACGGAGGAGCATCCCTTTGTTCGTTCGTGCGGTGCGCAGGGGCATGATTATTGCTGAACCACCTGTACGCTGACGTGATCCGGAGATACGTTCAGTTCTTTGGTTGCCAGATCCACGATGTTGACCGCTTGTTTCTTTTCCAGCTTGTTGCTGAGCACGATGACTTTATAGTTGTTTACGTCGACCTCCTCGACGACCGCGTTCTCGAACTCGAGCAGCAGCTTCTCCTCGAGTCCCGTGATGCGGTCGTTCGTATCTTCGATACGGCGGAGCGTCTCCGACGCTTGCTGGGCTTCTTCGGGCGAATGGTTCTTCGTGTCGGCCATGATTTCGGACATCTCATCGGCTTCCTTGTCGACTTTCTCGCGTCTTTGCAGCTGGATCTGATCCAGCAGCTCCGCGCCCGTCAGATTGTTGTACTCCTTGAGCACGGCTTTGTCTTCCTCCGGCAATTCGGACGATGTTTCGCCCGAAGGAGCGGCTCCGTTGTCCTTGCCCGTGCTGATGACTTCGCCCGTGAGCGTATCCACCTCGGTGATTTCGAACCCGTCCCCCGACGCCTTGGTCGCGTCGGACCAATTCGTCTGCTCGGTAATGCCGCTGGCGTTGTCGGTCGGGGTTACGTCCTCCGTGAATAAGTAGTACGCGGACAGGATCACCATCAGGCTCAGCATCGAGACCAGCCAAATCGTTTGACGCTTGTTGTTCATTGCTCCATTCCTCCCAATAATAAATTAATCTTGCGGACTGTTCGACTGCTCCTGTTCACGTCTTGCGGGGGACTACGGAAATTTTATGCAAAGGGACGTCCAGGCCGCGTGATACCGCTTCGGCGATCAGCTTATGTACCGTCGCGTTCTCCGCGCCTTTAGCCACGATGATAACGCCTCTGACTTTGGGCTTCAGCTTCTTCACGACGATCGGCGACTTATCGCCTTTCACTTCGTACAGCACGACTTGGCCGTCGTTCGTCACTTCCGTGATGTGCCGGTTCGCGCCGTTGCGGTCGGACTCCTCGGTAATTTGCTGCGTTCGTTTCTCGTTCAGTCCGAGCACCGTCTCCTCCGTCGATTCGACGGTCACGAGCACTTGCGCCGTTCCGACGCCGACGATCGTCTCCAGTAATTCCTTCAGCCTGTTCTCGAGCTGGCTCTCGATGTCGGTGAACGGATCCTCGAATCTGTTGTCGCCTCCGCCGATGAACGCTTCCTGCTGCGGAACGTCCTCGTCGCGCGGCGGGGATAAATCCGTTCCGCCGCCGGGATCGACCGGTTTGATATTCAACAAGGAGGCGGCGAGCAGCAGCGCCGCGCCGATCAGACCGACGAGCACCAGCCAGCGAAAAGCTTTAATTCTGCGCGGGCCTCCCGGTCCGCCGGCATCGCCTTTGCCGCCTCCGATGAACGCTTCCATCTGCTGCAGCCAATTAGCCATCCTCTCACCTCCTTGCCCGGCCGCCCAGCGCCGAGGACTGCGAATCCGATATTTGCGTGACTTCGATTAACGCCGAAGCGATGCCGAATTTACTCGATACGAGCGATACGACCCTGTTCTCCGTCTCGCGATCGAGTCGGTTCTCCTCCGCCGTCGCCTGAAGCGCCTCTTCGTCGCCGTTCGATTCGCTTCCTTGTCTTCGCTCGCCGCCGACCTCGACGCGGATATCGACATCGGCGATCGGATCGATGTCGCTCATCGCGGCGATATTACCTCGCGGCGATGCCTCTTCGGAGCCGGCTTCGCCTTCGAGCACGACTTTAATGCCCGTTATCGCCCAATTCCCGTCCTTGCCCTGCGCGGTTTGCACGTCCACGCTTCTAACCGCGCGCTCCTCGTGAAGCTCGATGTCGGACCGTATCTGCGCGGCCAGCCTCGTCGATACGAGATTCGCCGCTTGCTGCGACTGCTTGCTTCTAAGCCGTTCGCCTTCCGCTTCGATCATGGCCAGCTGGTCTGGAGCCCTTGGCGGCGATTGCACGACGGTATCGAGCCCGTCCGCCAGCTTGCCGGCGAAGTCGCCTTTCATCCAGTTGAGGGCCGGCGTCGCGACCGTCAGCAGAACGAACAGTCCCGCGACGAGCCTCACGTAGCGCTGCATCGTGCGGTTGGGCAGCAACAGGTCGATGATCGAGGCCAAGAGCAGCACCGCGATAATTTGTCGCAGCCAGCCCGACAGTCCATCCATCAACCCCATCCGCCTTCAACCCCTTCGCTTTAACGAATCATGAGCGCCGCGTTGCCCGCCGTAAGGATGATCGTCACGGCCAGGAAGAACATCAATCCCACCGATGCAAGAGCGGCGAAGACGTAAATGAGCGTCTTGCCGATCGTCTGCAGGCAGTGCACGATCGGAGTGTCCCCGAGAGGCTGCATGATCGCGCCCGCCAAGCGGTAGATCAGAGCGAGCGTCAACACTTTAAGCGCAGGGAACGCGCACAGGAAGAGCAGGATGATGACGCCGGCGATGCCGACCGCGTTCTTGACGAGCAGGCTCGCCGACATGACCGTATCCGCGGCATCCGAGAACATGCGGCCGACGACCGGCACGAAGTTGCCGGTAACGAACTTCGCCGTGCGAAGCGCGACGCCGTCCGTTACCGCCCCCGTAGCTCCTTGCACCGACAGCACGCCGAGGAAGATCGTCAGCATGACGCCGAGCAGTCCGACCGCGACGTTGCGCAGCAGGTTCGCCAGATGGGTCACCTTGTACCGTTCGGTGATCGAGCTGACCAGGTGCAGCACGGCGGAGAAGAACAAGAGCGGGAACACGACGAGATGGATGAACGTCCCGATCGTATGAATCATGAATACGATCAGCGGGTGCAGCACGGCCGCGGAAGCGATGCCGCCCGTCCCGGCGAGCAGCGTGAGCAGCAGCGGGACCATGGCGAGCATGAACTCCACCATGCTGCTTATCGCGTCGCCAGCGAAGGAAGTCGCCGTTCGGAAGCTGTTGACCGCAAGGATGATCAGCACCATGTAGGCGATCGCATAGGCGACTTTGCTGACGGCGTTGCGCTCGAAGGCGTTCTGCATCGTCTCGAGCAGCATCGTGAACACGGTCAGCAGCACGATCGTGACGAGCAGCTTGCCGCTGTACAGCACCTCATGAAGGAAGAATCGAGCGAGTCCGGCGATCACTTGCCCCGTGCTCCAGCCTTCTCCGCTCGGGAACATCAGCTCGCGCAGCTCCGGCAGCTTCCCGTCCGGAAAATAACCGCCGTATTCGCGCTTGAGATTGTTCCAGTATTGCTCGATTTCTTGCGTATTTACGTCCTTGCTCTGATCCTTGGCCAGCTCGCCCGATATTTCCGCGCCGGATGCAGCCGGATCGGATGTCCCGATCTCGGCTGGCGCCGCC
>Ga0065721_10052939_pt1 | contig 10856 bp, 12 predicted proteins | sample Mesricmetagenome_FD_59108 | JGI IMG/M metagenome (GOLD analysis project Ga0065721, IMG submission 59108) | Mesophilic microbial community from rice straw/compost enrichment Sample: eDNA_1 v2 (version 2) | ecosystem: Engineered > Solid waste > Grass > Composting > Bioreactor | place: USA: Davis...
GCGGTGAACGAGCCCCCGGGCGTGACGGCGGGCGAGCGGATGGCCGAACCGGCCGACGCCAAGACGGTTCGCGTCGAGAACGGGCGGCCGATCATGGTCGACGGGCCGTTCGCCGAGGTGAAGGAGGCGGTCGGCGGCTACCTCTTCCTCGAGGCGGACGACCTCGACGCGGCGGTCGAACTCGCGTCGAAGATCCCGGCGGCCCGCATGGGCGGGGCCGTCGAGATCCGCCCGCTGCTGTAGGGACCGCGCGGGCCCGGCCGCAACCGGCCGGGCCTGCCGCCCTCCCCGGCTTTCATCCCGGATAGCCTCCGGCGGGATGGCGAAGAAGGCGAAGAAGGCCGGCCGGGTCAGCGCGGGGCTCATCCTGTACCGCACCGGACCGCGGGGCGTCGAGGTGCTGATCGCCCACATGGGCGGTCCGCTCTGGGCGAAGAAGGAGCGCGGCTGGTCGATCCCCAAGGGGGAGATCGACCCGGGCGAGGAGCCGCTCGAGGCGGCGCGCCGCGAGTTCCGCGAGGAGGTCGGCGCCGAGCCGCCGGACGGCGAGCCGATCGAGCTCGGCGAGATAACCCAGAAGTCGGGCAAGCGCGTGGTGGCCTGGGCGATCGAGGGTGACCTGGACCCGGCCGACCAGGTCAGCGTCACCTGCGAGATCGAGTGGCCCCCGAGGTCGGGCCGGCGCATCGAGATCCCCGAGGTGGACCGGGTCGAGTGGGTCGCGCCCGAAGAAGCCAAGCGACTGGTAATCGCCGCCCAGGCGGAGCTGTTCGACCGCCTCCTGGAGAGCCTCGCCTGAGAGCGACGCCGAACCGTTCGGTGTCTAGCGGCGCTTGGGGCGGACCAGGCGGATCTTCTTCTTGCCGACGCCTCCGGATCCGTCCGCGCCGCTCATCGAGACCGTGACCTTGGCGGTGACGCGGCTGCCGTTGCGGGCGACCTTCCTCATGGCCTTCACCCGTTTCTTCGGGACCGCCAGGACCAGGGTGCCGCGCCGGCCGCTCGGAAGGGTCATCCCGGTCTGCTTCAGGCGGAACCTGGCGGGTCTCTTGCGGAACCGGTTGCGGCTGATCTTCACGGTGGCGTCCGCGCGGGCCGAGTAGGAGATCGAACACCTGGCGCCGACCCTCAGGCGCTTGGCCATGACCGCCCGGTTCGGGATGAAGGATGTGTACGTGACGGGATCGGGTGGCGGCGGCGGGATCGGGCACCCGGCCGGATCGCCGGCCTCTCCCACGATCCGGAACACGTCGTCCTGCGTCAGGACGTAGGAGCAGCCGAGCGAGTCCTGGCCGAAGGCGACCACGTTGCCGAACGTGAAGAGGTCCGTGAGCGCGAAGTCGCCGCCGGGGACATCCAGGTTCAGGCTGCGGATCGGGTCGCCGGAACGGCAGTAGTCGGCGAAGAGGTACCGGCCGGTGAGCCCCGTCAGCCCCGGGTCCTCGACCACGTGGCCACCGGTGATCGCGCAACCGCCGCCGTAGCCGTCCGAGTCGTCATGGCGATAGGCGAACACCGGGTCGGTCATCGCGGGGTTCGCCGGCACGCACCTGCCCTCGCAGACGGGCCAGCCCAGGTTCCTCCCGGCGAGGTTTCCCGCGTTCACCTCTTCCCACGTCCCCTCGCCGACATCGGCGATCGTGAGCCAGCCGTCCGGGGCGAACGATCCGCGGTAGGGATTCCGCAGGCCGTACGCGTAGATCTCGCCGCGGGCGCCCGGGGTGCCGACGAAGGGGTTGTCGGCGGGCACCGTGTATGCGGCGGGGCCAGACGGGTCCGCCGGGTCGATCCGCATCACCTTCCCCAGGAGGTTCGAGAGGTTCTGCGCGTTGGCCGAGCTCGCGTTGTCGCCCACCGAGAAGTAGAGCCGGCCGTCCGGTCCGAACTCCATCCACCCTCCGTTGTGGTTGCCGGCGCCGTGGGCGATCTTCAGGACGATCCGGGCGGAGGCCGGGTCGGCGAGGTTCGGGTTCGCTCCCGAGACCCGGTACTCGACGATCCTGATGTCGCCCTCCTGTCCGCCGGGGTCGAGCGGATCGGGCCCGTCCGCGACGTAGAAGACGTAGAAGAGGCCGCTCGAAGCGAAGTCCGGGGGGAACGCGACCGACATCAACCCGCGCTCCCCGAACACGTCGACGTTGCCGACGGTCAGGAAGGGCGTCGGGACGGGACTGCCACCGTCGAGGAGCATGATGCGGGCCGTGTGGTCCGAGTTCCGTCCGCGCTCGGCGACGAAGACGCGGTGGTCCTGCGGGTCGGGCGGGCCGGCGAGGAAGCTCGGGTCGGTCTGCAGGAAGCCGGGCGGGTTGATCCGCGCCAGCTCCGCGGCGAACGCGGAACCCGCGGTGCCGAGCACACCCACCAAGACCATCCCTGCCAGAGCCAACCGCCTCATGCCGAGAAACTACCTCGCCCCGTCCTTCCGCAATCAGCGATCCGCGACGGGGAGGCCGACGCGACGGGCGGGTGCCCGCCCTACGGCGCGGGCGTCGGCTCCGGTTCCGCCTGGCCGAGCACGTAGAGCATCGTGAGGCGGCCCGCCTCGAGCCCCGCCCGCACGATCCCGGTATCGCTCTCGAGACGGGAGGGCACCGGAGAATCCGGATGGGGCCTCACCGAGAGGATGTGCGGCCGCAGGTCCGGATCGGTGTCGTACCGGGCGAGGAACTCCTCGTCCTCCCCTTCGCGGCTGCCCCGGGTCATGTACCCCCGGCGCACCGCGGGGCTGATCCGGCCGAGCATCCGGGAGGTCACCCGACCGCCGAAGCCGGCCGGGTCGGTGGCGACGTCCCCGGCCTTGCGGGAACGGAGGACGAGCACGTGGGTCGCCCCGTCGGCGATCGCGGCCCTGAAGGGGATCGCCTCGCTGAGCCCCGCGTCGAGGTACCGCCGTCCGTTCAGCCGTACCGGCGGGCCGGCGATGATCGGGAGCGTGGCGGTCGCCCTCACCGCGAGCTTCAGCGTGGCCCGGTCGACGATCTCGGGATGGAGGTCGACGCCGAGCCCGGTCTCGACGTCGGTCGCCAGCGGGTGAAACTCCGTGTCGGCTTCCAGCGCGGCCTCGAAGAGCCCGGGCGAGAGCTGCTCGTACCGGCGCTCGATAAGGGTCTTCATGTCGACGATCGGGCGCCGCCGGACGATCCTCCGCTTGCTCATGAGCTCGCGTCCCAGCTTCGCGTCGGTCCAGGTCGGGATACCGTCCTCGACGCGGCCGCTGATCAGCCACAGGGCGTTGAGCGCCCCGGCGGACGAGCCATAGGCGGCGTCGAAGGAGCCGCCGAGCCCCGCCTCGTGCAGGGCGAGCGCCATCCCGCCGGAGACGGCGCCACGCATGCCGCCGCCCTCCACGACCAGTGCAACCCGCGCCCCCGCCGGGGGTTCCCGCAGTGCGCGCAGCACCGGATGTTGCGAAATCGAGTTCACGGGGAAACTTCTAACGCATCGCCACCAACGACGACCGGGCTCGCGTCCGCCGGGCCGGCAAGGGAAGCGTCTCTTGGATCCAAGAACCGGAACAGAAACCCCATTGGTGAGAATCGACCCATGAAGGTCCGGCTCGTCCTCGTCCTGCTTGGCGCCATCTCGGCGACGGCGCTCCCGGGCGTCGCCCGGGCCGCGTCCGCGGAGCCGGGGATCATCGTCCGGTACGCGGCCGGGACGGAAGGGCCCGAGCGGGCGGAGGCGAGGGAGGAGGCCCAGGTCGCGGTCCGGCGGCACCTGCTCCTGGACCGCGCACAGCTCGTCGCCCCGGAGCCCGGGGTCCGCACGAGCGAAGCCGCCGCGCTTCTGAACGAAGACCCCGCCGTCGCCTGGGCGGAGCCCGACCTCGTCTACGAGCTCGCGGCAACTCCGCCGGACGACCCGTACTGGGAGGTGCAGTGGGGGCTCGAGAATCGGGGCGGCCGGTTCGCTTCGAACGGCGTCGAGTCGCCCGGCATCTCCGGGGTGGACATCGGGGCGCTCTCGGGCTGGGCCACCGCCCATTCCGCGGTGGGAACGATCACGGCGGTGATCGATTCCGGGGTCGACCTCGAACACCCCGACCTCGCCGGCCGGATCGCCGAGAGTGCCGGGGAGATCCCGGGGAACGGGAAGGACGACGACGGCAACGGCTTCGTCGACGACCGCAATGGCTGGGACTTCGTGGACCGCGACACGATCCGGACGACGAGGATGGCCACGGGACGATGGTGGCGGGGGTGATCGGCGCGACTCCGGACAACGGCATCGGGGTGAGCGGCGTGGGCCACGACGCCCGGATCCTGCCGCTGAGGGCATGCACGGACGGCGGGTGCTCCAGCGCCCGCATCGTCGACGCGATCGGGTATGCCCGGAGGGCCGGGGCGCGGGTCGTGAACATGAGCTTCGGGGGGCCGGTGGCGAGCCGCGCCACCTACGACGCGATGAGGGCGGCGTCCGACGTCCTGTCCGCGGGCAACGACGGGATCGACGTGGACGCATCCCCCGTATACCCCTGCGCGAGCGACCAGATCCGGCTCATCGACCTGCCGGAATGGGATCAGATCGATCTCGTCCCCATCCACAACCTCATCTGCGTCGCGGCGAGCGACCATAGGGACGCGCGTCCTTCGTTCTCGAACTGGGGCGCCACTACGGTGGACCTGGCCGCACCCGGCAACATGATCGCGACCACCCACACAAACGGGGTCACCCACGGTTACGCCTACGCGAACGGAACCTCATTCGCGGCGCCCCACGTGGCGGGGATCGCCGCGGTCGCCCGCAGCTACGTGCCGACCTTGCCGGCCTCGGCCGTCAAGGCGGGGATCCTCGGGGGCGCGGAACCCCTCCGGACCAGGTGGGTGGCGACGCCGGTGCTGACGGGCGATCGGGCGAGCCTGCCCGGCGCCCTCCTGTGGATGAACCCGGAGCCTCCCCGGGTGCCGGCTCCGCTCGCGCCCCCGGACGGGACGGTCAGCCGCACGGGGTCGATCCAGTTCGAGTGGACGGTCGCCGACCGGACGTACAGGTACGACCTGCTGCTCGACGGCGAGACCGTGGCGTCCGGGCAGGGGCTCGGGTCCCATCGGGCCGAGGTCGCGCCGGGGGCCCACGCCTGGCAGGTCAGGGCGACCAATCGCCTCGGCCTCTCGGCCCTCTCGCCGGAGTTGAGCTTCAGCCACCACCCGGAGACCCGGATCGAGATCCGCCGGGTGCTGACCAGGTTTGCCCGTCGCCAGATCCGCCCATACCTCTGGGTCTCGGAGCCGGGAACGGTCCGGCTCACGGCGACCGCGAAGTTCAGGTGGAAGCGGCGCGCGAAGCCGAGGAAGCGGGTGATCGCCCGTCAGCGTTCGGCGGTCCACGCGGGCGGAAACTATCCCCGGGTCAGGCTGAATGCCGCCGGCCTCCGCCTGCGGAAGGTGGCGCCCCGGAAGCCGGTCCGCCTGAGGGTGGAGTTCTTCCCGGGCTCGGCCGCCGGCGCGGCGTCCGCAATGCGCTGGTTCCGGCTCGGTCGCATCGCGGCCCGCTGAGCGCGGGCGCGGGTTTCGCCTCCCGCCCGGCGGGGCGGAGCCGTGCCGGGGGAGCGCCGATCGCGACGAATTGCCTCCGCCCTGTAACGCTCCGGGGGTCGAACGTCATGTATCAGTGAAATGTCGACCGAGCACGACAGATTCGGGAGTAGCGACTTCGAGTTCGCCTATCGGCACAAGCCGATGGTCGTCGCCTACTGCCGTCGGCGCGGCAGCCAGGACCCGGAAGGTCTGGCGGCTGAGACGTTTGCGATTGCCTGGGAGAAACGTTCCGACCTGAAACGGCGGGACTGCCGGCCCTGGCTGATAGCAACTGCCAGGAACCTGCTCCATGAGGAGTACAGGATGCGACGGAAGAGCATGTCGGTGGCGCCCGACTTCCTGGCATCTATCGAACTGGGGACCGAGATCAACTACGAGATCGATTCCCTCGACCCCGAGGTCGACCGCGCCCTCAGGGCGCTGTCCCGAGAGGATCGAGAAGCGCTCCTCCTCGTCGCCTGGGAGGAACTGACTCCCAGCCAGGCGGCGAGCTCCCTCGGCATCAGCGCCACCGCGTTCCGCGTGCGGTTGCACCGGGCCCGGCGGCGCTTCATCAAGCACTTCGAAGCATCTTCACCACCAATCCCAATCCGCCCTGGCATCGACACGGAGCAAAGAGCATGAACCACTCGACTGCGATGGATCTCATTCGAGAAGCAAACCCGGTTCCCAACCCGGCCGGCATGGAACGCCGGCAGCGGAAGACCTCGGGATGGATCGGCAAGTTGGCCTTGGGGGTCCTCGCGGCCCTCGTCTTCGGCGCGGGCGCGTCGTGGGCGGCCACGGGTCAGTCCCCGATCGATCTGTTCACCGACGAACTGGCGGATCAGGGTGCTTCGCCGGCCTTCATCGAGTCGGTTGAGAGAGACGCGGACACGGCCCCGCCCGGGACCCAGCCCGGGCCGATCACCGAGCCGGGGGAGGTCCGCGTACCGCAGGGGGAGGTGGCGGATCCCCTGGTCCGGTATTGCATGGGGCTACAAAACGGCGGGGTCGACTTGGCCGAGCGCAATCCCCAGTGCGCGGCCCTACTGCTCAAGGACGCGGGGATCATCCAGGGGGGCGTCTACGAGAGCGATCACATCGAAGACAGGTACCAAGAATGGGGCGGGCGGCAATAGGGGTGGCGCTAAACGCATAGACGCGCCGCCAGGGGTGTCGCGCGCCGAAGAGTTCAACCTGGAAGGCACACAGTTGAAGAAGGCGCTAGCAGTCATTTCCGTGGTAGCGGCCTTTGCGGCATCGGCCGCATTGGCGACGGCACAAAACGAGAGCAGCCGCGGCGACGGGGTCGAACCGGTCGCCGTGGAGGTTCCATACAAGGAGGTCATCATTCCCGAATCCCTCGAGGGACGGGATGAGGCATTTAAGAAAGCGGTCGAACAGGACCGCGCCGAGGCACCCCGCGGCACCAAGCCGGGACCGGTGATCGATCCCGACCAGGTCCACGTGCCCGAGGGGCCCGTCGAGGACGTGTTCGTCCGGCATTGCGCGGGCGTCGTAAAGAGCGGGTCCCTCGACCGGGAGCCTCTCTGCCAGGTGGTCCTGCTGATGGACGCCGGCCGGATCAAGGCGGGCGTCTACGCCGAGAAACAGGTCTCGGCTCAGTACGAGCGGTTCGCCGAGCTGCGGGGGGTGGCCAAGTGAGTTCGCGTTCGAGGGTCCTCTACGTCGCGTCGCTCGTGTTCGCCTGTCTCGCCGGCGTGGGCTTCGCCCATGCGACCGGGGCGATCAACTGCCCGGGCGGCTACTGTGCCGGCACCGCCAAGAACAACGAGATGTACGGCACGACGACCTACGACATGATCGAGTCGTTGGCCGGCAACGACAAGGTCTGGGGCCGGGCGACCGGCGACGACCTGCACGGTGGAGCCGACGGCGACTACATCGAGGGCAACGCCGGCAACGACGTGATCCGCGGCCAGCTCGGCAACGACCGTGCGGTCTGCGATGGGGTCGAGTGTGGGCTGAACGGCGGCCAGGGCGACGACGTCATCTACGGGTTCGACGGCAACGGCAACGACATCCTGAACGGCGACAATCACAACGACAACCTCCGCGCGTACGACGGTCTCCAGGACCTCGTCTTCGGCGGGGCGGGCACCAACGTGTGCTCCGTCGACGCACGCGACATCTACGTCGGCTGCGGCGGTTAGCTCCACCCACCCGCCAAGACCGACGAAGTACGGAAAGGGGGCCAAGGAGGGCCCCTTTCCGTTGCAGGAGGAGGTGACCGGGTCGGTCGGCCTTGGAAGCACCAGTCCCGACCGGGGCTGGACGCCTGTTGCCGCCGGGCTTCACATGGGTTACGTTGGGATCGGGCAGGGACCATCCAAGAAAGGGAATTCATGGAATCGTTCAATGCCGAGATCCTCCAGACCGATCCGAGCCTGATCGCCAACGGATCACCCGACCCGGGCGCGGCACCGGGGCAGGACGTGAAGGCACCCGCCTGTCAGGCCGCGTTGATGAGCTACAAGACGGCCTGGGTCTTCAGCATCCTGTTCGGAGCGCTCGTCTTCATAGTCTCGTTGGCCGCCGCGATCTCCCTGATCATCTTCATCGTCCGGGTCACATCCGACGGTGCGGACGTGGAGGCTGGACTCGCGGGAGTGACCGCCGTGGTCACCAGCGGCGCCACGATCTTCCTTGCCCGCAAGGCGAAGGCCGCGAACGAAGACCGGCGAAAGACCCTCGAGGATGTCGGCACCTACTGCGGAACCAAGGTCGCCGACCAGGTCGCAAAGCTCCGCTAGTCAACGACATCGGCCCGCGGGGCCTGTCGGTAAGTGGAAAGGAGGGGGAGTGGGTCATTCCAGAAAGTTTGAAATGCACTCCCGATGCGGGATTGCTTGGGGAGTGCGCGAACCCGTTGCCCAAGTGCTCACAGCAGTTCGCCCAACGCTCGCAGTGGCAGCTTCAAATTTCCGCTTTCTGATGCGGTTAGCGTAGAAGTCGTTCTGCCCAAGGGGTCGTTCCGCCGGGCTGAATTGGGGTCGCTGTTTTCGTCGTTTCACAACTGCCAGCACAGCTACGGTCCCCGGTGATGGTGACTTATCCCGACAAGTCGAACTCGGAAGGGCCGGCGGAGGAGTCTGTTCGTACCTCGGACCCGCTCGCGAGGGCGCTTTTTGCGCAGCTTCGTAGTCGCACAATTCACGAGCGCCGGTACGTACTCGAGGCCCTCATCGCGGCGAACAATGGTGGGGAGATCACTAGTCCGCGAATGCGGATGATGAAAAACAGTCTCGCGCTGTACCAAGCAGAGACCGGGCGGGTGCCGGCCAAGGTTGCGTACGAGAAGTGGCGTAAGGAGAAGAACGACCCCGGACTGTGTCCGGTGAATCGGATAATCCGGCAATTCGGTACTTGGAATCGGGCACTGAACGACCTGGGGATCAAACCAATGCCCGACCCCCCGGCTCTCAGAGTGCTGTCGCGCGGGCAGCAAATCTCTGACGAAGAGGTTCTTCAGGCGCTCAGAGACTGTGCTGCTGATCTTGGGTCAGACAACTTCACGATTGCGCAGTACGAGAAGTGGGCCAAGTCCGAATTACTGAAGGCGGAGAACAAAGGTCGGAAGATCCCGATCTCCAAGTCGATCGCAACCAGAAGATGGGGATCGGTGCGCCAAGCCAAGATCGCTGCCGGACTCGACCCGAACTCGCCCTACCACGCGACGAGTCATTTCACAGACGAAGAACTCATTGACCATCTTGTTCAGGCGCGCGCCCAGATCGAGGGCAGGCTAAGCACCGCGAAGTACGCGGTCTGGCGTAAAGCGAAATTCGAGGACGCCCGCCAACGGGGGGAAGTCATCCGGATCCCGTGTGCTTTCACATACCACCACCGCTTCGGCGGGTGGCTCAATGCTGTTGCGAAGGTCGAAGGGCTTCCGATCAACCCTCATGAGCACCGCGGACCTCCCGTCTACACACCTGACTGGCTTGCCGAGCAACTCTTGATCGCGTACGGCGAACTCGGGGAGCCGTTCTTTACATCCAGCTACATCGGGTGGGTGCGCGACAAAAGGCGAGACGAGTCTGCAGATTTCCCGCCGCCTGATTACACGACCGTGACCCGTCATGGGCGTTCGTGGCCTGAGATTCGCGAGAAGGTTCGGATTGCCCAGGAATCTGGGGACATCGACCCGTTGATCGAGCAGTTGAAGAAAGGCGGCATGAATGTCTGAACGCTCCAGTCCAGTAAGCGAGGCGTGTCAGATGCTGGCTGAGATCGTCACATCTCTCTCCGAGAACACTCGGAGGGAGCTCACCCGACTACTCGGCCATTCCGTGGCTATGCCGACCACCCAGGAACTTCGAGAGATGCGGATAGGGCTCCTAGTCGAAATGGTCGCGGCAGGTGAGCTTCCCAAGACGCGATCGTACGACCGCACCAGAAACCTAAGAGAGAGAAACGGAGAAGATTGGCCTGGGAGTACGGGTCTCATACGCCACTATGGGACTTGGACGGCCGCACTTCGGGCCGCAGTTGATCTCGCCTTCGACGTCACGAAGAACCGAGCAAGGGCCCGGACCCCCCAAGCATGGCCTCCCACTCCCTATTCCCGACGCGAGGTACTCGAAGCCCTCGCTATCGCTTCCGAGAAGGTAGGCCAGGTCATCGGTCAGTGGGAGTATGTAGAGCTCCGTCGCGTCGAACGACAACTAGCCTGGCGAAACGGCTCTCCAGATCCCCGATATCCGGAAATTGGTGTGGTTCGAAAGAACTTTGGCGGGTGGGACGCAGCCATCTCAAAAATAGTCTGTATCCAGGCATCTGCCAGTGGGAGTCGAGCCCAAGAGTGATGTCGCTTGAGACCCACGATCGGATAGTCAAGGGACACACGCTGAGAAAGAAATTCGGCTCCCTCGATTTGGCAATCCCCGCTTCAAGCCGATACTGCAACTGATCCGAAGTCTGCCCCTAAGCCGATCTGGGCCTATTCGACCGGAACCGCCTACCGTATACCGAATGGTTAGGCACTGAACGTCTCGATCGACGGATCTTGATTCTCCGCCTTCAACTGATCTCCGCATGGTCGGCGACCTCGCCCAGAGGAGGGTGAAGCTCCGTAGCAGGTGTTCCTATAACTCGACCGGGCCTGAACACCACGACCTTGATCTCGGATCTCTTGGTTCTCTCTGAGTCTTCGTAATCGGCCGAAAGGACCATCGCGTAGAAGGGTGGTCCTGACCCGTTTCGGGCGACGGTTTTCTAACGGTCAGGTCATCCTAGCTTTGGGTTGTTTCGGCGAGGGTCAGGCTAGCCTGACCCTCGAAGTCGGCGGGTGATAGCCAGCCGAGGTAGCTGTGT
>Ga0065721_10052940_pt1 | contig 10855 bp, 9 predicted proteins | sample Mesricmetagenome_FD_59108 | JGI IMG/M metagenome (GOLD analysis project Ga0065721, IMG submission 59108) | Mesophilic microbial community from rice straw/compost enrichment Sample: eDNA_1 v2 (version 2) | ecosystem: Engineered > Solid waste > Grass > Composting > Bioreactor | place: USA: Davis...
CGAGCCACAAGACTTTCAACGATCTTGTGTTCGTTGAAATTGTGGAAACTCTGAAGAGGCTTGTCTATCTGGTAATGTTTCAGGAGGATGCCTGATGTGCGTGTGTCTTCGGCAAGTATTGTGTCGACTGACCTCAGCACCTCAAGAGCGCGCAGGGTAATATCAGCCAGGTTGCCGATAGGGGTTGGAACGATATAAAGAGATGTTCTTTTCTCCTGATCTGTCATGGAACTAACCGATCGATGGCGGCAGCGAGGTCGCGGTCCCGGTCAGTGACTTTGTTGCCTGCGTCATGCGTTGACAACTCAAACGTAACGGTATTCCACGTATTGGTCCAGGTCGGATGGTGATTCATCTGCTCTGCTATCAATGCCACTCGGGTCATGAAACCGAACGCCTCGTTAAAATCCCGGAACTTGAATGTCTTTGTCAGCCGGTTGTCAACTTCCTTCCATTCCATAGCCTCGTCCTTTGAAAGGTAAGGTAGTATTTAAAACGTGGTGAAGAAAGAGTCCGCCGTCATTTTGTCGCCCTGTTAGAGAGCGATAAGGCCTTCAATGTGTGATGCCTGCTCGTATACGGTGATTACTGCTTCGCTGGATGGCATCATCATCTGGACCGTGATACTCGTGTAACGACCTTTCTCAGAGCGTTTCTCGGATGGAGTATGGTTAGGAAAAAGTCTCTTGACAGTATCTTCCTGGCCGGCCGGCACAATGAACTTAAAGACATACAGCGATGGCCAGGCGTAATGCTGATCAAGTTTCTCCCTAAAAGATTTCACCCACTCCTGATCCATAAAAAAAAAGCCGTCCTGCTCCGAGCGCAGGACGGCCGATTAGTTGCCTGTATTAATGGAACCTGTAGCGTAGATCTTCGATCTCAGCGTGGTCCCTAAGCGCTTCGGCTATGCTGAAGCTGTTGCGCTGTGTATACTGCTGTGCTAAAGTAGTCTTGTAGATCGTGTAGTCGGCGATTTCCGGAGCGACAGTTTTGTTTTGTGTTTCAATCACAAACACTCCATTTTCTCCGGCGAAAGGTTCCGACCTTTTTCCATCAGCAAGACCAAAAGCCAATCCTACTGCTCTGGGATCAAAGCCCGCAGAAGGCAATGTGCTCGACGAAAGTCTGAGATCGCTGCTGCTGTATACGCTGGCATCGGCGCCGTACGCTTGAGCAAGTTCATCAAGTGTAGTACCGTTTGCCTTCTTCAGCTTGGCGATAATGGCTTCGCCCTGCACTTTCTTACGAACTTCGGGCATGATCTCATTCTTAATAGATTCGAACGAACGATATCCCTTCTCAGTTTCACCTGTCATGATTGCAACAACGTATTGATCCTGTAGGTCAAATACGTGCGAAACCTCTCCTGTGGATGCATCGCGGAATAACCATTGGACTACCTGGCGTGCGTCGCCAAGCAGGCCGATTCTTCTTTCCGCTGCTGTAATGTTTTTGGCTTCAAGAACGTTGAATCCCGAGTTCCTGGCTTTTTCTTCGAACTCCGCTGCACTTGAGATACCAGCGGCGAAGGTTTCAGCGCGACGATAAACCTCGTTAGTTGTATTATCACTCGGCGTAATAGGCGTTTCGACGATAGCGATCTTGTACGCACTGTTATCTTTCAGACGATCGACCTTCACAATGTGGTAGCCGAATTCGGTCTCAACAAGGTCGTTGAGCAATCCCGTCTTCGTGGCGCGGAATACTGCATTCTCGAAAGGCTTCACCATCTGGCCAGTGTACATCCATCCGAGGTCACCGCCATTGACTGCTGTACCATCAGTACCGTGCTCGCGAGCTTTGGCTGCGAAGTCAGCACCATTGCGGATTTCCCTGAGGATCCCGAGAGCCTTCTCGCGCGCTTCGCGTTTTGCTGCAGGGGTATCGTCTTCCCAGCGGATGAGGATGTGGCTTGCCTGTGCGAATGCAACGGTGTCTTGGAATACTTTGGTCACCTTGGCCACTTTGTAGCTCCCACCATCGATCACAGGACCGATGATAGAACCTTCCTTCAGATCTGAAGTTGAAATGAAAGAAGGAACGTTGGAGACGTTGTAAGTGTCGAAGTATCCATCCCCGGAGAGATTGGAGATCGCAAATACAGAATCATCTTCAGTTTGAGCGAATTCCTTCGCGATAGTCTCCATATCGAGTTTCACGTCGGCTGAATCCTGTGCCGAAGGTGAAAGGTCAAATGTCACGTATTTCAGATCGCGCGTATGCTCGGTTTTGAAGCGTTCGCGATTTTCATTGTAATAAGCGCGAAGGTGCGCGTCTGTCACTTCGATTGAGTCACCCACTGAGTAGTACGGAACATACACGTACCTGACCTCTGCCACGTCGGTTTGCAGATGATACTCCAACTCGGCTTCTGCCTGTGTAACATAGTTAGTCTTCAAAAGCAGATTTTCGTATTTGATGCGTTCACGAGCCGGACGCAAGTCACGGAGGAAAAGATCCCATTGTGCACGCTGGGGTGATCCGAACTCAAACCGTTTCAACTCGTTAAGTTGCAGGTTAAGCATGTTTCGGTCGAATTCACCGGTCTGAGGGTTTGTAAATGCCTGACGGATCGTCGGATCGACGTTCTTACCGCTGATCATATCAACAACCTCTTCCTCAGTTACAGCAACTCCGACTCTTTCGTACTCAGGCTCAATGGCGTAACGCGCGATCAGGAGGTCCCAGGCTTGTTGGCGGATTGAGGTCATTTCCCTCTCGCCTGGTTCGCGTTGAAAATTCAGGATATAATTGGCCCGGCGCTCATCGACGACTCCCTGGAATTCCTTCGCGGAAATGGAATGGCCGTTGATCTCGCCCACTTCATTCTGATTAAAGAGCACACTGTTATTGGTGAACAGATCGCCGAGGATGAATGCTGCAAGCGCGCCGAAGATAAATATCATGAGCACAATCCCCATCTTGTCGCGCAACGTCCCTATTAGAGCCATATATCAATTATCAAATGAATTTGTGAAGTCCTTGCCAGCTGTGCTGATTTCGCAACAGTAAAGCCCGCAAATTTAACGGGTTATCCCTATTAGAAAAATTTCCATTTCAAAAATCTGGGCCATGCGTTTTCAAGGCAGTGTAACACATTGAAAATCAGTCATCTGATTCCGTCTTATCGAGCGTAACCCTTACGGTGTTGATGCGGTTCTCCTCGGTGGCCTGAACGACGAACGTAAATGGCGGGATCCGGATGACTTCCCCACTCTTGGGAAGGTCTTCTGTGTACGACAGGATAAGGCCGCTCAGTGTATCATAGTCCCCGGTTGGAAGCTGCCATCCGTACGTTTCATTCAGGTAGTCGATCTCCAGGCGTGCACTCAACAGCCAAGTATTGTCATCGAGTTGCAATTCGATTTCAGTGTCTTCGTCGTGTTCGTCTTCGATCTCACCAAAGATTTCTTCGATGACATCTTCCATGCTGACGATCCCGGACGTGCCGCCAAACTCATCCACAACTGCGGCAAGGCTCTTGCGTTCGTTAATGAATCGGACCATCAGCTCCTTTGCGAGGGCTGTCTCAGGAATCGTAATGATGGGTGTGAGTATATCTTCAATTTGGGCGGGCTTCCGGAAGAGGGCCGACGAGTGGCAATAGCCCACGATATCATCGATTGAGTCTTTGTAAACGATGATCTTCGAATGTCCGCTCTCAAGGAAGGCTTCCCGTAGCTTATTAAGTCCCGCGTCAATGCCCACGGCGACGATCTCGGTTCGAGGAATCATGCAGTCCCGAATCCTGACGGACTTGAACTCAAGAGCATTCTTGAAGATCTTCTTGTCGAGTTCAAGGTCGCGGTTCTTGGGTTTTACGCGATGCATCGTCTTGAGATACTGGTTCACGTCGGTCAGTCCGAAGACGGGTTTTTCCTTCGAATACTCGAGACCAAACACGTTGTTGATGATAAACTTCGCCAGCGAAATGACTGTGAACACGAGCGGAAATAAAAGCACAAATATGACGACGAACGGGATCGCCAACGCATCGATTACACGCGACGAGTTGATGATGAAAAAACTCTTTGAGAAGAACTCTACCGTGTATAAAATCACGACGGACAATACGAAGGTAAGTACCGCGATTGGAAGTAGAACACTGAGGCTTAGTTCAGCGAACTCCACCTCAAATGCAGAAAGGAGAAGGAGGGTTGTAAATATGCCAAACAGGATCAGCGATGCAATGTTGCCGATGAGAGTTGTCCCAATGAACCATGTCGGTTTCTTTGCAAAGAAGCTCATGATTTTTCCAGCAGGGGCGCGCCGCGGCCTCGATCCGAGATATAACTGGTTCGCTGAAAGGAAGGCCACTTCGATGCCGGAAAAGAAGATTGAGAAAACGAGGGCACCGATCATGCCTGCTAGGTAGGCGTTGTTCATGACTTCTTTTGCTTTCTCAAGTTATACAGAAAAAAGAAAAGCAATGCGAGCATCAACGCCCAATAGCCATTGGCGAAGCCAACGGTCATTACCTGGTGAATGCCGATAATGATAAAAGCTACAGCAAGGGAAAAGAAGATTACTTCGACCAGTTTCATCAAGCGCAAAATACCAATGATTTGTGATTGCGCGAACATTATTCGTCGACCGCAAACTCGCCCTCTGGATCGATAATGATGTAGTCTGACATATCCTGTTTGGCCTCCAGGCCACGCCCGTAGATTACATCGGTCTGTTGGCGAATTGTGACAAATTCGTCCGTGAAGATCTTTTCCTCGGCAGGCTTCCAGAATAATTCCTCGGTGTTCAATTGTTCGTTCTTGGCAATATTCTTCACCTCAACTTTACCACGACCTCGCCACTGATTTTCTTTCTTGAAGTAGTAGGCTTCGTTTGCGCGCAGAGTGGATTCGAGGGTCCCTTCTTCGTCAAAGAATTCCAGGTACAAGCCTTTTGGGAACTCGCGATCGCCGTTTAGGAACTCGTGCACCTCGGCTGCTATCATTTTTACTTTAACCTGATTTGCTTCGGTGTAGTACATTTCCATGTTCTCAACGATTCGCTGCGGTCCTTCATAGATGAGAGGCTCCTTGAGTTCTCCCTGATTGCAGGATATCAGCAGCAATGGCAGAAACGCCAGTCGGTAACGCAACAAAAAGGCCATAGCGGTGGCTATGGCCGTTGCCATTTCACGTTGTATGCGACTCAGTCGTATCGTTGTTTGATGAACCATCGGTCGTTAAACGTGATTCCAAAATAGATCTTAAAGTAGTCTTCCTCGAGTATATTCTCGGATTTCTTGCCGCGTTTGCCGTATCGGAAACCAAAATCCACTGAGTTTGTCCTTCCCGCAGGCAGCGTAAAGCCAAAATTGATGCCAAGGTCCTTAAGAGGCTGACCATTCACGAGGAATGGATTTTCCTCATAACTAAGCCCTACACGATAGGTGATGCGTTGGAAATAGTTGTTGGCTGAAAATGGATCAGGCGTTAACTCGCCACCGATGGCCGCGCGCCACGACGACTGCATCCCTTCGTTCCTTCCGTCGACGTCTTTGAAATCTGCCCAATCTTGGAAAGAGAACTCAGTACCTATGCTCCACAGAATTCCGCGGCTAAGCGAAATTCCGACCGTAACTCCTGCAGGAATCGCGAAGCTTCCCTTCTTCGAAGAGGGCAAGACGCTCACGTCTGTTGTGTCACCGAGGGTGTTCGTCCTGAAGATCCTGTCAGTCTTTGTCGCAGAAAGGTTGGTAGCAAAATCATATACAGCACCGAAGCTGAGACGGTATTGGTTTCGTCTGAACAGCGAGTCCTTACTGAAGGAAATCCCTGTACCGAACATGAAATCCTTCACGTATGATTTCTCTTCAATCCCGGCGATGTAATTGACTGGCTCAGGAGAAGTATAAAGTTGGTTTTTGTAACTCTTCACAATTGAACTAAAGATGTACGCCGCCTTCACGCCAACCGCCAGGTCCTTTGTGATCCTGACACCATTTGACCAGTATAGCTGCGTAAGGCCTCCACTGCCTTCTTCAGTAATTCGAACTTGCTCAGGGCGGTCAGTCACGTAGTCGCTATACTGCATCCGGTAGTTAACCGACGTGTAGGGCATAAGTCCCACCGATGTCGTCCACTTCCCCGGCTTGATTGGGAAAGCTGTCACGAGGTAGTTCATGTTGCCGCCCTGGCTCTTTTCGCTGAGGGTGTCGTTGCTGATGGACCGGCGTTCCATCACAAGTCCGGCTTGAAAAGCTGTATTGATGGAGTTGTAGACTAACAGTGCGGGATTTTGGTTATTGATGAAGTAATACTGGGGGTGGCTCACACCGACACCGGCCATTCCCTGCTGGTTGACGAGGGCATTCCCGTAAGGCTCGCCAATCCCGAATGAAGAAAAAGGTGTGCGCGCCGACTGTCCGAAGCCATCAACGGCCAAAAAGACACAAATTAGCGCGAATAAACTCTTATGAATGATTGACATTATGAATCAAGATGCTGTTTAACCCGACGAGCACTAAATCAGGGATCGCAAATATGGAGGCTTTCAACTGGTTTTCAAAAAATACGGCGTCCCCGCCGCATAAAATGGCCTTCAAATCGGGGTATTCTGACCTGTACCTCTGTATAATACCCTCTATTTCGGCTAATATTCCGTTCACAACGCCGCTCCGGATTGACGACTCGGTGGAGTCTCCGATAAGGCTCGGGCCCGATTCCGGTGTCACTAACGGTAATTTCGCCGTGAAAGTATGGACCGCCCGGAAACGCATCATGAGCCCTGGAGATATCCCTCCCCCACGAAAAACCGAGTTCTTATCGACGAAGTCGTACGTAATGCAAGTACCCGCATCAATAACAAGATTGTTGGAAGCCGGAAAAAGTTGTATCGCCCCACAAACTCCCGCCAGCCTGTCCATCCCGAGCGTTTCAGGAGTGCTGTAACGATTTATGATCGGTAGCGGAAGGCCATTCCTAAGGACGAAGGTCTTGCCTCTCCCTTTCGCCCAGGATGCTATAAGGTCGGTGTCAGCACTCACTGAACTGATGATCATGTTGTCAAAAGAAGCTGTTGACAGATAGGATCGAAGCTCTTCGCGCGCTGCAAACGAATGTTTCCCGACCAAATTTTCATGATCGAAAATTCCTACCTTGGTTGCGCTGTTACCGGCGTCGACAACGAGATTCATACGAGTTTAGATTCTCCAAAGGTAATCCAATCACAGTAAATGCCGAACAGCGTGCTTAACGACTACTTGTTATGATGAAGTCCAGATACAGGGTAATAGGTGTCATGTCGGGGACATCACTCGACGGACTCGATATTGCTTCGTGTGTGTTCGAAAATTCTAAGGCTGGATGGAAATACGACGTAGAACATGCCGTTACCCTTCGGTACCCAGCCTCACTTCAACGGCGATTGGGTGGTGCGCACTTACTTTCGGGAGAAGAGTTGATGGCTCTCGATGCAGAATACGGCTCCTTCATCGGTCAGGCTGTAGGCAAGTTTCGCGAAGGTTTGAAGGGACGAGTGGATTTTATCGCATCGCACGGCCATACAATCTTTCACCAACCATCGCGTGGATTTACGACGCAGATTGGCAACGGATACTCCATTCACGTTGCAAGTAGCCTCCCCGTTGTATGTGATTTCCGTATGCAGGATGTTGCATTCGGAGGCGAGGGAGCTCCCCTTGTTCCAATAGGCGATAGGTTGTTGTTTGGGGAATACGATGTCTGCCTGAACCTGGGAGGTATCGCGAACCTTTCGGTGGAGGTGAAGGGAAAAAGAATTGCGTATGACGTTTGCTTCTGTAATATGGCATTAAACGCGCTGGCCGGCGAAGCATCAAAGAAGTTTGATAAGAACGGAATGATGGCTGCGCAAGGAATAATCAACAAGAAGCTCTTGTCGTCACTTGTGAAGAAGTACAAACGTCTCCGAGGAAATCGCCCTTCCTTAGGAAGAGAAATATTTGAAAACGACTTCGTTCAGCTTTTGATAGACAAGAGCGTTTCCCTGCCCGATAGGATGGCGACCTTCACGGAGAGTGCCGCCATCGAAATTTGTGATGCGATAAGGTCGGAAAAGAAGGAAGCCCAGGTGTTGTGTACGGGGGGAGGTGCCTTCAACTCTTTCCTGATTTCGAGGATGCTTGAATACGGCGGTGATGAGATCACGTTCAACATCCCAGACGATGATGTCGTGAAATTCAAAGAAGCATTGATCTTCGCATTCCTCGGCGTACTACGCGTGCGAAATGAAGTCAATTGCCTGAAGAGCGTGACCGGCGCGTCGCGCGACAGCTCTTCTGGAACGATGATTGGATTTTAAAGTCCGAAGAGTCCTTCGTTCAACGCATTCAGCGCTTTCTCTTTGTATTGCTTTTCGACTAACACAGAGACGTTGTTCGCACTTCCTCCACAGGACACCATTCTCACTGGTATACCCGCGAGCGATTTGAATACGTCACTCAGAGCTCCTGGTTTGTCCATGATACGGTTCCCCACAATACAGATTATTGTCTGATCGTGATCGACCTCGATGGATCCAAATTTCCTGAGCTCTTCCTCAATAGCGGGAAGGTGTGTCTTATTGTCGATTGTAAGCGATACGGCCACTTCCGACGTGGCGATCATGTCGATAGGTGTCTTGTGGTTTTCGAACACCTCAAATACTCGCCTGAGGAATCCGTACGCCATCAGCATCCGCGAAGACTTGATCTTGATGGCCGTGATATTGTCTTTGGCTGCGATCGCTTTAAAGCCGAGGGCTTTTTCTTCTTTTTCTGAAATGATCGTTCCCGGTGCCGCTTCATCCATAGTGTTCTTCAGTCGCACAGGTACCCTGTACTTCTGGGCTGGTACTATAGTGGATGGGTGAAGGATTTTTGCTCCGAAGTACGCGAGTTCGGAAGCTTCATCGAATGTCAGATGGGAGATAGGAACAGTCTTGCGGACGATGCGTGGATCGTTGTTGTGCATACCGTCGATGTCGGTCCAAATCTGTATCTCCTCCGCGCCGAGGGCTGCCCCGATCAGGGAAGCGGTGTAGTCGCTTCCTCCGCGTTTCAGGTTGTCGATCTCATTCCGATGGTTCCGGCAGATATATCCCTGGGTGATGATAATGTCGATGTTACTCATCGAGTCGATCAACGGCTTCAACCTGCGAGAGATCTTCTCGAGTTCCGGCTCCTCGTTTTCGTCAATAGACATGAAATGAAGAGCGGGGAGCAGTCGCGCCGACACCTTGCATTCCTGCAGGTAGTGGTAAAACAATTCAGTTGAGATCAATTCTCCCTGCGCCAGTAGTTCGCGATAGCTTTTTTCGTCGAACTGGCCGGCAGCCAGCATCCTGATCAGGATAAAATAGCGGCTTACGATTTCCTGGCCGATAGCGTGTGAAGCCTCTCCAGTGAAGAGGTCGCTGATGTATGCGCCATAGTGGCGTTCAAGCCCGGCAATTTCGGTTTCCGCGGCTTCGGTATCGCCGGCCATAAGGCGTTCACCTATGGAAACCAAAGCGTTCGTGGTCCCGGAAAGCGCTGACAGCACGACAATCTTTCTTCCGGGTGTGCCCTGAACGAGGGTTGCTACCTTTTTCAGTCTCTCCGGTTTGCCGACAGACGTTCCGCCAAATTTCAATACGATCATGGATGATGAATTTAAGGCCGGCAAATTTAAGTATCTGCGTCCAATAATAAACAGATCACAAAAAAAAGACCGCTGCTTTTGGCAGCGGTCCCCTATATTCCATCGAGGGCGATTACTTCTTATTGTCGTTAATCTCCTCGTATTCGACGTCTGACACGTCATTCGACGAACCACCAGTTTTCGATTCACCGCCAGCGCTGGCATCGGGGCCTGGCTGAGCTGTACCCGAAGCTTGATATATCTCCGTTGCAGCCGCCTGCCATGCCGAGTTAAGCGCAGCCATTGCAGAATCGATTGCCGCGATATCCTGGCTCTTGTGAGCCTCTCTCAGCTTCTCGAGAGCACTGTTGATGTTTGTCTTGTTCTGTTCAGACAGTTTATCTCCGTACTCCTTCATCTGTTTCTCGGTCGAGAAGATCAGGGAGTCAGCCTGGTTGATTTTCTCAATGCGTTCGCGTGCAGCCTTATCTCTTTCAGCGTTGGCCTGAGCCTCTTGTTTCATTTTCTGAATTTCGGCGTCAGTCAGACCGGACGATGCCTCGATCCTGATCTTCTGTTCCTTACCAGTACCCTTGTCTTTTGCGGATACGTGCAAGATACCGTTGGCGTCGATGTCGAACGTTACCTCGATCTGAGGGATGCCACGCGGTGCCGGCGGAATACCATCGAGGTGGAAGCGTCCAATAGAGCGGTTGTCCTTCGCCATGGGCCGTTCACCCTGCAGGATGTGGATCTCCACAGAAGGTTGATTGTCGGCCGCTGTCGAGAATACTTCCGACTTCTTCGTAGGAATGGTTGTGTTCGACTCGATAAGTTTCGTGAACACACCTCCCAATGTCTCGATACCGAGTGAAAGCGGAGTGACGTCGAGGAGCAAAACATCTTTTACTTCACCCGTCAGCACACCACCCTGGATAGCAGCACCGATCGCTACAACCTCGTCGGGGTTCACACCTTTCGAAGGTTTTTTGCCAAAGAACTTCTCAACCTCTTCCTGGATTCTCGGAATCCGAGTCGAACCACCGACGAGAATCACTTCATCGATCTGGCTGACGCTGATACCCGAATCTTCGATAGCCTTGCGGCAAGGTTCGAGAGTTCTGCGAATCAGATCGTCTACCAGTTGCTCGAATCTGGCGCGTGTGATCTTCTTCACAAGGTGTTTCGGCACACCATCAATCGAAGTGATATATGGCAGGTTAACTTCCGTTTCCTGCGAGCTCGACAATTCGATCTTTGCTTTTTCAGCA
>Ga0065721_10010977_pt1 | contig 10851 bp, 10 predicted proteins | sample Mesricmetagenome_FD_59108 | JGI IMG/M metagenome (GOLD analysis project Ga0065721, IMG submission 59108) | Mesophilic microbial community from rice straw/compost enrichment Sample: eDNA_1 v2 (version 2) | ecosystem: Engineered > Solid waste > Grass > Composting > Bioreactor | place: USA: Davis...
GGACGAGGAATACGGAGGAGGATGAAAAATGGGTGCGCCCACTTTTCCAATGAATGCCTGGTACGCAGCTGCCTATGATGTCGAGGTGAAGCGCGATTTGCTGGCGCGAACCATCTGCAACAAGCCGGTTGTTCTCTATAGAAAGCAGGATGGCTCAGCCGTTGCGCTTGCTGATGCCTGCTGGCATCGGCTGCTGCCGCTGTCGATGGGGGAGCTGCATGGGGACAATGTCATCTGCGGCTATCATGGTCTCGAATTCGACGACACCGGCCGGTGTGTATACATGCCGTCTCAGGACACCATCAATCCCTCGGCCTGCGTGAAGTCCTATCCGCTGGTCGAGCGCCATCGTTTCATCTGGCTCTGGATGGGTGATCCGGCCCTCGCCGATCCCGATCTCGTGCCGGACCTGCACTGGAACGACGACCCGGCCTGGGCGGCCGATGGCAAGGTCATCCATGTCAAATGCGATTATCGCCTGGTCATCGACAATCTCATGGATCTCACCCACGAGACTTATGTCCACGGCTCTTCCATCGGCAATCGCGCCGTTGCCGAGGCGCCTTTCGAGGCAACCCATACCGATACCACCGCTACCATCACCCGCTGGATGATCGATATCGACGCGCCCCCCTTCTGGCGGGGCCAGCTGGGCAAGCCGGGCAATGTCGATCGCTGGCAGATCATCAACTTCCAGGCACCCTCCACCATTGCCATCGACGTGGGCGTGGCCCCTACCGGCACCGGTGCGCCTCAAGGGGACCGCAGCCAGGGTGTCAACGGTTTCGTGCTCAACACCATGACGCCCGAAACCGACAAGTCATGCCACTATTTCTGGGCCTTTGCCCGCAACTACAAGCTCGACGAGCAGGCCCGAACCCACAATCTGCGCGAGGGCGTCTCGTCCATCTTCCGCGAGGACGAGCGCATTCTCGAGGCCCAGCAAAAGGCCATCGACGCCAATCCGGACCACGTCATCTACAATCTCAATATCGATGCCGGATCGATGTGGGCCCGCCGTCTCATCGATCGCATGATCAACGAAGAAATGGCCCTCCAGGACGCGGCAGAGTGATCGTCTGATCCACACCCCAACCGCCGTGCCCGGGATTGGCATCGGGCGCGGCAATTCAGCATCGCACAAGATTGGGAGCAACCAACCATGCGCAACCGTGTGGAATGGCGCGACGCCCGCGTCGCTGACATTGCCCAGATTGCCGACGACGTCCGGCAGATCACCTTTGCCGTCGAGGGACGCGTGCCGCGTTTCGATCCCGGCTCGCACAGCAATTTCCGGGTGGAGATCGACGGCCAGCCCGCCAACCGCACCTATACGGTCATTCCTGCCCCGCCGGGCCATATCGCCATAGCGGTCAAGCTTCATCCCCAGAGCCGCGGCGGATCGCGCTACATGTGGTCACTCAAGGTCGGGCAGTCCGCGCGGCTGACCCTGCCGGAAAACCGCTTCGAACTCAGCTGGCGCGCCGGCCATTACCTGCTTCTGGCCGGGGGCATCGGCATCACTCCCATCTATGGCATGGCTCGCGCCCTCATGGCGCGCGGTGCATCCCTGCGAGTCGTCTTTGCCGCGCGCTCGCGCGGCCTCATGGCCTTTGCCGGTGAACTTTCGGAACTCCTGGGCGATCGGCTTTGCTTGCGCGACAACTCTGCCGGGGAGCATATCGACTTTGCGGCCGAATTCGNCCTGTTGCCCGAGGATGCCGAATGCTATCTCTGTGGCCCCATTGGCATGCTCGAAGCGGCCAAGGTTGCCTGGGCCGAAGCTGGTCGTCCTGTCAGCCGGTTGCGCTACGAGGTTTTCGGCGACAGCGGCCTGTTTGCCGAAAAGCCCTTCACCGTCGACATCCTCAATCGCGGCATCACCGTCCCGGTGCGGTCCGACCAGACCTTGCTTGAAGCCCTTCTGGGCGCGGGGGTCGANATGATCTATGATTGCCAACGGGGCGAGTGCGGNCTCTGTGCGGTCAAGGTGCTCGAAANGNANGCGGCAATCGATCATCGCGACGTCTTCCTCAGCCCCGAGGAAAAGGCCGAAAATCATCGNATGTGCGCCTGCGTTTCACGCCTCACNGATGGCCACGCGCTCATCGATATAGGCTATCGCACCTGATCCTGATGCATNGGCTGGCGGGTCGGTGAAGCACGCGTGAGCGGGAGAACCGCCAGCACCAGCTTGCGCTCCATTTAGTTATGATGCATAACAAAATGGAGGAGGAGATCATGGATATCAAACTGTCGCCCATCCGCCAGGTGCGGCTTGGCAATATGGCCGCTTCCGCCGAGCGGCGCGCCGATGGTTCGACCCTCGTGCGTTCCGTCGAGACGCTGGGACCCTATCCCCGCGCTGTCGTTGATGCGCTTGAGGAATGGGCCGGTCGAACGCCCGATGCCATCCTGATCGCTGACCGCCTGGGCGATGGCTGGCGGGAGCTGACCTATGCCGATGTCATGGCGCGCATCCCGCCCCTGGCGCAGGCTCTGCTCGATGCCGGCCTCTCCCCCGAACGCCCGTTGATGATCCTTTCGGGCAATGAGGTGGAACATTTCCTTCTGGGCCTGGCGGCCATGTGGGTGGGCATTCCCTATGCCCCGATCTCTCCGGCCTATTCGCTGATCTCCACCGATTTCGGCAAACTTCGGCACATTGCAGGCCTGCTCACCCCGGGCATGATCTATGCCAGCGACGGTGCCCGTTTTGCATCGGCCCTTGATGCGGTCTTTCCTGCTGATATGCCGCTTGTCGTCCGCCACAACCCGCCTGCCGGCCGCGCCAGCCGTACGGTCGACGAGTTGCTTGCCACTTCCGTTACATCCGCGGTTGCGGCTGCCCATGCCGCGATCACGCCTGATACCATTGCCAAGGTGCTTTTCACTTCCGGCTCCACCGGCCTGCCCAAGGGCGTCATCACCACCAATCGGATGATGGCCTGCAACCAGCAGATGATCCGTCAGGCCCTGGCCTTCTTTGCCGACGAGCCGCCCGTGCTGCTCGACTGGATGCCCTGGAACCACGTGGCTGGTGGCAGCCACAATACCGGCATCGCCATCTACAATGGCGGCAGCTTCTATATCGATGATGGCCAGCCTACGCCGGCCCGCTTCGGCCGCACCCTCGAAAACCTGGCAACGGTGCAGCCCACCTTCTTCACCAATGTGCCCAAGGCCTACGAATTTCTCGTGGCAGCCTTTGACGAGCACCCCGAGGCGCGGCGCAACCTGTTTGCGCGCCTCAAGCTGCTCCAATATGCCGGCGCCGGCTTGTCCCAGCATGTCTTCGAGGGGCTCGACAATGCCGCCCGGGCCGAGACCGGTGAGCGGGTGATGATCATCACTGGCTATGGCTCCACCGAGACGGCGCCCTTTGCCTTCACCACCACCTGGCCTGTGGAGGAAGCTGGCCACATCGGCCTGCCTGCCGCCGGCATGGAGGTCAAGCTCGTTCCCAATGGCGACAAGACCGAGCTGCGCCTCAAGGGCCCCAATGTCACCCCCGGCTATTGGCGCGACCCGGCCAAGACGGCGGAAGCCTTCGACGAGGAAGGNTTCTACATGATCGGCGACGCCGTGCGCTTTGCCGACCCCGGTGATCTGGGCAAGGGGCTGATATTTGACGGCCGCGTNACGGAGGATTTCAAGCTCTCGACCGGCACCTGGGTCAATTTCGCCGCCGTCCGCAATTCCGTCATCAGTGCCTGTGCCCCGCTGATCCGCGATGTCGTGCTGACCGGGCTCGATCTCAATTATATCGGCGCACTCATCTTCCCCGATCTGGGCGCCTGCGCCCGCCACGCCGGCTTGCCTGCCGACGCGGACGCAGCCACCATCATCAATCATCCTGCCGTGCATCAGAAGTTCTGCGAGAGCCTGCAGGATCTGGCCCAGAAGACCACCGGCAGCTCCAATCACGTTGCCCGCGCCCTCGTCATGGAAGCCTTGCCCGATATCGACAAGGGCGAGGTGACCGACAAGGGCTCGATCAACCAGCGCGCCGTGCGCACCCATCGTGCCGATCTGGTCGAGGCGCTCTACGCCGAAGCGCCAGCGGCGCACATCATTCTCTGCCCCCGGAAAGGCGTCTGACTATGGCCAAAGGCTTGCGACTGACTTTTGATGATGCCTGGCTGCTCGGCGGTGCACGCACGCCCTTTGTGGATTATCGCGGCGCCTTCGCAGAAATTTCGCCCATCGATCTTGGCATCAAGGCAGCCCGCGCCGCCATCGAGCGGACCGGTGTGAAAGCCGCCGATATCGGCCACACCATTGCCGGCTCCATGGCGCAGGCGTCCTTTGACGCCTATGTCACCCCGCGCCATATCGGGCTGTATGCCGGCGCGCCGCTCGAGGCGCCGGCCCATCTTGTGCAGCGCATCTGCGGCACCGGGCTTGAAGTTATCGCCCAGGCTGCGGATTCGGTGTCCCTTGGTCGCGTCGATCTGGCCCTGGCGGCCGGCTGTGAATCGATGAGCCGCAACCCAATTGCCGCCTATACCCATCGCAACGGCTTTGCCATGGGCAAGGTCGAGTTCAAGGACTTCCTCTGGGAAGCGCTCTACGACCCCGCCGGTTGCGTCAANATGGGCGACACCGCCGANAACCTGGCAANGCAGTACAATATCCCGCGNGAGCGGGTGGACCGCTTTGCCGAACGCAGCTTCAACCGCGCCCTGGCCGCGCGCGATGCAGGCATTCTGGCCGAAGAAATCGCCCCCGTGGTCAGCGAAGTCTTCGAGATCGAAGGCATTGAAAAGCGTGGCATCAAGTTGCCGCGCGGCGTCGAGAGCGTTGAGGTCGACAGCCACATCCGCCCATCGCCCTATGAGGTCCTTGCCAAGCTGCGCCCCGCCTTTGGTGGCGTGCAGACCGGTGGCAATTCCTCGGCCATTGTGGACGGGGCAGGGGCCGTTCTGGTCGCTTCTTCCGCCTATGCCAGGACCAATGGACACAAGCCTCTGGCCCGCATTCTGGCNAGCGCGGCCGTAGGCGTGCCGCCACAGATCATGGGCATNGGTCCCGCTCCGGCCATTCGCGCCGTGCTGGAGGCCGCNGGCATGCGCCTCGATCAGATCGACCGGGTGGAGATCAACGAAGCCTTCGGCGCCCAGATCCTGGCTTGNGTGGATGAGCTNGGGCTTGATGANGACAAGCTCAACGTCAATGGCGGCGCTATAGCCATTGGCCATCCGCTGGGCGTCACCGGCATTCGCATCGGGCTNACCCTCGCGCTCGAACTCCGCCGCTCNGGCACGCGCTACGGCGTGGCCTCGGCCTGTATCGGTGGCGGGCAGGGCATTGCCCTTCTGATCGAAAATCCCGAGGCCGCATAATGGATATCTCGGGCAAGACAGTTTTCGTTACGGGCGCCGCCTCCGGGCTGGGCGCCCAGACCGCGCGGGCTCTGGCGGGGGGCGGAGCCCGTGCGGCAATCTTCGACCGCGACGTGGAGCGCGGTGAGGCCGTGGCGCGTGAGCTGGACGGCGAGTTCTTTGCCGTCGACGTCAGCGATGCGGCCAGCGCCGAGGCCGCTGTAGGTGCGGCCGTTGAAGCGCTCGGGACGCCATCCGTCCTCGTCAACTGCGCTGGCATCGGCACCGCAGCCCGCATCGTTGGGCGCGATGGCCCCATGCCACTCGATGCCTTCTCCAGGGTCATCAGTGTCAACCTGGTGGGCAGCTTCAACATGATGCGCCTNTGCGGCCATGCCATGTCCCTGGCCGAGCCCGACGCCAATGGCCAGCGCGGTGTCATCATCTCCACCGCTTCGGTCGCTGCNTATGAAGGGCAGATCGGCCAGGCGGCCTATGCGGCCTCCAAGGGCGGCATTGTCTCGCTGACCCTGCCCGCAGCGCGCGAATTTGCCCGCTTCGGCATTCGTGTCCTGGCCATTGCACCGGGCTTGTTCCTGACCCCGCTCTTGGCCGAACTGCCCCAGGAAGTCCAGGATGGCCTTGCCGCAGCCATTCCCAATCCGGCGCGCCTCGGCCGCCCCGAGGAATTTGCCGCACTGGTCCGCGCCATGGTCGAGAACGACTACCTCAATGGCGAGGTCGTGCGCCTCGACGGCGCCCTGCGCATGCAGGCCAAATAGGAGGTCGCCATGTTTTCCCGCACCATGAAGGTCGAGATTCAGTTCGGCGATTGCGACCCCGCCGGCATCGTCTACTATCCGAACTATTTCCGTTTTTTCGACAATGCCACTGCCGGCCTGCTCTCGGCTGCATTCGGCATGAACAAGCGGGCCTGGATCGCCCATTACGGCATTGCCGGCATTCCCATGGTCGACACCGGCGCCCGCTTCCTGCAGCCTTCGCGCTTTGGCGATCTCGTTGAAATCCGCAGCGAAATCACCGAGCTGGGCCGCTCCAGCTTCGGCGTGCGCCACACATTGCTCCGCGATGGCGAACCGGCCATTGAAGCCCATGAAAAGCGGGTCTGGGTCATCTATGGCGAGGGCGAGTCCATTCGTTCCGCGCCTCTGCCCGACGATGTTCGCACCCGCCTGAGCCAGACCGCATGACCAAGGAAAATCCCATGACCCAGCAGCCTGTGCTCGTCACCAGCCAGAGGGGCACTGTCAGCCATCTGGCGCTCAACCGTCCCGATAAGCGCAATGCGCTCAACGACGACCTGGTCGCGGCGCTGGATCAGTTCTTCTCCAGCCCCCCAGAGGGCACGCGCGCCATCGTCATCTCAGGCAATGGCGGCCACTTCTCGTCCGGCCTCGACCTGTCACAGCACGTGACCCGGGAGCCGCTCGAGGTCATGGCCCATTCGCGCAATTGGCATCGGGTCATGGCGCTGGTGGCCAATTCGCCCATTCCCGTCATTGCCGCAATGAGTGGAGCGGTCATGGGCGGCGGGCTGGAATTTGCCGCGGCTTGCCATGTTCGAGTGGCCGAGGATACCGTCCGCTTCCAGATGCCGGAAGGGCTGCGCGGCATTTTCGTGGGCGGTGGCGGCTCGGTCCGCATCTCCGGGCTCATTGGGCCCGACCGGCTGACCGAAATGATGCTCACCGGACGAACCTATTCCGGCATCGAGGGCGAGCGCCTGGGCTTGGCCCATCATCTGGTGCCGGAAGGCGGTGCGCTCGAAAAGGCCTTCGAATTGGCTGAGCGGATCGCCAGGAACTCGCCCACCATCAACGGCTTNATCATCCAGGCCATNGCCCAGATCGCTTCCATGCCGCCCGAGGCCGGCCTTTATGCCGANAGCCTCACTGCGGCCCTGAGCCAGACCGGGCCCGATGCCGAAGAGGGCCTGCGCGCCTTCCTCGAAAAGCGGGCGCCTGTGTTCCGCTAGACGCTCCTAGACCAGCCGGTCGAGCAGGGCCAGCAACTGGTCCCGCGCGGCCGGTCCGCCCAATTGGGCGACCGTCTCGTCCTCCAGCCGGGCATGAGTGGATTGCGCCATGCTCAGAAAGGCGCGGCCTTCCTGGGTGAGGTGCAACGCATTGGCGCGCTTGTCTGCGGCCGAAGGCACGCGCTCCACCAGGCCGCGATTTTCAAGGCCATGCACAAGCGTGACAAAATTGGCCCGCTTGATCCCCAGTACTTCTGCAATCTCGGTCTGCTTGCGGCCGGGATTGTCTCCGATCAGCACCAGCACTGAAAACTCGGCCGGCCTTAGCCCCACCTCGTCGAAAAATGCGTGGAACTTCTGGAAGACATGCAGCTGCGCCCGTCGCAATCTATAACCAATCGCACCTGTCGTCGTTTCGGTGCGCAATGCTTTTTGCGCATCACCGGGCTCTGTATCTGGGGATGGTTCTGCTTGACTCTTCATCGTAGCGTGACCCTATCTGCACCAGTGCCTTTGGCAAGTGCCCAAGCATCCAGATGCGCATCGCAGCCGCAGTGCGGTCCATGCAATTTGGTTATCAAAGTGAACCATTATTCGGCGGTTTCTCGCTAAGAAATCGTTGCCATCATAATTGAGGGGTTATGAGATGGCCGCCATTTGTCATTTTACTTGGGCCATGTCCAAGCCTTAAATCGGGCCGTATGCAGGGGGGAGGATCTGCGTGTTCAGAGACGAGACTATACTCGGGCGCCTGGCCGTTGGGCTGGCCAAGTGGCTGGCGATAGCCGGTGGCCTGGTCCTGCTGGCGATGATCGCCATCGTGGTCATCAGCGTTATCGGTCGCAGCCTGGTCTGGGCTGGGCTCAAGCCCATCCTTGGCGACTATGAGCTCATCTCGGTCGGCATGGGTTTTGCCGTCTTTGCTTTCCTTCCGTGGGCGCACATCAATCGTGGCCACGCCCTTGTGTCGCTGCTGACAGACAGGTTCAGCGCGGCGGTGAACGCCTGGATACTCGTGGTCACTGACCTTCTCATGCTGGTCGTTTCGGCCTTCATCGCCTGGCGCCTGTGGCTGGGAATGCTGGACAAGTTCAACTACCGGGAGACAACGATCCTGCTTGGTTTCTCCATGGGCTGGGCGTTTGCTGCGGCCGTCGTGGGCGCAATCGGGATGGTTCTGGTGGCAATTTATGTCTTGGGCCGGTCCATCAGCGATGCCTTGGCTGGACGCGCCGGCCCCAAGCATGTGGGGAGCGAACATTGACCACCAATATCATTCTTGGCCTGCTCGGGATCCCTGTCGTCCTGATCCTGGTGTTCCTGCGCGTGCCAATTGGGCTCGCCATGGTGACTGTTGGTGTGATTGGCACCTGGCTTATCACCAAGAACTTCAATCCGGTCATGTCGCAGTTCAAGACCTTGACCTACAGCACCTTTGCCTCGCACAGCCTGTCGGTGGTGCCGCTGTTTCTCCTGATGGGGCAATTCGCGACGCTCAGCGGACTATCGACCAAGATTTTCAAGGCTGCGACTGCTTGGCTTGGCCATCGCAAAGGCGGCGTGGCCATGGCAGCCATCGGCGCCAGTGCCGGTTTTGGCTCTATCGTAGGCTCGTCGCTGGCGACGGCGGCGACCATGGGCCGCGTCGCCCTGCCTGAACTCAAGAAACACGGCTACTCTGATGCACTCTCCACCGGCACCGTAGCTGCCGGCGGCACGCTGGGCATCCTCATTCCGCCCTCCGTGATCCTGGTCATCTTTGCCGTTCTGACCGAACAGAACATCGCCAAGCTGTTCATGGGCGCCTTCATTCCGGGCCTTCTCGCCGCCATTGGCTACATCATCGTCATTGCCATCTATGTCCGGGTGCGCCCTGGCGCGGGCGCGACGCTGGACCGCGTCCCCTATGCCGAGCGTTTCAAGGCCCTGTTCGAGATATGGCCTGTGCTGGCGGTGTTCGTCCTCGTTATTGGCGGCATCTATACCGGCATCTTCACGCCGACCGAGGCGGCGGCCATTGGGGCGGCGGGTACTGGCCTCATCGCCTTCGTCAATCGCAGCCTGAGCTTGCAAAATGTGCGTGATGCACTCCTGTCCACCGCGGCCTCGACAGCCATGATCTTCCTGATCGTCTTTGGCGCTGCAGTGCTCAACGGATTTCTGGCTCTCTCGCAACTGCCGCAGGTTTCGGCCAACTGGATTGGCGACCAGGGGTTCAATCCCTGGGTGGTTCTGGCGATCGTGCTGGTCTTCTACCTGATCCTGGGATGCGTCATGGACTCGCTGTCTATGATCCTGCTCACCATCCCTATTTTGTATCCGATGATGTTGGTGCTCGATTTCGGCCTCACGCCTGATGAATTCGGGATCTGGTTCGGTATCGTTGTTCTAATTGCCGTGGAGGTGGGCCTCATCACTCCGCCGGTAGGTATGAATCTCTTTATCATCAACTCTATGTCGCCAACGACCAAGCTGTCCGACACCTATCGGGGCGTGCTACCCTTCGTGGCTAGCGACATCATCCGCACCATCATTCTGGTAGCTTTCCCATCAATCACGCTGTGCTTGGTTTGGTGGTTCTACTAGTGACGACCTGCGCGCAGGAGAAAACGCGCAGCAACATCCGACCGGGATTGCCGGTCAACTTTAGGGAGGAAAACCACATGAAGACGTCCAGTTTCATCCTGGGTGCGATCGCCGCTCTGGCTATGGCCACCACTAGTTTTGCGCAGGAAGTGACCTTGCGCGTTCACCAGATGCTGCCGCCCCAGGCAACCATCCCGGCCCAGGCCATCGGCCCTTGGGCCGAAATGGTCACCGAGGCGTCCGGTGGTCGCATTGCTTTTGAACATTACCCCGCCATGCAGCTCGGTGGCGCTCCTGCGGACCTCTACGACCAGGCCAAGGACGGCGTTGTCGACATCGTCTGGACCATCATGGGCTATACGCCGGGCCGCTTCCCCAAATCCGAAGTGTTCGAGCTGCCCTTCCTGCTGCCCAATGGCGAAACCGCTTCGGCTGCCTTCTACAACTACGTCATGGCCAATGCCGCTGACGAATATGCAGGCGTGAAGGTTCTGGCTCTCCACACGCACGGTCCTGGGCTGTTCCACTCGCAGAACCCGATCAACAGTCTTGAAGATCTCAAGGGCATGAAGGTTCGTGGTGGCTCGCGCATCATTTCCAACATGCTGGCCCATCTCGGTGCCGAACCTGTCGGCATGCCGGTCACCCAGACACCCGAAGCGCTGTCCAAGGGCGTCATCGAAGCCACGACCGTTCCGTGGGAAGTCACGCCGTCGCTGCGCATCTCCGAGCTGGTCACCAACCACACGGGCTTTACCAGCGAGTTTGGCCTCTATAGCCAGACCTTCGGCATGTTCATGAACATGGACAGCTACAACAACCTGCCCGACGATCTGAAGGCCATCATCGATGCGCACTCGGGTGAGGAACTCTCCCGCCAGTTCGGCCGCGTCATGGACAATGGCGATGCCACCGGTCTGGCCATTGCCGTCAAGGCCGGCAACA
>Ga0065721_10052942_pt1 | contig 10850 bp, 11 predicted proteins | sample Mesricmetagenome_FD_59108 | JGI IMG/M metagenome (GOLD analysis project Ga0065721, IMG submission 59108) | Mesophilic microbial community from rice straw/compost enrichment Sample: eDNA_1 v2 (version 2) | ecosystem: Engineered > Solid waste > Grass > Composting > Bioreactor | place: USA: Davis...
TGTTCGCCTTTGCAGAGGGATGGTAACCGTTACGGGTTCTAGGAAATCCAAGCATCCCTCTGCGAGAGCGATCGGAAGTCGATTCCTCATGCAGCTTGGCATAAGTAGTGATCATAATTAGTTCAACTTATATAGACATATTCGAATTTTCGAACTACAATATAGAAAATCTCTGATGTGTGCAACTGGCGTAAACGTGGATCACCACGAGGGAGCACATATTTATAACGCCGTACGCCTGGGCAAAGTATTTGATCTTAGATCAGATGCTTTTTTTCATTCGATGAAAGGTCAGGTGTTGGGAATGAAAATGGCTTACATTCTGTTCGATAAGATGACAACGTCAGATTTTGTTGGTTTCTATGAAGCTGTAACGTGGCTGGGAATATTAAAAGCGAAAGAAAATGTGTCATGGGATTTTTGTTCAAACAGAGAGCAAATCACCGACGATCGAGGTTTAACGATAAAAATCAACCATGTCTGCCCGGATCTTTCGGTTTATGATTTAATCTTCATTCCAGGGGGGCTGTCTACAAGGCAGCTTAGATTTGATGCCGACTTTATTGCATGGATTCAGACGGCAAAGGATGTGGAATATAAGATATCGGTTTGTACAGGAGCTTTAATCTTGGGAGCAGCAGGGTTTTTAAACGGTCGAAAAGCAACAACCAACCCTTCCGCCTATGATCTGTTGACTCCTTATTGCGCAGAAGTGGTCAAGGAACGCTTCGTCAGAGACGATAACATTTTCACCGGCGGGGGAGTATCGGCTTCCATCGATCTAGGGCTGTATTTCATAGAATCGGTCACTAGCGAAGCATTCGTGCGGCAAGTTCAACAAAAGATGGATTATCCGTATTATACGAATAGGATCCAAAACCCGCCTTCGGCATGAATGCCTGGAGGCGGGTTTTCACTATTCAGCAGTTGTTACGGATTTAGATTTCCTGATGTAACAGAGGGCGAATAAAAGACGTCACTATGCATATGCCGGATTTCTTCCCAGTTGCCGGGATTGGTCGTGTCTGGAGTACGGTTCTCCAGAATGGCCTGATAGAGGATCGTCTTTTGTTCCAAATGGGCAACATGCCGTTTAGCTTCTTCGAGCTTCATGAGCGCCTCTTCTTTATGCTTCATCATGAGAGCGAAGCGTTGCGGAATGGTCGAATCGCCTTCGAGACAGAGATCGATGTACTTTTTGATAACTTCAATCGGCATCCCGGATTGCTTGAGGCATTTAACGCCGTGCAGCCAATTGATCGATTCTTCGTCGAACATCCGAATGTTGTTCGAATTGCGCTGTACGCTCGGCACCAGTCCTTTATCCGTGTAAAAGCGTACGGCGTGCTCAGTAAGTCCCGTTATCGAGGCAGCTTCCTTCACCGTGTACATATGTCATCCTCCCTGGAAAATAAATGATTGAAATCGGCTTGACTTCGTGTAACACGAAGGCTCTAAGCTTATTGTAATGCAAATCAACCGTTGGCGGTATTCCCGCAGCGGCCGCCAATTCCCGGGATGGCGCACGTTTGCAGTTTTACCTTTGAACAATGGGAGGATGTCCATGCAAACTGTAACATTGAATAACGGAGTGAAAATGCCGCTCCTCGGCTTCGGCGTTTACCAAATTCCCGATGCTGAACAATGCGAGAACGCAGTATATGAAGCGCTGATGACCGGTTACCGCCTGATCGACACCGCTGCCGGTTATCTGAACGAGGAAGCGGTCGGACGCGCGATCAAGCGAAGCGGCGTACCGCGTGAGGAGCTGTTTATCACGACCAAGCTCTGGGTTCAGGACGCCGGCTATGAGAGTGCCAAGCTGGCCTTTGCCAAATCGTTGAAAAAGCTGCAGCTCGATTATCTCGATCTCTACCTTATTCACCAACCGTTCGGCGATTACTACGGCGCTTGGCGTGCCATGGAAGATCTGTACCGCGAAGGCCAGATCAAGGCCATCGGCGTCAGCAACTTCCTGCCCGACCGTCTGATGGACCTCATCGTGCATAACGAAATCGTGCCCGCGGTCAACCAAGTCGAAACGCACCCGTTCTACCAGCAGGCCGAGAGCGCCGCTTTTATGAAAGAGCAGGGAGTTCAGCACCAGTCGTGGGCGCCTTTCGCCGAAGGACGCAACAACATGTTAAACAATGAAGTGCTCGCCTCGATCGCAGAAAAACATAACAAATCCGTCGCCCAGGTCGCGTTGCGTTGGCTTGTTCAACGGGAAGTCGTTGCTATTCCAAAATCGGTGCGCAAAGAGCGGATCGTCGAAAACTTTGACATTTTCGATTTTGAGTTGAGCGCGGACGATATTGAACAAATATCCGCCCTCGATACGCGGGAAAGTCTTTTCTTATCGTACCACGATCCGAAATTCGTCAAGATGCTCGGCACGTTGAGAGTCGAACTGTAATCGTGGATCGAACCGTATTGTTAGCCTTATATCTATTAACATCATTCCACTGGTAAGTTCCCTTTCCATGGAACAGGCCTTCTCTCCATTCTCCTCGATAGCTGTCCCCATTTGCGTACAGCTTAAAGCCAAAACCAAATTCGCTGTCATTGTACCATTGGCCTTCATACTTAGATCCATCTGACCAGCGGTACACCCCTGTTCCACTCTGTATTTGAATCCACCATTGACAGCCATATCACTCTGTATGGAACATGATTCATTTACAAGCTTCTCAGCTTTGAGTATTATTTTTTGGGAAAATGGAACTTTTCAAGCTCTTCATTGTCTGTTTATTGGAGGTGAGACGGTTGGAGGAAGACTCCCTTAAGCATCTCTCACAGGTCGGAAAATTTGAAATCGAGCACCTTGTCCGGAAATATTGGAAGGATGTGTGGAATTACTCGTATGTTTTGACACAAAAACACGATATTGCCGATGATATTGCGCAGGAGACATTCATTCGGGCTTTCCGTTCACTCGATTCGTTCCGCAGTGAAAGTACAGTGAAAACCTGGCTGCTGAAAATCGCACGGAATGCAACGATCAATTACAAGCGTTCGGCCTTTTTTCGTAAAATGGTGCTCATGGATTACGTACAAAATAACTTTTCCTCTCCATCCGCGGAAAAGAACTATTTTGACGGCCGGTTCGCGGATCGGATCTGGGAACTAGTGATGCGGCTTCCGCTAAAACAGCGCGAAGTGCTTCTGTTAAACGCCCATTACCAAATGTCGCTTGCGGATATCGCCGACTTGCTCGTACTGCCGGAAGGCACGGTCAAGTCGAGGCTGCATCGCGCAAGAATGAAGCTTGACGAGTGGCTGAAGGAAGAATAGCTGCACCGAAGCTCACCCACAAATGAGGAATATAGGAGGCGGATTCCGATGAGTCCTAATGAACCTCAATGGTACAACCGGCTTGCTGCAGGCCCTTTTCGTCAAGAGCCGCAACCGACAGCCGCCCAACTGCAATCCATACAGAAAGAGGTGGAGAACGTGACAAAACCGCGCGGGTTTCGGATAACGTCCGTCGCAACGGTTCTTATGGCTTTAAGCATATTCATCTTTGTGGGCTGGTTCATCCCCTCGATGGAAAAGACCAATCGCACTTCTGATCCCGGTAAAAATATTCCATTTACAGGGAAAGACTTTGACAAGCTCCTATCCAGCGTTTATCGCGATGGCGTTTTTGTTTTCGACAACTTGCCTTGGCTTGTTTCCAAGCAGGAAGTGATGCAACAGAAGCTTTTGGATGACCGTGCGTCGGAATTGGAAGATGCTTTGAAAGCCGAAAGTCGATATGCTTTTAATGATTCTCCACTGAACCAAACGGTCATTTATCGATTTTCGGATGACCAATTGGTATCCGGGGAATATCTGTTCCTTTTATCTCACCAAGATCAATTTATCGAATTCTGCAAAGAGCTTAAAACTCACTTGTCCCAATCGCTTCCGAAGCCGTTCGGGAATGATCTTAACGTTCTGGATCGGGCGGACGAAGTTCCTGCAGGGGGACTCAGTGTGCTATGGGAAGGACAAGATCGCAGTACTTTAAGCGTCTATTTGTTAACGAATGCAGGTCAAAGCGGCGAAATGGAATATGCGGTATTGATCAAAAGCGCCTCTCCTCTTCCTGACAGGAAAAGTTTATCATCGTAAATAACCGTATGGGTCTGTCATTAATTTTGTGTAATCTCATTTAGGGGAATCTGACATCGGCCCGATTGTTGACCGTAGCTTTAAATAAACGAAGCTCAGCGATGAATCGGTTCCATCGCTGAGCTTTTGTATCCGTTAGCGGCGTGTGTCCCTGAAAATCAGGTTGTTCAATATTGGCGTTGTTTCGTATTCTCCGCCAGCTTACGTTCGGGAGCTTCCTCTCCCTGCCATAGCAGCCGCATTTCTTCGCTCGTTTCCAGCAGCTCGGACAGACTGCCTTCCGCCTCGATCCGGCCGTCCTTCAAAACAATGATATGGTCGGCTTTCGACAGTGCGGCCCGCCGATGGGATACGGCGATGCAGGTCACATCGCGTTCCTTGAACAACCCGTCCCACACCTTTTGCTCCGTCTCCACATCGAGCGCGCTGGACAGATCGTCAAAAATATACAAATCGGCGCCTGTCATCAGCATGCGAGCCGTCGCGGCCCGCTGAATCTGTCCGCCGGACAGCATAACGCCTCTTGGGCCGACGAAGGTGTCCAGCCCTTTGTCCAGATCGCGGATGTCTTTATCCAGTACGGATAAATGAATCGCCCGCTCAAGTGCGGTCTCGCTGTTCTGCCTGCCGACCACTATATTTTCCCGCAGCGAATCGCTGAACAAGCGAGGAACCTGCGGCGTATACGCGGCATAGGGCGGCATCAGAAAGCTTGCCGGGTTCACCTCTTGGCCGTTCCAGCGAATTTCCCCCTCCTGCTTGGGCAGCAGCCCGAGCAGCGTCCTGACCAGCGTCGATTTGCCTGAGCCGATACGGCCGGTAATGACGAGAAATTGGCCTCGCTTCAGTTTGAGATGAATATTTTCAATTCCGTTGTCCGAATTCGGATACCGATAAGACAAGCCGCTTGCTTCCAGTTCACGCAGCTTTTCTCTATCGTTCTGCACGGTCTCAGCCTGCGGCGGCGGGTCCTTATGCAGATAAGTTTCCCGATACTCCATAATGCGGTCCTCTTCGCCGGGCCTGAACAGCATCCGCATCCGGTCGAACGAAACCTTCAGCCGCTTATGCTGGAACACCATATAACCGAACAAAGAGATGCTGTAGCCGATACTCATCAGATAGGTGGTGAACAACGCAAAGTCGCCTACGGTAAATCGACCGGCCTTCATCTCCGCCGCGCACATGAGCAGCACAAGCCCGGTGCTAATGCTCAGCACATGTTGGCTGAGCGACTTCATCCATTGCTTGAACAAATCATCCTTAAGCGCCGCCTGACGGCGGATTTCGTTCAATTGCTCGAACCGCTTGGAGACATGCTCTTCGGCCTGCCCAAGCTTCAACGTCTGCACAGCCCCGAACGTCTCGGCGATAAAGCTCGTCACTTTCCCAGTCGCCTCGCGATTCTGCTTTCCGTAGCGACGGGCGCGGCTCCCCGACAAATTGTTGATCAGCGTCACCAGCGCAAACGGCAGCAACGCCACAAGCGTGATCTGCCAGTTGATCGAAGCCATAATACCGACCGACATAACGGCGAACACAAACATTCCCCAAAAGTCGACCCAGGACTCTACATATTCAACGGCTTCATTCACGTCGTCCCGAAACCGGCTCATCGCCTCGCCCGGCGATGCCGGCAAATTTTTTCCGGGCCAGCGCATAAGGCCGTCCAGCATATTGGTGCGCAAGATCGCTTGTATATGATAAATATAAGTAATCCACTTATAAAATGCCCCGAAAAAAACACCCACTCTCGCAAGCCTGACCACGGCGATGAACAGAAGCGGCGCAGCAAGCCACATAAACGACGAGCCCTCGACTGCCACCCGGTCAAAAAACCGCTGCATGCCAAGGCCGATCAGGAGCGGCAACGAATGAAAGGCGCACCATAACAGGCCATTCACAAGAAACAAGGCCAGCCTGAATCGAAACAGCCGGCCGATAAACCCGGTAATGGTCATGCAAGCTCCTCCTCCCGTCCGCTTTGCAGCAATTTGGCATAATGCGACGCCGGATTCGCCGCCAGCTCTTCCCGCGAACCGAATTCCAATAGACGGCCGTCGCCCACCACCATCATTTTATCCACCTGCTCCAGGGTCGCCAGCCGATGCGCGATGATGACGCCCGTGCTGTGCTGCAGCAATCGATCCACCCCGGATTGCAGCATCGTTTCCGTTGCGGCGTCAAGCCGCGAAGAAGGCTCATCCAGAACGATCAAACTCGGCTTCGTTAGAAACACCCTCGCAAGCGCGAACAGCTGCGCCTCTCCAGCCGACAACGAGGAGCCGCCCGCCGACAAATGCGTATCCAGCCCTTCCGGTTGAGCCATAATCCAAGGATGCAGACCAAGCTGTTCAATCGTCTCCATGATCGTCGTATCGGATACGTTCTCGTTGAACAAGGTCAAATTGTCGCGCAGGGTGCCGTCAAACAGTTGAACATCCTGAGTAACCATGCCGACCCGGCGGTACAGCGCCGGCAATGTCAGCTTCGATATATCCATTCCGCCCACCCGAATAACGCCGCTGTCCAGATTGTACAGGCGAAGCAGCGCTCGGCTGAGACTGGACTTCCCGCTGCCTGTTCTCCCAATAATGCCGAGGCGCTCCCCCGGCTTTAGCGCGAACGATATATTTTGCAGCACCGGCTTCTCCTTGTTGTAGCTGAAGTAGACTTGATCAAATTCCAGACTTAGCGCTCCCTCCGGAAGCCGCTCCTCTCCGCCGTCCATTATTTCCGTGCGCAGCGACAGCAATTCCCGCGAACGCAGCATCCCCGATTTGGCCTTTTGGAATTCCTGCACCTGATCGCCAAGCCTTTCAATCGGATCGTTCAGCATTTGCGTATACTGATAGATCAAATACAGCATGCCCAAGCTAATCTCTCCATGCATATAGGATCGGACGCCCAGCAGCATAACAGCCGTCACCGCCAGCGTAAACAAGGCAACCGTCATATTCCAGGGCACCACGCGAAGCATCCAGGCTCTTCTCCCTTGCAGGAAGACGGCGCGCATGGAACGGTAGAAGCGATTCATGACATAAGGAACATGCCCGTTCGCCTGCACATCCTCGATGCCCGCAATCCGCTCTTCCATCAAGCTGAACAGAGAGGCGCTCGCTTCCCGATCCTTCTTGGAAGACTGGACGCCCATGTTGCGGATGACCATCATCGCCAGAATGGACAGAAGCGTAAACGTCGTCATCGCAACGGCGATCGGCACATTGACCGTATACATGAAACCGAGAATGCCGGTGAGCAGCACGAAGCTGCCGATGACTTGCACAATAAACATGGCAAAAAAATTAGAAATGCTGGACACGTCCCCATCAATGCGCTCGATCATTTCGCCCGGCGTCTTCTGGTTATGAAACCGCATATCGAGCCTCAGGCAATGTCTCAGCAGGTCGCCGCGAAGCCGATTCGTCGTACGCCAGGACACATCGCCGCCCAAGTAAGTGACCGCGATCCCCATCAATTGATTGACGACAGCAAGCACAAGAAACAAGGCCGCAAGCTCCAGCAATGGGGCCATCCCTTCGCTTCCCGCAGCCGCATCGATAAAGCGTTGAATGACTTGCGGATTAATCAATTGCAGCGCCGTCGATCCAAGCAGCAGAAATAACAGCAGGAAGATCCGCCCCTTGACCGGCTTCAAGTAACGCAGCAACCAAATCGCAGACACTTTATTCTGTTGGTTGGCCATGGCGTCTCCTCCTTTTCTCCAACAACGAATATAGTCTATTCGATATTCAACCGCGCCGCCAGATAGAAAATATTTATAATTAAAAATCGGATCAAAAAACCGGGGATTTCTCCCCGGCCTAAGGTTTATATGTTCAGCTCCATCCCTGTGTCGTATCGTTCAAGAAGAAGTGGAACGTAACGTTAAAGCGGTCTTTCACCATCCCGTAGCAGGGGCTGAATTCGGTTTCTTGCAACGGAAACATCACTTGTCCTTTGTCGCTTAGTTTGTTAAACATGTCTTCAATCTCGTTCCGTTGCGTCGCTGTAATGCAAATGTTCACCTGATCTCCGATGGCGTGCGGCTGCCCCGGAAATCGATCGGCCACCATCAATTCGTTTTCCCCGGTTTGCAAAACCGCATGGGAAATCCGCGATTTCGCTGCTTCAGGCAAACGATCGGCATCCCGGCCTTCACCATACGTCGTTTTGAACAATAATTGAGAATTCAACGCTTCCAGGTAAAAATCAATTGCTTCTGCCGCTTGCCCATCCAGCATAATTAAAGACGTTGCGCGCATTGACATTCAAAAACACTCTCCTTTTAAATGGATCGTCCAATCTTTAAGGTTTTGGACTTCAAGAGCATCATATCTTATAATAGTGACAAAAGTTGTCACAATAGGATAAAAGGAGTTCAAAATGGCAAAGTCCAAAAGATTGATCGAGATCATGATGGCCGTTAACAATAAAAAAAACTTCAACGCCAAAGAGCTCGCCGATGAATTCGGGGTTTCCACACGGACGATCATTCGGGATATGCAAGAGCTGAGCGCGCTGGGGGTTCCTTTTTATTCGGAGGTCGGTCCGCACGGCGGATATAAGATGCTGAACGAGAGAATGCTGCCTCCTATTGCTTTCACGAAAGACGAAGCGATTGCCGTATTTTTTGCCAGCCATGCCTTGAGGCACTATGCGGAGCTTCCGTTTGAGGCGGAAACGGATTCCGTGCTGCGGAAATTTTACTCGTATATGCCGGAAGATATTCGAGACCGTATCGACCGGATGCGCAAACGATTTGATCTGCTTACCCCGATGCGACAAGCAAAGTCGCCTTATTTGAGCTTGTTGCTGGATGCTGCAATCGATCAAACCGTGGTGCGCTTGGAATACGAATCGAAACATCGCCGCTTATTCAGAGATATACAGCCGGTCGGGATTTATGCCAGCAACGGTTTCTGGTATTGTCCGGCTTATTGCTTTCATCGCGGAGATTTCCGCTTGTTTCGCTGCGACCGGGTGCGGTCCGTTGAAACGTCTGAGAGGGAAGCGATTGATTTGTCAGAGATACATTTAGGGAACCGGGAGTCTTACATTCAAGAGGAAGTGCTGGAGCTGCATGTCGAGCTTACGGCAGCAGGGGTGCAGAGATGCGAGTCGGAGCTGTGGTTTGCGCCTAATATTCATCATTCACCTGTCAATCCCCACATTCATGTTCGAGAAGACGGCACAGGATGGCTGGACAATCAAATCCCCGCGAGCAGCCTTCCGTTTTTCGGCCAATTCTTCATCGGACTAGGCACGGATGCGCAGGTTAAAGCACCTGCCAAATTGATCGATATTATGCGGGAAATGCTGGACAAGCTCGTCTTGCAATATCGTTAGCTCTTTTTCTGTAGCGATCGGATTCTCCTCACAAGAAATTCAATCGCTCCAGCTCCTTATTCCCCACGATCCCCTATGTTTCCAACAACGCGGCGGGAATGCCCCGGAAGACATGCCCGCGCACATGTGCAACAATCGTACTATGCCTCAAACTTTCGTTTTTGCTTCGGATCGCCTCAGTAATCGATGCATCAAACTCGCGATAATTGTTGTCTCGACGAGAAACCGTAAACATTTGGTGTCTCTCCTGTTGTCGGTTATGCCCTGGAAATGTTTTTAGATGAATTCCAGCAGCTCACTTAAAGAATCGATAATCATAAAGGGTTGAATAGATGAGTCAGCAGGGATTCCTTTTCTCTTGTGATCAATCCACACTCCTTTAATCCCCAAACGCTGTGGCGCCGCTACTTCCCATTCAAAATTGTCGCCGACTATCCATGTTTCGTTAGCAGTAACGCCTAACTGTTCCAAAGCATTCAGATATATTCGTTCTTCAGGCTTGCCGATGCCCATATCCCCTTCAACCAAAATGCAGTCAAAAAGCGGTGTAAGCTCAAACCGGCGAATCTTGATCCACTGTGTCTCGGCGTTTCCATTTGTAATTAATGCAAGCTTGATGTTTTTCTTCCGAAGCTGTTTTATCGTCTCTATGGAATTTGGAAATAGTGCAACGGCTTCATCTCTCTCTTCTCCATACGTAGCGGCAATATTGCCAGCTAAATAAAGATCATGAATCTCCCGTTTCGCTAGAGATGCAGAGATAATTTCCTTTCTTGCTTTCAATAAATCCAGCCTCCCTGTTCTATGTCTTTCAGGATCACTCCAATACCAAGAGGCTCGTTCCTTAATACACAAAAGAAGTTCTTCAGCGCTTGCAGCCTCTATTTCAGGCATATGGTGTTTGATGGATTTTCTCCAGCAAGCATCTGTATCTACTCCGTGGTCGAAAGAAATGATCGTGTCATCCATGTCCAGCAGAATTGCTTTTGGCGGAATCTTCTGCACATCATCACACCCATCCCTAAGTTAATTTCTGTTTGCATGTATAAACTCACAACGTTATAATAAAGCTAAAGAAGGAGCCGTGCGCTAACACGTCTCCTCCAGCACAGTAGACCGCTTCAAAGGCGGTCGGCTTCGGATAAATCAGTCAGAAATGGACCGTCATCCTAGCAGAGGGGCGGTCTATTTCTTTTGGTTAAACGCTGCGACAATGGCGACAACCAGCGTCAGCAGCGCTACAATGAGCGCACCAATGTGAACGGCAGTGGTAAAATCCCCAATAACGGCATTTGAAATTTCCCCATAATCGGCAGACAATCTCCCCATTGGGGGAGAGCGAATATGATCAGAAATGGGGAATTCTACGTGCTGAAACATATGAA
>Ga0065721_10052941_pt1 | contig 10849 bp, 8 predicted proteins | sample Mesricmetagenome_FD_59108 | JGI IMG/M metagenome (GOLD analysis project Ga0065721, IMG submission 59108) | Mesophilic microbial community from rice straw/compost enrichment Sample: eDNA_1 v2 (version 2) | ecosystem: Engineered > Solid waste > Grass > Composting > Bioreactor | place: USA: Davis...
GTAGTCCTGCTTGTATTGACAGGACATTACGGTGCAAACCTCACCCATGGAGAAGACTTCGTATGGGCGCCGTTGCAAGCGAGAGAAGAACGAGTAGCACGTGTAATTACAGATTCGACGACGCTGTTCGCTGCGACGGTAGAACCCATCTTTGAAGCCAAGTGCTACAGTTGTCACAATCCGAAGAAGGCGAAGGGAAACCTCGTTCTCACTTCGATGGAAGGAATAATGAAGGGTGGTGAATCCGGTCCCCTCTGGCATCCGGCGGATGCAGATCAAAGTTTGCTCGTCGAAAGACTCATGCTTCCACTCGATCACGACGATCACATGCCTCCGAAGGATAAGGCGCAATTAACTCCGGATGAGATCAACTTCATCGCGCTTTGGATCGACGAAGGTGCCGACCTCAAACGCAAGCTCAAAGAAGTATCTCGCGAGGATACCCTCGGAAAACTCGCATCAATGATTGTCCCTCGCTACCAACAAACAGGTGCCGATCAACCGAAGTATACCTTTCGCTTTGCTTCTCCGCAGAAGATCATGGAGTTGAGCAGACCGAATAGAACGGTGTTTCAAATTGCAATGAATGAGCCCGCAGTGCATGCGGACTTCTTCCTGAGAGAAAGCTACGATCCGAAACACATTGAAGAATTACTTGCCGTGAAGGAGCAACTAGTCTCGTTGAACCTTTCCAACATGCCTGTGAAAGACTCGGATGTTGGTATCATTTCAAAATTCGAAAACCTCGAGACACTGAACCTCAACAACACAGGAGTTACCGGCAAAGCGGTTTCTCAACTCGCGCCGCTGAAGAAACTCAAATCGGTGTCCCTGTCCGGTACGGCGATTGACACAGAAGCGCTGAAGGCATTGGCTACGAACCCGAGTGTCAAGGAAGTATTTTTCTGGAACACGAAGATCTCCTCTTCGGAAGTAGAGGCGCTCAGGAAAGAGTTTCCGAACATTCACTGGGATATGGGTTTTGTTCCGGACACGTCCGAATTGCTGAAGCTCAATCCTCCAATGCTGAAGAACAAGAGTGCCGTGCTTGAGCGTAACGACATACTATTTCTGCGACACAATCTTCCGGGAACACAACTGCGTTACACGCTTGATGGCTCGGAGCCCGACAGCGTAAACAGTCCAATCTTTGAACAAGGACTTACATTCGACAACTACCTTACGGTCAAAGCGAGAGCGTTCAAAGACGGATGGCTGAGCAGTGAGGTCGCGGAGTTCTTTGTGTTCAAGAAGGGATATCAGCCGGATACGGCATTCCTCGAGACGAAGCCCGATGAACGATATATGGGTGAAGGACCAATGACGTTACTTGATGGAAAGCAGGGCCTTCCCGACTTCTACAGGCATCCGGCGTGGATGGCATTCCGCGAGAATGACCTTGTGCTGAATTTCGCGTTTACGAAAGAGGTTCCGACGATCAAGAACATCACGCTGAGTTTCGCGCACAACAACTGGTCGATTTGTATGCCGCCTGACGAGATGCAACTCTGGGGAGGCGATGATGCCGACAATCTGAAGTTGATTACGAAGCTCGATCCTCCTGAAGTGCCCAAACCTGGCAAAGCTCGTATCGAAGGTTTTTCAATGGATGTCCCGCCGTCAAACTTCAGATACTATAAACTCGTCGCCCGCCCGACGAGAAAACTTGCTGACGGCAATCCAAAGAATCGAACGTTATGGTTGATGGTTGATGAGGTGTTTATCAACTAATACCTTACTCCCGGCCCCTCTTCCAAGGGAGAGGGAGAGCGGCGCGGCAGGCATCGAGGCATGCATGTTCAACTAGCACACCCTACGTCCACACGTCAACACATCAACACGTCCACACGTTAGATAGCAGTGTCGAGAATCCACCCGGTAAGACTCTTCCTCTCCCGCTTGGCAGGCAGCACTTCATGTTCGAGCTGGTCACTGCGGAAGCAGACCAATCTTCCGGCGAGAGGGAGTACATCGATTGAGCCGTCGGGAAGGTATATCCTTAGCTGTCCTCCGTCGGATTCCTGCCAGTCTTCATTGAGATAGCAGATGATTGACAACTTTCGGTGATCGTCTTTCCTGAATTGATCGAGGTGTCGTTTGTAGTAGGCGCCAACGGGATAAACAGTCATATGGATCTCATAGTCCTTGAGACTGAGGAACAACGCGCGGTTGAGATAAGACATGAGTTGATCAACCCTGTTGAAATAGACCAGGATCTCCTGGGGTGCAGTGTTCTTGTCGAGCCAATGAATGTAATCTCCGCGGATCGCTTCGTTGACCTGGTGTTCCTTTCCGATGCCGGCCTTTTTCAGTTTGTTGCTGAATTCCTTCAGCGACAGGACATCCCTCACTTCATTCTGGCTCATAAATTGATCTGCAATGGCGTATCCCTGAGAGGCCAGATCATCAGCGATACGATCGAAAACGGATTCCATGCACAAATTTAGATTGTATTTTGTATATACTTGATCATGAAAGTTTTCATTCATACTCTGCTTAGAAGGGGCGGCATCTCCGCAGCTGCCGTGGCAGTGATAATGCTTGCAGGATGTTCGAAGCCCAAGGAGCAGATTGTCTTGCGGGATATTAAAGACGTAGTTGTTGATGCGACGTCTGAACCCACGTTGAAGGCAAACGCCGTCCTCTACAACCCGAACAAAGTGCGCGGGAAGTTGAAGAAGATCGACGTGGAAATATTTGTGAATGGGAAGAAGGCCGCCACGGTTGATCAATCGTTTAACACGGCTATTCCGGCTCAGGCGGAATTCACGGTGCCCCTCAACGTTAAGCTGGCGATGAAGGAATTGGGCTTTGTGGACACTCTCCTCGGTATGGTTGGAGGAAAAAAATTAGAAATCCACTACAAAGGAACGCTTAAAGTATCCTACCGGGGAGTGCCTATCACCGTGCCGGTGGATCACAAAGACGACGTTAGAATGAGATTTTAGCCCGCCGGAACGGCGAGTAGATCACACAACGATTGTGATGCCGAACACGCCCGTGTAGAACGTGATGAGAATGGCAACGATGATGCCGATTACTACTACTATTTTACGTCTGGTCAACATAAAAATTCTAACGAATACACCGTTTAGACACGAATTTAGCCGTCTAAGTTGCAAGGAAGTACAGGATAGTTGTGGTCTCCAGATTTTGTAAGCGAGAGAAGTCACATCGACTTTTGCAACGATCCTATTGAGATAACGCTAATTCACCCCTGATTATTTGGTGGGATAGAGAGGTGGTTGCAAAAAATTTGTTAAATGCCACAGGTCACTTCCACCCCAAGGAGACGAAAAATCACTGATCGAGGAATTATGAATCACTGATTTCAGGGATACGTATTTTTTCACTCCGGATCGGCGCGGAGAAGCCGGTCGAATGTGTTGGTGGCGACAAAGTGATAGTTCGGCCGGGCCTTCTTGTAAATCGTTTGCGCGTGACGCATTCCCTCGGAAGTCTTTGCCAGTTCCGTGTACAGAGGCACGAGAAATTTCCTCCGGCCCGTATTAACCAGGAAGTCTTCCACCTGCGGCAACATCCTCGTATAGTTGTTCCGAATGGCGATGACACCCCATACCGCGATGATCTCAGCGTTGTGCGAATCGGTAAAATTGCCGAGTTGATCAAGTTGATCCATTTCTTCCGAAGAGAGCTGCTCTGGCAGGTTTCTGAGGAAATGCACCCATTCATGGGTACTCCATCCCCGGACCTCACTGCGATTGATACTCACTTTGGATCTCCAGGCAGCAAGGACAGTGTCGACCTTTCTGAAGCGGTCCGCTTGCGGACTCGCCACTTCTTCAGGTAATCCCTCGGTGAGTATCCATTGGTCGAAGTGTTTGGCATCGAGTTGAATACCAAACTTCGAATTGTAATAAGTCGTGATATAGTTTCGAAATGACTCTGTAGTCATCGACCCGAATGCATTGTCTGTGAAATAGTCTCTGAGAAACAAGTCAAATTTATCGCGGCCATAACGCTCTTCAATAGAGCGAAGGAAAAAGTAGCCCTTGTTGTAGGCAATGCTGGTCACACCTTCGTCAGGATTACGCCCTGACAAGTCGAGTTGTAGTCGTGTGTCGTGCGAAAGTCCTTTTTCCCGTAGCGATCGGATTTCATCATGGAGATCCTGGAGGTTTAGCGAAGCGAGCATCTCCGCGTAATCCGTGCCATACAACTTCTCCATGATTCGGGTCTCAAAGTAGACGGTGAACCCTTCGTTCAGCCAGAAGTCATTCCATGTCGCATTTGTTACGAGGTTACCGGACCAGCTATGCGCAAGTTCATGCGCGATCAGGGAAGTGAGGGAGCGGTCTCCGGCAAGGATCGTAGGTGTGGCAAACGTGAGCCTTGGATTCTCCATTCCTCCGAAAGGAAAACTCGGAGGCAATACGAGCACGTCGTAACGATCCCATTGATACGGCCCGTAAAGTTCTTCCGCCGCCGCGACCATCTTCTCAAGGTCCGCGAACTCCCACGTCGCCTTTTCAATGACACTGGATTCAGCATACACGCCAGTCCGTTCGCTGATTGGATGGAATGTGAGATCACCAACTGCGAGAGCGAGCAGATAAGAGGGGATAGGCTGTCGCATCTCGAAACGATAACTACCACTCGGGTCCTTCGAGGAAGGATTAGACGCGCTCATTAGCGCGAGCAAGTCTGGGGGAACTGTAACATTTGCCACATAAGTGAATCTCACCCCCGGTGTGTCCTGGCAAGGAACCCAACTTCGCGCGAGGATTGCCTGCGACTGTGTGAAGAGGAAGGGAAGGTTCTTGTCAGCCGTTTGCTGTGGACTGAGCCATTGAAGAGCTTCGGCATCCGGACTCGTTTGATATGTGATGCGAACTTCCTTCGTCGATTTCTCGAGCGGTATGATCAACTCCAGACCTAAGATCGAGTCGTTCCGTCCAAAGCTCCACTTCACCGGCTTGCCGCCATCAAGCGTAATCTCCGAGATAACAAGATCCTTTGTATCAAACCGGATCGTGTCACCATGATCTCCCTTAAGCTCCCACGTCGCTTCCGCGCGAATAACTCTCGACTCGAAATCTACCTTCGCGCTCCACTTAAGATGTTTAACTCTTGATTCGGGTGTTGAGAATGAATGAGGATCCGTCATGGGTTAAAGGTAGGAAATGGGGGAAATGGAATACATGGAGTAAATGGAATAAAAGGGGAAATGCAATAGATGGTAACAGGAACCAGCAAATAGAACGACGTCATATCAGTTTAGCACGCCCCACGTCCACACGTCCACACATCCACACATCAACACGTCCACACGCCTATTCATAGACCATTTCACCATGCGGCGTCTTTAACGTGACCTTGGCGGAAGTCGCTTGTTCCACGCGCCCAATGACTTTTGCGTCAATGTTGAAGGAAGTCGCAATGGAGATGATCTCGTCGGCGTGTTGTGGAGAGGCGTACAGTTCCATTCTGTGTCCCATGTTAAAGACCTTGTACATTTCTTTCCAATCGGTTCCACTTTGTTCCTGTATGATTTTGAACAGCGGAGGAATTTCGAAGAGGTTGTCCTTGATGACGTGAAGGTTCTCGACAAAATGCAACACCTTGGTCTGGGCTCCGCCGGAGCAGTGTACCATTCCGTGAATTTCCTTGCGAAGAGTTTTAAGCACTGGAATGATAACCGGTGCGTACGTTCGCGTTGGAGATAACACCAGCTTGCCTACGTTGACATCAAGGCCGGGAACGGAGTCAGTGACGCGATACTTGCCGGAGTATACAAGGGAATCAGGAACGGACCCATCAAAACTTTCGGGATAACGCGTAGCGTATTCGTGGGCGAACACGTCGTGACGTGCTGACGTCAGTCCATTGCTGCCCATTCCCCCGTTGTATTCATCTTCGTAGCTCGCTTTGCCATAGGAGGAGAGTCCGACGATGACATCTCCGGCGCGAATGCGCGAGTTGTCGATCACGTCGTCGCGCTTCATGCGACAGACTACAGTACTATCGACCACGATCGTGCGCACAAGATCTCCCATATCGGCCGTTTCGCCCCCGGTGCTGATGATGTTCAGTCCGTGCTTTCGGAGCATCTCCAATACTTCTTCAGTGCCATTGATGATCGCGGAGATGACTTCGCCTGGTACCTTGTTTTTATTTCTTCCGATGGTGGATGACAAAAGGATGTTGTCGACGGCGCCTACGCAAAGCAGATCGTCGGTGTTCATGACAATTGCGTCCTGGGCGATTCCTTTCCAGACGGAGAGATCGCCGGTTTCTTTCCAGTATATATACGCCAGCGATGACTTTGTCCCCGCTCCGTCGGCGTGCATGATCGTGCAATACGCCGGATCTTGGGCTAAATGGTCAGGAACGATCTTGCAGAACGCCTTGGGAAAAAGTCCCTTGTCCAGCTTCTTGATAGCCTCGTGAACGTCTTCTTTCGATGCGGAAACGCCGCGTTGGTTGTAACGGTCGGACACTTGTCTGCGGTAAGTTGATTTGGTTGCAAAGGTGCCGAATTTTTTGGATGCTGGAAACCTCAAACAAAAAAGGCCGGTAATACCGGCCTCTTTTGGAATTTAACCCTTTAAACTAGTTCATTTCAAATCGCTCGAAACGCGGAGCGAGCAGGTGGTGGAGGAGGAATGTTATCACGTATGCAAAAGCGCAAATCGTAAACAACACTGTATAACCGGCGGTGACATTGCCCGCTGCGGTGAAGTTATCCAGTAATCGTCCGGAGAAGATAGGGAAGAGCATTCCCCCCGTAGCTCCGGCCATTCCACCGATCCCGATAACTGAGGCGACCGCCTTCTTCGGGAACATGTCGGAGACTGTCGTATACAAGTTAGCGGACCAGGCTTGGTGCGCTGATCCGGCAAGTCCGATGAGAAGTACTGCACCCCATTCGCCCAATTGCGCGACGAGGAAGATGGGGATGACGCAGAGAGCAAAAACAAACATACCTGTCTTGCGCGCCCGTGTGATGGTCCAACCCTGTTTGTTGAGGTAACCAATGACCCAACCACCGAAAATGCTGAGGATCGTGACAATGACGTAGATTGTTACGAGGTGTATCCAGCTTTCTTTGATGTCAAGTCCACGTGTTTTTTTGAAGTAGTCTGGAAGCCAGATGAGGAAAAACCACCAGACCGGGTCGGTCATGAACTTGGCTACGATGAACGACCATGTTTGACGATAGCGAAGCAAGCCAAGCCAGGATACCTTTTGTGTTTCGTTCTGGTCTTCACGATCGCTTTCGATGAGTTCGAGTTCGGCTGCGTTCACTCTTTTTGACTTTTCTGGCCGATCGTAGAGTGGTATCCATAGGATTAGCCATAGAAGACCTGCTATCCCCGCGATGATGAAGGCCCATTGCCATCCCCACGTTAGTGCGATCCAGGGAACAATTGCAGGAGCCACGATCGCACCTACGTTCGTCCCGGCGTTGAAGATACTCGTCGCATACGCACGCTCACGCTTGGGAAACCACTGCGCTGTTGCCTTAATTGCCGAAGGGAAGTTTCCTCCTTCACTCACACCGAGACTTGCACGAGCCACCATAAATCCTGTCACCGTTGACACGGCAGCGTGCCCCATCGCTGCAAGACTCCACGCGACAATTGACACGGCATATCCAATCTTCGCTCCGTAGCGGTCTACAAACCATCCGAAGAACAGAAGTCCAAAACCATATGCGCCCTGGAAGACCGCATTGACAATTCCGAACTCTTCGTTGGACCACCCGAGCTCGGTGTCAAGGATAGGTTTGACAAGAGACAGAATCTGGCGATCAACGTAGTTGATGGTTGTCGCGATAAACAAGAGGGAACAGATAGTCCAGCGATAACGGCCAGTCTTCGCTGCCACGGATTTTTCCTGAATTTCCATGTCCGGTTGTTAAGTGAACAAAGTATATTCCGGTTAATAAGCACCGGAATCGGTGTGACAACGAACCTCGCTCTCAGACCGAAGTTTTAAATATACGGCAGGATTTGATTTACGCAATACCCCTGTCTGATTTACGGTATCGGAGTATCGCGCTCGGTCGCATATGCCTTTGAGTAGTCGATCTTTCCAACCTTGCTGGCGACATAGGTCATGCCCTGAAGGATGTGGTGAACATAGGTGGAATCCTGATAATCGTTCTTGTTGTGGCCTAATGTCGTGATCCAGATCGTTCCACCGTCGAAGTTGTGATGCCATACCGCGGGATAGTAGTCTCCGAAGTCATTCGCGAGTTCCTTGATCTTCTCGGCGTCTTTCTCGTTTGGTTTCATTGCCGAGAGGTCGTGGGCCATCAGCACATTGATGCCGGGATACAACTCGGTCATGAAGTAACATTCATCTTCCTTCTTCCACACTGAAGGCATTCCAGCCATGGAGGGGTGGCTCTTGTCGAGTACCTTGATTTCAAGAGGTTGGAATTTTGGATGATAAACGAATTTTCCTCCGAGCATCATCTTGAACCAGCGCCAGTTTCTCTCAGTGCCGATGACCGAGTGAAGACCGACCAGGCCGCCTCCCGCCTGAATATATCTGCGGAAAGCAACGCGCTGTGCATCGGTGTCGAACACGTCGTTGTTTGTGCTGGGAAACAGGAGAAATGTGTATTGTTTGAGATTGTCTTCTGTGAAAACAGCGGGATCATCGGAAACATCTACGTGAAATCCTTTTTCAGTCGCGAGCTTCTTGATAGCAGCAACCGCACTCGGAATATTGTCGTGGACATAGCCCTTTCCATTCTTAGTGTATACAAGCACTCTCACTTTCTTCCAGTTGACGCTCTTCTGGGCGTGCGCGGCGCCTGCGATGGCGAAGAACATCAATAACAGGAAACTGATTTGAAAGAATTTCTTCATGGTCGTCGGGTTGATAAAGTCTATAAGCTATTGAATAAATGGTAAACGGTAAAGCTGGAACTTCAACACTGGCGCGTGAACCTCGTAAGCGGATGTTCCTTGTTTAATTTTTGGAAACCTTCACGATTGGCGGCGAGGCGAAGGCCTGCCAGGCAGCCTCAGCTTGTTCCTTGCTGAATTGCCCATCGAAGACGATGAACCTGTATTTGAGTACGTAGTTCTCACCCGGATCAAGTTGCCAGTCTTTATTCTTCGTAGGTGAGAAGTTTGCGAACATGTCGCCGCGGTTTCGATTCGCATTCTCCGGCCAGATACGCAGCGGTTCCGGATGATTGTAGTTCGTCGGATAGGACATCATCACTATGCCGGCATTTTCGCCATCCACGGTTCCATCGACAATGCACCACCGAGCAATTGAACCATCGGCGTCTTTCCTCGTCTTCCCTTCTGAAGTGAGAACGCGACTGTTCTCTTTGGTCCATTGTTCTGTTGCGCGCCACCCAAGACCGCCGTACCGGTATTCAAGAAGCCGCACCGGCTTGCCGGGGATATTCATGTCGACGGTGATGTCGGCGATGTAGTAATTGTCCTGCGGTGCGTATACCCGTACCGTTTGAAGTTCGCGGATGGCAGTGTTCTCCTTCCCATTCTTAAAGGCGATGTGATCGTGAATAGCCGAATATTCCCCGAACACTTCGCCGTTGATGACAGAGAGGAAGTTTGCAAAACGCACCGTACCCTGGCGAGCATTGAGATTCCAAAAGTCGACAGTATCACCGTCGTACAGCGCATGTGTCCACGGATTCCACACGCCGTAGTGGTGGTAGTGGTCCGGGGGTTGAATGCGCGTGAGAACATGTCCTTTTGGAGATCGTAACGGGTGAATAAATCCGCTGCGGCCAAATACTTCATTAACGCCTGCAGGCGGTTTCATCACTTCGAAATTATAGCTGAGCAATTCCTTGTTCCCCGCAGCGAGTACGAGAGCTCCGTCTCTCTCAACGGTTTTGACTCCAGATGCGCCCGAGGGTTTCGACGCGCGAGTTAATTCAAACCGCTGACTTTTCTCTTTGTCACTCACGAGCCAAGTCAAGGTTCGTTCCCGCCCGTTGTTTACCTGGAAGGGCACTGCAGTACGCTTCGAACCTTCAATTTTGTGTAAAGCGAGTTCGTCCACAGCGACATGCGTGATTCCGTCAAGGTTTGTAGAGACAGGGATGGTAATGCCGGCGGGGTTACCGCCGACAACTACCTCTAACGTTGCGAGCTTTTGGGCAATCGCAGGGGGGGTCATGGATAAAATTATCACAAGCGCCCGAGACACTCCTGTCGCAAGGCGTCTGAATGTGGTCTGAGAAAAAGGCATCATGCTTCGATCATGTACGGCCATCGTTGAGGTCTTGAAAGCAACTTGTTTGCTTCGTCGTCATTGATGAACCGTTCTTTCACTGGATCCCACTTCACCTTGCGACCGAGTTTCATCACAATGTGATGAAGCAGACATGTCGTGCAAGAGCGGTGACCAACTTCAATCGGAGCGATAGGCTGTTTGCGCGTCTTGACACTCTCAAGCCAGTTGCCGTGATGATCGCTGCTTTCGTAGAGGTGAATTTCGTCGGGACCGATCTTCGAAGTGATGATCTTCGGATCGCTGGCAGTCAGGGGTTTGTTTTCCCCGGACGCGCCGACCGGATCACTGGCAGTGACTGAGTAGTTGCCACGTGTTACAAAGATCCAGCCTTTTGAACCTATGTATTTGATGCCATTAGGCAATTCGTTGGAGACAATCATCTTCACACCGTTGGCGTAGATGCCCTCGGTCCTGAACTTACCGTGAACATCCCATAGTCCTGATTTAGGGAATTCAGCCCAGCCAGATATCTCAACCGGACCAGTGTATTCGGTATCCATCGCCCAGTGCGCGCAGTCGATATGGTGCGATCCCCAACCGGTGATCATGCCTGCCCCGAACTGTTCGCAGCGAAGCCATCCCGGCCGGCCGTAGC
>Ga0065721_10052943_pt1 | contig 10847 bp, 6 predicted proteins | sample Mesricmetagenome_FD_59108 | JGI IMG/M metagenome (GOLD analysis project Ga0065721, IMG submission 59108) | Mesophilic microbial community from rice straw/compost enrichment Sample: eDNA_1 v2 (version 2) | ecosystem: Engineered > Solid waste > Grass > Composting > Bioreactor | place: USA: Davis...
GTGGCCCTGCCGTGCGCCAGCCATGCGCCCCGGCGGGCCTATACCCAGGCGGTGGCGCTGGAGGCCGGCTGGCGGTTCCGCATCCCGCTGCAGCACCGGATCGGCAACGGCTATGTCTATTCCAGCGCCTTCCTGGACGCTGACGGGGCCGAGGCGCGGCTGAGGGGGCTGCTGGAAGGCGAGGCGCTGAAGGAGGCCAACCATCTGCGCTTCCTGGCCGGTCAGCGGACCCGCTACTGGGTCGCCAACTGCGTCTCGGTGGGGCTGGCCTCGGGCTTCATCGAGCCGCTGGAGTCGACCAGCATCTATCTGATCCAGGCCGCGATCACCAAGCTGACCGAACTGTGGCCCGCCGACGCCCGCGACGCGGCGGCGGCGCGCGCGTTCAACCGGCAGATGGACCTGCAGTACGAACGGATCCGCGACTTCATCATCCTGCACTACCACACGACCCAGAGGGACGATTCCCCGCTGTGGCGCGCCGTGCGCGAGACGCCGCCGCCCGACAGCCTGGCGGAGAAGATCGACCTGTTCCGCGAGAAGGGCGTGGTTCAGGACTATCGCGAAGGCCTGTTCCAGCACCCGTCCTGGGTCGCCGTCTTCCTGGGCCAGCACGTGAGGCCCCGGCGGGTCCATCCGATCGTGGCGGCCGAGGATCCGCAGCGGCTGCGCGCCGGCCTGCAGCGGATGCGGGAGACGATCCGCCGCGCCGCCGACAGCCTGCCGACCCAGGACGCCTACATCGCCCGCTACTGCGCCGCCTGAGGCGTGGGCCGAGGCGCGGGCTCGGGATCGACGAAGGCGGCGACCCAGACCAGCGGCGCGTTCCAGTTGATGGCCACCTCGTTCAGCGCATAGGCGTCGATGTGGTCGGCCCAGCAGGTCAGGGGCGCGCATTTGCCCTTCAGCGTCAGCGCCACGGGATCGACCAAGGCGGTGTTGTTCGGTCCGCCCGACAGGGCGCCCGCCGGCGGCTCGGGCCAATCGGGTCCGGCCCCCGCCGCCCAGAAGCGGTGGTGCGGATGACGCATCGGCCGCTCGCCCCAGCCCGAGACGAACGACTGGTCCAGCGGATTGCGGCCCAGCAGATAGTCCAGGGCGGCGACCGCGCCCTGGCGGAAGGCGGGCTCGCCCGTCAGGTCCTGCGCCGTCCCCAGGATCATGGCCCGGTTCATCAGGGCGCCGTTGGAGCCCCAGTCGAACCGCTCGCCGCCGCGCGGCAGGCCATAGCCCTGGGTCCGGCCCTCGGCCAGATAGGCGCGGGCGGCGGCGACCAGGGCGTCGCGGGCGGTCTGTCGATCAGCCTCGGGCAGTCCGGGCGCAAAGGCCAGGGTCAGGGTCCCCAGCGCCCCCACGTCGCCCCAGGACGGGTCGCCCGTCGCCGACGGTCCCGACATCGGACCGCCCAGCCAGAGCGGCGAGGCGCGGGCGTCGGCCAGATAGGCGGCCTCGCCGGTGGTCGCCCACAGCTCGGCGGCGGCCCAGTAGAATTCGTCGGCCAGGCGCTCGTCGCCATAGGCGCCGCTGCCGTCGAACCGACCGTCGGCGATCAGGGCGGGATGGACCCTGGCGGCGGCGTAGGCGCGTCGCGCGCCGGTCAGGCAGCGATCGGCGAAGGCGGCGTCGATCTCGCGCCACACCCGGGCGCACTGGGCCGCGACGGCGGCCAGGTTCAGCGTCGCGGCGGTGCTGGGCGGATAGAGCAGGCGCGGCTGCGAGTCGTCGGCCGGCGCCATCGGCAGCGCCGTCCAGGTCCGGTCGGCCACCTTGTGGTGAACCAGGCCGCCGGCGTCGATCACCCGCGGCGCCCCGTCGATCAGCACCGCGGTCCGCGCGCCGTCCGGAACCTGCATCGCCAGCAGGAACTCCAGCTCGTAGCGCGCCTCGTCCAGCAGGTCGTCGATCCCGTTCCCGGCCTCGGGAATATCCGCCGCCCCGTCCGGGAAGGGCGTCAGGCCCGTTCGCCGCGCTCGCTCGTGGGCGTTCACCAGGGTCCAGACGGCGATCCCGCCGTTGACGACGTACTTGCCGTGGTCGCCGGCGTCGTACCATCCGCCGGTCACGTCCAGCCGATAGTCGCAGCCCGGCCAGTCGACGCCCTGCTGGTCGCGTCCGGAAAAGCAGGTCACGACCTCGTGCGGATGGCCGGCGGCGCGCGCCAAGTCCGGTCGCTCGACATGGTCGGCCAGGATCGGGACCCCGGCGCGGTTCTGGTGGAAATAGGCCAGGGCGTCGGCCTTCAGCCGGGCGAAGGGCCGGTCGGCGACCCGAAGCGTCCGCGTCTCGCCGCCCGCTTCCAGCCGGTATTCGCCCGCCGACAGGGCCGGGATCTGGATGCGATGGACGACCTCTCCCGACGCCGCGTCGAAGCCGAAGGGCGCGGTCGCGCCCTGGGCGCGCACGCCTCCGTCCGTCTCCAGCACCCGCCAGGCCACGGGCGCCTCTCCCGGCGCGGCCAGGGTCGCCTCCGCCGGACGGCCGGCTTCGTATCCGGCCTGGTTCAGGTGCAGGGCCGACGGCGTTTCGGCCGCCGCCGGCGTGGCCAGCAGGATCGCGGCGAGCGCGCCGACGCCCGCCCTCACGGCGTGTTCCGGGGCAGTTTGGAGGCGTCGTAGCCCGGGCCGAAGTTCAGCAGCAGCGCCGGCCCCAGTTCCACCGTCTGGTCCGCCGTCGCCAGGTGGACCGCCAGATTGGCCGAGCCGGCCGGATAATCCCTCTGCGCCACGCCCGAGGCGTAGACCATGGCCCAGGACGGGCCCACGGCGCCCGCATCCTCGACCAGGGCCGCATAGGGCGGCGTGTTCTCCTGCACGCGCAGGGGCAGCCGGCTGGTCTCGCTGCCCGCCGGCGGCGTCGCCAGTCGCGCCCAGACGGCCAGCAGCACCGTGTCGCCGCGCTTGATCTCGCCCGTCACCGGCATTTGCGCCGCGATCGACCAGGGCTGGTCGGACCGCCGCGCCGCGACGCGGACCGCGCGGTCGCCCAGCACCCCCTCGGCCCGCTGCGGCCGGGGCGGACGGTTGACGCCGATGACCTGCCAGTTGTCGACGGCGGGATTGTTGACCAGGTTCTTCAGGATGTCGTCGTCCTGCGCCCGCGCCGTCAAGGCCGGGGTGAACGCGATCAGGACGGCCGCCGCCGCCCCCAGGATTCTCTCGAGCATGTTCGCCTCCCCGCGGAATCTGCGCTCCGCCGCCCACTACTCAGACAAATAACGCCGCACTTAGCAAGCCTCAGCGACGCGCCAGGCCGTTGATCACGAAGCGGCGGACACGGTCCAGCAGATCGGGCGTCGGCTCGCCCAGAACCCCTCTTCGACCGGGCGGCAGGTGGGCGTGGGTCCGGTCGTCGGCCTCGAACACATAGTGGTCGAAGAAGGCGCGCCAGGCGCGACGGCGCTCAGGCGGCAGGCCGCGCAGGGCCGCCAGGCTCAGCACCAGGGCGTCGAACGGGGAGGGGGCCGCCTCCTGCCCCGGCGTCCACCAGTAGTTGACCAGAAGGTTCAGCGGCGCGGACGCCCGCACGTGATGCCACCACAGCGACGGAATGTAGATGGCGTCGCCCGGCGCCAGCTCGGCGTGCAGCGCCGCCTCGGCCGCCTGGCGGAAGCGGGGAAAGTCCGCCTCCCATCCGCCCCGGTCGAACTGGACCAGGCTGATCGGCTGGCCGGCCGGGGTGAAGTCCAGCGGCCCGACGTAGAGGTTCTCCACCTGCTCGGGCGGGAACAGGGTGAAGACGCGGCGCCCGCCGACGCAGCAGGCGATATTGTCCGACAGGTCGTAATGGGTCTGGATGACGGTGGCGTTGCCGATCCACAGGCGCGGCTCAGCGCCCTGGGGCGCGCCCGGCGCGGGGTTCTCGGCCGCGAAGCCCGGCAGCAGCGTCGAGGCGGGGACCGATCCCATGTACAGGGTCGGCGGCCGATCCAGCGCCGCCACCTCCTCCAGCGCGGTCAGCAGGGCCGCCAGCGGCCGTCTGGCCCGCTCGAAGTTCAGCCCCTCCAGCCCGGGCGTATAGAAGGGCCGGCCCTCGATCTCCGGCGCGCCGATGAACATCTCGCCGGCGCCGCCTCGGTCCAGACCGCGCAGATAGGCGGCCAGCCGGTCCTCGCGCGCCGCCCGAACCACGGGCCAGTCGCGCACCAGGCCCCGCAGCACCACCGGCCGCCCTTCCGCCGCGCTGGCGGCGACGTCGGCGGGCGTCGCCTCGGCGATTTCGGGCAGGGGGCGGCCGAGGGGGGCGCTCACGCCGCGCAGTTCTGGCGGATGAAGTCGGCGTGGTCGGGCATCTGGTCGGCGCAGGTCCGCATGACCCGTCGCACCTCCGCCAGCCGGCGCTCGGTCTCCTCCAGGCTCAGCACCTCGGCGACCGGATCGAACCGCCTGGGCTTCAGGCCCTGGCCGATCATCACGGCGAACCAGCTGGTGTCGTTGAACAGCTCGTCGTTTTCCCGGAAGATGCGGCCCGTCGCCTCGAACAGCCGGTACTTCTCCTTCAGCGTCTCGGGCACGTCCATGTCGCGGCATTCGCGCCAGAAGGTGGAATCGTCCCGTTCGCTGGCGTTGTAGTGCAGGATGATGAAGTCCCGCACCTGCTCCATCTCCAGCTGGCTGGTCCGGTTGAAGCGGTCGATGTCCGCCTGGGGGAAGGACCGGTCGGGGAACATCTGCAGCAGCTTGGCGATCCCGCTCTGGATCAGGTGGATGCTGGTCGATTCCAGCGGCTCGATGAAGCCGGAGGACAGGCCGATGGCCACGCAGTTCTTGACCCACGTCCGCTTGCGCCGACCGGTGACGAACCGCAGGAAGCGCGGATCGGCCAGGGGCGCGCCGTCCAGATTGGCCAGCAGGGTCGCCGCCGCCTCGTCGTCGGAAATGTGACGGCTGGAATAGACATGGCCGTTACCGATGCGGTGCTGCAACGGAATCCGCCACTGCCAGCCGGCCTCGCGCGCCGTGGATCGGGTGTAGGGGGTGAAGGTCGGCGCGCTCTCGCACGGAACCGCCACGGCCCGGTCGCAGGGCAGCCAATGGGTCCAGTCCTCGTAACCGGCCTTCAGCGTCTGCTCGATCAGCAGGCCCCGGAAGCCGGAGCAGTCGATGAACAGCTCGCCGTCGACCCGCTCGCCGCTCTCCAGCGTCACCGCCTCGATGAAGCCGTCGGACGCGCGCTGCTCGACCCGGACGATCTTGCCCTCCTGCCGACGCACGCCGCGCGCCTCGGCGAACTGGCGCAGGAAGCGGGCGTAGAGGCCGGCGTCGAAATGGAAGGCGTAGGCGATGCGGGACAGCGGCGACTTCGCGCCCGCGTCGATCGCCCGCATGAAGCGGTTCTCGTCGGCGGCGACCGCCTGCAGAGAATAGTCCGTGACCGGATGACGCCCGCCCGCCTGCGCCAGGCGCAGCCAGAAGGCGTGGAAGGAGACGCCCTCCATGTCCACGCCGAACGGGCCGAACGGATGGAAATAGGTGTGGCCCTTGCGGCCCCAGTCCACGAACTGGATGCCCAGCTTGAAGCTGCCCTGGGTCTTGCGGACGAACTCGTCCTCGTCCAGCCCCAGCATGCGGTTGAAGATGCCGATCTGGGGGATGGTGGCCTCGCCCACGCCGACGATGCCGATCTCGTCGGATTCGACCAGCACGATCTCGGCGTAGTCGGGCCCCAGCAGCTTGCCCAGGGCGGCAGCGGTCATCCAGCCGGCCGTTCCTCCGCCGACGATGACGATCTTGCGAATGCGGTCGTCGGACATCAGGCGGCCTCCGGCGCCGCGCAGAAGCGGGCGATGGTCTCGGATTGCAGGGGCATGGCCTCGGCGACGGCGCGGACGTGGGTGCGGGTCTCGGCCAGGGTGCGGACCAGCTCCGCCTCGGGCAGGGCGTCGGCCAGCGGGTCGTAGCCTTCGGGCGTCACGTCCTGGCCCAGCATCACCGCCAGCCAGCTCGACTCGGCGAACAGCTCGTCCTCGTGCCGGAAGAAGCGGCCCTTGTGGCGGAACAGGTCCATGCGGCGCGCCAGGGCCTCGGGGACCTCCATCGCCCGGCAGGCGTCCCACAGCGGCTCCCCGACCCGGCCGTTGGCCTTGTAGTGCAGGATGATGAAGTCGCGGATCTGCTCGATCTGCAGATTGGTCAGGCGGTTGTATTCGTCGATGTCCCGGGCGTCGAAGCCCCGGTCCGGGAACAGGGCCAGAAGCTTGGTGATCCCGGCCTGGATCACGTGGATGCTGGTCGATTCCAGCGGCTCCAGGAAGCCGGACGCCAGGCCCAGGGAGACGCAGTTCTTGACCCAGGCCCGTTTGCGCCGCCCGGCCCGGAAGCTCAGCATCCAGGGCTCGGCCAGGGCTTCCCCGTCCAGGTTGGCCATCAGGGTCGCCGCCGCCTCGTCGTCCGAGATGTGGGCGCTGGAATAGACGTAACCGGTGCCGATGCGGCGCTGCAGCGGGATGCGCCACTGCCAGCCGGCCCGGCGCGCCGTCGCGCGGGTGTAGGGCGTCAGCGGCCCCTCGCCATGCGCGCACTGCACGGCCACGGCCCGGTCGCAGGGCAGCCAATGATTCCAGTCCTCGAAGCCGGCCTTCAGCGTCTGTTCGATCAGCAGGCCCCGGAACCCCGTGCAGTCGATGAACAGGTCGCCCTCCACGGGCTCGCCGTGCTCCATGACGACCGAGGCGATGAAGCCCGTCTCGCCGTCCTGGCGCACCCCGACCACCTTGCCCTCGCGGCGCACGACCCCGCGCGCCTCGGCGTAGTCGCGCAGGTAGCGGGCGTAGAGGGCGGCGTCGAAATGATAGGCCCAGACCATCCGCGTGGCGGGCGAGCGGGGATCGCCCGGCCCGAACCGGTCCATCCGCGCGGCGGTTTCGCACAGATTGTAGTCGCCGAACTCTCCGGCCTTTCCCGCGTCGCGCAGCCTGCGCCAGATCTGGTGGAACTTGACCCCCTCCACATCGGCCCCGAAGGCGCCGAACGGGTGCAGGTAGCGGTGGCCGGGCGCGGTCCAGCCGACGAAGTCGATGGCCAGCTTGAAGGCGCCCTGGGTGCGGCGGATGAAGTCGGTCTCGTCGATGCCCAGCATGGCGTTGAAGGTGCGGATCGGCGGGATGGTCGCCTCGCCCACCCCGACCCGTCCGATGGCGTCCGATTCGATCAGCACCACCCGGGTGACGCCGTTCGCCTGCAGCCGCGACAGGGCGGCCGCGGCCATCCAGCCGGCGGTTCCTCCGCCCACGATGACGATGTTCCGGATCGGATTCGGCGACATTTCCATTCCCCTGCAGCGCCCTCTTCGGGGCGTCCGACGCTCGCGACACTCCGCCGCCGCACCCTCGAAATCAACGGGCTTGCACGACGAAAGAGAGTGAGCTACGCAGATAACTCAGACATTTCGTCGTTGCCAGATGGTAGCGCTAACAAAAGAAATGCTGGCTTTGGGGAGGAATACGATGCGCTTCAACGCGCCAATGAACCGTCATGCCGTTCGCGGAAGCCTTCTAAAGGGAAGCGTTTCTCTGATCGCCGTCGCCGCCGTCACCACGGTCGCCCTGCCGGCCCTGGCCCAGGAGATGCCGGCCGACGGCGGCCAGGCCGCCGAGGTGGAGGAGGTCGTCGTCACCGGCATCCGCTCCAGCCTGCGCTCCAGCCAGGCGATCAAGCGCGACGCCGAGGTGGTGGTCGACTCCATCACGTCCGAAGACATCGGCGCCCTGCCGGACCGGTCTGTGACCGAGGCGCTGCAGCGCGTGCCGGGCGTGGCCATCGATCGCTTCGCCGCCGGCGTGGACCCCGACCACTTCTCGGTCGAGGGCTCGGGCGTGGTCGTCCGCGGCCTGACCTTCGTGCGTTCGGAACTGAACGGTCGCGACACCTTCACGGCCAACAACGGCCGCGCGCTCAGCTTCGCCGACGTTCCCCCGGAACTGATGGGCGGCGTCGACGTGTTCAAGAACCCGTCGGCCGACATGATCGAGGGCGGCATCGCCGGCACGGTCAACCTGCGGACCCGGGTGCCCTTCGACAGCCCCGGCCGCGTGATGGCCTTCTCGTCCGAGGCCAGCTACGGCGACTTCGCCGAAGAGGTCACGCCGACCTTCTCGGGCCTGGTCAGCGACCGCTGGGAGACCAGCATGGGCGAGTTCGGCCTGATGCTGAACGCCGTCTATTCGCAGCTGAAGTCGCGCAGCGACGGCCAGCAGATCTCCAACTACGGCCCGCGCACCCTCTATTCCAACGGCGATGTCGTCGCTTCGGACGGCGCGACCGAGGTGGGCGAGGTGTGGTTCCCGCGCGGCGCGGCCTTCCGCTCCCAGACCTTCGACCGCGAGCGCCGCGGCTATGCGGCGGCCGGCCAGTGGCGCAGCAACGACCGGACCATGCAGGCGACGCTTCAGTTCCTGCGTTCGGACGCGACCCAGGCCTGGACCGAGCACGCGATGGAGATCGCCACCGACAACGTGGTCTCGAACGGCGACTCCCAGGCCCAGCAGGGCACCTCGCTGGACTTCGGCGAGGATGGGGTCTTCACAAACGGCATCATCACCGGCACGACCGGCTGGCGCGCCGACCAGAACGGCCCGGATCCCCGCACGCCGATCAACGGCCTGCAGAGCAACAACCAGCGCCGCGACGTCTATCAGCAGGCGGTCACCACCGACTACGGCCTGAACTTCAAGTGGACGCCCAGCGACAAGCTGGCGGTGACGTTCGACTACCAGCACGTCGATTCCACCGTGGACGTGATGGACGCCGGTCTGTGGAACACGACCTATCAGAACGTCGCCATCGAGATGCAGGGCGACGACATCCCGGTCGTCACCTTCCTGCCGCCGTTCCTGAACGGCCAGCCGTGCACCCCGGCCGCCGCCCTGGATCCGAACTGCCCGACCTACTATCGCGGCGACAACGCGAACTTCTCTTCGCCCTTTAACTCCTTCCCGCGCGCCGCGATGGACCACAAGGAGATGAGCGAGGGCAAGCTGGACGCCTTCCGCATCGACGCCGACTACAACTTCGACCAGAACTGGATCCGGTCGCTGCGCTTCGGCGCCCGCTACGCCAAGCGTGACCAGACCACCCGCTTCACCACCTACAACTGGGGCGTCCTGTCCGAACAGTGGGGCGACAACGGCCCCGTCTGGCTCAGCGACCTGGTGGATGGCGTGCCCCAGGCGGACGGCGCGCCGGGCACGGTCGGCTTCGACCCGATGGACTACAACGAGACCTTCTCGTTCGAGAACTTCATGCGCGGCGAGGTCCCCTCGCCGACCGGCGAGCAGCCGCGCCTGTTCTTCAACCGCAACACCATCGACGCCTATCAGGACTACGTCGACTACGCCCTGGCCATCGGCGACGAATGGCGCAGCCGCGTGGCCGACGGCGCGACCTGTCCGCAGAACTGGGTGCCGATCGGCCTGCGCTGCGACGCCGACGAGAACGGCTTCCTGCCCCAGGAAATCAACCCGATGCAGGAGGAGACGTCCGCCGCCTACATCATGCTGCGCTATGGCGGCGAGTTCTCGAACGGCTGGCGGATGAGCGGCAACTACGGCCTGCGCTACGTCCGCACCGACCGCAGCGCCCAGGGCTATCAGGCGTTCAACCTGGCCACCTTCCCGACGGAAGACCAGTGCGCCCAGCCCGTCGAGCCGGGCGAAGAGGTGTCGCCCTTCTGCGAACTGGCGCCGCAGGTCCGCTCCGACGCCCGCGTCTTCGCCAACGGCGCCCGCGTCGCCACCGACGCCGACACCAGCTTCGACTACTGGCTGCCCAGCTTCAACGCCAAGCTGGAGGTCGGCAACGGCTGGCAGTTCCGCCTGGGCCTGTCGCGCGCCATCACGCCGCCCGACGTCGGACTGACCCGGAACTACTACAACATCAGCCTGTCGGCGAACGAACAGGACATCGTCGATGGTCGCCCGACGGGCCGCTTCTCGGTGGGCAACCCCTATCTGAAGCCGATCCAGGCCACCAACGTCGACCTGTCGGCGGAATGGTACTTCGCCAGCGTCGGCCAGCTGACCCTGGCCCTGTTCTACAAGGAGCTGGACGACGTCATCTCCAACGGCACCCAGCGCCTCAGCTTCACCAACAACGGGGCCACCTTCGACTCGGTGGTGACCACCCCGGTGAACTCGGACGAGACCGGCAAGATCAAGGGCTTCGAGCTGGCTTACCAGCAGACCTACGACTTCCTGCCGGCGCCGTTCGACGGCTTCGGGCTCAACGCCAACTACACCTACATCGAGTCAGACGGCGTCGCGCAGAGCACCCTGTCCTCGACCGATCCGGACGTGGCGGCCGGGCGCGTGGCCAACGTCGACACCAGCCTGCTGCCGCTGCAGAACCTGTCGAAGCACACGGTCAACGTGGCCGGCTTCTACGAAAAGGGTCCGCTGTCGGCGCGCCTGGCCTACGCCTGGCGGTCGGAGTTCCTGATCACGCCGCGGGACGTCATCGTGCCCTACGCCCCGATCATGAACGAGGACACGGGCCAGCTGGACGGTTCGATCTTCTACACGGTCAACGACAACTGGAAGGTCGGCATCCAGGCCGTGAACCTGACGAACGAGGTCACCCGCACGACCCAGGTCCTGAACAACGACCTGCTGCGGGCGCCGCGCTCCTGGTTCATGAACGACCGCCGCTTCACCCTGGTCGTCCGCGCCACCTTCTGAGTCTGAGCTCTCTTCCCTCCAGGGCGCGCCGTCCGCGGCGCGCCCTTTTTCTTTGCCCGGAGGTCTGGACGGTCAGCCCTGGGACAGGGTGCGGACCAGGGTCTCGCGCAGGCGGGCGCGGGCGGCGGGCGTCAGCGGCCCCTGGACGCCCCGCCGCTCGGGCGGCAGGTGCCGGCCC
>Ga0065721_10007912_pt1 | contig 10845 bp, 10 predicted proteins | sample Mesricmetagenome_FD_59108 | JGI IMG/M metagenome (GOLD analysis project Ga0065721, IMG submission 59108) | Mesophilic microbial community from rice straw/compost enrichment Sample: eDNA_1 v2 (version 2) | ecosystem: Engineered > Solid waste > Grass > Composting > Bioreactor | place: USA: Davis...
CTGGTCTTCGTCTGCGACTACGAGCGGGAAACCTACCAGGCGAAGATCGGCATTCCCCGCACGCGCCAGCGCGTCATCCTCAATGGAGTCAGGGACAGCGAATTCCAGTCTGTCCCGGCGGGCGCCGATGCCGTCGACTTCCTCTATATCGGCATGCTTCGGGACCTGAAGGGGCCGGACGTCTTCATCGACGCCTTCGCAAGGACGGAGCGCGAGCTGGGCCGTCCCCTGTCCGCATTGATCGTCGGCGACGGACCGGACCGTGACCGATATGAGGCCACCATCGCCGCGCGCGGGCTTGGCCGGCGTATCCGCATGCTGCCGGCCATGCCGGCCCGCGAGGCATTCGCCATGGCCCGCGTCGTCGTCGTCCCCTCCCGCGCCGAGGCCATGCCCTATATCGTCATCGAGGCCCTGGCGGCGGGCAAACCCGTCATCGCCTCACGGGTCGGAGGCATACCCGAAATACTCGGCAGGGACAGTGCCGCGCTGGCCGCTCCGGGCGACGCAGGCAATCTCGCACGCATCATGTCGGAAGCCTTCTCCGAGGAAGGCTGGCAGGACCGTGTCATGCCGAAGGCCGACGCCTTCCGCTCGGTTTTTTCGACCTCGGCCATGGCTCGCAGCATGATGGAGCTTTACCGGGAACTGCTCGCCTGAATCGCTTCTCNGGCGGCTAAAGCGTTTCTTAGCATCTTTCTGCTAGTNCGTGACGGTGACGGAACCCGGTGCGGCGCTGANGGCGGTACGAAGCGCGCTGCAGGAGAACCAGTACCATGAACGATGCGGGCAGCAAGACGCAATTCGACGTNGCATCTCTGCGCCGTAGTCTCTCCGACCCNACCGCCAACGACGCCCCCGCCGGCACAGCACCGGATGAACCCTCATTGCTCAACCCGCTGGCGCTGCAGATCGCCCGCCAGTTCCGCGACGAGAATTACTCTCCAGCCCTCCTGATCGGCCAGATCCGCCTTCTCGAATTCGTTTCGCTGCTGGCGATCGGACTGCTTGCGGCGATGCTCGCCTTGCCGGCCGCGCCGCTGGGGCTGCTTGTCAGGATCGCCGTCCTCGCCGGCGGATCGGCAGCGACCGTGCTGCTGCTCCANCTGGCGGACACCTACCTCATCCCCGCGCTGCGAAGCGCCGCCCGCAGCCGCAAGCGGGTGGCGGCNGCGGGCNTCCTCGGATTCCTGGCCTCGGCGGCAAGCCTGTACCTCGTCGAGGAGCAGGCGTTCTCCACCGGAGCCTATCTGCTCTGGCTTGCCGCCGGCATCCTCTTCCTGCTCGTCGAACGGCAGTTGATCGCCGTCGGCATCCGCCACTGGGCCCGCAACGGCATCATGGAGCGCCGCGCCGTCATCATCGGCGGCGGCGAACCTGCCAAGCAGCTCGTCCGGGCGCTGGAGCAGCAGCCGGACAACGACATCCGCATCTGCGGCATCTTCGACGACCGCGGCTCCGCACGCTCGCCCGTGGTGGTCGCNGGCTATCCCAAGCTCGGCACCTTCGCCGAACTGNTGGAATTCGCCCGCCTGGCCCANGTCGACATGCTGATCATCGCCCTCCCCGCCACCGCCGAGGCCCGCATCCTCCAGCTTCTGCGCAAGCTGTGGGTGCTGCCCGTCGACATCCGGCTGGCGGCGCACGCCGACCGCCTCCGGTTCCGGCCGCGCTCCTATTCGCATGTCGGAGCTGTGCCGATGTTCGACATCCTCGACAAGCCGATCCGCGACTGGGACTCNGTCGCCAAGCGGACGTTCGACATCGTCTTTTCGCTCGCCGCCCTCATGCTGACCTGGCCGATCATGATCGGCGCGGCCATCGCGGTGAAAGCGACGTCGAAAGGNCCTGTCTTCTTCGTCCAGAAGCGCCATGGCTTCAACAACGAGGTCATCGACGTGCTGAAGTTCCGATCCATGTACACGGAGCTTGCCGATCCGACGGCCAGGAAGGCGGTGACGAAAAACGATCCGCGCGTCACGCCGGTCGGCCGCTTCCTGCGCAAGTCCTCCATCGACGAGCTGCCGCAGCTCTTCAACGTGCTGCGNGGCGAGCTTTCGCTCGTCGGCCCGCGGCCCCATTCGGTGCATGCGCAGACCGGCGACCGCCGCTACGTTGACGTGGTGGAGAGCTATTTCGCCCGTCACAGGGTCAAGCCCGGCGTCACCGGNTGGGCGCAGATCAACGGCCTGCGCGGCGAGCTCGACAGCGACGAGAAGATCCGGATGCGCACCGCCTACGATCTGCATTACATCGAGAACTGGTCGCTGCTCCTCGATCTCAAGATCCTGTTCCTGACGCCGATCAGGCTGCTGAACGCCGAGAACGCCTATTGAGCGCGGTCTTCCACAACAGCGCCGCGGCCGCGTCGCAACGGGTCATTGCCGGCTGGATCGGATCGATGGCCATCGGCTTCGGCGTCTTCCTGTCCGGCTTCGTGATGTCGGAGCCCGCTCCCTATGAACTCGTCATGGCCACCCAGATCGTCCTCTGGTTCCTGCTGGGCCTGACGATCTCCCGAAGCGTTGCCGTTCCGCTCTCCCTGCTTCTCGTCTTCAATGTCGGCGGGATGTTGTCCCTGCTCGTGATGCCGGACATGACGGGCGCGCCGATGTATATCGCGGTGTCGACCTTCCTCGCGCTGACGACGGTCCTCTATGCGGCATCGATCGAAGACCGCCCGCACCGGCTGGAGATCATCTTCAAGGCCTGGGTGGCTGCTGCCGTCATCACGGCCATCCTCGGCATTCTCGGCTATTTTCATGCCTTTCCCGGCGCCGGGATGTTCACGCGCTACGACCGCGCCATGGGCGCCTTCGAGGATCCCAATGTCTTCGGTCCCTATCTCGTGGCGCCGATCCTCTATCTCCTCTACCGTCTGCTGACCGGCAGTCTCGCTCAGGCGCCCCTGCCGGTCGCGGGCCTGCTCGTCCTCGCCCTCGGCGTCTTCCTTTCCTTCTCGCGCGCCGCATGGGGCCTGCTGCTCTTCAGCGGCGTCGTGCTCGTCTTCCTCATGCTCCTCAAGGAGAGGACGGGGGCATTCCGGCTGAAGATCCTGGCGCTGTCGATCGCCGCGATCCTTCTTCTGGCGCTGGCGCTCGTGATCGCCTTGCAATTCGACAAGGTGGCCGACCTGTTCACCACCCGCGCGCGTCTCGTCCAGGACTACGACGGCGCCCGCCTCGGCCGCTTCGAACGGCACAAGATCGGCTTCCTGCTCGCCATGGAACGGCCGCTTGGCCTAGGACCGATGGAACTCGGCCGGATGTACGGCGAGGACGAGCACAATATCTGGCTGAAGTCGCTCACCACATACGGCTGGCTCGGCTTCGTCGCCTACGTGACACTCATAATCTGGACCCTTGCGGCCGGCTTCCGCTACCTGCTGCGGGAAAGGCCATGGCAGCCCTATCTTATGATCGGCTGGGTGGTCATCCTCGGGCACTGCCTGATCGGCAACGTGATCGATACCGACCATTGGCGGCACTTCTACCTGCTGCTCGGCGTCGTCTGGGGCTGTATCGCGCTGGAACAGCGGCACCAGCAACGCTTCCCCTCCGGCGGCCATGACCATGCAGCTTGACTTGATCCTCTGCCGCGCCAGATTTGCCTCATGCTGACAGGAATACAACTTCGCGCCGGGCGCGCCATCGCCGGACTTTCCATCGAAGAACTGGCCGCTGCCACCGGTCTTTCCACCACCGCGATCACGGAGGCGGAAACCGCCGCGGCCGTCGATCCTGCCGCAGCCGAAAGGCTGCGCTTGTCGCTGGAGGCGAAGGGCGTCGTGTTTCTGGCCGCCGGCGAGGACAATCCCGGTGCCGGGCCGGGCGTGCGGCTGCGTCAGCGCAATGCGGAAGAGGGCATCCGCCCGCAGAATCTGAGCTCCGCCAACGACGGCTGAGGCAAGTTCGCAGCCCGAAGAATCTTCATCTTCTTCCGGAACCTCCGGGCGTTCCCCGCGTTGAGGGGTAACATCGTGTTTCCGGGGGTTGAAATGAGTGAACGGATCGACTTGGAACAGTTCGAAAAGGTCGGTCTCCGCAAGGTGTGGAGCGTAAGCGAGTTCGCCAAACGTTACCGGCTGGATCGCGAGGAGGAAAAACGGCTTCTGAAGCTTCTCGGTCCTTTCGCCTCGGAGCAGGAACTGCTGATGAATGCATCGCGCGCGCCTCGCTACCGCTGAAAGGCCCTCGTGTGCTACCTGAGGAGAAAGTGTCGATCCTCTTTCTCCCGAACCCCGCGCTTCATATCTTCAAGTTGCATTCCTGCTTCCGAGGTCTTCCAGATCTCGGTGGCGCTGACCGGCATCATCAACGGGCGGAACAAGAGCGCCCAACGGAGAGAAACATGCTGAAAGTCCTGGCCAATACCGGCCTTGTAATCGCCCTGGCACTGGGCACCGCAAGTACGACGTCCCAAGTGGCGGTGGCGCAGGACCTTGAACTGCGCATCGGGCCGGACGGGATACGTCCGGTCGTTCCTGGCCGTGACCGGGATCGTGACCGCCGGCGCGATGAATGCAGCCCGCGCCTCGCGCTGTCGATCGCCCGCGATGCTGGCCTTCGGCGGGCGGAGGTGACCCGCATCACCCGCCGCACCGTCACCGTCCAGGGCATGACCCGGCGCGGCCCTTCGCGCATGGTCTTCGCCAACGAGCGCGGCTGCCCCGAACTTTAAGATTTCGACAGACGCCAGAAGCTGCCCCGACGGCGGGCTTCTTCGTGGACTGATGATCTTATCCACAGCATTCGGTGGTCCTGTGAGGCCACCAATTACCTGCCGCCGCACTTTCACAAATCCTACATGTGCCTGACATGAGTGCTTCATGAAGCGCCGCTAGTGACCCCTCAGCTAGAACAGGGGACACAGGATGCGACTGACGAACCTCACTCGGATCTTTGGCAGCCGGACGGCGGTCGACGCCGTGACCTTGGACATTCCTCAGGGTCAGATGGTCGGCATCATCGGCCGTTCCGGCGCCGGCAAGTCGACCCTGCTACGGATGATCAACAGGCTCACCGACGCCTCGTCCGGCTCCATCCATTTCGCGGAGGTCGAAGTCTCTGCACTGCGCGGAGCCGAACTGCGGCGCTGGCAGCGCGACTGCGCGATGATCTTCCAGCAGTTCAATCTCGTGCCCCGCCTCGACGTTCTCACCAACGTGCTGCTCGGCCGGCTCAATCATCGTTCCACGGCGATGAGCCTGCTCAACATCTTCAGCCGCGAAGAGCGCATCATGGCGATCGCCGCGCTTGAGCGGCTCGGGATCGAACAGACGGCCCTGCAGCGCGCCGGCACGCTCTCCGGCGGGCAGCAGCAGCGTGTCGCCATCGCTCGGGCCCTGATGCAGGCACCGAAGATGGTGCTGGCCGACGAGCCGATCGCCTCCCTCGACCCGCTCAATGCGAAGATCGTTATGGATGCGCTTCGCGACATCAACGAGCGCGAAGGAATCACCGTCATCACCAATCTCCACACGCTGGATACCGCACGCTCCTATTGCGAGCGCATCATCGGCATGGCCGCAGGCCGCGTCGTCTTCGACGGCACCCCCGCCGAACTGACTGCCGATGCGGTCCACGCGATCTACGGCTCTGATCGCGAGGGCGCCGGCATCGACGAAACGATGACCTCGACCAGCATCAACATCCCGGCGGCCCCGGAAAAGGTCGCCCGTCAATCCGCCGGCATCGGCACCCTGGCTGCGGTCAGCGTCTGATCCCGCGCGATCGATCGTCAAGCCCGCGTCAAGGGCACTTCATGCAACAATGATCCGGCTTGCCGGACGAAACAGGAGAGATCTCATGCTGAAGAAACTTCTGCTTGCCACGGCAGCGCTGAATGCGCTCGCCGGCAATGCCATGGCCGAGGACCTCAAGGAGTTCCGCATCGGCATCATCGGCGGCGAAAACGAAGCCGACCGTCTGCGCAATTTCCAGTGCATGGTCGACAAGCTGCCGGCGGCTCTCGGCGTCGAGAAGGTCTCGCTCTTCCCGGCCGCCGACTACGACGGCACCATCCAGGGCCTGCTGGGCGGCACGCTCGATTATGCCGAGCTCGGCGCCTCCGGTTACGCCAAGATCTACCTGGAGAACCCGGACGCGGTCCAGCCGATCCTGACCACGGTCCAGACCGACGGCTCCATGGGCTATCACTCGATCATGGTCGCCCGGAAGGATTCCGGCATGACCAAGGTCGAGGACATCAAGGGCAAGAAGCTCGGTTTCGCCGACCCGGATTCGACCTCCGGCTACCTCATTCCGACCGTCACGCTGCCGGAAGCCCTCGGTGGCAAGCCGGTCAAGGAAGTGGTCGCGGAGACGGGCTTCGGCGGCGGCCATGAAAACCTGGTCCTCGAGGTGCTGAAGGGCACCTTCGATGCCGGCACCACCTTCGGCTCCGGCGTCGGCGACTTCAAGGACGGCTACACGTCCGGCAACCTCCGGAAGATGGTCGACAAGGGCATTCTCAACATGGACGACCTCGTCGAGCTCTGGAAGTCGCCGCTGATCCCGAACGGCCCGGTCGTCGTCCGCACGTCGATGAACGACGACATGAAGACCAAGTTCAAGGAATTCATGATGGCCCTGCCGAAGTCCGATCCGGCCTGCTTCTCCGCCATCCAGGGCGGCGACTTCACCGGCTTCGCGGAAGTGAACGTCGATTTCTACAAGCCGATCATCGACGCCCGCAAGGCAACCATCGGCGGCTGACGCCTCCTTAATTCCAAGGCCGCCGCGCGACGCCCGCCCGGCGGCCTTTTCGCAAGCGACAGCATCAGCCGGGACAGCGCCATGCCGACTTCCGTGATTTCCCCGAGGCTCAGCAACAGCGGAGCCATGGTCGAACGCCACTGGCAGCAACTGGCCGGCCAGCGCCGTCTCTACACTCTCGCCACCGGCATCCTGCTGCTGATCGCCGTTTCCGGCTCACTCTGGTTCGCCAACGAGACCAATGCCGGCAAGTTTTTCGACCGCCTGCCGCATCTGTTCGATTTCGTCGGCGACCTCGTTCCCCGTGACGGCTGGGAAATCTGGCGCGCGCTCTTCGACCTGCCCTCCCCCTACGAGGACGGCAGCCTGAAATACNACTATGTCGACGGGCGTCACTANCTCACCGANAGCCTCTACGTNCCCGAATATTTCTACAAGATGGTGGAAACGCTCAACATCGCGATCCTGTCCACCGTCATCGGCCTGATCTTCGGCTTCATGCTGTCCTTCCTGGCAGCGAAGAACATGACGCGCAACGTCTGGATCCGCGGNACGGCGCGGCGNCTGATGGAGGTCATGCGCGCATTTCCCGAGGTGGTCCTCGCAGGCTTCTTCCTGGCCATTCTCTCGCTCGGACCAATNCCGGCCGTCATCGCCGTCTCCATCCATACCGTCGGTGCNCTCGGCAAGCTCTTCTTCGAGGTNATCGAGAATGCCGACATGAAGCCGGACGAGGGGTTGAAGGCCGTCGGTGCGAACTGGCTGGAGCGGTCCTGGTTCGGCATGGTGCCGCAGGTGATGCCGAANTTCATGAGCTATTTCCTGCTGCGCCTGGAGATCAACGTNCGGGCCTCGACGATCATCGGCGCCGTCGGCGGCGGCGGCATCGGCGAGCAGNTGCGCCTCTCCATCAGCCGCGGCCACGAGGCGAAGACGCTCGCGATCATCCTGCTGCTGCTTCTGACGATCATCGCCGTCGACCAGTTTTCCGCATGGCTCCGCCGCAAGCTGGTCGGCGACCAGGCATTCCAGGCTATCTGAACGAGGGCTGTCATGACCATTCTCAACGCAGCGGAAATGGATGCCCTGGCNAACCGCCATCCGGATCTTCTGAGCCGTTCCGNCTGGCAGCGGTTCCGCGTCCCGATCATCGCCACGGCCNTCGTGCTGTACTTCATCTTCGCCTGGTGGTTCTTCGCCGTNGGCAAGGTCGTCGGTGCCGCCAACTGGGGGCTCGCCGGCAACTATCTCGCCGACTGGATCTCCTACGAAATCCGTCCGGACATCCAGATCGCGTCCGACGGATCGATGCAGATCACCTATCCGCGCTTCGACCCGATCGGCCCCAACCCGAACCCCGACTGGCTGACCGCCAGGCGGGAGACCGTGACACGGACGATCGAGGTTCCGCCGGCATCGAACACCTCCTCTTCCTCACCGGCGTCCAGCTTCAGCTTCATGGCACCGGCACCGGCGCAGCAGCAGCAAGCCCTCTCCTCCGCGCCGACCACAGAGATCCGCATGGAAGAGGTTGTCATGGAAGCCCTGGTGCAGATGGGAACCTCGCGCACCGTCGACGTCAGGCCGGACCGCGTCGTGCTCACCCGCGGCACGGAAACCGTGACGCTGATGCTCGATCGCAACGCTGAACAGGTGCTGTCCGAGGATGCCCTGCCGGAATGGGCGGAGCAGCGCTCCGCCGGCGGCCGGGTCACCGCCTATTTCGGCTTCTCCGGCTGGGCCGAGATCAGCGCCGAGCGCGTGCGCATCCGCAAGCGCTTCCTCGGCTGGGAGAACTTCTTCTTCGACACCGACTCCGCCTTCTTCGGCAAGTCCGCAGGCGAAGTGACGAGCCTGATCGTCAGCGGCGACAGGCTCGATCCGGCGCGAAGCAACCTGTCGCTCGCCTGGAACGACATCCTCTACAATCCGTCATGGCAGCATTTCGACGTCTGGACCAAGCTTCTCCAGACCATCGTGATGGCCTTCATCGGCACGCTCTTCGCGATGATCGTCGCCTTTCCGCTCTCCTTCATCGCGGCCCGCAACATCTTCCGCAACCGGCCGGTGAACCAGCTTACCAAACGCCTGTTCGATTTCCTGCGCTCGGTCGATATGCTGATCTGGGCGCTGTTCTTTACCCGCGCCTTCGGTCCCGGCCCGCTCGCGGGCATCTCGGCGATCTTCTTCACCGATACCGGCACGCTCGGAAAGCTCTATGCCGAAGCACTGGAGAACATCGACGACAAGCAGCGCGAGGGCGTGCGCTCGGTGGGCGCGCCGCCCGTGACGGTTCAGCGCTACGGCGTCGTGCCCCAGGTAATGCCCGTTTTCGTGTCGCAGGCGCTCTACTTCTGGGAATCGAACACCCGCTCGGCCACGATCATCGGCGCGGTGGGTGCCGGCGGCATCGGCCTCAAGCTGTGGGAGGCCATGCGCACCAATTCCGACTGGGAGAACGTCGCCTACATGGTGCTGCTGATCCTTCTCGTGGTGTTCCTCTTCGACGGCATCTCGAACGCGCTGCGGTCCCGGCTGGTGGGCAGGGAGCGGTAAGGGCAACCCGACACGCCCTTGGCGACGGCGGGATGCTTTGTCAGCCGCATCGGGAGAACGCATCCTTTCCGGAAAACCCGGTCCGGCGGCCTGAACGGCTTCCGCTCCCGTTACTCCTTCCCTATGGTCGCGAAGCGGATGCGAGCGCGCACCTGTCCCATGGAAGCTGCGAAATGACCGTAGAGAAGGTACCCGCCCGATTGATCTGGGCACTGGGGCTGACGCAGATCGTCGGCTACGGCACGCTCTACTATTCCTTCGGCGTCCTCGCGCCCGCAATGGCGGAGGATTTCGGCATTTCGACGGATTTCGTTTTCGGCCTTCTGTCCGGTGCCCTCCTTGCCGGCGGCGCCCTGGCGCCGAAGGCGGGGCGATGGGCCGACCGCTACGGCGCCGGCCGCCTGATGGCGCCCGGTTCGATCGCAGCGGCGCTCGCGCTCGCCGCCCTGGCGCTCGCCAGCAACATCTGGCTCTTCTCGGTGGCGCTCGTCGCCATGGAACTCGCTTCCGTCTTCGTGCTCTATGGCACCGCCTTCGCAGCGCTCGTCCAGATCGGTGGAGCGGGAGGACAACGCAGCATCACCCACCTCACCCTGATCGCTGGCTTCGCCTCGACGCTGTTCTGGCCCCTGACCTCCGGCCTGCAGGCGGTGATGGACTGGCGCGAGGTATACGGCGTCTTCGCACTCATGAACCTTGCTCTGTGCCTCCCTGTCCACCTGTGGGTGGCGTCGCTGTCCAGGCGGCACGAAGCGCCCCCCTCCCCGCGTTCTCCCGATCCCGTGACCGACGCCCGGCCGGCTGCACCGATCGGGATCTTTCCAGTCATGCTTGCCGGCTTCGCCTTGGAGGGCTTCGTGCTCTCCGCGATCCTCGTGCACATGGTGCCGCTGATGGGCGCCGTCGGTGCCGGCAGCCTCGGCATGCTGGTACCGACGCTGTTCGGGCCGTCGCAGGTCGCCAGCCGCCTTCTCAACATGATCTTCGGAGGACGGTTGTCGCAGACGCTGCTGGCCCTCATCTCGGCAGGCCTACTGACCTTCGGCGCCCTGGCGCTGCTTGCCGGGGCACCCTCGGCACCCGGTCTCGTGGCCTTCACCATCCTGTTCGGCCTGGGCTCCGGGCTTGCCAGCATCGTGGGAGGCACGCTGCCCCTGGAATTGTTCGGCAGGGCAGGATACGGCGCTCGTCTCGGGTGGATTACCGCCGCGCGTCAGGTCTCGGCGGCGCTCGCTCCCTTCCTCTTCGCCGTGATGATGGCGCGCCTGTCGGTCGAGGGCGCGATCGCAGGCACGATCGCCACGGCGGTCGCCTCGCTCCTCTGCTTCGGAAGCATTGTCTTCTGGCAGCTTCGGCAGAAGGCGGCAGCCGCAGCGGCGCCGGCCTGAGCCTCCAGCGAGGTACCACCTTTCCGGAACGCGCGTTTAGCTCTCCAGCGAATATCCCGCGCCGCGTACGGTGCGGATGACGTCCTGCATGTTGGAGAAGTTGAGCGCCTTGCGCAGCCGCCCGACATGGACGTCGACCGTACGCTCGTCCACATAGATGTCGTGGCCCCAGACGCCGTCGAGCA
>Ga0065721_10052945_pt1 | contig 10844 bp, 8 predicted proteins | sample Mesricmetagenome_FD_59108 | JGI IMG/M metagenome (GOLD analysis project Ga0065721, IMG submission 59108) | Mesophilic microbial community from rice straw/compost enrichment Sample: eDNA_1 v2 (version 2) | ecosystem: Engineered > Solid waste > Grass > Composting > Bioreactor | place: USA: Davis...
TCGCGGGAGACGGAAGAGTCGCGGCGGTCAGCGGAATGGGACCGACGGGCGCTTTCGCGAAGGAATTCCGGCTGGCGGAGATGCTGATCGAGAAACAGGCGAAACCGGAGCTCGCGGCGCTGGCCGATCCGGGCAAAAAGCTGAAGGAGCTGCTTCGCGCCTAGGCGCGGCGGTAACGAGAGGAGAGAGAACGTGAAATACAACGCATTCGGCAAGCTGGGAACTACCGTATCCAGATTGGGCTTCGGAGCGATGGGCTTAGGCGGCTCGTTCGGCGATTACGACGAGCAAGAGCTGATTCGTTCGGTTCTGCACAGCTTGGAGCAAGGGGTCAACTTCATCGATACCGCCAGAAATTACGGCGATTCCGAGCGTATTCTCGGCTTGGCTTTGCGCGAGTGGAAGGGCGAACGGCCGTTTATCGCCTCCAAAATTCAATCGAAGGGACCCGGAAATCTCGGATGGGGCAAGCCGATCCCCGTCGAGACGGCGTTCCCGAAAGGCTGGCTGCGGGAGAGCACGGAAATCTCGCTTCGCTTGCTGGGCGTGGAAACGATCGATCTGATGCAGCTTCACCAATATTGGCCGCAGTGGGATCGCGTCGATTATTGGATGGACGAACTGCTCCAGCTCAAGCAAGAGGGGAAAATCCGCGGCATCGGCGTCTCGCTGCCCGACCAACGGCACGATATCGTTCTGTCGCTCGTCCAAAGCGGCAAGATCGATTCCGTGCAGACGGTGTTCCATATTTTCGACCCGCTGCCGTTGGATTGCCTGATTCCGATCTGCCGGGAGAACGACGTCGCGGTGATCGCCCGTTGCATCCTGGACGAAGGCGGACTGACGGGATTCCTGCGGGAGGACACGGAGTTCGGGGAAGGGGATTTCCGCAAGTCGTATTTCGAGTACTTGCCGCGCCGCCTGTATATCGAACGCGTAAACCGGCTGAAAGAGGCGTACGTGCCGAAATACGCGAACAGCCTGGCGGAGCTGGCGATCAAGTTCGTCCTGCACCATCCGGGCGTGACCGCGGCGATCAGTTCGATGCACGTTCCGCAATACGCGGACGAGAACATCGCGGCCGTCGACCGCGAGCCGCTGCCGGACGACGTGTTCGAAGAAATCCGACAACATCACAGATGGGTGAGAAATTTCTATGAAACGAAGTACTGGCAATAAGACGCTGTGGGCCGAGCTGTTGCCGTACGAGTTCAAAAGGCGATTGGACGAATGTCCGATCGTCTATTTGCCGCTCGGACTGTGCGAGCCGCACGGGCAAGTGAGCGCGTTCGGCTTGGATACGATCAAAGCGGAATGGCTATGCCGAAGAACGGCCGAGACGGTCGGCGGAATCGTCGCGCCTTCGATGGGCTACCACATTCACGAGACGGGGTACCACGCGAGATGGCTGGAGGACGAGGTCGGCGAGGAAAATCCGCATATGACGGGCATTCCTCCCGCCGTCTTTATTCATCTGTTTCTCTATCAGTTAAGAGCGTTCGCGAACGCGGGATTTCGGAAAATCGTCGTCGTGTCCGGTCATAGCGGAGGAAATCAAATCGATTTGCGGATGGCGGCGGATAGCTTCGTCCGCCGTTTCTCCGATGTCGAGGTTTGGGTGCGAAGCGATCCGGAGCTGGCGGAAGGGCTGTTCGAAGGAGATCATGCGGGCAAATACGAGATATCCCAGCTCATGTACGTTCGTCCGGACCTGATAGAGATGAATAAGATCGGCTTGGGGGAGCTGCCCGGGAGCGGAGGCCGGCTGGCGCTCGGCGGCGACGCCGCGGAGGCGAGCGCAGAACGGGGTCGGCTCATCATGGAAGCCTGTTTGGAAAGCCTCGTTAAGGAAGCTTCCCGCATGAAGGAGGAAGCGCGGGCGAGGCCTCCGAAGGACGGAGTTTCGAGAATCGCCTATGCCGATATCGAGGAGATATGGAGCGACGTATCGCGGAGAGCGGACAAGTGGGTCACGTCTAACCCTTGGCCTTCCCAAGAAGCGGTAACGCCGCGGTCCCAATGGAAACCGTTCGAAAGATACGCGATCCGTCCCTCAACGGAATAAGGTTAAGAGGCTGTCTCATAAGCGACCTTATGAGACAGCCTTTGTTTTAGTAATTCAGAAAGTATAATATTCGCCTTACTTCACTGAATCACCTCCGACATAAACGTATCTCGCCCGTCCAAAGGACGGCGATAGCCGACTTGACGAGCGAGCGGAGAAGGCGATTTGATCGCAAGCTTGGTGGGGGGCAGGTCAGGGGCAAACGTACTTATTTTTTCATAGGCCTTCTGGGCGATTACGCTGTTCTGGTTGATTTTTCGTATAGATAAAACCGGATTGGGGTGAAATCACAGATTGTATTCGGAAAATCATACATAAATTCGGGATTTAGTAGAATAACGGGAAATGTGGATGATTTTTCATATATAACTATCGAATTTACAACGAGGGGTAACTTTTATATACGAAATTTCATATACAAACGCAGGATCGGTCGAAGCGATCGCAGGATCAGCCAAAGCGCAACCATCCTACCCATTCCCGGCAAGGGGTGGCGCCGTATCCTTAGATGCCGAGGGCGAGTGTGCTTGGTGATTCAGAAAGCATAAAATTCGCCATACTTCACTGAATCACCTCCGACATAAACGTATCTCGCTCGTCCAAAGGACGGCGATAGCCGTGTATGCTTGACGATACAGAATTTATAAGTTTCACGCTTATCATTACCTGTATCGTCTCCGCAGAGCTTCTTCCGGCGTCCAAGGACGCCGAAGGCGTTTATGCTTGTCTCGATTGATGTTTTTGTAGAGATGTATCTTCTTCCGGTTGCCGCTCCACCCGCAAAGCGAAGAGACAGCTTTCGGGACAGCCCCCTCTTTGGAGGCGCTCAGTGATAATCCGAAGGAGTCGTCCCGACGAGCTTTTTGAACGTTTTGTGGAAATAATTGTAGTCCTTGTAGCCGACGCTCTCGGACACTTGATACACGAACCGGTTCGTCGTGAGCAGCAGTTCTTTCGCTTTATCGATTCTTACTTGATTGAGGTAGTCGTGGAAGCTGAGGCCGGTTTCCTTCTTGAACAGCTTGCCCAGATATCCCGGATTGATATAGACGGTTTCCGCGGCTTGCTTCAGCGATATCTCTTGGTTGAAGTTGGCCTGAATATAATCGATGACGCTTTTGATGACTTTCGCCGGCCGGCCTTTCTTCAACAAGGACAAATACCGCATGATCGAACGCAGGCTCTCGTCCAAATGCTCCTTCATATCGTCGATCGTCGCCCGCGACTGAATATCGGAATACAGCCTTTCGGGACGGTTAATGATTTGCGTCACGTCTCCGTTGGCTTCTTTGACTTTTTTCAAAGCCGTCATGAACAGTTCGAAAGTCGCATGCTGGATAAACGTTTTGCCGGTTCCGGCGTTCGACTTGAATTTCCCGTAGAGCTCGGAAGTAAGGGCGAGGCAGCCGTCCAGATCGTCCGCCGTCATGCTGGCCTCCAATTGCCGGAGCCGATTTTCGAGCACGTCATGAATCGTGGTCTTGCAGGCGGGAATACTCCGTTCGCTGATCGTAGCCTCCCTGCCCAGGTAAAATTTATACTCCAAGAGTTCCAACGCTTTCTCATATGAGGAGCAAAGGTCGGAAACGGCCTGCACTTCGGGCCCGATAATGACGGAGGCCGGCTGTTTCGCGTAACGCTTGAGGGCGGTCTTGATTTCGTCGGCGATCGCTTCGTAAAACGTCTCGGGCCGATCGCTCCGAAGCTTCGCAATGAAGATAAGGCGTTGGCGCGAATCCTCGAACAGCACCCCGTCGACGAGCGCTTCAAGCAGTTCTTGGCAAATGTTCATCGCCGAGAACAGCAGCAGATGATCGAACCGTTCTCCCGAGCTTTCGTACAGATCCGTCGCGCTTTCCAACTCGATCAAGAAGACGCGATAGGAAGCGGCGGCCAGGTCGATCTGCAGGAAGTCGGCTTTGTTCATGAACTCCTTATGGGAGATGTTTCGGGTGACGAGGCGGTTCAGAATCTTGCTTCGGAGGATGCTTAGGTTTTCTTTTTCCCGAAGGCTGTACGCCATCTCCTGGTGGATGTCCTCCTTCGCCTGGAGCAAGGTCGCGGTCAACTCGTCCTCGTCAACGGGCTTAAGCAAATAATTTTCCACCCGGTATTTGAGCGCTTCCTTCAGGTAGCCGAAGTCGTTATACGCGCTTAAGACGATGACGCTATGCTGCCGGTTGCCCGCGCGCAATTCCTTGAGGAATTCCAAACCGTTCATGACGGGCATCGAAATATCGGTCACGATCAGATGGACCGCGTTCGCTTCGAGATAAGCGAGCGCTTCCTTGCCGTTCGCCGCTTCGGCGACGATCGCGAAGCCTAATGCCTGCCAATCGATAATCTGGGCCAATCCTTCGCGAATATCCGGTTCGTCATCGATAACCAAGACCTTCAACATAAGTTTCTCTCATCTCCTGATAGGTTTGCGCGGGTAAGGTTAGGACGATGGTCGACCCTCTGCCGCGTACGCTCCGAAGAGTGACGCCGTACGGTTGGCCGAACAGCATCGAGATGCGGCTGTGCACGTTCTTCAATCCGATATGGTCGAGCCGGTCGCGGTCTTCGTTCAAATGGCTTTGCAAGCTGTTCAAGAGCTCCGGTTCCATGCCTTCGCCGTTATCGGCGCATTCGATGACGACGCTGTCTTCCCTCCGGTAGGCCGTCAGGCGGATGACGCAGTTCTCCGCTTTGCGGCCGAAGCCATGGCTGATGGCGTTCTCGATGAGCGGTTGGATGATCAGCTTGGGAACGCCCATCTGCCGGACCTCGGAAGAGATGTCGGTCTGAACGAGCAGGCGATCCTGGAATCTCATTTCTTGCAGAAGCGTGTAGGACTGGGCGTACGCGAGCTCCTCTTCCAGCGACACGATCGAATTTTTCCCTTTGACGTTCCAGCGGTAAATATCCGCCAAGATCTTGATCATTTTTCCAAGTTCTTTTTCGCCGTTTTTCACGGCTTTCATGCGGATGACTTCGAGAGTATTGAACAAAAAGTGCGGATGAATCTGCAATTGCAGAGCCCGAAGCTCGGCTTCCTTTTCCCGCAGCTTGCTAATAAATACGATATCGATGTACTCCTTAAGCCGTTTGCACATGGAAACGAAGCTGTTCGTCAGCAAACCGATCTCGTCCGAAGCGCGGACGATCGTATGATCGGTCGACAGGTCTCCCCGGGCAACGCGTTTGGTGAGATGGACAAGCTCCTTGATGGAACCCAGAATTTTTCCGCTGACAAGCAAACTGACGGCAAGAGCGACGGCGAAGGTGAGTCCGGCGATCAGTATCGAATACGTTTGAAGCCGACGTTTGTTCTTCTGAATGGCTTCCTTGACGGCGACGGAATTCTGGCCGAGGATACTCTCTATTTCATGAATAATCGCGCTGGAAGAGTTGAATTTCTCGTCCGCGGCGATCGCTTCGTCCAGGATAAGCGCCTGAAACACCAGCTTGTCCTCTCCGCGCAATCCGCGGGTGGACATCGATTCGATGATCGTATTCGACCGGGTTTCCCACTGTTCGAAGGCATTGAAATATTTATCGATCAGACTCGGCACGTCGGGCATGGCATTCGAAGGAGGTTGCCTTCTCCTTTGTTCGTTTTGAAGGATAAACGTCTTGGCCAGCTCCGTGCTTTCCTTTGCTTTTCGGACGTTCAGCTTGTATTCTTCGTAGATGGACCGATACTTCTTGCTCTTGTAATCGGTGAAGATCAGCGTGCGCTGGGCGACTAACGCCTTGTTCATGTCGTTGGAGGCGCTCTCGATCAATTTGCCGCTTTGATAGGTTTCTACGTACAAAGCTTGCGTGAGCTCGTCCGTCATGGAGCTCATGCGGACGATAGCGATGACGGTCGTGATCAGGAACACGCTCAAGGGGAAAATAAGCAACGATAAAAGCTTGAACTTCAAATTCTGCCTGCCCGCCATGGATGGTTCACCCTGCCTTTCGAATAAGTATAGCACAAAAAACAGCGCTTACATTCCATCGGCGGAAGATCCGGGAGACTGGTCTAATCCGTCATGCAAAAAGTCTAATCTGTCTGATGTTCCCTCGTGCGGAAACCCATTATATTTGATTCTAGCAATCAAGATCACGACTCGCGAGAGACGGTCGGCAAGGGAGTGGCGGAGTGGAAGCAACTATCAAGTACGTTCGCGGCATCGGCAAGAGAAAAGAAATTCCCATCTTCATCGCACTGCTCGTTCTATGCGTCGTTATTTCTTTATTAAGCCCGTTTTTTCTGACCTGGCAAAATATTTTCAACGTCTTCAGGCAATTTTCGGTAATCGCGATCTTGGCCGTCGGGCAGGGTCTGATCATCATTACGGGAGGCATCGATTTATCCGTCGGAGCCTTGCTCGGACTGATGGGAGTTCTGGCCGCGACGCTGGCGGCCTCGGGCGTTCCGGCCGCGCTCGTATTTCCCCTGACGATTCTTTTCGGATGCATGGCGGGCACCGTTACGGGTCTATTGATAACGAAGGTGCGAATCAATCCTTTTATCGTGACGCTGGGCATGATGAGCGTGGCCCGCGGCGTATCCCTGCTCATTACGGGAGGGATGCCGGTCTCGATCGACAACGGGATTACCTACTTGGGCGGAGGACATATCGGGAACGTTCCCGTATCCGTGCTGATAATGTTCGCCGTCGCGATCTGCGGCTACGTATTTACGACCCGCACCTTGCCAGGCAGAAATCTGTACGCGATCGGCAACAACGAAAGAGCCGCCAGATTGTCGGGCATTCGAACCGACCGAATGAAGATTATGGTATACGTCATCATGGGAGCTCTTTGCGCTCTGTCGGGCATGATCGTGTCCGGTACGCTGAACACGGCCGAACCGGCCGCGGGCACGGGCTACGAATTGGACGTTATCGCCGCGGTGGTCATCGGAGGAGCGAGCTTGTCCGGGGGCAAGGGATCTATCGTCGGAATCGTGATGGGGGCGGCGATCATGGGCGTTCTTCGGAACGGCTTCGTGCTGCTCCAAGTATCCGCTTATTGGCAGGTCGTCACCATCGGGCTCGTCATTATCGGGGCCGTGGCTATAGATAGCATCAAGAACAGATCATCGAAAGCGTAAAACTTAAAAAACAGATAAGGGTGGTTATCAAAAATGAAAAAATCAGTCTCGTTTACGCTCCTCGCTTTGCTCGTCGTCGCCTTGTTGTCCGCTTGCGGAGGGAAAAACAACGAATCGGCGGGCGGCGCGGCAACGCCGGCTTCCTCCGGCGGCGCGAGTCATGCGACCGCCCCGGACGTGGATTTGCCTAAAGGCGCGAATCTGGCCGCGGTGAAGCAGCTGCCGGACAAACCGCTCAAAATCGCTTTCCTTTCGTTCCAAAGCAATCCTTTCTGGTTTCCGGTAAGAGACGGGGCCAACGCGGCCAAAGACTATATGAAAAACTTCAATACGACCGTCGATTACGTCGTCATGGGCGACGATCTGACCGCGGACCGCGTCGTCTCCGCCATGGAGACGGCCATCGCGCAGAAGTATGACGCCATCGTCGTCGTTCCGATCTTCGACGGAACGGAAGTCATCATCAACAAAGCGATCGATGCGGGGATTCCGGTCATGACCGCCGTCGCGGAGGGAGCCAAACCGAGCAACCGGCTTGCTTTCATGGGTCAGGATGCTTACGCCGCGGGGCAATTGGCCGGCGAGACGATCGAGAAGCTGACCGGCGGAAGCGGCAAAGTCGGCGTTATTACGGGCGTCTTCGGCGCCACGCAGCACGAGAAAAGAATGAACGGCGCTCTCGATTACTTAAGCGAGAAAGTGCCGGGCATCGAGATCGTCGGCAAATTCGAGAACAAGGATAAAGCGGAAACCGCGTATTCCCTTACCAAGGATATGATTACGGCGAATCCCGATCTGAAGATCGTTTACGTGACCGCGGGCGGACCGTTCGGCGCGGCGAAAGCGATTCAGGACATGGGCCTTACCGGCAAAGTTCAAGTCGTGGCGTACGACCATATCCCGGAGAACGTGAAATACGTTCGCACCGGCGAGATCGCGGCCGCCATCGCGCAAGATCCGTTCGGCCAGGGCTTCGACACTGTCGTCACGATGTACAACTATCTGGTCGCGGGGGAGAAACCGGCGTCGGACTTCATTCCCGTTAAGCTGGACGTCCTTACTCCGGACAACGTGAACCAGTTATTCCCGGAATAATCCACCATTCGGAAGCAATCGGAGGTACAAGCGGATGAACGAACCCTATCTGCTCCAGACGGATCGGATTTCAAAAACTTTTCCCGGCGTGAAGGCATTGGACGAATTGAATCTGCGGGTGCGGAAGGGCGAAGTTCATGCCATTGCCGGGGAGAACGGCGCAGGGAAATCCACCCTCATGAACATTCTTTCCGGCGCGTATTCTCCCGACGAAGGCGTCATGAGATTAGAGGGGAAAGACGTCGTCTTCAAAAGTCCGAAGCAGGCCCGGGAAGCCGGCATCGTCATGATCCATCAAGAGCTGTCGCTGGCGACGAACGTTAGCGTCATGGAGAACGTCTACATCGGCAGAATGCCGACGAACCGAGCGGGCTTCATCCAGTACAAGGAAATGAAGCGAATGTGCCGGAAGCTGCTGGACAGGATCAAGATAGACGGCATTGAACCGGAAGCGATGATCGAGGATTTAAGCCTCTCCCAGATGCAGATGGTGGAAATCGCTAAAGCGATGTCCCTGGAAGCCAAGTTGCTCATCATGGACGAGCCGACCGCTTCCTTGACGAAGAAAGAGACGGATCTGCTGCTCGAGATGATCAGGGATCTGCGGGATCAAGGCGTTTCCGTGCTGTATATCTCCCATCGGATGGACGAAATCTTCGCCATCGCGGATCAGGTGACGATTCTTCGGGACGGCAAATACATTCGAACTTTGCCCGTGAGCGAAACCTCTCCGGGAGAGATTATCTCGCTGATGGTCGGACGCGAATTCTCCAAGGCTTTTCAAAGGGAGCTCGGCTCGGTCGCTTCCGGAGAGCAGCCTCTGCTGCAAGTAGAAGGCTTATCCTCGGGCTCGAAGGTCAAGAACGTCAATCTTCGGGTCTACCCGGGCGAGATCGTGGCGCTTACCGGACTGGTTGGAGCCGGACGAACGGAGCTCGTGCAAAGTTTGTTCGGAGTGGATAGGAAATCTTCCGGCCGCGTCTATATCGACGGTCGGGAGGCGAATATCCGTACTCCCTCGGAAGCGATCGAGCTGGGGATCGGATTGCTGCCGGAGGGCAGAAAAATACAAGGCATTTTCGCGGAAATGACCGTAAGGGAAAATATCAGCATGGCCGGTTTGCGCCAATTCGTTCGATATTTCCTCGTATCCCGGAAAAAAGAAGCCCTGGCGGCCGAGGACTACGTCGGGCAATTGGGCATCCGGACGACCGACATCGAGAAGGAAATCCGGTTTCTTAGCGGCGGCAACCAGCAGAAGGCGATCTTTGCCCGTTGGCTGCTCAACAAACCGAAGCTGTTGATTCTGGATGAGCCGACGCATGGCGTAGACGTCGGAGCCAAATCGGAAATCTACGAAATCATCGATCGATTGGCGCGGGAAGGCGTGGCGATCGTGCTGATCTCGTCCGAACTGCCGGAAGTGCTGACGTTGGCCGATCGGATCCTGGTCATGAGAAACGGCGAGATCGCGGCCGAGCTTTCCCATAAGGAAGCGAGTCAGGAGAAGATCATGAAATTTGCCACGGCATAAGGAAACAAGGAGGACTGGCGCATGGCGATCGCGGTGCAGAGAAGGGATTACAGCATTACGGGCCCGGAAAGCCGAAGGGCGCAAGAGCGGGGCCTGGCGACGGCGGAGTGGTACACGAGCCCGATTCCGCGCGCGAAAATGAAGGAATTGATGAAGAGGAAAAACGGTCCGGCGATCCGCGACACGCTCATCTGGTTCGGCGGGCTGGCGATCCTCGGGTATCTCGCCTATCTGTCGTGGGGCACATGGTGGGCGATTCCGGCGTTCCTGGCTTACGGCATCCTGTACGCGACGCCGGGAGATTCCAGATGGCACGAATGCGGGCACGGCACGGCGTTCAAGACGCCGTGGATGAACGAGGTCGTCTATCAGATCGCGTCGTTCATGGTGCTGCGGTCGGCGACGCCGTGGCGATGGAGCCACGCGCGCCATCATACGGACACGATCATCGTCGGGCGCGATCCGGAGATCATCACGGAGAGGCCGCCGATCTGGCGAATTCTGCTGATGCAGATTTTCCATCTGTACGGCGGCCCGATCGAGGTCAAGCGGTTCCTGATGCACGCGTTCGGCCGGATGGAGGCGCAGGAGAAGGAGTACATCCCGGAGTCGCAGTACCGGAAAACGTTCTGGGAAGCGCGGGTATATCTGCTGATTATCCTCGGCGTTATCGCCGCATGCGTCTATGCGGGAAGCATTCTGCCGGCGATGTTCGTGTTCCTGCCGTCGTTCTACGGCGCGTTCGTCGTCATCATTTTCGGCGTGACGCAGCATCTCGGCTTGTACGAGGACGTGCTGGATCATCGGTTGAACTCGCGGACGATCTACATGAACCGGCTGTGCCGTTTTCTGTACTGGAACATGAACTACCACGTCGAGCATCACATGTTCCCGATGGTGCCTTACCATGCGCTGGCGAAGCTGCACGCGGAGATGAAGGACGACTGTCCGGCGGCGCGTCCCGGCCTGTGGGCGGCGTTGAAGGAAGTCGTGACGGCGCTGCGCAAGCAGAAGGACGATCCGGCGTACGTCGTCGTCAAGCCGCTTCCGAGCACGGCGCG
>Ga0065721_10052944_pt1 | contig 10840 bp, 12 predicted proteins | sample Mesricmetagenome_FD_59108 | JGI IMG/M metagenome (GOLD analysis project Ga0065721, IMG submission 59108) | Mesophilic microbial community from rice straw/compost enrichment Sample: eDNA_1 v2 (version 2) | ecosystem: Engineered > Solid waste > Grass > Composting > Bioreactor | place: USA: Davis...
GTCCAAAAGTTGGCGAAATTGAGCATGACGTCGCGCCAGCGCCTGCTTACGAGCATGTAGGAAGCGACTGCCGTCGTGTCTGGACCGACCCTGGGGATGTCGGCGTTGGGAATGAGGGTAGCGAAGGTGATAATCCTGCTGAGGACTTCAGGGGGAAGGTAGCCCTCCACGGTCGGAAGGAATTGCGTGGTCAGAGACATAACAGGCCTGGCGTAGTGCCTGAGGTTGGTGGTTGTGGGAGTTAGGATGAAAGAGTCTGGCGCTCAGCGCTCAGCGCCAGCGCCCATCCCTGCACTCAGCTCTCCCACACTTGCAATTATTGTTTCCAGTCGTCGCTGGCACCACTGTCGATCCACAAGTAAAATCGATCAGAGGAAGTCGAACTCCTAAGCGGTATGTTGGGCAAAACTGGTTTTCAGCGATAAAAAGCTCGAAGCCAACTGGCAGCATAGCCCCGTTTGGAGGAGTTGTTCAACGTGTCAGATTATGGTCCATACTTGTTATCCGACATCAAGACGAGTATAGGAAGGGCTCGCCAGTCTGCCTAACATCGGGCAGGGTCAGAGTAGAAGTCTCTCTCTGACAAAGATTCTACCATACATCCTTCAATCGTCCTACAACAGGACCTCATTTCAACTTCCATTGAATTACCCAACGCTCCCCAAACCGAAGCGATCTTGACCACGATGTCGACATGAACCAACGAATCCTGCGGTCTCCTTACTCGGCGCTGTTCCACGAATTCACAAACCGATTTGAAGGTGGCCAGTAGGTCATACGGAGAGTGCAACATTATTGTGACCCGGCGAACGCAGGGAGGGAGGTAGGAAAGGGAGGCGATTGCTATGTCTGGTGAAATTGTGTCACACGGAAACACCAATCGCGTCAAGCTCGGCGTCGCGTCGAAGAGGGCCCTCATCGTCTCTGAACTCGGAGGCACACCTCCATAACTCGAAAGAGGTTGTATTTCCAGTTCCTTGAACGACGCCCCGCAGGCAGACCGATTCAGGAGTTCTGCCACGGCCAGGATCCCTTCATCGGTATTGACAGGACCCAGGTGGTCATCTCCGAGGGCATAGTGGAGATGTTCGAGGACGGGTACACGGAGCTGCTGAAGTAAGACCAACCCGCGTGGAAGAAAGCGAACACCCTGGATGTATAGATGCTTCAACTTGGGCAGTACCACCACACGCCGCAAATCTTCTCCCACCACATCTGCTACTGGACGTGAATGAGCGTCTGGCCGAGGCTCGAAGCCAATGAAGAATACCTCCAGGTCGGCGGCTCGCCCGAGGTGTTCTAAATGCCATGATAAATGGGATCCGGGCTTGATATTCCTGAGTTCAAGGTTCTTCAGCTTCGTCCACGCTATCGTTCCGAGGTCACGAAGGAAGTCTCCGTGCGACAATTTGAGGGTGTGCAGGTTGGGGATGGGCGATGGAAAGTTGGCGCCAGATCTTGTATCAAAGGGCGATGGTTGCATTCGTAGTGGAGAGGCCTTAATTCCAGCCAAGGTATCGATGTTGAGGTTCACAGTGTTCTCCCAAACAAGCCTCGGACTCGCCCTGCCTCCATCCTTGACGCAAAAGATCCGCATCGCGATCACCTGCGGGGCATGAACGCGTAGTGAGCTCCATTGACCCACCAGTTCGTGCACGAACTCGACTATCAATGGAGTGATTGCACGAGTAGCCCGTGGATTGGCGATGAGAAACAGGGAGAGCGGGGCTGTGCCTGCCCTGCGGTACCAAACCCGACCCGCTTCGAACAGCTTGGCTGCCGATTCTCTCGTTGCATCGCTCCGGATACAGAGTTTGAGATACGTCCAGAGGAACGCTGAGTGGAGCATGACTTCGCGCCAGCGTCGGCTGACGAGCATGCATGATGACAGAGCAGGTATGTCTTTGCCATCCAGAGTACCTCGAGAGGAGACAGTCGCAAGGTCGATGATACGACCAAGAATCTCATGGGATAGACACTCATCCATCCAGGAGATATGTTGAGGGTGGAGATATGCGAGTGTTGAGTGAGTCGTCTGCGGCAGCTGGTGGTGAAAAGGCGAAAGAAACAGCGTCCTCACGTGGTGATCACCAAAGTCGGCTCCCACTGCCAGAGTTGCCCCAAGCCAAAGATGAAAAATACAACTACAGCCATTAAGCGTGTCCTACAGAACATGAGCGCTTGAGCCCCTGACACAACTGGCAATTCCACATTGGAGCCGGAGCCAAGGGTGTCAAGTCGAGTGAGCGCAAACCACAACCATCGGCCTGATAGGCCAATTAGGTCACGTCCAGCGAAAAATGCGCCATAGTTGTTTCACCTCCAGGTCTTCACATTGAGGCTCCCACTCCATCCCACCTCACGACTGGAATAATATAGAAAAGTCGTGAATTCGCAGTCAACATAGGGTATCCTCCCACCGAAGAGAAAGAAGACACAGAGCCACTGGGTCTATGGGGGGTAACAAACCACAGAGAGAATGAATGCATAAATCGGGATCCCCCCGATCCAACCGAAGCCAAAAGCAAAGTGAAAAGGATCGAAGAGGAACACGAACAATTGTCTAGGTCTTATCCTTTCCAAAGAAATCGAGAAGCCATCATTGAGATAATGACCGTCAACCCTCTGATAGATCAAATCGCACTCGGATAGCTGATACTCTCGCTCAGATGCTCGTTGGCGGGGTTATACGTGAACCCTCTGAACTGATCCTGCACGGTTTCGGAGAGAGCTGAGTCGGTAACAACCGAGTCCTGCGCCTCCTCGTTCGTAAAGTCCGAGTCAAAGTTAGCCACATCAAGGACGGATTCCTGGATAAAAATTATGCTCAATGGAACACGATCCTTTCGCTTATCTTTTGAGAAGACGTACGACGCTAGGCTTGAATGGTGGCTGAATCTTCTTCGCCATGAGCCTGTCCCGAGTCCCAATCAATCAGCAACTCTACACGAATCGCAGCAGCGGTGAAGTAGCCTACAAATTCCAGTCGATATACTTGGCGAAGAAAGGATGCCTCTTGATCTCCTCGCCGCCATTGACTCCAAGACGTCGAGATGGATCCCTCTGCAAGAGTCCAATCATGACGCTTTTCGCCTCGCCCGTGATATCAGGCGGGAAGGTGAGAGGGTCGGATAAAATGCGCTGATACATGGTGTTGACATTTTCATCATAGAAGGGAGGGAGGCCGGTCTATCCAAGTCTCAAGATCAGTTGACTCTTCTAGATGGCGTCGAACGCAACGCACCATCATCTCGTACAGGAGAACTCCAAGCGTCCACCAGTCGACTGTTTTTGTGTAGCCCTGGCTCTCCAGGAGCTCTGGTGCAATGTACTCCGGAGTGCCACAGAACGCTGCAGATCGCGTAGGCGTCAGCGACCCGTCCCATCCAAAACGTGATGCACCTACTGTTTGTCTTCTCCGTCTCCGACATGTTGAGTTTGCAGAGACCAAAATCGCACAAAGCGATGTGCCCGGTGTAATCCAAGAGGATGTTCTCGGGTTTCAGATCACTAGTAACATGAAGCCAAGCGGGGTCAGCACCACAAGGCATAGAAAGCAAGACATCCACATACCGATACACAACGTTGAACCCATGGAGATGCTCCAACGCACAAAGCAGTTCAGCTGCGTAGAACCGGCTACGATCCTGGTCGAACTTGCCTTCACGCTGAAGGTGGTAGAACAATTCTCCGCCATTGACTGCAATTCTCCGGAGTTAGCGGGCGGCGCTGCACAGACACATCGAGAGCCTCCTCACCGAAGGACATGACCAAATATAGCTTATCGGGATTTTGGAAAGAGAACTTGAGAGGCACAATGAATGGATTGTTCACGAGCGCCAGCACCGTGCGCTCTGCCAAGATGTGCGTAATCTCGCCCGGTCTTTGCGCGATATGCGCCTTGCGAATCGTCTTGAGCGCGTATATCCGCTGAGTGTCCTTCTTGCGAACTTGCATCACCTTCCCAAAGCTTCCTTTCCCGATAACCTTAAGGAGTTCAAAGTGGTCGATGGTGAGAGACTCGTTACGACTGGGCTTGAAGTCGATCTTGAGATGGAAGGAGCCTGAGCCTGCGATGGCGCCGTACCACTGGTCAGAGGCGTGCTGCGGCGACAGGGACGGGGAGAGTTCAGGGTTTCGCGTGATGGCTGGGGTGGAGTCGTGGGATGTCACGTACCAGGCCGTCCAGACTGGGGGTCAGATCGACCCGAGCCATCAGGATATCGTTGCCCATGTCGCCCTGGGCAGACGCGGTCGTTGTTGTCCGCAAGTATGCCGCCACGGATATGTTTGAAGTTCGCGAGACGTCGCTATTGTCCATTCAAAAATCAGTTGGGAGGCCAAGGCCGATAAAAATGAGCGACGCACAAATCAGCCCGGTAGTTCCACACAGGGTTGGCCAGGTCTCCCCCCAAGGCGTCAATCAAAATCTCGTTCTTATCGAATTCGAGGACGACGTAGGGCAACCACCAATAGCGCTTGCGCTGAAGGCTTTCTCTATTGCTTGTCGATCGGCGAGAGGGAGCACCCGATTCGAGTGCCTGGCGGATGGCGTCGGGGATCTGGGCGCCTGGCGGGAGAGCGAGCCCGCGACCTATCGGGGTCGATGCGATGGGAGGTCAAACCAGGGACGCAGACGAGATCGCGAGTGGTTCGAACTGACCAGAGAAGATGCGAATAGTGAGCATTCCCGAGCGGAACTGGCCGCTGTCACTAGGCGGTTTTGGCGTCGTGGGTCGGGAGGGTATGGGCGTCACTGAGCGCGAAATGACACCGTTCTCCTTCGACTCCTTCGACTCTGGATTCTGTTAGACGGTGGAGTGCAAGGAAGACAGGAACTGACTCTTGACACCCAGCTTCCAAGACATGGTGAGTTCGGGGTACAAGGGCTGGTGGTATTGGTATTGGTGGTGGTAGTGGTTTGAAAGCAAGGATGATGAGCGGCCCAGCTGATCTCATCGAAATACAACACCATCAATCACGTCCAATAAGTACAACTCTATTCTACCCTATTTTGCTCGCTTTCATACATTCCGATCTAAATTTTTCAAGTACCTTGCGGGACACACTAACTGCGCAGTTCTACGAGGAAGTGTCAGGCTACCGGTTGCGCGACAATGAACTTGCTTTGGACGCACCTTTGCCGTGATAAACGGGTCCCTGACGGTTATACTGGGCTTACTTTTCCCTCTCTGTACAGTGGGGGCCAAGGAACCAAACGGCACAACGCCCCCCTGCCTGATGTCGACGTATTGGTTCGCGTAGTCAAAATCCCGACCCCAGAATCTGGAGCAAGGTCACGGTTAGTCAGGGAGACCAACGATGAACAAGCACGACCTGCCTAAACCACTCCCTGAGTAGATCACTCTGTGACACATCCCTTGAACTCCACCCCGTTTCTGGCGCAGTCCAGAACCGACAATCGCAAAGAGTCTCCACTGGCTTCGCTACCCAAAAGTTGAGCGGACGTGCGTCATCGAGGTTGGTTTGCAGGTTCGGTAGAACCCCTTTTAGTTGCAGGAAAGCTATCGTCATCATGACAAGGCAATAACTGCTGAAAGACCCTAAGGCCTGGTTGTTCAAACCCAACGGCTTCGCCCAGGATTTGATATTGAAGAGCATTGACCGGAGGGGAGGATAGATATCACAGTAACTGGCGATGAGGTCAGAGTTGTAGAGGCCGAGGCGCTCGTTCACGTTGATGTCACATTTGATTCCAGTGGTGGGATCCCTGAAGGTGACTGTGGGGGTGAGGTGAGATGGTGAATGTAGGAAGAACCTGAGACTCACCTATCGGAACACTCGCCCAGGGTATAGCGTCAACTTCTTGATACCCCGCTGCTCGTAGCGTAGCTGCGATTCGTCTGACCATCGTTCAGTGCACCGCTTCTCATTTCAATCTTGACGCTCGCACCTGACATTGTAGATACCTGTAGGGGTTGTCAAGGCAGGGAGATATAGAGGAGACATGGGCTCTTACTGGGGAGTTTACTTCGCCGATCCTCTGGCGAGAGCCCTTCTGGTCGTGCGGGATCCTGACGAGACTCAGAACTGTTTGAGCCATCAACCAGGCACGACTCACAAGGATAACCAGGTCCAAGTCCGCCGTAGCAGAAGATACCCCATATCTACACTCATTGGCAACCCTGTAATATTTGTAGACCATCCTAGACGCACCTCGTACTCCCAAACGTCTGCACATCAAAGGCCCTCCCAAACCTCCTCTGAATAACCCCAAGCACGCGACTGACAGTTTGCCTCCTTCGAATTAGGACGTCTGGCGGTAGTTCCATTGAATCCTGCGAAGTCTAGGGCGTCTTCCAGTCAGGCAGCGCTTTCTTCAGAATCGGGGGTGGGAAAGACATACCTTTTGACGCGATTCTGTACTGTCCTGCTCTGCGAGACGAGAGTGCAATTGTTGGGACTCATGTCGGGACTTGACTGTGTTGGGCTGTCTCTTGGATCTCCGCCTTTTCGTGCTACTCAGCTGTTGGGTAGAAGATGCCTGGGGCAGCCGGAGTTCCGGGGTGCCGAACACTTGGCTGGCACCCTCCGCGTGCGCTTTCGGCATTCTGAACTTCCAAGGCACCAGGGGCTCGTCTATCAAGGAAGCAGGCGACTGTGTATGAAGCTGTAGCTCAGCCAGGGATCGACGGCGGAGACATATGTTGCGAGAGAGGTGCAACATGGACGCGGAAAGAGAGATGTGACGGAACGGAGCAGTCCCACGGTCCAACGCGTCAAACAACGGATGATGAAAAGGTCATTAGACATATCAGCAGAGCCATAGTACACGGAACATACAACTTATCCAAGCGTCCGCAATGCAAAGGGTATAACTACAATGAGGGAAAGCAACCAAGAAAAAAACATATCATGACGTGATCTAGGGATCAGAAGGAGCAGAGAAATAAGACGATGGACTGGAAGCAGCAGAGAAAAATGTCGCGGTAGATATCACGGAACTGCGTGAACTTCGGGTACCCAGAGGTCTCTCAAGGCGACTCTTCATACTTTCCAACTCCTTTTCGAGCTTCAGCGCCTTTTGCTTGTACTCCGCCGCCTCTCTCTCCGCCCGCCGCTTTGACGCCTGCAACTCAAGTTCTCCGGTTTGCTGCAAGCCGAATCAGCCTCTCCATCGACCTCACAACCAAATGAGGTACTCACTCGCTCGTCCATTTCCATTCTCATTCGGCGAATCTGGTCTTCGTATTTCCTGCGTTCGTCTTCGAGACGCGAGCGCTGTCGTTCCGAATCTATTAGATTCGCAAAGTAACCCACAGGAATGCTGTGATGGATACGCACTTTCAGGTCGGTCCTTCGATGACTGCTGAAGCGCATTCGAGAGTTCTTCAATCTTCGGGTCGAGCTTGCGGGTACCGCTACCCAAGGAAAGCCGCGCGGGGCTTGCGTAGGACCGCGTCTCCAGGTCAACGATGCGCACGTTCAATTCCTTGATCTGCTTCTCAAGGTTGGCCTAGAATCTCATCAGCATCAGCTCTCGCAAACATAAAACCTTGCACTCACATTCAGTCTCTCAAGCTCCGAATTCTCCACTCTAATCCTGCCCAACTCAATCTGACAATCGTTCGCATACGCTTCAGCCTTCTTCATCCTCTCCTTCGCATTCTTCGTCTGATCCTCCTGCTCTTCCAACGACCGCACCAAGTCTTGCTGTCTCATCTGCAACTTCTGGAATTCCGCATCCACTGACAATTTGCCAGCGACATCACTGTGATCTGAGCGGATGCTGTCCAACTCGGATTGTAAGGCCCGCCTCGCCTTCTGCAGGAGTGCCCTGTCCGCTTCCGCCTCGTCCAGTATCGCCCTGAGCTCGCGAACCTGAGAGTGCAGAGCGACGATCTGCGCCTGTTGCTCGGACTGGCCACCAGTGGATGCTTCGTACGCCCTCTCGAGATCCCGAATCTTCGTCTCCATCCTCTCCTTCTCTTTCTTCCAAGCGCCACTGTTGTACACCTCGTCGTCGTAGCGAAGCTTGAGCTCTTCATAGTCCTGACCAAGCTTGCGGTTCTCTTCGCGTAGACGGCTTAGCTTGTCGCGCTGTGCTTGGAGTTCCTCGCTCATCTGGGCAAGTTCGGCTGGACGGACTTGGATTCAGCTCTTTTTCTACCCAAGAAGAGCGTCTGCACACACCTTGGTACTTCTTCCTCGTCTGATCGATCGTAAAGTCGCGATCTGTCAGATTCTTCTGATGCCTCTCCCTCTCATCCTCAAGCTCCTCGACGAGATGCTGTCTGATCAGGTCAGCCTCTGGGTTCTGGACGCCCTGAGAGAGTTTCTCCTTGAGATCCCGAATCTGCTTCTCCGACTCCCGCGCACGGTCCTGGTACTTCTTCCTCTCTGCAGTCAAGTCCGCCACCTGCTTCTCGATGTCGGCCAACGTCCGGCGAACTGAAACAGTGTCAACAAGGGGAAGAATGAACTTCGTCATTGCTTACCTGTGGCTTCACCTCGGGCAGCCTTGGCACGGGCAATCTCAGCAGCCTCAAGACGTTCAACGTATCCCTGCTCTTTAGTCTTGTACGCCTCGATGACAGTCTTGAGCTCAGCCCGCGCTGCAGAGAGTGCTGCGCTTTGAACGTCACCGTCTTGTTTGAGGTTCTGCAACTGCTTCTTAAGCTCTAAAGGGGTGATCAACAACTCTTGACCCAGAAGGGAATAGAAATGTCTGTACCATTGGCCTCGGCCCTGACCAGTTCGGCAAACTGCTTCGCATCCCTGGCCTCATCCTGGAGTTGCTTCTTGATCTGAGCGAACTCCCTGTTCTGAGCTTTCTGAGCGTCAAGCTCGGCCTGTACGGTGCGTTGCTGCACGAGCTATATAACCACACACATCAGCCCCCTTGCATCCTCAAAGACACCATCACTTACCAAAGCTTTCCTCGACTCCTCTAACCTCGCATAATTCTCCCTCTCCTCCGCCATCGTCTTCTGGAACTTAGACCAAATCGCCTGCACACCCTCCACCTGACTAACCTCCGCCGCCCTCCTCGCCTCCGCCTCCTCATCCAACAACTTCGCCAACTTCTGGTTCTCCTTCTCCAGCCTCTCCTTGTACTGCTGAAGGAACTGCCTCGATCCATCGCTCCTCTCTAGTTCCGCAGTCATCTCCCTGATTGAGTGCTCGAGGTGTGCGCGAATGCGCTCAGACGCTGCCATCTGCACTTCAAGAACTTGCACATGTTGCTTGAGTTGAGCCACTTGCTTATCGGCGTGAGCAGAGCTCCTCGCTGGCGTACTCCCGGTCGCCCTTGAGATGGTGCTCGACGGTTTCTTCGTAGGTGTGGACGGCATGAATGCTTGAAGCTCGTGCGCACCGCTCGTCCTTGGCACCCTCGCACGAGCAGACATCTCCTTGTTGAGAGCCTCGTCAGCGAGTTGGAGCTCCTTCAGCAGACGGGACTGGAAGTCGCCGTCAGCGCCCTTGTTTCCATGAAGGATCAGCCTCCTGATTTCTTCGTGCTGCTTCTCGAGGTGTTCTCGAATCTTGACCGCGGTCGAGCGTGCCCCGTCCGCTTCTGCGAGTTGGTCCTCGAGCGTTGCGATGCGACTCTCATAGTCTCGTTGCAGTCTGGCGAAGGAGTTATTGGCGTCCGTTTCGTCGACGAGTCGCTCCAATTCGTTCTCAAGGTTGTCCTTTGACCTCTGCACGGTCTGAAGCTGTTCCGTGAGCTCTCCAACCTGGGCCTGGGATGCCTTGAGATCGGCTTGCAAACGTCGGAAGTTGAACTCCAGTTCATCCTTTGCACGGCGTTCCTTCTCCAGATCCTGCAGTGCCTTCTTCGTCTTCTCCTCCTCCATCTTGATATTTCTCTCCCTGGCCCTCAAACTCTTCTCCTTCTCCTGCTGCAAATCCTCCGCCTCACCCGCCAAGCGCACCTTCACCTTTTCCAATGACCTGATGTATGTCCTTGCCTTCTCAAGCTCCAGCTGGGCGTCCGCGAGCTGACGATCTGTAACAGCCTTTGCCTCCTGCAAGACGTGAACGTGCTCGACGATTGTCTTGTCCTGCCGGCTCTCTAGCTGCTTGACTTCCCACTCGCGCGCTTTGAGGTCGTCCAGTGCCTTCTTGAGCTCCTTCTCCAGTTGACCACTACGTTCCTTGAGCTTCGCGAATTCGGACTTCTGAGTGGCGAGAGAGCGTTCGAGCTGGGACTTCCTGCTTGACTCGGACTCGAGCTGCTTCTTCGCGGCATCCAGTTGCCTCGTGAAGTTCTCGCGATCGCGCTCGTACTGAAGCTCAATATCTTCGAAGTCACGGTATTTGGCTTGCGCACTGGCCAGTTGACGTTCAAGCGCCTGAAAGATTCGATTTCAACTTTCAGTAACGATTTCGAATGGACGTCACATACCTCCTTCGCCCGAGATGCCTCAGCGATCTGTGCCTGAGCATCGTTCTGCTTCGACCTCAATGAAGTCAACTCCGACTCCATTGCCCTCTTGCTCTTCTCCAACTCTGCCACCGAGGCTTGGAGCTTGTTGTTCGCCTCCTGTGCACTTCGTTCCCTCGCCATCAACGAGTTGTAAGTTGTCAACAGGTTACTGTGTTCTCGATTGGCGTGCTCCAACTCGACCTTCAGCTTGCTCTGGGCTTCCAGCGCATTCCTCCGGGACTCGGATAGCTCTTCATTGAGACTGTCGAATTTCTGCCTCAAATCAGCAAGCTCTGCCTCCTTGCTTCGCTGCGCCTCCCGCCTCATCGTCTCCTCGTCGGTCTTCGCAGCGAGTCGCGATCGCAGGTCGTCAAGTTCCCCAGCCAACTTCGTTCGTAGGGTCTGCTCTTGCGCCTTGTCCCGTTGCTCCGCCGCGAGCTCAGCTTG
>Ga0065721_10007546_pt1 | contig 10838 bp, 13 predicted proteins | sample Mesricmetagenome_FD_59108 | JGI IMG/M metagenome (GOLD analysis project Ga0065721, IMG submission 59108) | Mesophilic microbial community from rice straw/compost enrichment Sample: eDNA_1 v2 (version 2) | ecosystem: Engineered > Solid waste > Grass > Composting > Bioreactor | place: USA: Davis...
GACGACCAGGCTCGGCCGCTGGCTCAACGGCCTCCTCTACGGCGCGCTCGTCATCGTCTTCGCCCTCGGCTGGCGCGGAGCCGCGCCGGTCCAGATCGCGGTGTCGGCGGCGCTGCTGGCCGCGCTTGCCGCGCCCCTTCTCGACGAAATCGCCATAAGCCTCTGGCTCGCGCGGAGAAAACGCCTTGGCTGACCTCAACCCCCTCTCCCTCTGGCGGCGCTTCCTCGCGCTCCCCAACGACAGCCGCACCAAGACACTGGTCGTCGCCTTCCTCGTCTCCTCGATCTGCGCCGTGCTCGTCACCACCGCGACCGTGATGCTGCGGCCGATCCAGGCGCAGAACCGGGCGGCGGAGCAGCAGGCGCGGCTCGAGGCGCTGGTCGCCGCCGTGCCGGGCATCTCCGCGCTTCTCGAGGAAGCCGGCGACGCCGCGCTGTCGACCGTCGTCATCGATCTCGAGACCGGCGCCGCGGCGAAGTCGGTCACGCCCGAGACGCTCGAGACCGCGCTGGCCGATCCCGCCAACTGGACGACGCTTTCGGCCACGGACGACATTGCCGGCATCGGCAGCCGTCCGAACTACGCGCAGATCTATCTCCTCAGAAGCGGCGAGACCGTGCGGCTCGCAATCCTGCCGGTGGTGGGCTCTGGCTATGGCGGGCGCATCCAGGCGCTGCTCGCGCTCAACGGCGACATGCAGACGCTGGCCGGCCTCGCCGTCACCGAGCAGTCGGAGACGCCCGGCCTCGGCGCCCGCATCGCCGAGGCGCCCTGGCAGCAGGGCTTTGCCGGCAAGCGGCTCTTCGACGACACCGGCGCGGCCCGCCTTGCCGTGGCGCGCGGGCCGGCGCGCGGCGAGCACGAGGTCGACGGCATCACTGGCGCCACGCGCACCGGCAACGCCGTCACCCAGATGGTGCGCTTCTGGGTCGGCCCGAAGGGCTACGGGTCGACGATCGCGGCGCTGCGGCGCGGGGACTTCTAGGATGGCGCCGACCGAGAGCCCGTGGAATACGCTGACCGCGCCGCTGATCCGGCAGAACCCGGTGATGCTGCAGGTGCTCGGCATCTGCTCGGCGCTCGCGGTCACCACCTCGCTCGACACCGCGCTCACCATGTCGATCTCGCTGACGGTGGTCGTGGTCCTCGCCGCCGGGCTGATCAGCCTGGTCCGACGCCACATCCCCAACTCGATCCGCCTGATCGTTCAGATCATCATCATCGCCTCGCTGGTCATCGTCATCGACCAGTGCCTGCAGGCCTGGTTCTTCGGCTTGAGCCAGCGGCTCTCGGTCTTCGTCAGCCTGATCGCCACCAATTGCATCGTGCTTGGCCGCACCGAATCCTTTGCGCGCAGCAATCCGCCGCTGCGCTCGATGCTCGACGCGCTCGGCAGCGGGCTCGGCTATTCGCTGGTCCTGACCCTGATCGGCGCCTGCCGCGAGCTCTTCGGCGCCGGCAGGCTCCTCGGCATGCAGGTGCTGCCGCTCGCCGACGCGGGTGGCTGGTTTACCCCACTCAGCCTGATGCTCCTCGCGCCGAGCGCCTTCTTCCTCCTCGGCGGGCTGATCTGGGCCGCGCGCAGCCTCTGGCCCGACCAGGCGGAAGCGCCGGAATTCCCGCCGCACGATTTGAGGGAGGAGCGCTGATGGCCGATCTCGGCGCCCTCTTCCTGCGCGCGATGTTCGTCGAGAACATGCCGCTGACCTATTTCCTGGGGCTCTGCACCTTCCTCGCCCTGTCGCGGCGCACCGACACCGCCTTCGGACTCGGCGTCGCCGTCATCGCCGTCATGGGCGTGACCGTACCGCTCAACCAGATCATCTACACCGCCGTACTCGCGCCCGGCGCCTGGGCCTGGCTCGGTATGCCGGAGCTCGATTTTTCCTACCTGGCGCTCCTGACCTTCATCGGCGTCGTGGCGGCGAGCGTCCAGCTTCTCGAAATGCTGCTCGAACGCTTCCTGCCAGGCGTCCAGGCCTCGTTCGGCGCCTTCCTGCCGCTCCTCACCATCCACTGCGCCATCCTCGGCGGCAGTCTGTTCATGGTCGAGCGTCGCTACGACCTCGCCGAGGCGGCCGTCTACGGCCTCGGCTCGGGGGCCGGCTTCGCGCTCGCCGTGGTCATGCTCGGCGCGATCCGCACGCGGCTTGCCTATGCCGACCTGCCGGCGGGACTTCGCGGTCTCGGGATCGCCTTCGTGCTCGCCGGCATGATGTCCCTCGGCTTCTCCGCCTTCGCACAGATGGCCTCGCCATGAACGAGATCCTGATCGGCGCCGGCCTCATCGTCTGCCTTGTCGTCGTCCTGACGGCGGCGCTCCTCGTTGCGCGCAGCCGGCTCCTGCCCGGCGGCACGGTCTCCGTCACCGTCAACGGCGGCAGGCGCATCGAGGCCGCCTGCGGCGATCAGCTGCTCTCGGTGCTGCACGGCGCCGGCATCGGCATCCCGGCGGCCTGTGGCGGCAGCGGCACCTGCGGGCTCTGCCGCGTCACCGTCGCGGGAGACGGCGCCGGCGAATTGCAGGCGACGGAACGCGGCCTCCTCTCCCCGACCGAGCGGCGCGAGCACGTGCGGCTCGCCTGCCAGACCCGGCTGCGCGGCCCCGTCGAGGTTGCCGTCGCCGCCGACACGCTCGCGGCCGAAACCTTCCCCTGCCGCGTCCTCTCCAACCGCATGCTCGCGCCGCTCATCCGGGAATTGGTGCTTGAACTGCCCGTGGGGCGCGATTTCCGGTTCCGCGCCGGCGGCTTCGCGCAATTGACCGCGCCCGCTTACCGATTGGACTTCTCCGAGGTCGAGATCGATCCGGCCCATGCCCAGGCGTGGCGCATCGCCGGCTGGTCGTCCCTGAAATCGGTCTCGGGGCAGCCGGTGACGCGCGCCTATTCCATCGCCAGCCGGCCGCAGGATGCAGGCCGAATCGTCTTCAACATCCGCCTTGCCGTGCCGCCGGCCGGCCGCGAGCACGACATCCCGCCGGGGGTCGTCTCCTCCTACCTGTTCTCGCTCAGGCCGGGCGACGCCGTTGACGTGGGCGGTCCCTTCGGCGAATTCAACGTCCAGCCCACCGACCGCGAGATGGTCTTCATCGGCGGCGGCGTCGGCATGGCCCCGCTTCGGGCGATGATCCACGAGCAGATCGCCCTCGGCACCAGACGGCGCATGTCCTATTTCTACGGCGCGCGCACCGCCTCCGACCTGTTCTATGTCGAGGAGTTCGAGGCGATCGCCGCGGCGAACCCGAACTTCACCTTCGTGCCGGCGCTTTCCGATCCCGCGCCGTCCGACCGCTGGACCGGCGCCAAGGGCTTCATCCACGAAACCGTGCGCGCGGCGCTCGCCGCCCATCCGGCCCCCGAGGAATGCGAATATTACCTGTGTGGGCCGCCGGTGATGATCTCTGCCGTTCTCGCCATGCTCGACCGGCTGGGCGTCGAGCCGCACTCCATCTACAATGACGATTTCGGAGGCTGATCCCATGCGCTCTCGACCCCCCCTGCTCGACCGTCGCCGCTTTCTCGCCCTCGGCGGGGCCGCGCTCCTCGCCGGTCCGGCCACTGCCGCGCGAGTGGGAGCGGCGCCGGTCTCCGAACTCGGCGGCGCCGCCTTCGGCTCGACCTGGTCGGTGACGCTTCCAGCCGGGCAAGCCACGCCGCGGCTGCACGCGCAGATTTCCGAACTTCTCGACGGGCTCGACCGTGCCTTCTCGCCGTGGCGCGCGGACAGCGTCATCGGCCGCTTCAACGCGACGGAGGCGCAAGACTTCGCAGTCAGCGAGGAGATCGCCGACGTCACCCGCGCCGCGCTCGGCATCGCCGAGGCGAGCGGCGGCCGTTTCGACCCGACCGTGGGGCCACTCGTCGCCCGCTGGGGTTTCGGACCGATCCTCACCGGCGAAGCTCAGGCGGAGGGCTGGCGGGGCATCACAGCCGGCACCGGCCATCTCGCCAAGGCCGGGCGCGGCCTCACCCTCGACCTCTGTGGCATCGCCAAAGGGCATGCTCTCGACCGGATGGTGACGCTCCTGCGCGAGGCCGGTCACGACGATTTCCTGGTCGATCTCGGCGGCGAGCTCGTCGCGCGTGGCCGGCACCCTTCGGGACGGCCCTGGCAGGTGGGGGTGGAAGACCCGCGGCCGGAGGCCGACGGCCTCTACGCCGCCCTCAGGCTCGAGGAGGCGGCGATCGCCACGTCCGGAAGCCGCGCCAACGGCTACGACGTCGGCGGGCGGCGTTACAGCCACATCATCGACCCCGCCACCGGAGAACCGGTCGCGACCTCGCTCGCCTCGGTCAGCGTGCTGATGCCGACGGCACGCGAGGCCGATGGCTGGGCGACGGCGCTGATGGCGGCCGGTGCGGACGGTCCGGACATGGCGCGGCGGCTTGGCCTGTCGGCGCTGTTCCTGATCCGTGAGGAAACCGGGCTCGGCGCGATCGCGACCGGCACCTTCGAACGCCATCTGTCCTGAGGACCCGCCATGGAAGCGCTCATCGCCATCCTGATCGTCTCCTTGTCGGCGACCGGCCTCGCCGTCGGGCTCCTCCTCGGCCGCAAGCCGCCGCGCATGGGTTGCGACGGCCTCGCCTGCGTCGATGGCGGGGGGTGCTGCGGCGGATGCGGGAGCCACGGGGAGGACGGGCGATGAACCCGGACATGTCGATCGAGCGCATCATGCGCACCGATTTTCCGCGGCTCGCGCCGGAGACGCCGATCCGCGAGGCGGTCGCGGTGTTCGCCCGGCGACGCGTGCCGGCGGCCCCGGTCATCGACGAAGCCCTGGGCCTCGTCGGTATCCTCACCGAGAAGGATTGCTTCCGGCCGATGCTCAATGCCAGCTACTACCAGCAATGGGACGGCAGCGTCGGCGACTATATGTCCCGCGAAGTGCTGACGCTTCCCGTCGATCTCGATTTCGTCTCGGCGGCCGAGGAATTCCTCGCCCGCTCGCACCGGGTCTACCCGGTCATGCGCGACGAGACGGTGGTCGGCCTGCTCCTGCGATCGGACCTTTTCGCCGCCATCCTCGCCGCCTCCGAGAATGGCGGCGGGGCGCCCCCGGCGGAGTCCGATCTGTCGGACTGATTTCCGCAGCTTCAGTTCCCGGCGACGAGATGCGGCGAGACGGAACGGCGCTCGAGCTCGTCGAAAAGATCGGCGGCGGCGCGCCGGCCCTCCATTTCCGGCGGCACCTTCCAGCCGGGATCGACGCCTTCCATGTTCGGCAACTCGTGGGCGATGCCCTTGTGGCAGTCGATGCAGGTCGCCTCGCCCGAAAGGAGATAGCGCGTGTGGATCGTGGCCGCGCGCTCGGTCTGCTTGGAAAGATCCATCGCCACCGAGGAATGGCAGTTCCGGCATTCCAGACTGTCGTTCGCCTTCAGGCGCGCCCATTCGTGCTGGGCAAGCTCTAGCCTGTGGTCGAGGAATTTCCTGCGCGTGTTGATCGTGCCGAAAATCTTGCCCCAGACCTCCTTGGAGGCCTGCATCTTGCGGGCGATCTTGTCGGTCCATTCGTGCGGCACATGGCAGTCGGGGCACGAGGCGCGCACGCCGGAGCGGTTGGAGAAGTGAATGGTGCGCGTCAGCTCCTCGTAGACGTTCGTCTCCATCTCGTGGCAGGAAATGCAGAACTTTTCCGTGTTGGTGAGCTCGAGCGCGGTGTTGAACGCGCCCCAGAAGATCACGCCGCCGAGGAAGCCGCCGAGCGTCAGGAAGCCGAGCGACAGCGTCGCCGCCGGCGTCGAGACGAGCGCCCAGGCCCAGAGCGCCAGCGCCTTAAGGCGTCCCCACATCCTATTCGTCTCCCGCGTGCTTCACCCCGAGCTCGCTCATGTCGGTGAAGGTGTTGGGCACGAGCGGCTGCACGTCGGCCTGCGGCACATGGCACGCCGTGCAGAAATAGCGCCGCGGCGAGACGTCGGCGAGCATCTGCCCGTCGCGCGTCATGTAGTGCGTCACCGAGATCATCGGCGCACCGGAGCCGATGGTGAATTCGCGCTTGTGGCAGGAGAGGCAGCGGTTGGTGTTGACCGAGAGCTGGTAGCCCTCGATCGAATGCGGGATCACCGGCGGCTGCTCGGGATAGGCCCGCATCTGCCGCACGTCGTCGGTGATCCATTTCGGCATGGCCGCGGCCGGCACCGCCTCGGTATAGGGCTGCGGCCCGCCGAGCGCCGGCGGCGCGTGGACGCCGCTCATCTGGGCGAGCGCCACCGTGCCGGTCAGAAGGACCAGCCCTGCGGCGGCGAGGACGTACCGCGAGCGGTGCGTCAGACGGGAATGACCTTGACCGCGCATTTCTTGAAATCCGTCTGCTTGGAGATGGGGTCGGTGGCGTCGAGCGTGACCTTGTTGATGAGCTGGCTCGCGTCGAACCACGGCACGAAGATGACGCCGCGGGGCATGCGGTTGCGCCCGCGGGTCTCCACCCTCGTGCGGATCTCGCCGCGGCGCGAGACGATGCGCACCTCGGCGCCCTGGTTCAGGCCCCGCTTCCGCGCGTCGTCGGCGTTCATGAAGCAGCGCGCGCCGGGGAACGCCTTGTAGAGTTCGGGCACCCGCATCGTCATCGAGCCGGAATGCCAGTGCTCGAGCACGCGGCCGGTGACGAGCCAGACGTCGTACTCGTCGTCGGGCGATTCGGCCGGCGGCTCGTACGGCACGGCGAGGATGACGGCCCTGCCGTCCGGCCGGCCGTAGAACTTCACGCCCTCGCCCGGCTTGACGTAGGGATCGTAGCCCTCGCGGTAGCGCCACTTCGTCTCCTTGCCGTCCACCACCGGCCAGCGCAGGCCGCGCTCGGAGTGATAGCGGTCGTAGTCGGCGAGGTCGTGGCCGTGGCCGCGACCGAACGAGGCATATTCCTCGAACAGGCCCTTGTGGATGTAGAAGCCGAAATCGCGCGATTCCTGGTTCTCGTAGGCCGGATCGAGATCGTCGAGCGGGAAGCGGTCGACATTGCCGTTGCGGTAGAGGACGTCGTAGAGCGTCTTGCCGCGATAGCCGGGATTGGCGGCGAGGATCTCCTCGGGCCAGACCTCCTCGGTCGTAAACCGCTTGGAGAATTCCACCAGCTGCCACAGGTCGGAGCGCGCCTCGCCGGGCGCGTCGACGAGCTGATGCCAGACATGGGTGCGCCGCTCGGCATTGCCGTAGGCGCCCTCCTTCTCAACCCACATCGCCGCCGGGAGGATCACGTCGGCCGAGAGCGCCGTCACTGTCGGGTAGACGTCCGAGACGACGACGAAATTGTCGGGATTGCGGTAGCCCGGCCAGGTCTCGTTGCTTGCATTCGGCGCTGCCTGGACATTGTTGTTGACCTGCACCCAGTAGAAATTGAGCTTGCCGTCCTTGAGCATGCGGTCCTGTTCGACGGCGTGGAAGCCCGGCTTGTCGGGCAGGAGCCCGTGCGGCAGCCGCCAGATCTCCTCGGCATGGGCGCGGTGCTCGGGATTGGTCACCACCATGTCGGCCGGCAGCCGGTGGGAGAAGGTCCCGACCTCGCGCGCCGTGCCGCAGGCCGACGGCTGGCCGGTCAGCGAGAACGGGCTGTTGCCCGGCTCGGCGATTTTCCCGGTCAGGAGGTGGATGTTGTAGACCATGTGGTTGGCCCACACGCCGCGCACGTGCTGGTTGAAGCCCATGGTCCAGAGCGACATCACCTTGACCTTGGGATCGGCATAAAGCTCGGCGAGTTCCTCCAGGAAGGACGGCTCGACGCCCGAGAGCTCGGAGACCATCTCGAGCGTGTAGTCCGACACGAGGGCACGGAAGGCCTCGAAGTCGATCGGCTCCATCTTGCCGGGCTCGGCCGCGCCCTTGGCGGCGAGCTCGAGCGGGTTGTCGGGCCTCAGCCCGTAGCCGATGTCGGTCGCTCCGCTCATGAAGACGGCGTGATCGCGAACGAATTCCTCATTAACGCGACCGGTCTCGATGATGTGGCGGGCGATGTAGTTGAGGATGGCGAGGTCGGTGCCCGGCTTGAAGACGATCGGGATGTCGGCGAGATCCATCGAGCGGTGGTTGAAGGTGGAGAGCACCGCGCAGCGCACGTGCGGATGGCCGAGCCTCCGATCGGCGAGCCGCGTCCAAAGGATCGGATGCATCTCCGCCATGTTCGAGCCCCAGAGCACGAAGGCGTCGGCATGCTCGAAGTCGTCGTAGCAGCCCATCGGCTCGTCCATGCCGAAGGCGCGCATGAAGGCGAAGGCGGCCGAGGCCATGCAGTGGCGCGCGTTCGGATCGAGGTTGTTGGAGCGGAAGCCGCCGCGCATCAGCTTGGTCGCCGCATAGCCCTCGAAGATCGTCCACTGGCCGGAGCCGAACATGCCGACCGCGGTCGGCCCCTTCTCCTTCAGGACCGCCTTGCACTTCTCGGCCATCAGGTCGAAGGCCTCGTCCCACGAGACGGGCTCGAACTCGCCGTCCTTGTCGTAGACGCCGCCGCGCTTGCGCATCAGGGGCGTCGTGAGCCGGTCCTCGCCGTACATGATCTTCGACAGGAAATAGCCCTTCACGCAGTTCAGGCCGCGGTTGACCTCGGCCTGCATGTCGCCGTGGGTGGCCACGACCTTGCCGTCCTTGACGCCGACCATGACGCCGCAGCCGGTGCCGCAGAAGCGGCAAGGGGCCTTCGACCAGGTGATCTCGAGCGCCTGGACGCCCCCCGGCACCGGCTGGGCGAGCGCGGAAACCGGGAGGCCGGCCGATGCGGCGGCGAGCGCCGCGGCATGGGCCTTGAGGAGTTCTCGGCGGTTGATGCCTTCCGTCATGGGGTCGTCGCCTCCAGTTCCTCTACGTGCTCGAAAACCATGTTGGCGGACACGACGCCGTCCATGGCGGCGATCGCCGTCAGCCTGTCGCCGACCTCGCCGGCCGATCCGCCCTCGAGGACGATGACGACCTTGCCGCGGCCGCGCGCCGCCACCTCGACGCCGGGCATCGCCGCGACGATCCCGGAAATCTCGGCCTCGCGCCCGGGGAGCGTGGTCACCACCGCGGACGAGATCAGGTGGAGGCGCGGCCTAGGCATGGAGCGCCTCCCAGGCTGGCGGAATGTGGATGGCGGCGGTCGGGCAGACGCCGGCGCAGGCGCCGCAGCGCGTGCAGGCGGCGTCATCGATCGCCGGCGTGAAGGGGCCGCCCAGACGCGGAACGAAGCGGATCGCGTCCTCGGGGCAGTCGTCGCGGCAGGCCATGCAGGAAATGCCGGCCATCGCCAGGCAGGCGTCGGAAATTTCCGCGGCTTGGGGCGCGGCGCGACGAGCCGTCAGGAATTCTCTTCGACTGAAACCGTCCGCCGTGGCCATCGTCTCACCCTCCGGGAGGTCCGGGCGGACCGTAGACGATCTGCCACATCCAGACGAGGAAACCGTAGCCGCCGACGACGCCCACGGCGACGATCGGCCAGATGCCGAAGGCGAGGACCAGAAAGGTCAGGAGTTCCCGCCGCCGCAATCTGCCCACGGGGGGCGCGGAGGTGGGCTCCGTCTGTCCGGTGGTTTCGATCATGACCTTCCTCATGGCCCGCAGCCATCTGGGTACCGTTCAATCGGGTACGGACATGGGCATGCTAGACCATTCCCGATCCTTTTCAACTCCTTGACAGGCTCGCGGTTTGGAGGCAGCCGCCCGGCTTCGTTCACGCGCAGATGGAATGGCGACCTTTTCGGCGACGCTCAGGAAGTCAAACCGCGATAGATTGCCGGCAGCGCCGCCGGCAGCCGCGCGATGTCGCCGATGACCGCGTGGCCAGCGCGACCGAACATCATCGGCAGGTAGGCCTTCGCGTCCCGGTCGACGGTGACGGCGAAGACGCTGATCCCGGCGCGGCGCGCCTCCTGCACCGCCCTTCGGCTGTCCTCGAGCGCGAAGCGGCCCTCGTAGTGGTCGACGTCGTTCGGCTTGCCGTCGGTGAGAACCAGGAGAAGCCGGGTGCGGCCCGGCGCCGTCTTCAGCCCCGTCACCGCATGGCGGAGCGCCGCCCCGAGGCGGGTGTAATAGCCCGGCTTGAGCGCGGCGATGCGCGCCTCGACCGCTGGCGACATCCGCTCGCCCATCGTCTTGACGGTCTCGACCCGCACCCAGGAACGCCGGCGCGAGGTGAAGGTGAGGACAGAGAAATCGGTGTCGGCCGCGGCGAGCCCGTGCGCGAGCACGAGGAGCGCCTCCTTCTCGACGTCGAGGACGCGGCGCTCGTCGACCCAGGCGTCGGTCGACAGCGACACGTCGACGAGGATCGTCACGGAGAGATCCGTCCCACGCGGCTGGCTGTCGAGGTGGATGCGGTCGGAACCCTCGCCGCCGGCGGCAAGGTCGGCGCGGTGGCGGACGACGGCGTCGAGATCGAGATCGGCGCCGTCGATGCGCGCCTTCAGCATTTCGCGGCGTGGCCTCAGCGCCTCGAACTGACGGCGTACCTTGCGGATCAGCGCCCGCGTCTCGTCGCCGGGAGCGGGCGGCGCGGCGGCCGCCTCCGCCGGCACGGCGAGCACGCGGCAATGGTTGGGCAGATAGAGGCCCTTGCGGTAGTCCCATTCCGGATAGGTCAGATCGGCAGCCAGCGCCTCGGTCTCGACGGCCTGCGGAGGCAGGTCGAGGTCGAAGCGGAAGCGCGAGGACGGCCTTTCCCGGCGCCGTCCGAGCGCGAGTTCGTCCAGGTCCTCGGCGGCGCTTGCATCGGTGTCGGCGTCGTCGTCGGTCGGCCGGTCGACATTGATCATTTCGGCCATCGACAGGATCTTTTCGAACCGGTTGAGGATGAACGGGCTTCTCTCGCTGCGGCCGTTCGCGTCCTCGCGGCGGGCGGCGAAGCGGCGGCGCCCGCGAGCCT
>Ga0065721_10052947_pt1 | contig 10837 bp, 8 predicted proteins | sample Mesricmetagenome_FD_59108 | JGI IMG/M metagenome (GOLD analysis project Ga0065721, IMG submission 59108) | Mesophilic microbial community from rice straw/compost enrichment Sample: eDNA_1 v2 (version 2) | ecosystem: Engineered > Solid waste > Grass > Composting > Bioreactor | place: USA: Davis...
GAACGTTCTGTTCGACCTTTCCGGCGGCGATGCGGGCATTCTGGACTCCAACATCATGCAGGGCTACCGCGTCGTCAAGGACGCGAGCGGTGCGAAGGCCTATGCCAAGGTCAACACCGACGGCATCACCCCGACCGACACCACCTATACCTGGAAGGATATTGGCGGCGACGTTTGGGCCAAGTTCGACACCAACGGTGATATCTCGACGGCCACGTCCGGGTCCTACCTGGTCAAGGTCGGCGGCGCTTTCGTCGATGCCGTGGACGCCAAGGGCACGGTCGACGCGACTGCCATCGTCACCGCCGGCATCGCCTATGCCACGGGTGTTTCCGTGTCCGAACTCGACATCACCAAGCTCGACGACTACCGTGAGAGCGGTAACGACAAGAACCTCGGTATCGGCGACGGCACCTATGCCAGCGATGAGAACATCATGGGTGCACTGATCTCGTTCGTAGACGGTCAGCTCGAACTGATGACCAGCGCTGCTGCCAAGCTTGGCTCGATCTCGATGCGCATCGAAATGCAGGAGAACTTCGCTTCCAAGCTGTCCGACTCCATCGACAGCGGCGTCGGCCGACTGGTGGATGCGGAGATGAACGAGGAGTCCACGAAGCTCAAGGCCCTGCAGACGCAGCAGCAGCTCGCGATCCAGGCCCTCTCGATCGCCAACTCCGACTCGCAGAACATCCTGTCGCTCTTCCGTTAATCGGATCGCGTCAGAACCATCGAAGAAGGCCGCGCCCTCCGGGGCGCGGCTTTTTTGTGCTTCATTATTTTTTATTAACTTTCCTAAAGGGAATTTAACCTTTGTTAACCATTCGCCGCTTAATTGAGGTCATCGAAACGAAGGGTTAACCAAGACGAAAAAGAGGTTAACAGGCATCAGGCCGAACCGTCGTTCACCGGTGAGATCCGGAATGTCCCTTTCTCATCAGCCAAATCAAGGGGCAATCAAGATGACCAGCATTCTTACCAATATCGCAGCCATGGCTGCGCTCCAGACGCTGCGCTCCATCGACAGCGATATGGAGAAAACCCAGGGCCGCGTTTCCTCCGGCCTGCGCGTTGCCACCGCCTCCGACAATGCCGCCTATTGGTCGATCGCGACCACTATGCGTTCCGACAACAGTGCTCTTTCGGCCGTTCAGGACGCACTCGGCCTCGGTGCCGCCAAGGTTGACACGGCTTACGCCGCGATGGAAACCGTCGTCGACGTCGTCAAGGAAATCAAGAGCAAGCTCGTCGCCGCCTCCGAAGCCGGTGTCGATAAGGCAAAGATTCAGGAAGAAATCACCCAGCTTCAGGATCAGCTCCGCAGCATTGCGGCATCGGCTTCGTTCTCGGGCGAAAACTGGCTGCAGGCCGATATCGGCGGTCAGACCAACGCGACGACCGGTCTCATCGAGGCGGGTAGCCCCGTGATGAAGCAGGTCATCGGCTCCTTTATCCGCGATGCCAATGGCAATGTCTCGGTCCAGGCCATTCAGGTCGAACTCGACGAGACGAACGTCCTCTTCGACCTTTCCGGCGGCGATGCCGGTCTGCTCGATGCGGAGGCTTTCAACGGCCTGCGCAAGGTGACGGATACCAACGGCGACGCCAGATACGTCAAGCTGTCGACCGAGTCGGTCGACACGACCTGGAAATCGCTCGGCAACGACGTCTGGGCAAAGATGGACAGCAACGGCGATGTGATAACCGACTCGAACGCCCAGTATCTCGTCAAGGTTGCCGGAGCGTTCCTCGATGCGGTCGATATCGCCGGCACGTTCAATGTCGACACCAACCATGCGGTGACGGGTACCGACGTTACGTATGCCCAGGATATCTCGATCTCCGAACTGGATATTACCAAACTCGATGATTATCGCGAGGCGAGTAACGCAAGCTACCTCGGCATGGGTACCGATGTCAGTGACGCCAATATCATGGACTACCTGATTTCCTTCGTCGACACGCAGCTCGAAGGGCTCATCAGCTCCACCGCAAAGCTCGGTTCGATCTCCATGCGCATCAACATGCAGGAGGATTTCGTTTCCAAGCTGACCGACTCCATCGACAGCGGTATCGGCCGCCTGGTGGATGCGGACATGAACGAGGAGTCGACGAAGCTCAAGGCCTTGCAGACCCAGCAGCAGCTCGCGATCCAGTCGCTGTCGATCGCCAACACCAATTCCGAGAATATTCTGTCGCTCTTCCGTCAGTAAGCGGCGCTCTTGGCTGGAGCGGTTTCGTCCCGCTCTGACACGGCACAATATTCCGGACAGAAGACCGCGTCTCGCAAGAGGCGCGGTTTTTCGTGTCGCCGCGTGGCTTGCGCGAAGCCTGCACGATCGTCGCCTTCGGGGGTTAAGACCTCATTAAGACCTTGCCAATCCGCGTTTGCCTTTGATAACTGTCGTTTTAACGATTTGTTAAGAACGACAGGCCGCCTGCGCATCGGATGCGGGAGGGCGGTGAGCATGATGCCTCTGGTCGTTTCCGGTGCTCCACTCCGGATCTCTCAGAACATTTGACCGAGGCACGGCCAATGACCAGTATCCTGACCAACACCGCCGCCATGGCGGCCTTGCAGACCCTGCGCGCGATCAACCGCAATATGGAAGTCACCCAGGCCAGGGTTTCATCCGGCATGCGCGTCCAGACGGCGGCGGACAATGCGGCCTATTGGTCGATCGCCACGACGATGCGTTCGGACAATCACGCGCTGTCGACGATTCAGGATGCTCTGGGTCTCGGTGCTGCGAAGGTGGATACCGCTTATGCGGCCATGGAAAGCGCCATCGACACGGTAATGGAGATCAAGTCCAAGATCGTCGCGGCTTACGGTGTCGGCGCCAACCGCAACAAGATTCAGGAAGAGATCGCGCAGCTCCAGGAGCAGCTCAAGAGCATTTCCAACTCTGCAACCTTTTCGGGTGAAAACTGGCTGCAGGACTATATCAGCGACGGCAGCACGAACGCCCAAGAAAAGCCGCTGCTCAAGCAGGTCGTCGCGTCGTTCACCCGTACCGCTTCGGGCGAGGTCGCGATCCAGACCGTCGATTATACGCTGAACTCCAAGACGGTTCTCTTCGATCTCAGCGGCGGCAATCTCGGCATTCTGGATTCGTCGGTCGAATTCGTCGCCGAAAGCGAAACGGCCGTGACCGTCACCACTGCGAATGGCACCCAGGCTCCGACGAGCGCGGGCTATGCGGTTCCCGTATACAACGAGAGCGATCTGGCGGCTCTCGGCACGGACGCAAACGCAGCCGATGCGCGCATCTACGAGGTCGGCGGCAGTTTCTATTTGAAGATAGCCGAAGGACAGTGGGTCGAGGTGACGGATACGGATCCCGCCACCGCGCCGGTGGTGACGACCCCCGTCCATCAAAATGGCGGAACGAACTACTATTTCGTTGTCACTGCCGCCAACAACCTCGATAACCGCAGGCTCGGCATTTCCGTCTCGACGCTCGACATCGACAAGCTAGACGAAATCGCCGTGAAGATGAACACGATGGTTCCGGGCTCCGCGCCGGACAACGAGGCTGTGCTCGACATGCTGGAGCGCTTCCTCGACAAGCAACTGATGGCGATGACGAGTGCCGCTTCCAGTCTCGGTTCGATCCAGAAGCGCATCGACCTGCAGGAGGATTTCGTCGCCTCGCTGACGGATGTCATCGACAAGGGCGTGGGGCGACTGGTCGATGCGGACATGAACGAGGAATCGACGCGCCTGAAGGCCCTCCAGACCCAGCAGCAGCTCGGCATTCAGTCGCTGCAGATCGCCAACACCAACGCCGAAAACATCCTTCAGCTCTTCCGGCAGTAGCACGTATAGGTTGATGCCGTTCGCCATGCGGCGGCGCCGGCCGGGCGCTGCCGGCACCCGTCGGACCTTTCCGCGCGGTCCGCTGCGGTGCGGCATCTTCATCTTCGCGCAAGTTTGACTTCCTACCGTTCCGCTGCGGTCCGGCGAATGTTCTGATCTCGCCGCGAGCGAACGAATGGCAACCTTATCGGGATGATACGATGACGGCAGCGGCGAAATTTCGCTCTCTCAGCAGGCTCATGAAGAGCGCTGGGCGAAAGGGCATTGCAGGGCAGGGGACTGCCTGATGAGTGCTTCGCTCGCCCGATACTTGAAGGATTTCAGTGAGCCCCAGACGGTGCCGCTGCCCCTGATGACCGATGATTTTGCAGGCGGCTTCGAAGACGGCCTGGCCCTTCCTCCCCTGGCCGACGAGCAGATCGATGTCGAGGCGGAGCGGGCCGAAGCCTATGCGAAGGGTTATGAAGCCGCCTCCGAGGAATTGCGGCAACGCTTCGAGGAAGAGCGCCAGGCGCTCCTTGCGGCTCATGCGCAGGAAACTGCGGCCCTGCGCGAAAGATATGAGACGGAGGCCGCGGCGCTGATTGCTGCCCGGCTTCAGGAAATCGCCGGACTGACGGCCGAGGCCGTCAGCGGCCAGACGGCCGGCATTCTGGCGCCTCTGCTCGATGAGGCGCTTGTCGCAAAGGCGGTGTCCGACATGGCGGATATCATTCGCGGCAGCATGCTCGAAGGGGACATCGGAACGCTGAACGTACACGGCCCGCTGCATCTGTTCGAGAAACTGAAAACGGCGCTTGGAACATCCACCCCGCTGCTGCGCCATATCGAAGCACCCGACCTCGATATCACGGTCGATATCGGTGAAACCGCGCTTGTGACCCGCATGTCTGCGTGGTCGGCGAGTCTGAAGAAGGTACTGGGATGAGCGACGGCGAAAACCATCATCACGGCAAGAACGAGGTCATCATCGTCAAGCGGCATGGCGGCGGGCACGACGATGGTCATCACGGCGGTGCCTGGAAGATCGCCTATGCCGACTTCATGACCGCGATGATGGCCTTCTTCCTCGTGATGTGGCTGGTCAACGCGGCCAATGAGGAAACCAAGGCCTCGATGGCGAGCTATTTCAATCCCATCAAGCTTTCCGACGAGACGCCCGCCGAGAAGGGCCTCGAAAAGCCGGTCGATGCCGCCGAGGGCCGCGAAGAGGGCGAGCGCTCCCGGATCAAGGCGGACGCCGACGTCCAGGGCTCCGCGGCGGCGACGGGCGAGGACATGACCTCGACCTCCGGCGACGAACCGAATTATTCGGAGGCGGATTTCTTCGAGAATCCCTATTCCGTTCTGGCCGAGATCGCGCAGGAGGTCGGTCAGCAGGCCAATGTCAGCGCCAAGGGCGAGGGCGGCGCAAGCGATTCCGGCCCGGCGACCGGCGCCGATGGCGGCCAGGCCTACCGCGACCCTTTCGACCCGGATTTCTGGACCAGGCAGGTTCAGGTGACGCGCGCCGACGGTCCCGAACAGGCTGTCAGGGCGGTTCCGAGCGAGGACCCGCTGGCGCAGATGGGCCAGGCGCCGCAATCCCCCGATACACAGCCTCAACAGTCCCTGGCTGCCGTCGCTCCCTCGCCGCGTCCCGATCAGTCGCAATTGGATGAGACTTCCGCTCAGGCCGAGAAAGCGGCAAATCTCGATGGGCAGAAGCCGGAAGATGGCGCAAAGGCCGAAGAACAGGCGCAGAAGGCGGCCGATCAGCTGCGCGAAGAAATCCGGCAGCAGATTTCCGGCATCGCAGGCAAGCTTGCGGAAGGCCTGGTCGTGACACCCGCCGAAGGAGGGCTGCTGGTGACGATCTCCGATCAGATCAGCGATCCGATGTTCAATATCGGTTCGGCCGTGCCGCGCCGGGAAATGGTGCTGGCGATGGAAAAGATCGGCCAGATCCTCAAGGATCGCAAGGGCAGCATCGTCCTTCGCGGTCATACGGACGGCCGCCAGTTCAAGGGAACCGAAAACGACAACTGGCGGCTTTCGATGGCCCGCGCGCACAGCGCCTATTACATGCTGGTGCACGGTGGTCTGGCGGAAGACCGCATCAAGCAGGTTTCCGGTTTCGCGGACAGGCGGCTTCAGGTGGCGGACGATCCGCTGGCGGCGGCGAACCGGCGCATCGAAATCCTGCTCCAGGCGGACGAGGGATAGCGATGGCGCTTGCGGGCACACGGTTCCTGTTCGCGGCCGGCCTCGTCTTGGGGGCCGCGTCGGCATATCCGGCAATGGCGCAGGATCGCAGCGATCTGGCCCCCTATGCGATGCTGCGATCTTTGCAATTCGTGCAGGATTCGGTCGTTCGCGGTGATCATTCCGCCGCGGAAATGCAGCGCTTCATGCTGGAGACGATCGACCGGCGGCTGAGGACCGCAGACCCGTCGGTTTTCGAGGATCCCCGCAATGTCGACGCCGCGCTGATCTATGCCATGAGCGGCGGCAATCCCGGGACGCTCGAATATCTCGCTTCACGCGACATAGCCGGCAATTTCGACAGCCGCGTTGCAGACGCATTGAGGAAATATCTGAGCGGCAAAGGCACGCTCGTTGCCAAAAGCCTGGCCGAAATGACCGAGGAGTATCGCGACGAGAAGATCGGGCCCTACCTCGCGCTGGTCAGCGGCAACGTGTCGGTGGTCAAGGATCCCGAGGGCGCTCTGGTCTTTTACGACTGGGCGCGGCTGACGGCTCCCGGCACGATCATAGAGGAAGCGGCGCTCCGCCGCTCCGTCGCAATCGCCGTCGATGCCAACCTGGTGGGCCAGGCGCTTTCGTATTCGCGCAAATATGCCCGGCGTTTCGTGCATTCTCCCTATGCCAGCCAGTTCGCCGATTTCTTCGTGCAGCTCGTCGTCGGACATTTCGGCGAGATCAGGGAAGAGGATATCGACGGTACGCTGGAGTTCATGGACGTCGATCGCCGCCGGGAAGTCTTCCTGCGCATCGCACGCGCAGCCGCGGTTGCCGGCAAGAACGACCTTGCCCGCCTCGCGTCCTCGAAAGCCGAGGCGCTCGGCGGAAATCCCACTCCCGAAGCGCTTGCGCGCCTCTATGGCGGTCTCGCTGACATCCCGACGAACGATATCGATGCGGCCATGCGGGCGATAGCCGACGTTCCGGAAGAAGCCCTGTCGCCGCGCGACAGGGCCTTGCGCCAGGCGGCACAAGCCGTAGCGGAGCAGGTCCTTAGCCCGCCGATGGTCGAAAGCCTCGCACAAGAAATGCCTGTCACTATGAACAATACAGAAGACGCGAACCCTCAAGCCGCGTCGCCCAGAAATGAGATCGCTGGGCCTGCCCCCGCCACGGAAGGTCCGATGGCCGGCACCGCTGCCAACTTCGATCCGGCCTTCCAGACATTCGTCGATAGCGGTCGTTCGAAATTGCTTGCCATCGATGAAATGCTGAAGGAGGAGAGCGCTTCCAAATGATTACCGATATCTTGGGTGGTAAAGCTGGCGCTACGGATGCGGCTTCTTCCGCAAAACATGCCGTCGCAGGCCGGAAGGATGCCGACGGTTCTCCAAGCGGATTCGCCGATGCGCTTTCGGGCTATGGGCGCGATGCGCATTCCCAGCAGCCGGACGACGTGCCGGAAGGTGAGGGGGAGGCCGTCCCTGAAGACCCCATGGCGGATGCGCAGCCTGCCAAGACGAAGCCGATCATCGATCTCAGGCCGGAATCCCTGCGCACAAGATCCGGTGAAGCGGAAAACTCGGCCGAGCCTCTGAAGCCGGAAGAGACGCGGAAATCCGGAGAGCGGCAACTGACCGCGGCGGAGAAGAAGCTCCGCGATGCGCTTGCGGCTGCCAAGGCCGTCGCAAAGCAACTGGATGAGCTTCACGAGAAGAACGCAGCTTCCGGAAAGAATATGGCGCCGGACGGCGAGGATGCCGATCTGGACCTGTCGATGCTTTCCGCCGACGACGCGAAGATCGCCGATGTCTTGTCGCTCTTGAACGGAGCGGAGACGAAGGCCGCCGAGCTGAACGCGACGATGCCGAAGAATGCCGCCGGAGCTCAGAACAAGCGAGGCAAGGATGCCGACGGCCGGTCCGATGAACCCGGCGCCCTTCCGGTCAATGACCCAAAACGCGCCGCGCTGATGAGCGACTCAGCGGCGGACCCGCTTTCGATGCCTTCGGACCCGGATACGGCTGTTCCCGGCACGCGCGTGTTCCGTTTCAGCAATGCCCGCGGTGAAGGCCCGAGCGTCGACATGACGGTCGATGGCGGCCGCGGCGGGCGCACAGCCGCCGTGGAGTTCAAGTCGTCTTCCAATGGTGCTGCCGAAAACGTCACCGTGCTCGACTCTCGCCGGTTCCTTGGGCTGGCGCCGAATTCCAACGGCGCGAATCTGACTGCGGTGCTTTCCGGCGATCCCGAATGGGCGGCGGCCATGCATCCGAGCTCGGCTCTTTCCAACGCAGCGGCGCAGAGCAGCACCGGGACGGTGGTGAACATGCTCAAGCTGCAGATGAACCCGCACGAACTCGGCTCGGTGACCGCCACCTTGCGCCTTCACGGCGAGGAATTGAACGTTCATCTGACCGTCGAGACGCGCGCGGCCTACAGGCAGCTCAGCGACGACAGCGGCGGCATCCTGGATGCGCTCCGTGCACAAGGCTTCGCCGTCGACCAGGTAACGATCAGCATCGCATCGACGGCGGGTTCGGACGCCGCCGGCAGCCAGCAAGGGCAGGCGGGACAGACGGGCCAGCAGAACATGGCCGAAGGCGGGCGGCAGGGGCAGGCTGCCGGTCGCGGCCAGGAACAGGCCGCTAACCGGCAGGCGGATGAGCAAGGCGCAAGGAATGCAAATGACGCGGCATTGGACAACGCGACGGCTGCCGTTTCTGGCGGCGCTCGTCCTGACCATCTCTACCTCTGAAGCCGGCGCCGGATCGCTGTTCAGTTCGGGAGGATGGGCAGGCCGGGGATCTGCTCCCGCCGAGGAAAATCCCGCACCCAAGGCCGTGCGGCACTCGCCTGCAAGTCCGGCGGCCCTCGGGGTGCCGGCCAATCCGGGCGCCTGCGAGCGTGAAATCCAGGCGGCTGCAGCGAAATACGGCATACCGGAAGGTATTCTCTATTCGGTGGGTCTCACCGAGACCGGCCGCAAGGGGAGCCTCAGCCCTTATGCCATGAATGTGGAGGGGAAGGCGTATTTCCCCCCTTCGCAGCAGGAGGCGATGACGACCTTCTATGCCGCCAGGCAGCAGGGCAGGAAGCTCATCGACATAGGCTGCATGCAGATCAACCATCATTTCCACGGCGAGAATTTCTCTTCTCCCGAGGAAATGTTCAACCCTCAGCGCAACGTGGAATATGCGGCCAAGTTTCTCCGCAATCTCCATGACAGGCATGAGACCTGGACGATGGCGGTGGCCAGATACCACGCGGGACCCAACAACGATCCCGCGCAGAGGAAATATGTGTGCCGCGTGATCAGCAATCTTGTTGCAACGGGCTACGGAAAATGGACTTCCAATGCTTCCCGGTTCTGCGACGGGTAGGCAATCTTCAGTTGAATTCGCAAAACGAAGAATCGCAAAATTGCAATTGCCCGACTTTGTGGCGCAAAATGGCAATGCAAGCATTCTTTTGCGATGCGTTAATTTTTCCACTAGAAACTTGTGTGTGAAAATCGCACACCCACTATATCTAGTGCAAATCGGGAGCTAAAGGTTAATCAACTATTAATTTGTTTGGTTAATTTCACGCAGCTTGTCTCGGATTCCGCCGATTCGTACCCATAGCCTCATCGAAACACCACAACTGATTCGGAGGCGGACGAATGATCGTAGTGGTTGATGAGCGTGAGCTCGTGAAAGACGGTTACACTTCTCTTTTCGGGCGGGAGGGAATTCCTTCCCAAGGGTTCGATCCAAGGGAATTCGGCGAGTGGGTAAACACCGCGGCAGATTCGGACATCGCTGCGGTCGAAGCCTTTCTGATCGGCCAGGGTGAGCGCGCGCTCGAATTGCCGCGGGCGATCCGGGACCGGTCGATGGCGCCTGTGATCGCGGTCAGCGATCAGCCCTCCCTGGAGGCGACCCTTGCCTTCTTCGACAGCGGCGTCGACGACGTGGTGCGCAAGCCCGTCCATCCCCGTGAGATCCTGGCGCGTGCCGCTGCGATCCGCCGGCGCCTGAAGGCGATCGCAAACTACACGGACATCGGCGCGATCCGGGTCTTCTCCGACGGCCGCGATCCGGAGATCGATGGCGACGTTTTCCCGCTGCCGCGCCGCGAGCGCCGCATTCTGGAATATCTGGTCGCCAATCGCGGCCGCCGTGTTTCCAAGACACAGATCTTCAATGCCATCTACGGCATCTTCGACGAGGAAGTCGAAGAGAACGTCGTCGAAAGCCATATCAGCAAGCTGCGCAAGAAGCTGCGCAAGAAGCTCGGCTTCGATCCCGTCGATTCCAAGCGTTTCCTTGGCTATTGCATCGACTGGAACTGATTTTCAGCGGGGCCTTGCCGCATATTTCGCGGGATGGAAGGCAGACAGCTTCACGCAAGGCCCGCAACTTACTCTCTCCATCAGACAAACAGGAGATTTCCTATGAGTATTTTCGGCACGATGAAGACGGCCGTCTCGGGTATGAATGCTCAGGCCAACCGCCTCGGCACGGTTGGCGACAATATCGCCAATTCCAGCACGGTCGGTTACAAGCGCGCCTCGACGGCGTTTTCCTCGCTGGTCCTGCCCTCGACCCAGGGCTCGTATTCTTCGGGTGGTGTCGAAACCAACGTCCGCTACAGCATCTCCGAGCAGGGCGGCATCCAGTACACGACGTCGAACACCGACCTCGCCATTCAGGGCGAAGGCTTCTTCATCGTCAGCGATCCGAACGGTTCGCCTTATCTGACCCGCGCCGGCTCGTTCCAGAAGGACTCGAACGGCTATCTCGTCAATACCGCCGGCTACCAGCTCATGGGTTATCCCTATGGCTC
>Ga0065721_10052949_pt1 | contig 10833 bp, 7 predicted proteins | sample Mesricmetagenome_FD_59108 | JGI IMG/M metagenome (GOLD analysis project Ga0065721, IMG submission 59108) | Mesophilic microbial community from rice straw/compost enrichment Sample: eDNA_1 v2 (version 2) | ecosystem: Engineered > Solid waste > Grass > Composting > Bioreactor | place: USA: Davis...
GCTCCGATAGCCCCGATTCCCGCCGCTTTGGCCCACCGTACCATTCCGCTTGCGAGAGACATCGCTCCCACTCCTTTTCCCCATAGGCTCCGCTAGCGCAATCGCAGGTATGCATTCGATACCCATCAAAAAAAGCTTTCCCCGGGAATTCCCGAAGAAAGCTCTCTTTGAATCTTGCCGTTCTCAGCCGATCGCGACGGTATTCCGGCCGTTGTTCTTCGCCTCGTACAAGGCCATATCCGCCCGATAGAACAGCGTTTCTACGCTGATTTTGTCGTCCGAGGCCGTCCATTCCGAGAGGCCGCAGCTCACCGTCACCTTCGGATTCGTCTCATCCTCCACCCTCAGGCGGATTCTCTCGGCGACTCGCATCGCCTGCTCCATCGTGAGCCTGGGCAGATAGATCGCCAGCTCTTCTCCGCCCCAGCGGGCCGCGATGTCGCTGTCCCGGATGGCGGACCGGATGATCGAGCTGACTTGTATCAGAATCGCGTCGCCGATCTGATGGCCGAACGTGTCGTTCACTTTCTTGAAGTGGTCGATATCGACGAGAATCAGGGATCCGTACGCATCCTGAAGCAGCTTGCGGTGGATTCGTTCGTTCAGGTAATGCCGCGCGTACAGCCCGGTTAAATTATCGGTAATGACCATGCGCCTTACCTCGGCATGAAGCGACGAATTCGAAACCGCCAAGCCGAGATGGGCGGACAGGATCTGCAGCAGCTTGTAATTGTCGTAGGAAAAATGGTTCGGCAAGGCATGCGCGACCATGACGGCTCCGATCACTTCGCCGTTCAGCAGCAGCGGAGCCGCGAGCAGAGAGCGGGAGTCGGTCACGTCCATCAATTGGGAAGCGACCGGCGTGGCGGTGCGGTAGTCCGACAGAATGATCGGCTCCTTCGTCGTCAGCATGACGCCGCAGAAGCCGTAATCCTTGTCGAACAGCTCGTTCGTCAAGCTCGGCACGTTCGACGACATGACGATAAAATGGCCGTTGACGCGGTCAAGCTGAAGAATAAAGCAATAATCCGCCTTAAAAATCGAAAGAAGCTCCGACGTGGCGAATTGCATCGTATCGGACAGCTTCAGGCTGCTGTTGAGCCTCTGGGTGAGCTCGTTGATCAGCCGCAGCTCTCCGATCAGCGTGTTCGCTTGCTCGTGAAGCTTCGCTTTCTCGAAGGCGCCCCCCGCTCCCTCGGACAGCGTCTTGACGAAGCGAAGATCGCTGTCGTCGAAGTTGCTCGCCGCGACGTCCAGCAGGAGCACGCCGTAGACGCCTTGCTTGCCGGTTAGCGGCAGCGCCAGCCGGCGGCGCGAGCCCTCCGATTCCTCCCGCATCTCGCCTTCCATAAACGCCTTCCAGCAAATGTCCATCTCCTGCTGGTGGAAGGCCAGCGGCTTTACTTTCTCGTTCGAGCTGCTGTAATCCTGCGACAGGAACAGATCGGTCCGGCTCATCGGATAAACCTGCTCCAGAATATCGATCACTTCCGATAGAACGCTCTCCACGTCAATATGGTCGTACATGCGCCGCAGGACGTCGGAGAGGATCTCCCGGCGGTGATCCTCCTTCTGCGACGCGTTATTCGCTTGAAGCAGATCCTTCACGAACAAGAGCTCGAATCTGCTGTATAGGCAACTCCGGTAATGAAGCGCGGCGGCTTGCAGCAGCTTCAGCTCTCCCGCTTGAGCCATGCCGGCGGGAATCAGGCTGGCCAGGATGGCGCAGGGCAAGCCGGTCGATCTCGTAAAGATCGGAACGGCCAGCGAATCAAAGCCCCTGAGGTACGGCGATACATGCTCGTCCGCTTTAAGCAGCGTCGGGCGGCAGGTTTGGATCGCTTCGCTGACGGCGTTGACGCCCAAGGACGATTCCTTCCAATCGGCGGGATACGGGCTTGACTCCTCGCATCGCTGCCATGCCACCTTCGTTCCGTCGGGGTGAATCAAGAGGAAGGGATAGCTGGGCTGCCAAGGAAAACCTTCGATCTGATCCAGCCAATCCCCGAAGCTTATCGCCAGCAGAGAATGGATATAAGGCAGATCCGATTCGGCCAAATCCTGTCTTTGTACCCAGAGCGGAAGCTCGTTAGGAGTTCGGGACGGGTGATTTTTTGTCTGATTATGTCGAATGGAATCGTACATGCCATCTGAATGAACCATCCCTTGCACCTCCTACTAACTTCGCGCTGCAACAATAACTTTACTATACAATGAATACAGGAATTTTGCACTATGCCGCCTTTGAAAATAGAGGGACTAGAGAAGGATTTTCCGATTTGAATGGACGGTCTCATTCCTGTAAGCGGTTACCATAATTTGGCCGCGAAATGCCGGGTTCCTCCCGGGCTCCGTTCAAATCCGTCTTGACTTCATCTCCCGGAATCGTATAATATAACTTGTTGAATATTGGGCTAAGAGTTTGTGTCACCCTCACGGGCGATCCACCGGCGGGCTGCGGCTGAACATCCCTGCCGGAACCGATGGAAGACAAGCGCTTCTTAATCGGTTCGGAGAACCCGGCGCAACGATACCCCATTTTCAAAAATAACTTTTTTTGAAAAAGGAGTTTGCACACTCATGGCACGTTATACAGGACCCAAGTTTAAACTCAGCCGTCGTCTCGGAATTTCCCTTTCCGGCAACGGTAAAGATCTGAAGCGTCCGTTCCCTCCGGGACAACACGGCGCCAACCAACGCCGCAAAGTCAGCGGCTACGGCCAACAGCTTCTCGAGAAGCAAAAGCTTCGCCACATGTACGGCCTGAACGAGAAGCAATTCCGCAACTTGTTCGACCGCGCATCCAAGCTCAAGGGTAAGTCCGGCGAGAACTTCATGTTCCTTCTGGAAAGCCGTCTTGACAACCTCGTGTACCGTCTCGGCTGGGCGAACTCCCGTCCTGGCGCCCGTCAATTGGTCTCCCACGGCCACGTGACGGTCAACGGCAACAAGGTCGACATCGCTTCCTACACGGTTCAAGTAGGCGACGTTATCGGCCTGCGCGAGCGCAGCCGCGGTCTGAAGGCTATCAAGGAAGCTTCGGAAGCTCGTCACCACATTCCGGCTTACTTGGACTACAACGCTACGACGCAAGAAGGCAAGTACATCCGCCTTCCCGGCCGCGACGAGCTGTCCCAAGAAATCGAAGAGCAACAAATCGTCGAATTCTACAGCCGCTAATCGCATCGTAACGAAGAACACCGGATTCGCCTTTCGGCGATCCGGTGTTTTTGTTATTCGAATCGTTATTCGCTCGGCGTCGGCTTGGCCGGATCCGCCGGAAGCTGCGCGACCGGCTGATTATCGCCGCCCAGGACGGGCTGCGAACGCCTGGTCAGCCCTTGAACAAGCTTGTTCAAGTCGATGCCGGAGACGTTCTTCAGCATCTCGGGAGCCGTCGCCATCAGCGAGGTGACGTAGTTGCTGACGCGCGCGGCGCCTTCGCCGTGTCCCGTATCGACGACGGTCAGCTTGTCGATCGACGAGATCGGTTCCGCGACCTTGCCCGCGAGCTCCGGCAGCATCTTCGCGATGATATCGAGAACGGCCGCTTCCCCGAAGCTCTCGAACGCTTCCGCCAGCTTCTCCTTCGCTTCCGCTTCCGCAAGTCCCCGCAGCCGGATGACTTCCGCTTCGGCGGTACCCTTCGCCCGCTCCGCGTCCGCGATCGCGAGGCCCTCGAGCCGCTTCTGCTCCGCGACGGCCTTGGCTTCCGCTTCGATCTTGTACTGAAGCGCGTCCGCTTCGCGCATCTTCTTCACCCGGTCGGCTTCCGCCGCCTGCTCGACGGCATAGCGGTCCGCGTCCGCCTTCTTCTTGACCTCGGCGTCGTATTGCTTCTCCCGGCGAAGAATCTCCTTCGCCTCCAGGTCGATCTCGCGCTCCTTGCGGACGAGCTCGACCTTCATCTGCTCCTCGACGACGCTTTGCTTCGAGCGGGCTTCCTGGATGGAGTAGGACTGGTCGGCTTCCGCCTTCGCCATATCCTGCTCCTTCTTGAAGGAAGCTACCTTCAGCTCCTTCGCCTTCGTCGCTTCCGCGATGTTCGTATCGCGCAGAAGCTCCGCCTTCTGGCCTTCTTCCTCCGCGAGAGCCTTCTGGATCCGCGAATCCCGAATCGCTTGGGCTTCGGCGATGTCCGCGTCTCTCTTCACCGCTGCGATCCGCGGCTTGCCCAGCGCTTCGAGATAACCGTGCTTATCCCGGACGTCCTTGATCGTGAAGGAGACAATCAAGAGGCCCATCTTCTTCAAGTCCCTGGCGGCGACGCCCTGAACCTCTTGGGCGAACTTGTCCCGATTCCGATATACTTCCTCCACCGTCATCGTTCCCAGAATCGCGCGCAGGTGTCCTTCCAGCACTTCCTGGGCTTCGCTCTTAAGAGCTTCGGTCGGTTTGCCGAGGAACTGCTCCGCCGCCGTGGCGACGTCTTCGACGGATCCGCCGATCTTGATGATGGCGACCGCGTCCGTCAGGACGGGAACGCCTTGCTCCGTGTACACTTCCGGCGTCGTGACGTCAAGCTTGTGGGAGAGCAGCGACAGATTCTGCGCTTGCTGGAAGATCGGCAGAATAAACGCGCCTCCGCCCCGTACGATCTTTATTTTCCGTCCGGTGTCGTCGATCGCTACGTTCTTGCTCCCCAGGAACGAACCCGTCACGATCATCGCTTCGTCCGGCGAGACGGTCTTGTAACGGGCCCAGAAGGCGAGTCCGAGCACGAGCAAGACGGCGACGACCCCGATGGGTATGTACAAATACTCCGGAATGTTGTTCAAACGACCACCCAGCCTCTCTTAATTAGGAATAAAAATATCTCAGCTTCAATCCATTCTCGAGACGTACAGCGTCCCTTCCTTCACTTCGACCACGACGACTTTGGTTCCCGCAGGAACGTCCTCCTTGTCGAAGCTTGCCGCCACATGATTGGAGTAACCGGCCCCCGCCTTCACCAGGACTTCCCCAAACCCCGTCGCGGGCACCGGCGTCAGTACTTCCGCCAGCATGCCGGTCAGCTCGTTCATGGAGTATCCGGTGGAGTTCTCGCTATTTCTCATCGGTCTGACATAGACGAAATACATTCCCATCCCGATCAGCGCGGCGCCCAAGACGGACAGGAGATAAATCCCGTAGCCGGGCAGTTCGGAGTACCGGTGAAGCAGCAGGCCCATCCCTCCGAAAACGGTAATGCCTCCGGACAGGACGACCGGTTGGAAGACGTCGTGAAGATCGATGGAGAAAAGGCCGCCGGCCGCATCTCCCAAGCTATCGCCGAAAATCAGAGTAACGAGCGCCATAAGCGCCCCGAACAGCAAACAGCACCAAAATAACGCATCCATAGGCATCCCCCCTCGTGAGCAACTTTCCGGCATGAACCGACGTCTCATTATATTAATACGGTTAGTTGTAGGATGAAGTTTCTTTATCCCCTAGATTTTAGGATATTTTTATAAGACCAAGGACTCACGCCGCTGCCGTCCCGCCGGATTCGGGCGAGTCAAACATTTGGCAAATATGCTATAATGGTTCTGTTTGTGAAGGAGGCCTCATATGAGCGAATCTAATCCAACTCCCAAGCCGCCTAAGAGCTACGGCTCCGCATGGTGGCTCGCCGCGCGACTCTTCATCTATACCATCCTTTGGCTGCTGCTGTTCGGCTTGCTGACGGGTTTGGTAGCGGCAGGCGCGGCGGGAGGATACATTGCGGCACTGGTCAAGGACGATCCGGTACGCCCGCAAAGTTTGATCGAAGAGAAAATAAACGAGAATTCGATTACCGGATTCGTGTATTTCCGGGACAACACGCTGATCGGACAGCTGCGGACGGAAGAGGATCGCCGTCCCGTCACGTACAACGAGATTCCCGAAACGGTGATCAACGCCGTCACCTCGATCGAGGACCGCAATTTCTTCTCGCATCCGGGCGTTGACGCGAACGGCTTGATAAGAGCCGTCAAGCAGCAGGTGCTGAACGAGGACGTGCAGACGGGCGGCAGTACGCTTACCCAGCAGCTGGCGCGCCAGGTGTTCCTGACCCTCGACAAGACGACAAGCCGGAAAGCGAAGGAGATCTTCCTCGCCTTAAGGCTGGAGCAGTACCTGTCCAAAGAACAGATCATTACCGCTTATCTGAATAAGATCAATTACGGCAACGGCTCTTCCGGATATAACCTGTACGGAATCAAGTCCGCCGCCAAGGGGATTTTCGGCTTGGAGCTGGATCAGCTTAATCTTGCTCAAGCCGCCTATCTCGCCGGACTGCCTCAGCGTCCGAACGCTTATTCCGCCTTTACGAGCAAAGGCGAATTCAACGAGACCAACTTCAACCGGGCGATGAACCGGCAGAAGCTGGTGCTGGAGAAGATGCTGGAATACGGCAACATCACGCAGGCGGAGTACGACGAAGCATCCAAGTTCGACGTCTATTCTTCTCTCGCCAAGCCTACGCAGAAGGCATACAACACGTACCCGTATCTCATGCTCGAAGCGGAAAGGCAAGCGGCCCGGCTTCTCGTGCTTAAGCAGAATCCTAACCTGACGGAAGCGGACCTCGATAAGAAGGAGAACAGCGCTCTCGTAGAGGACGCCCGCGCGCAGCTGCTTCGCGGGGGCTATAAAGTCACGACGACCATCGACAAGAAGATTTACGATCTCATGCACGATATCGCGGAGAACCCGGACAATTTCTCTCCCGACCATGCCACCAAGGGCGTGGAGCAGATCGCTTCCGTCATGATCGACCATAAGACCGGAGCGATTCTCGGGATGATCGAAGGACGCGACTTCCATATCGAACAGATGAACTTCGCGACGCAGATGGAGAGGCAGCCGGGTTCGGCGATGAAGCCGATCGCCGCGTACCTGCCCGCCATCGAGAAAGGGCTTATCCAGCCGGCCTCCGTGCTGGACGACTCCCCGATGATCCTGAACAACGGCGGAACGAGCAAGCATATTCCGAAGAACTCGAACGAGAAGTATGCCGGCCTCGTCACGGCCAGAACGGCTTTGAACAAGTCGCTGAACCTTCCGGCGCTCAAGATCTTCCTGGACAAGGTCACGATCAGCGAAGCATGGAACTTCGCTCGCGAGCTGGGGATTACCACCCTGGTGGAGGAAGACAATCAGGCTCAGACGGGCGTTATCGGCGGCTTGACTTACGGTACGAGCGTCGAAGAGCTGACGAACGCTTACGGCGCTATCGCCAATAAGGGCGTATTCAACGACTCCTATATGATCGAAGAGATCCGGGACGCCGACAATAACATCGTCTACAAGCACGAAGCGGCTCCGAAGCGCGTCGTCAGCGAGCAATCCGCTTACCTGATGACCGACATGCTGAGAACCGTCGTGACGGAAGGAACGGCGACATCGGTCAAATCCGCGTTCAAGAACTACGGCAAGATTCCGATCGTCGGCAAGACGGGCACCACGTCGAACTATTCCGACGTTTGGTTCGAAGGGTATACCCCGGACATTACGCTCGGCGTATGGGCCGGCTACGAGAAGCCGACCAACACGCTGTCCGGAGACGGCCGCAACCGGGCGAAGCAGATCTGGGCCAAGGTCATGAACGCCGTCACGGAGGCGAAGCCGGAGCTGTTCCCGACCGAGAAGTTCGAGAAGCCGGACGGAATCGTGTCGATGACCGTATCGAGCGTCAGCGGCAAGCTGCCGACCGATCTGACCCGGCAAGCCGGCAAGCTGACGACGGACATCTTCAACAAGAAGTACGTCCCGAAGGAGCAGGACGACTCTCTCGTGAAGGTCAAGTATATTACGTTTAACGGAATCAATTACTTGCCGCAAGAAGGCACTCCGGAAGACCTGCTGCGGGAATCCGTGATGGTGAAGCGCGAGGCTCCCCTGGATAAGCTGATGGAAGATATCCAGCAGGCTCTCGGCAGCGTAGCCGCTGACAAGCGCAAGTCGCTCTCGTACTATCTGCCGCAGGACGCGAAGAACAGCGCGCCGTCCAAGATCGATCCGCGCGTCGAGGACGGAGCGATTCCGTCGGCGCCGGGCAACGTCGTCGCGGAGACGCTGGACGGCGGCAAGGTCCGCATCACCTTCAGCCCGAGCGCCCAAGCCGACGTGGCCGGCTACCGGCTTTACCGTTCGGTGAACGGAGGTTCCTTCCAGAAGGTGGAGGCCTCGGTATTCGCGGGCGACGAAGCGAAGTTCGTCAATTACATCTCCGCCAGCAACACCTACGATTATTACGTGACGGCCGTCGACGTCGCGGGCAAGGAATCCCCTCGCAGCGCGGTCGTGTCGACCGGCTCCGACGGCGGGGCGACGCCGGATTCGGGCTTCCCGTTCCCGGGAGACGGAACCGACAGCGGAACGGGAACGGGAACGGGCGAAGGGACGTCCGGAGAGAATCAGGGAACCCCTCCGGACGTCACGGCCGCTCCCTCCGCCCCGTCCGGCATTCAGGCGCAGAAAACGGACCTCGGCATTACGCTGGATTGGTCGTCCAATCCGGCCGGCGAGAACGTAACGAAGTATGAGATCTGGTATACGGGCACCGAGAACGGCCGCTACAAGCTGCTCGGATCGACCGCGCAAACCCATTTCGAGTACATGACGCTCTCTCCGGGCGGCTGGTATCGGATAACGGCCGTCAATAGCACGGGTACCTCCGATCCTTCCGCAGCCGTGGCGGTTCAATAAAATCGATTTCGAAGAAGAGGCTGATCCGCCGGTTCGCGATAAACGCGATAGACCGGCGAATCAGCCTCTTCCGTTGCCATGAGAAGGGCGGAGCCAAGATGACCTCGGCTCCGCCCTTTCACTTAATCTTCGATCGTGGACAAGTCTCCCGTCGGGAGATTAAGCTCCCAAGCCTTGAGCACGCGGCGCATGATCTTGCCGCTGCGCGTCTTCGGCAGCTTGTCGCGGAATTCGATCTCGCGCGGCGCCGCGTGAGCGGACAGCCCCACCTTTACGAACTTGGAGATGTCCGCCTTGAGCTCATCCGACGGCTCGAAGCCTTCGCGCAGGGAGATGAACGCCTTGATGATCTCGCCGCGAAGCGGATCCGGCTTGCCGATGACGCCCGCCTCCGCGACCGCCGGGTGCTCGACGAGCTTGCTCTCGACCTCGAACGGACCGACGCGTTCGCCGGACGTATTGATGACGTCGTCGATGCGGCCTTGGAACCAGAAATAGCCCTCTTCATCCTTGTAAGCCGAATCGCCGGAGACATACCAGCCCGGGATGCGGAAATATTCTTCGTACTTGGCCGGGTTGTTCCAGATCTTGCGCATCATCGACGGCCAAGGCGTCTTAACGGCCAAGTTGCCCATTCGGAACGGAGGCAGCTCGTTGCCTTGATCGTCGATGATGGAAGCCTCGATGCCCGGCACGGGGCGTCCCATCGAACCCGGCTTGATCTCCATGCCCGGGTAGTTGCAAATCAATTGGCCGCCGGTCTCGGTCATCCACCACGTATCGTGGATGCGCTGGCCGTACACCTTCATCCCCCAGCGCACGACTTCCGGATTCAGCGGTTCTCCTACGCTCAGAACGTGCCTGACGCTGGACAGATCGAACGGCTTCACCGCGTCGTCGCCGGCGCCCATCAGCATCCGGAACGCCGTCGGAGCGCTGTACCAGACCGTAACCTTGTACTTCTGCAGGGTCGCATACCAGTCTTGCGGGCTGAAGCGCCCGCCTCGAACGACGTTGGTCACCCCGTTAAGCCAAGGCGCGAATATCCCATAGGACGTCCCCGTTACCCAACCCGGATCGGCCGTGCACCAGTACACGTCGCCTTCTCTCAGATCCAGCACCACGCGGCCCGTATAATAATGTTGGATCATGGCGTTCTGAACGTGGTAAACCCCCTTGGGCTTGCCCGTAGAGCCGGAGGTATAGTGGAGAATCAAGCCATCCTCGCGATTCAGCCATTCGATGGCGGCCTCGTTCGAAGCCTCGGCCATCGCCTTCTTGTAGTCGACGATGCCGTCCTCTTCCTTCACGTCGTCGCCGAACACGATCAAGTGCTTCAGCTCCGGCAGCTCCGCCCGCTGAATGCGCGGCAGAAGGGCCGCGGAAGTCAGGATCGCGACCGCGCCGCTATCCTGCAAACGATCCCGGACGGCGGTCTCCATGAACGCTTCAAACAACGGCCCCACCACGGCTCCTACCTTAAGGGCGCCAAGCAATCCGAAGTAGAGCTCCGGCGAGCGAGCCATGAAAATAAAAATGCGGTCGCCTTTGCCCACGCCGAGCTTGCGAAGAACGTTAGCGAACCGATTGGACGCTTCGGCCATCTGCGCGTACGTATAGCTCTCCTCGCGCTGGCTGTCGCTGTAATGAAGCGCGATCCGATCGCCTTTGCCGTTCTCCACGTGGCGATCGATAGCCTCGTAAGCCATGTTGACCTTGCCGGTCTGAGACCAAGAGAAGTTCGCTTCCACGTCTTCCCATTTGAAATTGCGTACCGCTTCCTCGTAAGACCCCATATTGGAAGTCGCAACCGTAACCGCAAGTTTCTCCTCATGCTGCAATGTCATGACCTTCACCATCCCATTCAGTAGCCAGAATTGTTAAACAAGTATACGCTTACAAGTTAACATGAATTGCTTGACTACGTCATTATATCACAGGGTTATCGATTCGGAACACCGTGAACCAGGAGATTATTGGACGGCAGGGGGCAGAATCCGCGAGAAAGCTAGCTTTTTCATCCAACGAATCGAATCCTTCTCCCTCTCGCCTCTTCCATGGTGTATAATGACATCTAACAAAAGGAGCGATCGCCATGGAGCATATAAAGCGCTATCATCGGCATGTCCGCCAAGGCAAGAACGGTCCGATCGCGATCGA
>Ga0065721_10009329_pt1 | contig 10831 bp, 7 predicted proteins | sample Mesricmetagenome_FD_59108 | JGI IMG/M metagenome (GOLD analysis project Ga0065721, IMG submission 59108) | Mesophilic microbial community from rice straw/compost enrichment Sample: eDNA_1 v2 (version 2) | ecosystem: Engineered > Solid waste > Grass > Composting > Bioreactor | place: USA: Davis...
CCGGGTTGATATTCGGTATTTTCCTGCAGGCCTGTTGCCTGGCACAGGAAAGCTTTATCGATACCGTTACCGCCTGGTTTAAAGAAATAAAACAGATTTGTCACCAGACCCGGACATTATGGAACCTGGATTTGCATGCGCCCATTCTATTGGTGGATCCTGAGAGCCGTCAGATCTATAGCAATTCACCGGACTCAATGGGTGTATTGCAAAAAGAGGGTGAAATATTTACCGGTATTCTCCCGCCAGAAATCAATATTGCAAATACAGCACTTGAATGGTCAGGATTACACTGGGCAATGGTGATGCTTCCTCTGCCACAGGGAACCACACAAAGAATACATCTAATCGGCCATGAACTTTTTCACCGGGCGCAAAAGGCTCTGGGGTTTACGGCATCGAATCCGGATAACAATCACCTCGATAAAAAAGACGGGCGTATTTTGTTGAGATTGGAACTGGAGGCTTTAAGAAAAGCTGTGATGTCACCTACGCAGGAAGAGTTGAAACGGCATATCAGCCGCGCCCTTCAATTTCGTTCCATCAGGTATGAAACATTTTTTGGATCTGCATCGAGTGAAAATCAAATGGAACTGAATGAAGGTCTGGCAGAGTTCACCGGCTTTATGTTTAGCGGGCGAAGAAGCTTTGATGCCAGAAAATATTTTTCAGACAGAATCCGGTTATTTATGAATACCGGTTCTTTCACGCGTTCATTTGCCTATGAAATGATACCGGTATATGGCTTTCTGCTCAACCCCGACAAGAAAGGCTGGAATCTGGGGATCAGACCCAGTACTAATTTTATTGACTATTTCCGTAATGCTTTTGGAGTACCGTCGGAAGCGGGTCGTCGTTCATCCCTGCCGCAGATTGGCCGCGACTATAGTTATGCCCGCATACTGGCAGAAGAAACCGCCAGGGAAACAGAATTTCTTCAAAAAACCGCCCTTTATAGCCACCGGTTAATTGACACCGTGCACCTGGAGATTTCTTTAATCAATATGAGTATGTCATTTGATTACACCAGTCAATTTTCACTGAACAATGAAGGCACGGTTTATCAAAAAATTCGTATCACGGATGAATGGGGTATCCTGGAAGCGGAAGAAGGTGCACTCGTCAACAGCAATTGGTCTAAAGTGCATGTGTCATGTCCGTTGACAACTGAAGGCAACACCATTACGGGTCAGGGTTGGGTGCTGACGCTCTCGGAAGGTTTCAGCATCGAAAAAGATCCATCCGGATCTGGCAACTATAATATAAAGAAATCCGGTGAATAGACCTCAGGAAAAAAACGTTTCTGAGATGTTTTTTTCACATTGCTGAGCTGAAAACACTTCTCAGTTTCGCAGTATGGTATCACAAGTAATCGAGGACTTCAAGTTTTTTAGAAAGCTTCAACTCCTCTACCTCAAAAGCGTTCACATTTACATGACCTTAGGCGCGCTGGCCGCCTGCTGTTTCTGCTTTACCCGTGTAAAAACCCAGCCAATAGAATTCATTGTCAGCGTGGTAATTGCCATTGGCCTGTTGCTGTTATTTAAACGACGAGACCGGAATACCCTGTTTTATAGTATGTTTATTCTCCTGGGACTGCAGCTGGTCACTTTCAAACTTGCCAGTTTTGGATATGTTTTTGGCCTGGGAATAGGTATCTGTATTTATTATGCTGGAGGCGTGGTGAACGGAACAGATTTCCTCGCCATTTTGTCCCTCATTGATTTTTCACCGGTGGCAGCGTCAAAAGAATATATGATTGGCTTTAATTTGCACGCATTGATCCTGTTTGCGTTTACCTGGGTAGCCAAGGAAAGAAAAGGGGATTATGCTTGTGATTTTCTGTAATCCTTAGTGTGGACAGGATTACTTTGTGACGTTATAATCCCGCCTTCGCACTAATCTCCAGCATACGGTCTATTGGTTTTTTTGCTGCGATTCGAAGCGACTCATCCATGGTTATTTCAGGTGTTTCATATTCCATGGCGAGATAAAGCTTCTCCAGTGTATTCAGCTTCATGTGCGGACAGTCATTGCAGGCGCAACTATTGTTTGGTGGGGCCGGAATGAATGTTTTATCTGGCGACGCCTTCATCATCTGGTGAAGTATACCGGTCTCTGTAGCCACGATATATTCTTTTGAAGGATCTGTTTGTGTAAATTTCAATAAGCCGGTAGTAGATCCAATGAAGTCGGCCATTCTCAAAACAGGTTCTTCACATTCCGGGTGTGCAATGAATTTTGCATTGGGATGTTTTTGTTTCAGCCTGGTGATTTTCTCCAGGCTGAAAATTTCATGAACCATACAGGCGCCATTCCACAACAACATATTCCGCCCGGTAACTTTGTTGATATAAGCACCCAGGTTTTTATCCGGGGCAAAGATGATCTTCTGGTCTTTTGGAAAACTTTCAACAATTACTTTGGCGTTACTGCTGGTTACAATCACATCACTCAAAGCTTTTATACCTGCACTGCAGTTGATATAGCTTACCACTACATGATCCGGATGTTGTTCCTTGAATTTTTGAAACAATGGCGGAGGACAACTGTCACTGAGTGAACAACCTGCTTTGAGGTCCGGTATCACCACTTTTTTTGTCGGGTTAAGGATTTTCGCAGTTTCAGCCATGAAATGCACACCGGCGAAAACAATCATATCGGCCGTTGTTTTTTCGGCTTGTTGGGCCAGGCCCAGGCTGTCACCGATATAATCCGCTACGTCCTGGATATCGGGTTCCTGGTAGTAGTGAGCAAGCACCACCGCATTCTTCTCTTTTTTCAAACGCTCGATGGCGGCAAAAAGATCGAGTGTGGGATCCAGGTCAATGTCGAGAAATCCCTTGTTCTCCACATTGGCCATTGCCGCGGCAAAAGATGCATCAGAAGGAAATGTCGTCGTGTTGCTCATGTCTGACTGTTTTTTGAGATGGCCCGATTTTCGAGTGAGCAATATTCCACCAGCTTTTCAAACTTTCAAAATCAATTTCAACACCCCTTCTTTTTTATTGTAATAATTATATTAATACAATTTTTTTAAAAGAACCTATTATTATTAAGGATGTGAATTGGTGGAAAAGAACTCCTGCAAAATTATTGTTTTTTCAATATTCACATTTTAAACAGAATAATCCACATGCTGGTTCGCGGCTGCTGCTGATTTTTGCGAAGCTTTCCACATAAATGTGAAAATACCACCGGGAATAATTTGTATCCAAAAAAGAAGTTGGGGTATGTGTATTTCGATTGAACAATTTGAGATAAAGTCCGACATCTGTAAATTTTTTTGACTCCCACAGAAGTTAACTGCATTCCATTCTATTTCATGCTAACGTTTCACACGGGATTATTCACATGTTTTGAGCGATATACACATGGGTTTGGGGGTAAATTCCTGCTCGTACGGAAATTGAAGTGATCCCCTTCTGCCAATATCAACCGGGTTGTGCACAGAAATCCACAGGTCATTTTCAAATAGGTTAATTTTATCGCCACAAAACAATCACTGCATGAAACGCATTCGCTTTGCTATCGTATTAGCCAGTTTATTTATAAGTGCAATCTGCCGCGCCGGTGAAGGCATGTGGCTCCCCTTATTGCTTGAAAAGCTCAATGAAAAGGAGATGAAGAGCCTGGGCATGAAGATCAGTGCCCGCGACATATATAGTGTTAACCAGGGAAGCCTGAAAGATGCGATCGTAAGTTTTGGCGGCTTTTGTACCGGTGAAGTTATCAGCTCCCAGGGCCTGGTGCTCACCAATCACCATTGCGGGTTTGATGCTATTCAAAACCACTCCACGCTCGATAAAAACTATATCCGCGACGGATTCTGGGCCGCGAACCATTCACAGGAGCTGGTAAATCCCAATCTCTTTGTGACTTTTATTGTCAGAATTGAAGATGTCACGGCAAAATCACTCCAAGGGGTGAAAGAAGGCATGAGTGAAAGTGAAAGACAATCTATAATAGATAAGAACAATGGCGAGATTGTAAAAAATGCTAAAAGGGAAACTTACCAATCCGCATTTATCAGGGCTTTTTTTGAAGGCAATCAATATTATATGTTCATAACTGAAACATATAATGATATACGTTTGGTAGGCGCTCCACCTTCTTCCGTTGGCAATTTTGGTAAGGATAGTGATAACTGGATGTGGCCACGACATACGGGTGATTTTTCATTGTTCCGTATTTATGCCGGTAAAGACAACAAGCCCGCAGCTTACTCACCGGATAATGTTCCCTACAAACCAAAGAAGTCCCTTTCCATATCACTGGATGGTGTGGCGGAAAATGATTTTACCATGGTCTTCGGTTTTCCTGGTCGCACCATGGAATACCTGCACTCTGCGGCGGTTGAGCAAATCGTTGAAGTAAACGATCCCGCTAAAATCGCTATCCGCGACAAAGCCCTGGCAGTACTCGATGGGTTTATGCGTCGTGATGAACAAATTAAGATTCAATATGCTTCCAAATGGGCAGGCATAAGCAATGCCTGGAAAAAATGGCAGGGTGAAGTATTGGGATTAAAACGCACAAACGGAGTATCAAAGAAAAAAACCTACGAAGCTGAGTTTCAAAAAAGAGTCAATTCAAATCCCGCCTGGGCATCATATAAAGGAATATTGACCGACCTCGAAAATGCGTACGCCGAACTTAAGCCATTAGGTCTTGCCAGGGATTATTTCCTTGAAATAACCAGCAAAATTGAACTCTTTACCGTGGCGTCGCAGTTAAATGCACTGGTCAGGGCCTATGAACGTGGCGGAACGCAGGCCTATAATGAGCAATTAACGAGAGTCCGTCAAAGGATGGAAGATTTCTATAAGGAGTATAGTGCTGAAGTGGACCGAGGGCTTTTCTCTGTATTGATGGAAGCCTATCTTACTGAACAGCCGCAGGAATTTGTATCGGGCTATGCGAAAAACATCCGGAATCCACAGGATGCGAAGGATGATATGAGCCGGATGGAAAACCTGATTTATAACGAAACACCACTCACCGATCAGAAAAAACTTTTGGATCAATACCTCTCAAAAGAGCCGGCACAGGCAGTTGAACTGATTAAAAAAGACAAGGCCTTTCAATTGTATGCTGACATGGCCGATACTTATAATCGCCAGGTGGCGGCTAAACTTAACCCCATACAGGAAAGGATTAACCAACTGCAAAGGACTTATATGAAAGCGCAGATGGAGGTGATGAAAGAAAAGAAATTTTATCCCGATGCAAACAGCACGCTTCGCCTGACTTATGGAAATGTAAAGGGTTACCAGGCCCGTGACGCAGTTTATTATGACCCCTACAGCTACCTGGATGGGGTGATGGAAAAATACAAACCGGGTGATTATGAGTTTGATGTGCCGGAAAANCTGCAGGACCTCTACCGGCGTAAAGATTATGGCCAATATGGTCAGAANGGNAAGATGCCGGTTTGTTTTATCGGAACGAATCATACCACGGGTGGCAANTCGGGCAGCCCGGCACTGGATGCATATGGAAACCTGGTGGGACTCAATTTCGACCGGGTTTGGGAAGGAACCATGAGTGATATAAACTATGATCCCAGTATTTGCCGGAATATCATGGTCGACATTCGTTACGTATTATTTATTATTGACAAATATGCGGGTGCNGGTCACCTGATTAAGGAAATGAAGCTCGTGCATCCCAAAAAGAAGGCTCCGGTCAAAAAGGCCGCNTGATAACCAGCGAAGTTTCTGTGTTTTAGAATGCCCTGNACCAGGATTGAATAAATTGGTCCAATCCCCCGAAAAGGCTGAATTTAAGCCAGTCGGGGGGTTGGGGTTTCCTTTTAATTACCCTATTTTTGCCTCCCTTTTAAATCTTACATATTAATATGTCAGTTATTCAGAGTATTCAGGAGAAGTATGCAAAGTTGATGGCTGTTATTATTGCCATTGCCCTGATCATATTTGTGATCATGCTTGCTTTCGAAAATGGTGGCACTTTATTCCAGGGCGGCAGAAACACAACAGTAGGTTCCATCAATGGTGAGAAGATCAGCGCCGTCGAGTTTACGAAAGCGATCGACCGTACCGAAGCAATGATGGAAAGACAGGGCTATCCAACCGGGCCTTCGCTTCGTCAAATGGCAATTGACCAGGCCTGGCAGCAGGAGCTTACACGTATTGCATTGCAATCTGAATTGAAGAAACTGGGTATGCAGATTGGAAAGAGGGAAATGGGTGATATCCTTTATGGTGAAAATGCACCACAGGATCTCAAACANCAATTCACCGATCCGGANACAGGCATCTTCAATGCACAGCAGGCAAAACAGCAGATNGACCAGATGCTGAAAAGCAAACAGGTGCCGGAAGAACAAAAGCAACAGTTTAATGAATACATCGATCAGCTGGAGTTCATGCGATTGAATGAAAAATACAGTTCACTCCTGGCCAACAGCTCCAACGCCCCCCGATGGCTGGTTGAAAAGGAAAATGCTGACAATAGCCAGCTCGCAAGTATTTCACTGGTTCGTGAATTCTACAGCAGTGTGCCCGACAGCGCCGTACAGGTGACAGATAAAGAGATTGCAGACTATATCAATAAACACAAAGACGAATACAAGCAGGAAGAAAGCCGCAGCATCACTTATGTTGCATTCAGTGCGCTTCCCACGGCAGAAGATACTGCGGAAGTTCGTGAAAGAATGCTTGGTTTCAAAACAACCCTCGATTCGGTGCAGGATGTAAAGTCCTATCTTGAAAGCCAGGGTGTATTGACATATTACGACAGCTATATAAATGGTAAAAATATCCAGGTGCCTGAAAAAGATTCGATCTTCCGCACACCGGTTGGACAGGTGTATGGACCTTACCTTGACGGAGGATCTTTCTCACTGGCAAAAATTGTTGGAGTAAGAACACAACCAGATACAGTTAAGATCCGCCACATACTGGTTGCCACAACACAGCGCGATCCTCAAACCGGTCAGTCATACCCGGTACGTGACAGCGCTACTGCTTATAAACTGATCGACAGTATTCAGACTGCCATTCGCAATGGTTCAAATTTCGACACTGTGGCGGCAAGACTTTCTGATGATCCCGGCAGCAAAGACAAAGGCGGTGTGTATGAAGGTGTCACTTCCGGCAGCATGGTGCCAGAATTCAATGAATTCATTTTCTCTAAGCCTACAGGTTCTAAAGGCATTGTAAAAACAGATTTTGGTTATCATTATATAGAGATCCTTTCTCAAAAAGGGAATTCTCCTGCTTACAAAATCGCTTATCTCTCCCAACCAATCGAGGCCAGCCAGGAGACAGATGCCAATGCAAGTAATGAAGCAACGCTCTTTGCAGGCAACAGCCGCAACCGTAAAGATTTTGATGAGAATGCGGAAAAACTGAAATCAAAAGGTATTAATAAATCATTTGCACAGGACATCAAGCCAACCGATTTCCAGGTAATGGGATTGGGTGCATCCAGGTCATTTGTAAAAGCGATTTATGATGCTGACCTGGGCGATGTACTGGAACCGGAACGTGTTGGTGAGAACTATGTGGTGGCCATGGTGACAGAGATCAACAAAAAAGGAACGCAAAGTGTGTCGCGTGCGAGGATCATGGTAGAGCCGATCCTGCGTAATCATAAAAAAGCTGAGCAGATCCGTAAGAAGATCGGAACCATTTCGACACTTGAAGCTGCAGCAACAGCGCTGGGTGGTAAAGCCGTTGAAACAGTAGACAGCCTCAGAATGAGTGGTTCGCAATCAAACATTGTATCCATTGAACCACGCGTAATCGGCGCGGCCTTTAATCCCAACAACCGCGGCAAAGTAGTGCCTGAAGCAATCGAAGGGCGCAGTGCGGTATATGTGGTGCGTGTTGATAATGTAGCAGCAACTGCAGTAGCAGATGCCAATGTAGCCGAGCAACGTAAAACCAGATACCAGGAAGCTAAGATGAGAGGTTCATATCCGCAGGGTGTGCTGGTACAGGCTGCCGATATCAAGGATAGTCGCAGTAAGATTTTCTAGATTCCAACTCAAACCAATACTATCTGCTTGTCCCGGTTGCAAAACCGGGACTTTTTTTAAACTGTTGTAATATCCCGGATGATTCCGGGCTGAACAAGCGGTCTTCAAATCTGTTATTAACTTTGAGGGATCATATCATGTCAACGCCCATTGTAAATAAAGTAGCCGAAAGCGGAATCATCACGATCGACCCGGTAAGTTTCCTTGCCCAGGGAGAAATTGCCGTGTTTGACCTGAAGGATTTCCTGTTTATGGGCCTGATACTAAAAGAAAAAGATTTCAGGGATGCTCTTAAAAGCCTGGATTGGGAAATTTACCACGATAAAAATGTAGCCGTTACCTGTACTGCCGATGCGGTCATCCCCATGTGGGCGTATATGCTCGTGGCATCTTATCTGCAACCAGTGGCAAAGGAAATGGTCATTGGAAATGAAGAGGAGCTCCGGAAACAGATTTTTTTAAAAAACATTTCCCGGCTCAATACGGATGACTTGCGTGATCAGCGCGTGGTGATCAAAGGTTGTGGCGATACTCCGATTGGGGAATATGTATACTTCGAAATTACCAGGATGCTAAGACCCGTAGTTAAAAGCCTGATGTATGGTGAACCATGCAGTACGGTTCCCGTATATAAACAACCTGCTAGTCTCCGGAAACCATAGGCGCAGACCACATTCTTCCAGTATGGTACTTGTTCAAATGCCGAAAGCGTATTTTGAATAAACCAGGTTCCTAAAACAAAGGATGGAACTAAGAACCAATTCTATTGCAAAAATTTAAATAGAAAGTATGGCTAAATAAAAAAACCGCCAGTATATCGGCGGTACAACTAACCCCGTATGGATTAGCGACGTTAACAAACGTAAACATAGTTTACGTACTGCAAATATACAAAATTATGTAGGGAACTTCAAACAATAACGTAAAAATACGAGTGTTTGCGTATTTTTAACATACAACTTTCTTTAAAAGAAATGTAATCTATGCCGATACGAACCACATTTTATATTGACGGATTTAACTTTTATAACGGCTTAAAATCCATGATAAAAAAGAGACCGCATTGGAAGCAGTATTATTGGATAGATTTTGTGGCTCTGGCGCAACAGTTTTTATCACCGGAACACGAGCTTGTATGTGTAAAGTATTTTACCGCCTCACCGTTAAATTCAGAAAAAGAAAAGAGGCAATCTGCTTTATTCAAAGCAAATAAATTTATAAATGAGGAAAGGGTCCAGTTTATAAAAGGAAAGTACTAAAAAAACCAATCAAATGCCTAAGTACATGTGGAACTACATTTGAAATTTATGAAGAGAAGCGTACTGATGTGAATATCTCAGTTGAGATTATAGGCGATTGTGCTTTTGACAAAACGGATTTAATTATACTTATATCAGCAGATAGCGATCTTGTTTCTCCTTTGGAATACGTCCTAAAAAATTTCCAGCAAAAAAGAATTAAAGTCTTTTTTCCCCCAGAACGAAAATCTACAGACTTAATGATGCTAATAAGGAAACAGGGAGGAAGAGTCATTTTTCTCGACAATAATGAATTGAAATTTAAAAAGTCCATGATGGATCATTTAGTGACGGTTGGAAATAAATCTGTCCAAATTCCAAATGAGTGGTTGTGAGGGACCTAATCTAATTACTATAACATCTTACACCCTATACTATCCTTCATTTAAAACCATCCTCTCTTCTTAAATGCATAGATCATCCAAACAGGGATGAGGAGCATGATGAGTACGGCGATCCAGAATCCATATTGGGTATGTATATATGGGATGGTGTCGAAATTCATTCCGAAAATTCCGCCTATCACCGTAGCCGGAGCCAGCAAACAGGTCACAATGGCCATCACCTTCATCACTTCATTCATCTTCAGGTTCACGTTGTTGATATAAAGATCCTGCATGCTCACCATGATATCACGATAGTTTTCTGAAAGNTCNATCGCTTGTACAATGTGATCGTAAATGTCTTTGTAATACTTGGTATTCCTGTCGTCCAGCAATTCACTTTCACTGCGAAGAATNCCACTGAGCAGGTCTCTTACCGGCACNGTGTTTCTTTTAAGTACGATCAATTCTTTTCGNACCTGGTTNATTTTTGCCAACGATCTTTTATTGCTGTTGCGAATTACTTCTTCCTCTAAATTTTCAATGCGGTCTCCCAATTTTTCCATCACCAGGAAATAATTATCGACTATCAAATCCAGCATGCTGTAGCAGAGATAATCTGCGCTTCGTTGCCTGGCCTTTCCGGTGGGCAGTCTGAGTCGTTCACGAAGCGGATTGAATACATCCCGACTGGCATCTTCCTGGAAAGAGATCACAAAATTCCTTCCGAGTACAATACTGATCTGCTCTTGTTCAACAGTCTCTTTTTCTCCGTTGTAGTAAAGCATATTAAGCAGGCAAAACATCACGCCTTCCACTTCATCCATCTTGGGGCGCTGGTTTACACTCAGGATATCCTCAACCAGCAGGGGGTGTATTTCAAAATGCTGACAGATTGATTCCACATCGGCTTTGCGCAGGCCATCAATATTGATCCAGCTGATACGGGTACTGTTTTTATAGGGGAATGCGTCCTGGACCGAATTGAGTTGTTTGATCTCAATTCCCTGTGCATCGTAATCAAATGCATGAATGACGACTTCTTTGGCTTCTTCCCGTACCGGTATGATAGTTGGATTAACCGAAAGGATTTCCTTGGTGCGTTCGGTACCAAAAAGATTGGGCAGGTAGAGATACCTCAGGTATTTCTCCGGCTTAAGTTTCACATTCATACAAGTAAGTTAGTAAAAAACGGGCAGAGGCTG
>Ga0065721_10052950_pt1 | contig 10831 bp, 8 predicted proteins | sample Mesricmetagenome_FD_59108 | JGI IMG/M metagenome (GOLD analysis project Ga0065721, IMG submission 59108) | Mesophilic microbial community from rice straw/compost enrichment Sample: eDNA_1 v2 (version 2) | ecosystem: Engineered > Solid waste > Grass > Composting > Bioreactor | place: USA: Davis...
GATTGCTGAAGCCATGCGCCGTAGAAGATTGTTTTATTTCAAAGTACTGGTCTGTCGAGTTATAATTCTTCCCGTCCAATAACAGCTGTAATGAAGAACGGCTGGTATTCTCGTTATCTGTATAGTACCCGGTCATTACTGGCCTTCCTTTGCCATCATACTTTACAAATCCCCATTTGTTTTGGCTTCGTTGGTTGGCGTCCTGGGTAAGTACGAGTCTGTCAAGCTGATCATAAACCAAATATTCCCAACCCGAGCCCGGGACTTTTCTCTCTATCAGCCTCCCTCTTCGGTCGTAGTTGAACTGATAGATGTACTGATTTCGAATGGTTTCGTTTGCGATCCATCCAGAAGACTTCAAGGCGGCGGCGCCTTTAGGTTGGATGATAAACTTCAGCTGTCCAAATTCATTGTAGCCATAGTAGGTTTGGATATACGTCACCATTAAGCCTTCAGTGGTTTTATCTAATTGCGTCTTTTTAGCAATAATGTTCCCTTTGGAATCTTTAAAAACAATTTCCTTATTACCATCGGGGTCAATTGTTTCGATACGTTCAAGTTTATTGGCTTCGTAGAATCCGGAACTGCTGAGATCAGGGTTGAACCTCCGGACCTCTTCCGCTTCGCTGGCAACAGCACCGGTATTGAAGCCGTATACTACACGGTTTGTTTTTCCTGTTCCTGGCTGTCTTGCGGTTCCAATTCCGCCCTGTTCCTTCAGCCTGCCTAGCGGCGAGTCTTCATACACAGATAAATTAAACGGAGACGCATCGTTCGCGACTTTATCGCCACTTTGTGAATAGAAGCTCGTCAATTCAGCAGTGTAAGACGAGTGAAAACTTCCGTCAGTCGTGCTGGCTGCGTATGGCAAATACTTCTTGGAATTCCTTCCCCAACTTAACAGAGCCAACCAGGTCATCGGTCTCCTCGATCTTTCAACAGGTTCAACAACCGGAACCATCGCTGATCCACGTCTCATCTTCTGTGCAGCGTTGAAAGGTAACGCTTGCGGAATCATCGTTGCGCACAATCATCCTTCCGGAAACCTTTCTGCAAGTCAGGCGGACATCGCGCTTACCAATAAGCTGAAAGAGGCAGGAAAGTTTCTTGAGATTCAGCTACTGGATCACATTATCATCACGGCAGATTCGTATAAAGACGGGGCCTTAAAAGCCGAGTCATTCTCTAGAACATTATCTCGTCTTAGGGTAATTTGACTGTCAATAAGGCTCTCTGAAAGGCACGTCTTCAGCGTGCCAGTTTTCTTGGGTCTGCTCAATTAATTGTACTTCTTCTTGAAGGACATCTCGAAGTGAAGCGGTATGGACCACTTCATATGCTTTATTACCAGCATAAACGACCCGTTCTGTACGAATGGAATAGGGAAAATACGAGGCACCTAATCTCTTGTAGATGACATCCAGCTTTATGTTACCAAATCCGAACGTGTGGCGCACTATGGCGAGAGTATTCGTAGCTATGTAGATTACACCAGCATACTTTCCCTCTTCACCCGGCTCTTTTTGTAAATCTTTTTTCCGGCGGGAATATTCTATTCTCGCAACGGTGTCTTGGTCGAAGACAGAAACGCCCGCATAATGAAAATTCATTTTATCAAACATCTTTGGGTTAAATACAGTGTATCCACCCTCGCTCCCGGCGCCTATGCGATCTGCTAGAAAAATGTCAAATCCTGGAATAAAAGGGAAATATTCTTTCTTCGTTTTTTTGTCACGGTCAGGCGGAAGTGGACTGTTTCCACGTTCCCGTTTTTGTAGAATTTTCGACCAGTTCGCCGCTCTTCCTACATAGCCCTTCCGATACATCAATAAAATTGTCTCCAAGTCATATACCATCGCTGAAGTATCCTTTACCAATATTCTGGAATAGAACTCGAGATTAAACGGCTTCTGAGAATAGTTTTCAGGGATGGCGGCAATGGCTTCTTTTAAAAGCTCGTCGGGCCTGAGCCGCTTCCCGCTGACTACTACTTCTCTGAGGTAGTGGGTAAATGGCCTGAGATTGATAGAGATTTGCTTGTTAGAAACTTTCAGGATGCTGTCAATCGAAATGAAAGCACTATGATATCCAATCGATGACACGACGATTTTTTCTTCTGACGCAGAAGGCGCAAGTTTCAGCTGGAACTTGCCGTTTTCGTCTGAAGCTGTCCCTATCGAAGTGTTGCTGATGGATATATTTGCAAATGATACTGGTGTGCTGCTTTCGACGTCTACAACCCTGCCCTCTAGTATAACTTGGGCGGGTGCATTCAGGGCGAAAGCGAAAGGAGCCAGCATGACAAACCAATTGTATCTATTCATTCTTTATAGTTTCTAATGGGTTAATCCTCCAAATTCTTACCATATGATATAAGATCGCTAAAAGACTGAGCGCTGCGACTATTGTCAAGGATTCCAAGCAGAGACTTGCGTCAATCGATGTCTTATGTGCGAATTTTTCGAGCCATCGATTTAGCATGAATAGTGATAACGGAAATGCCAAAAAGCATGCAACAGCAATGCTGACGGTATATTCCCTATAGTTTGCTGAAAGAAGCTGGATGATGCCGCCACCCAGAATTTTCCGGATGCCGGTTTCCTTCATGCTATATTCCAGTCGGATGTTGATCGCTCCAAAGATTCCGATACCGGCAATCAAGATGGAAACGAAAGTCAACACGATGAGCAGGTTCTTGATTGCATATTCTTTTTCCAGGTGCTGTTCGAAATAGTCATCTAGGAATCGGTAAGAGAAAGGATGGCCCTTAATTTTTGAACTCCACAGTTCTTTGAGGCTCGTGACATTTTCGCGCGTGGCGCCGTGAAGGCTGATCAACATCTTCTCCGGGAACTCCTTGTTGAGGCGAAAGATCAGAGGTTCAGTATCGCCTTCAAAACCATAAAAACGAAAATCTTCGACAATACCCACGATCTCAAAGTTTGAAATGTACTCCTCCAGTGGATCATTCCAACCCATCATTCGGACGAGGGCTTCGTTCACAACGACATGTTCGTCGTATTCGGCCGAGAATTGCTTAAACGTTGTACCTTCCTTCAATCGAATATTGAATAAGTCGAAATAGGTATTGTCAACTTTAAGGTAATTTATTGTTCTGTAGGATTCGCCGTTGCCCTGGTCTACCGAAAAAATATCAAAGCCGATGTCGTTGGTTGGAATCGAGTACGCTCCTGTAAGAGAAACATGTGAGACAAATGACTGCGACTGGAGTGCTTCCTTGAGACTGCTCAGCAAACGATACACACTCGTGTCAGTCGGGATGTCAATGACCAGGATCTGCTTTGCGTTGTACCCGGGGTCCATGTTTAATAATTCGTCAACCTGGTTGCGGACGACTTTCGCTGAAAATACCATAGCCAGGGCAACCGTAAGATGAATAGTGAGGAACGCCAGATAAAACGACTTCGTTCTCTGGCCTAACCCGAGTTCTTTAGTTCCATGTGCAAAGGTTTTCCGGTTGGCTAGTAGGCTTGTGATCCCCCCAGTAATTACGCTTAGAATAGTGGTTATAATCAGACCTGATAGGAGGAACCTTATATCCAACCACTGCTGAGGAAATGAATCAAAAATGTGGTTTTCCCTGAGTATAGGCAGCGCAAAGGAAATAATGACTAATGAAAAAACAAAGGCTGCAAAACTTAGTAGAAATGTTTCCGTCATGTATTGGAAATGGATCTGACTTTTGTGTGCTCCAAAGACTTTCCTGATACGGATGCTACCCAACATTTTCATCGTTCCGGCGGCCGTAATTACCAGATAGTTCATTACGGTAACAACTAAGATCACCAACGCTATTGACAACGTGACGTACAAGACTGTCCGGCCCGCCTTCGGCGTGTCAAACGATTTTGGATCACCGAGGTGGATATCGGCCAACCGTTCAAGATGATATGCTCCAGCATAACCCGTTTGTGTAAGGATGGGCTGGAGATATTCGGCGAAATGAGCGTCAAGCTTTTCCTGAAATGTTTGTAAAGATTCGGAGTCTTCAAACAGAATATACGTCATACACCAATCAGGGAAATGGCGGTCCAGAGACACGAGGGCGGCCGGTCGCAAATCTGTGTTCGGAGGAACGTCTCTTATTACGCCTGTCACTTTGTAGTCATGGTCATTAACAGACAACGCTTTGTTGATTGGATCCGCTTGCCCGAAATATTTGATAGCAAGGCTCTCAGTAACCACAATACTGCTGGGTTCATCAAGTGCCGTAGAGGCGTTCCCGGCAAGCCATTCATGGTTAAATACAGTGAAGTAGTGCTTGTCCGCAGTGAAGAAATTCTCCTCAAGGAAAATTGAAGTCCCGGTATTGACCACAACTTTCCGATTCATTTTGAGCATGCCAGTTACGGCCTCGACTTCAGGATACAGTTCCCTTAACTCATCGGGCAATTGGGGGTTAGTCCAAACCAGATTGGTTTCATCCTTCGTTCTCTCATCTACCATGGTCAGTGACACACGGCCGATACGTTCGTAGCTGGTGTAATGTCGGTTGAAACTGAATTCATGGGCGACGTACAGCGAAATGATCATAAAGCACGACAAGCCCAACGCGAGCGAAAAAAGGCTGATGGTAGTCGTTAATTTTCTTTTGGAAAAAGTGCGAAGAGCTGCAATCGAGTATATAAGTAGCAAGTCTCCTTGCAGGCCCGGCTTGATTGGAGATGGCTTCCGTATGGTATAGCTTCGGAGAAACTTGATCACATCCATGGCGTAGATTAATCGTGCATAGAACACTCCTTTTTCTTCGATATTCCGAAAAAAATATTCGTTCAGATCGCCTTCGAGGTCTTCGAGGAGTTCTGGACGGCAATACCATGCGAGGAATTTCTTTGCGCATAAGGGTGGCTGTGCCTCTTTACCTTTCACGACGCTGGCTTTATTATAAAATCCGGTATCTTACTCCATAACTGATCCCGCCACTCTTTTGACCGGGTGAGCGCCGACTTTCCTGCGCTGGTGATGTGGTAATAGCGCTTGCGTTTTCCACCCCTGACCTTTGTAGCTTCCCCTACCGTACTTCTGAGCAACCCCTTTTCCTCAAGCCGGTTTAGAACGGCGTGGATAACGCCGTGCTTCACCTTCCTTTTAGTGGTTCGCATGATCTCATCACAGATCGATACGCTGTAGGCATCATTCACCAGGCTCGCGATAGTGAGCATGACTAGCTCTTCAAATTCGCCGATGTTTGTTCCTTTCATTACATTTATTCACTAAATGTATGGAATATCATCGAAAAATTCAAAGTGCTCGGCCTTTAGTCACAAAAGTCTTTTAAAGAATCCCACGGGCGAGGTCGTCCCAGGTATTTGATTACACTCAATAAACGAGTATTATTCTCATCTCATTGCATTTTTTATTCGTCATGCTTCCCACATCAGACTTAACTTCTGGCGCTAACCTACTTCCGGTTGGCAATGCAGTGTCTTGTCAAAAGACTACGGCATAAACGGCACCTGCCTACGGCCTGCCTTCCAATTATTCCGTTTCCTGTTTGACAATGCGGCCACCCTCCAGTTGAGGTGCACCATAATTTAATTCTTATGATTATGGAAAGCACAAATGAAAAGAAAATCTTCGAAGTTGCAGAGATTCAACTCTCGTACAAGTCAAAAGTAAAAGCCTCCATGCGTCCCAAGATCACCGGATCTAAAGATGCTCACAACGTCCTCCGTGAATATTGGGACACTGACAAGCTCGAACTCGTTGAGCAGTTCAAAGTTATGTTGCTTAACAGAGCTAACCAGGTCATCGGCCTTCTCGATCTTTCAACAGGCTCAACAACCGGAACCATCGCTGATCCACGTCTCATCTTCTGCACCGCTTTGAAAGGTAACGCTTGCGGAATCATCGTTGCGCACAACCATCCCTCCGGAAATCTTTCTGCTAGCCAGGCTGACATCGCACTTACCAATAAACTGAAAGATGCTGGAAAATTTCTGGAGATTCAAATTCTGGATCACATCATCATCACGGCTGATTCTTATACGTCATTTGCAGATGAAGGGCTCTTGTAGCCCTTTTTTAATACTACATCAACAGGGAGGGGTCTCAGTTTACAGAAACCAGAGTTTGGCGTTCAATTGTTAGCCACGAAGGTTGCGGGTTAAACTTTGTAAGGATCATGAAAGCCTGCCGGTAGATATCGTCGGTGATTTCATTTCTATCTGCTCGGAAACAGAAAACTGAATTCGTAAGTCTTAACATCCGAAGTCCCACGTTGTCAATCTTCACAAAGAAAGACGCGGTAGTAAATAGCCCTAGAACTCGTGTTGCTCTGGCTAATGTGTTTTCAAATAGTTGTTGCAAGATCTGCTCATTGATGCCTGACAAATTCTTGAAATGCTCATTTAATTCTTGTTCACTAGAAAAGGTCAATCTACCAGCGTAATTTAAGCAATCATCAACAGCAAGTCCGAAAATACCGTATCGTGTGTTAGAGTTTAACCTGGAAGAAAAGTCTCTTATGTTTTGTTCGACCTGGTTTATCGTGGTTGGGTGCTTGCATTGTAGGTCAATTCCCTTGAACACCAGATCTTCGCCAGTAGTATTCTGCGGGAGGTATATTTGCACCCCGGCTCTGTTGAGATGTGCCGCACAAAATACTTCAAACTCAAAGTCTTTAAAAAAGTGTTGCCTATCAGGATCGACTTGCCCATATTCAAATGTGCCAGTATTCATTGCTCTCAATTGAATCTTAAAATCGGCACCGCTAATCCAAAGAGTTTTTAAAGAACTCACTAGTGTGAATAGCACTGTACATGCCTTTAATCCTTCATCGGTCCTATGTCCATTTATGACATAATTTTGTGCGTCGGTAATTAACTTGCCCAGCCCCGTATTTGGGTTGAGGGTCACCTGATTCTTCTTAATTGCAAATTTAAGAAAAACGATATCCGCCTTAATTTGTTCATTAGAATATTCGGTTTCAAACATGGCCAAAAGGGTTAAAAGACTTTCAGTTAGAACAATGGAGAAATACAATCTAAAGAAAATCAAGCTCCCTCAAAAGATTCCTCTATCAATTAGACTATAAAATGCTCTGTCAGGATGCGCATTAATATCGTTCCTGGTCCTCATCGGCTTTGGTAAGTCAAATACCTTCTACTTTCTCCATCAGGCAACACTTTGCAAGTTGCAGAAAACGGCTAGAGAGTATTTCTAAATTATGTTTATGATTTGTATTTCGGTACTGGAGCAATTGCCAAATCTGACACGCGTCGATTAAAATCCTCCTTTTGGTAGTCATTAGAGAAATGCCTTTTATCACCAAAACCACTCTCGAGTACCATTCGTTCTAACACTTTTCTGTTCGAAGCCCGAAAAGTTATTAATTCAATCAGTGTTCGTGACGCCAATGCTGTTAAGTTAAAAAAGTATTTGTGAAGATTTGCTGAATTGTCCCCATGAACAATCTTGGATCGCAGTGTATAAAATTGTTTTACATTGAAATATATCTGGTGGCCCTGCTCCTTATTGTCTGCATTTATAACAGCACACGTTCGGCAAATTCGATGTGTTATCTCACTTTCAGCTTTCACTATGGACTCAAGTGCCATACAGAGGTTGACATACGCCATCTTTAGTGCTCGTTGATGGAAGCATTCAATATAGCTTTCAATGGCAAGCTGAAAATCGTGCGTATCCTTCAAAAACCGATATGCTTTAACAACGAATCTATTTGCTGCCTCAATTTCCTCTTCTGCGCATCTAAGCAAGAATTCATCTGGATTGCGATTTTCAGCGAGATACCACCGAGAATTTACGTCCCAAAGGTATGTCGCCTCTTCGGTAAACTTAAGCTCCCCCTGACGTTTCCCGAATCTGATTAAATGAGTCAACTTTACATCTGAAGGGAACATTATCAATAATACCTTTTCAACTAGATGGTAAGTCTCCTCTTCCACCACATGATTCATATCAATTGGTACCAGTGCAAACAAGTTCGGGCGATATCCGCTGGAGCGAGTATATTGTTGACTGTAAAATATTGTACTTTCATAATCAGCCTTAGAGATATGCTGCAGACCATCTGCGCCGGTAAAAGCAATATCAATATACTTGTAAAAAGAATCGACCAGCTCAATAAATTCCGGCGACCCGACTTTATAGAATTTTAAGTTGATAAACGAAAAATCTAGTAACAATATGTCATCACTGGCCTGGTCAAATAGAGCAACGTTTTGTTCTAAATGCATAACGTAAAATTAATAGGATATATCCTAACAAAGAAAAGAGGACGCCGCAATTCCTCTGATTTTGCCTTCTGATTTTTCTCGATTGGGTGATTTCGTAACGTAGACACACACTTCATCTATCATTCTTCCTGTAGGATATGGTCATTCCCGCATTTTCAAAGTACGCTGCTGATTTCAAGGGCAAATTTTTCCGCTCTGTAGGCGTTGAAGGTATTGCCATTACTTTAAATCCCGCGTTGAAAAAAGGAAAGACGGACACAGGTGCGATGTTCGTAATAAATTTATAGTGGCCATAGATGAGGATTGCAACAACGCTAGCCCCAACCCAACTCCACGCAGTGAAATGCGCGACGTTTCTGTTACCTAAAAATTCCTCCAGGTTGTACTGAACAAAGAAGAACTGAAATCCACATGTCGCAACAACACACAATAGCCAGATCAAAATCCACCAGGTTCTTCTCGAGGCTTTCAGTGAAATCAGCATTCCCTTCAGGAAGTAAATTAATCCAAATCCCATGTAGGCAAAAAGAAGAGTTAGCGGTATCTTAATGAGCATCTCATCACTGTACAGAGAACTCATGTTGCTGGCGATCCAATAGCCCAGCATCAGCAAGGGCACGTATACAAATGCTCCCCACACTATTGATAGAAAAAGCCGAAACAAGAATCCAACGAGCCCAGTGCTTCTCGAGGCCCGAGCCTGATAAATTCCATCGTCATATCCCTGATAGTAATCCATATCCTCAACAGTTTATTGACCTCATTAAGATAACAAAAACAACGCCACGCGTACCCGCCGTCAGGAGAAAACAGGAACTAAGTCCCTGTTTTATCTTTCTTTTCACGCTGCCTGTTTTTCCGGGCGATCTTTGTTTTCAGCAACTTCATATCCTGGCTCACCTTGCTGTCGAGAATCTTGGCATAGTGCTGCGTCGTTTTCAAATTCGTATGTCCTAACATCTTTGAAACAGTTTCAATAGGTACACCATTGGCAAGCGTAACGGTAGTCGCGAACGTATGACGCGCACAATGGAACGTAAACTCCTTTTCAATTCCCACTACCCCTGCAATTTCTTTTAGGTACGAATTCATTTTCTGATTGCTCAGAATCGGTAGCAGCAAATCTTTGGTAATACAACGCACATCGTCTTTATACTTCTCAATGATCTCAAGCGCGATAGGAAGCAAAGGAATTCTTGAAGCGGTCTCAGTCTTTTGGCGTTGAGTACAGATCCATTTTTCACCATCGATTCCGACAATGATCTCCGAACGCTTAAGCTTCTGAATATCGGCGTAGGATAATCCGGTATAACAGCTGAAGATAAACATGTCCCGTACAACGGTCAATCTACTCGTCGGGAAATCGTAGCTATATACTTTGGCTATCTCGTCTTCCGAAAGAAATTCACGGATCACTTCGCGTTTCTTCATCTTATATCCGAAGAACGGATCGCGATCGAGCCACCCATTCTTAATACAAATGTTGATGATCTTCTTGAGGTTGCTAATGTACTTCAACGAAGTATTGTGGCTGCACTTTTGAATTGCCTTCAGCCAGAATTCATAGTCGGTAACAAACTGATACGAGATCCGCTTGATGTCGATATCCGTAATGCCATACTTCCACTGTAAAAAGGATTCAACATGTTTCCTTGCTGTCTCGTATCGCTCCATAGTTCCAGGAGCAAACTCGATGTCCACCAATTGACTCATTTGATCGTTGTGTTCCTGGAAGATCTCCATCAATCTTCTGCTTCGCTCGCCACCACCGAACTTTTCGCGAATTGCTTCTGCGGTTACTTCCACTTCTTGTTCAGTAAGAAGGCGCTGCGTTTCGTACACTTTGTTCTGCATCGTGTCGAGGTACGCGTTAAGCGTTCGGGCGTCTTCCTTTGTCCCGGTAGCACGATAAGTTTCCATATTCCATCGCTCCGGATTCCAGGAGCGTTTGAGTGAGAAGTCGGCTCTCTCGCCGCCAACGGTTACACGCATGTAAAGCGGTACTGCCGATTTCGTACAGTTCTTTGACCTCTTGAAAAAGAACATCACACTGAATCTTTGCCTCATTTTTCCTTGATTTTAGGTTGCACATAAAACTAGTCCTGCAGCGCCCGAAAAATCAAGATGTCTAAGCTTTGGCCAACTTGATAGTCAATGAGTTACACCAAAACCGGTGCGTCATTTTTTGAAGAATTTTAAAGACGCACCACTTAACGCACCTTTATTATGAGAATCGGTGAATAATATGGTGGGTCCCTGAAAACAAAAAAGCCTGCTAATCAATGATTTGCAGGCTTTTAAGCTGTTTTGATACTGTTTTTCGCAGAGGAGGAGGGAAATGAACCCATAGCTACTCCGTTGTATTTCAGTACTTTATAAGCAGCTGTATCGTCGACTCACCGGTTAGCGCACCGGTTTTTTGAGCTGTCGTTTTCTATTTCAAAGATACTAAATGGGATTAAAACTGTATAATGAAGGTGCACTTAACCGGATGTTTCCACATCACTGATGATCGCATTTGTTCTTCTGTATAGTCGTGATTCGTCATTAAAATTTAATCCAACAGAACTGTAAACTAATCAAGGTAATATGAATGCTGACCAACGATATTG
>Ga0065721_10052952_pt1 | contig 10831 bp, 10 predicted proteins | sample Mesricmetagenome_FD_59108 | JGI IMG/M metagenome (GOLD analysis project Ga0065721, IMG submission 59108) | Mesophilic microbial community from rice straw/compost enrichment Sample: eDNA_1 v2 (version 2) | ecosystem: Engineered > Solid waste > Grass > Composting > Bioreactor | place: USA: Davis...
GGCCGTGCTGCTGCTGGACGAGCCGGCTGCCGGCTTGTCGCGCGAGGACAAGGCCAGCCTCGGCCGGCTGCTGCGCCGCATCGCCGACAGCGGCATCGCCGTCGGCCTGGTGGAACACGACATGTCGCTGGTGATGGAGGTATCGGACCGCATCGTGGTGATCGATGCCGGCCAGCGGCTGGCGGTCGGCACGCCGGCCGAGGTGCGGGCCGATCCGGCGGTCCGCCGCGCGTATCTGGGCGATGCGGCCGTCGGCGGTGCGACCGCCGGCGATGCCACCGTCGGTGAAGCGGCCGTCGGCGGACCGCGGCGCCAGTACCGCGACGTCGCCGGCGCGGAACTGCTGGGCGTCAACGCGCTGCGCGCCGGCTACGGCGCCGCCCCGGTGCTGCACGACGTCGCGCTGCAGGTACGCGAGGGCGAGATGGTGGCGCTGCTCGGCGCCAACGGCGCGGGCAAGTCCACGCTGATGCGGGCTCTGTCCGGCCTGCACCGCCCGGTGCAAGGCGGCATCGCGTTCGACGGCGTGGATCTGGGCGGCATCGATGCGGCCCGCATCGCGGCGATGGGCCTCGTGCTTGTCCCCGAGGGACGGCAGGTGTTTGCCGAACTCTCCGTGCTCGACAACCTGAAGCTCGGTGCCTTTCCGTCCGGGCGCCTGCGCCGCGGCGAGATGCAGCGCCGCATCGAGACGATGTTTGCCCGATTCCCGCGCCTGCGCGAACGCCAGCACCAGCGCGCCGGCCTGCTGTCCGGCGGCGAGCAGCAGATGCTGGCCATTGCCCGCGGCCTGATGTCGCAGCCGCGCATGCTGCTGCTCGACGAACCGTCGCTTGGGCTGGCGCCCAAGGTCATCGACGAGCTGTTCGCCTCGCTGGACCGGCTGCGCGAGGCGTCGATCACGATCCTGCTGGTGGATCAGATGGCGGCACTCGCGCTGGCACTGGCCGACCGCGCCTATGTGCTGGAGGAAGGCCGCGTCGTCGCCAGCGGCCGCGCCGACGTGCTGGCGCGCGATGCGGCGCTGGTGCAGGCCTATCTCGGCGGCGATGGCGGCGATGGCGGCGATGGCAGAAATGACGGCGATCGCGGCGATGTGGCGAACGGCGGCGACGACGCCAGCCGCGCCACCGGGATGGCCTACGCCGCCCCGCAAGCGGTGCAGGCCTGATGGCAGCCGCCCCGCTTCCTCCCGCAAGCCCCGCACGTTCCCGCACGGGCATGGTCACCAGCCCGCATGCGCTGGCCAGCGAGGCCGGACTCGAAGTGCTGCGCGCCGGCGGCAATGCGATCGAAGCGGCGATCGCAATCGGCGCAGCGCTGTCGGTCACCTGCCCGCACTTCACGGGCCTGGGCGGCGATGCGTTCTGGGTCATTGCCGACGGCGCCGGCGACGTGCGCACGTTGTCCGGCATCGGGCAGGCCGCGGCAGCACCGCCCGCCTTCGATGGGGGCATTCCCACGCGCGGATCCGCCGCCGCGCTGACCACCGCCGCCACGGTCGACACCTGGGATCGCGCCTATCGGATCAGCCGCGACAGCTGGGGCGGCACCACGCCGTGGGAAGCGCTGTTCCAGCGCGCGATCGAACTTGCCGCCGAGGGGTTTCCCGTCACGCCATCGCAGCGCTTCTGGCAGGAATTCCGTGCCGGACAGTGGAGCGACTGGCCCGGCTTCGCACGCGTGTTTCTGCCCGAGGGCCGCATGCCCGAGGTCGGCGAGCGCTTCCGCCAGCCGCAGCTTGCGGGCAGCCTGCGCCGGATCGCCGAGCACGGCGCCCGGGACTTCTACGAGGGAGAACTGGCGTCGCGCATCGCCAGCGGGCTGCGCGAGGCCGGATCGCCGCTGACGGCGGCCGATCTCGCCGCCACGCGGGCCCGCGAGGAAGCGCCGCTGACGGTGCCCTATCGCGGCGGCGAACTGGTCAGCCTGCGCCCGCCGACGCAGGGCGTCGCCACGCTGCAGATCATGGGAATACTCGACCGCTTCGATGTCGCGGCGGTCGCCGAAGGCAGCGCCGACTACTACCATCTGCTCGTCGAAGCGGTGAAGCAGGCCTTCATCGAGCGCGACCGCCATGTCGCCGACCCGGAGTTCGTCGACGTGCCGGTGGAGGCGATGCTGTCTCCCGCGCATCTCGACAGGCTGGCCGCGGCGATCCGGCCCGAGCGCGCGCTGCCGTGGCCGCACCGCTTCCGTACCGGCGATACCGTCTATCTCGGCGCGGTCGACAGCCAGGGGCGCTGTGCCAGCGTGCTGCAGACCGTCTACTTTGACTGGGGCAGCGGCGTGGTCGCCGGCGACACCGGCATCCTGTGGCACAACCGCGGCGCGGCGTTCAGCATCGAGCCCGGCCACCACAACGCGTTGCGGCCGGGCAAACGTCCCTTCCATACGCTCAATCCCGGCCTCTATCTGCGGGACGGCCGCCCGGCGCTGCTCTACGGTACCCAGGGCGCGGACGGTCAACCCCAGACGCTGGCGGCGGTGCTGACACGGATGATCGACTACGGCATGGATCCGCTGGCGGCGCTGTCCCGCCCGCGCTTCCTGCTGGGCCGCACGTTCTCCGACACGCGCGACACGCTCAAGCTCGAGGCCGATGCCGGCGATGCGGTGATGGCGGAGCTGGCCGCGCGCGGCCACGAGATCAGCCCGATCCCGGCGCAGAGCCCGCTCGCCGGCCATCCCGGCGCAATCCGCATCGAGGCCGACGGCACCATCGTCGGCGCGCACGATCCGCGCAGCGACGGCATGGCGATCGGCTGCTGACGCGTACCTGTCGCGTTCAGCGCAGGACCAGCGGCGGCGACAGCCTCTGCTGTACCGCCGCGGGATGCACGGCGACCGCCTCCACCTCGGCCAGCACGCCGTAGTGCAGCGCCGGCACCGGCACCACCGCGCGCGCCGGCCGCGCGTCCCCCAGCACCTCGCGGTAGACCGCGTCGAACGCCGGCCAGTGTTCGACGCCGGCCAGGTAGACGGTGACCTTGAGCACATCCTTCCAGCCGCAGCCGCCCGCGGCCAGCGCGGCCCCGGCATTGCGCAGCGCCAGCGCGGCCTGTTCCGCCAGCGGCAGATCGGCGCGCGGCTCGCCCTGCGCGTTCAGCGGCAACTGGCCCGACACGAAGACGAGGCCCAGGCCCGTGGCGACGTGCGAATAGTGGCCGCGTGGCGTCGCCAGTGCGGGAACGTCGGGATAGGCGACAGGCTGGCCGGCGATCGCGGCGGCGTTCGGCGTCGCGCTCGGGGCCGCATTCGGAGTCGCGCTCGAAGTCGCGCTGGGAGCCGCACTCCGGGTCGCACTCGGGGTAGCGCTCGGGGTAGCGCTCGGGGTAGCGCTCGGGGTAGCGCTCGGGGTAGCGCTCGGGGTAGCGTTCGGCATCCCCTTCGGATTCGTGCCCGCCATCGCGCTCACCATCCACTGAAGCGCGGCCACTGCGCCTCGACAACGCCGCTGCCCGCCACCACCGTGTAGGCGCCGTGCTGCGCGGCCGTCGCGCAGGCGTGGTTCGGCAGGATGCGCAGCAGCGTGCCGACCGGCAGCATCGGCGTCGCGGCCGGATCGGTGCGATGGCTGACGATGCCGTGCTCCTGATTGGCGTCGACCATCACCAGATCGGCCAGCGGCTTGCCGTCAAGATCGCAGACCAGGCCATAGCCCTGGTCGACCGGCTGCTTCGCGGTCCCGCGATCGCGCGACATCGCCATCCAGCCCGCATCGGTAATCAGCCAGCCCTTCTCGCGCTGATGGCCGATGACGGTGCACAACACCGACAGCGCGATGTCCGAGGTATCGCAAACGCCGATGCCGTTCATCACCAGATCGAAGAACACGAACACCCCGGCCCGCACCTCGGTCACGCCATCGAGCGAACGCGCGTAGTGCGCGGTCGGCGTGCTGCCCACACTGACCACCGGCGCCGCATGACCGGCCGCGCGCAGGCGCTGCGCGGCCCGGACGGCGCCGGCGCGCTCCTGCTCCGCCAGCGCCTCGATCGCCGCGGCCGAGCGGCAGTTGTACGAATCGCCTGCATGCGTCAGCACCCCGGCGAGCCAGGCGCCCTGCCCTTCGTCACCGTCCAGCGCCGCGGCGATCTGCAGCAGCAGCGGGTCCTCCGGCTTGACACCGGAGCGGTGGCCATCGGTGTCGATCTCGATCAGCACCGGCACGCCGAGCGCGCGCTCGCGGCAGTAGGCGGCGACCGCGGCGGCCGCCTCGACGTTGTCGAGCAGCAGTGTCATCCGCGCCCCGCGCCGTACCAGCTCTTCGACATGCGGCAGCTTCGACGGCACGATGCCGACGGCATAGAGAATGTCTGTCCAGCCGTGCTCGAGAAAGTGGCCGGCCTCCTTCAGCGTCGACACGGTGATCGGCGTGCCCGGCGCGCCGATGCGCGCGGTAACATCGGCCGACTTGTTGGTCTTCGCGTGCGGACGCAGCGCGACGCCAAAAGGCGCGAGCCGATCGCGCAGCCGCGCGATATTGCGCTCCATCTTCGTGCGGTCGAGCACCAGCACCGGCGTTTCCAGTTCATGCAGTGTCATGGGGTTCCTTGCTTGCCTTGTCGGCATCACGCGATCGGCGTTCATCGCTCAATCGAGCTGCACTGATTGAAGTCGTTGACCGGCAGGTCGCGCATGACCAGCAGCAGCACCGGCGCGGAGCCGACCAGCCCCAGCGGCTCGAAGTCCTTGCGCGCGTCGTACAGCGGCTTGCGGTACAGGATCATGTTGGCTGCATGGGTCCCGATGGTGCCGAAGCCGATCGTGTAGCCATCGGCCGGCGCGCGTGCGAGCTTCTGCATGCCGATCGAACCGCCGGCCCCGCCGACGTTCTCGACGACGATGGAAGTGCCCAGCCGCGGCGCCATCTTCGCGGCGACCGCGCGCGCCAGCGCATCGCTGGGCCCGCCCGCGGGGAACGGCATGATCAGCGTGATCGGCTTGCTCGGCCAGTTCGGCGTCTGCGCCGCGGCCGGCGCGGCGGCGGCGCCGAGCGCGCTCGCCAGCAGCGCGGCAACAATGGCGAATTTCATGGTGTCTCCTCCAGATCGGCCCAATGGATCAGCCGGAAAGATCGGTCCCGACAGATCGGCCCGATCAGCCCTGCGCCGGCGACTTGATGCGTGGCGCCGCGGCAAGCTCCAGCACCGGCAGGATGCTGGGCCCCTGCTGCAGCGGCGCCGGCGCGCCTTCCGGCAGCGCCAGTCCCACGCGGTTATGCCAGTAGGTGTCGAGCCCCACCGCCGAGGTGCCAAACAGGTCGAAGCCCGAGCCCGCGACGAACAGCGTGTTGGCCGGCTCGGCACCGAGTTCCTGAAGCGCAAGCCGATACGGCCGCGGATCGGGCTTGTAGAAGCCGGCGCGTTCCGAGGTCACCACCACGTCCATCGGCACGTTCAGGCGTTCGGCAGCCAGCCGGCCCAGACGCTCCGAGCAGTTGGTCACCACGCCGAGCCGGTGCGTCGCGCGCAGGTGCTCCAGCACATGCGCGGCGCCGCTCCACAGCGACAGATCGGTCCAGCGTTCGTCAAGCGCGTCGGCCATCGTTGCCGGCAGCCCGGTCTCGACCGCGGCCTCGCGCACCAGCGTTTCGTACGGACGATAGGCGCCGCAGGCATAGGTGCGTTTCAGATAGGCGGCGCGCCACGCGCGGCCCGGTGCTTCGCCGCCCGCCACGCTGTTCCACAGCGTCCAGGAATCGAGCAGCGCGGTCAGCAGGTCGAACAGCACGACATCGTATTGGCGCGCGGGGTTGGCCTGGCGTGGTTGGCTTGGTTGGCTTGGTTCGCTTGTCATGGTGCGGCCCCGGTTGGAATCGATGCCACAGTGTAGGTTCGGCCCGCCGGCGGGTGGTTAATGACATAGAATTTCTTAATTCACCTCCGGGTTAATAATAATGACGCTGAACATCGACGACCTGCGCTTCATCCTGGCGCTGGACCGGCTCGGCAGCCTCGCCGCGCTGGCGCGCGAGGAGAACGTGACGCCGCCGGCCGTGACCAAGCGGCTCAGCCAGCTCGAGGCGCGCCTGGGCATCCGGCTCGCGCTGCGCACCACGCGCCGGCTGCAGCTGACCCACGAAGGCCATCTGCTGGCGCAGCACGCGACCGGCGTGCTCGAGCAGATGCAGGCCATCGAGGAAGCGCTGCGGCAGCGCAGCCAGGCGGTGGCCGGCAAGCTGAAGGTGCATGGGCCGTTCGGCTTCGGCCGCCGCTACCTCGGGCCGCTGCTGGCACAGTTCCAGACCACGCATCCCAATCTCGAGGTGCAGCTGTACCTGTCGGACAACCTGATGCTGCCGCGCCAGCCGGTGCATGGACGCGATGCCTTCGACGTGCTGGTCAGCATCGGCGCGATACCGGATTCGCGCTGGGTCGCGCACCGCATCGCACCGAACCGCCGCGTGCTGTGCGCCGCGCCCGAGTACCTCGCCAAGGCGCCGCCGCTGCAGCGTCCCGCCGATCTGACGCGGCACGCCTGCCTGGTGCTCAGGGAGAACGACGAGGACGTGACGCTATGGCGCTTTGCCGGGCGCGACGGCGGCAAGGAGGCTGGAAAGGAGCTGCGCAAAGGCAGCGGCAAGAGCGCCGCCGGCACCGATGCACGCGAACACACCGTGCGGGTGCGTCCGATCATGGAGAGCAACGACGGCGATGTCGTCCATCAATGGTGCCTGGCCGGCAAGGGCATCATGGCGCGGTCGGAGTGGGATGTGGCCGACAGCCTCGCCTCGGGGCGGCTGATCGCGCTGCTGCCCGGCTACCGGCTGCCGGACGCCGACGTGATGGCGCTGGTGCCGCAATCGCGGGTGGCGTCGACGCGCACGCGGCTGTTCGTCGAGATGTTGCGCAAGGCGCTGGGGCCGCGGCCGCCATGGCGCAACGGACGACGGGGCTGATGCAGCGCCGCGCGGGGTCTGCGGTCCTCCGCAAGGCGCGTATCACTGCTCCATCGCCGGGCAGTCGCAGCTCGGTCGCTCCTCAGTCCCTGCTTAGTCGCTGCTTAGTCGCTGCTTAGTCGCTGATTAGTCGCTGCTCTGGTGCGGGACCAGATGCAGGCGCATCACGCCGCCTTCGAAATATTGCCCGTCGAACTGGCGGAGCAGGCCCAGTGCCGCGACGAGGTCCATGTCGAAGTCCACCCATGCCCAAGGCTGCTCCGGGTCGCCATCGCGCATGATTTCCACCGAACGCACGGGCGCATAGGGCGCGAACTTGTCGCGCAAACGCTGTTCGGTGATCTCGCGGCGCAGGCCGCGAATCAGCACCTGCATGTCGGTCTCCTGGGGGCATGGCGCGGCGGCCTGCATGCCGCCGGGGCGGTGCAGGATGTTGGCCTGGCCACGAGACCACTATAGATGTTCGCGCGGGTTCCGGCTTGCCGCCGGGCCGGCGAGACGGGCCACGGCGGCGGCCCGCCGGCCCGTGCCGGGTCAGATCACGCCATCGCCCTTCAGCGCCGCAATCTCTTCGGCTGCAAAACCCCAGTCGCGCAGCACGGCCTCGGTATCCGCACCGGGCGGCGATGCCGGCGCCGGTTTGGCCGGCGCCGTGCGCGAGAAGCGCGGCGCCGGCGCGGGATGGGTCACGCCGTCGACGTCGATGAAGGTTTCGCGGGCGCGATTGTGCGCATGCGCGGGCGCCTCGTCCCAATCCAGCACCGGCGCGAAACAGGCATCGCTGCCTTCCATCAGCGCGCACCACTGGTCGCGCGTGCGCGTGCGGAACACCTCGGCGAGCCGGTGCTTCAGCTGCGGCCAGTCGCGCCGGTCGCCCTGCGTGGCAAAGGCCGGATCCTCGATGCCGCACAGCTCGATCAGCTTGCGATAGAACTGCGGCTCGAGCGCGCCGATCGCGACATATTTGCCGTCGGCGCAGGCATAGGTGCCGTAGTACGGCGCGCCGCCGTCGAGCAGGTTCTCGCCGCGCCGGTTGCTCCAGCGGCCGGCCGCCTTGAAGCCGTACATCATGGCCGACAGCAGCGCGGCGCCGTCGGTCATCGCGGCATCGACCACCTGCCCCTTGCCGCTGCGCTGGCTCTCCAGCACCGCGCAGACCACGCCAAAGGCCAGCATCATCGCGCCGCCGCCGAAGTCGCCGATGTAGTTCAGCGGCACCACCGGCGGCTCGTCGGGCAGGCCGATCGCATGCAGCGCGCCGGTGATCGCGATGTAGTTGATGTCGTGGCCCGCCGCCTGCGACAGCGGACCGTGCTGGCCCCAGCCCGTCATGCGGCCATAGACCAGCCGCGCATTGCGCGCCAGGCAGACGTCCGGTCCCAGGCCCAGCCGCTCCATCACGCCGGGCCGGAAGCCCTCGATCAGCACGTCGGCCTGCTCGATCAGCCGCAGCACCGTCTGCGCCGCGCCCGGCTGCTTCAGGTCGATCGCCAGCGAACGCCGGCCGCGCGCGGTCACGTCGAAGCGGACGTCCTCGGGCAATACGCCGGCGCCGCGATTGGGCCGGTCGATGCGAATCACCTCGGCGCCCATATCGGCCAGCATCATCGCGCAGAACGGCCCCGGCCCGAGGCCGACCATCTCCACCACCTTCAGTCCATGCAGCGGACCCGCCATGCCTGTCTCCCGTTGTCGTGGTATCGTCGGACGCCAACTTACCATGCAACGCCACGCGCCGCGAACGCGCGCCCCGAGGGCCCTCGGCGCCCCGAACGCCCCGAGCGAGCGCCGACGGACCCGCCGGCCCCGCGCCACCCACGCACGAGAGGAGACCATGAACGTCAGCGAAGCCATTGCCACGCGCCGCTCGATCCGCGGCTTTCTCGACAAGCCCGTGCCGCCGAAGGTGATTCGCGAGATCGTCGAGAAGGCCGCGCGCGCCCCGTCCGGTGGCAATCTGCAACCCTGGCATATCCAGGTGGTCGGCGGTGCCCCGCTGGACGAACTGAAGGCCATCATGCGGCAGCGCGTGGTGGAGGAACCCAAGGGCGAGCCCGCCGAATACCACATCTATCCGCCCGAACTGGTGTCGCCCTATCGCGAGCGGCGCTTCCAGGTCGGCGAGGACCTGTACGGCCATCTCGGCATTCCGCGCGAGGACAAGGCCGCGCGGCGCCAGCAGTTCGCCCGCAACTTCCAGTTCTTCGGCGCGCCGCTGGCGCTGTTCTGCACGGTGGACCGCCGCATGGGCCCGCCGCAATGGTCGGACCTCGGCATGTATCTGCAGAACGTGATGCTGCTGCTGCGCGAAGCGGGCCTGGACAGCTGCCCGCAGGAATGCTGGGCGATGTATCCGGAAACGATGCGCCGCTTCCTCGGAACGCCGCCCGAACGCATGCTGTTCACCGGCATGGCGATCGGCTACGCCGACCCGGACGCTGCGGCCAATCGGCTGGTGGCGCAGCGGGCGCCGGTCGAGGAGTTTGCGCAGTTCATCGGCATCTGAGCCGGGGTCCGAGCGCTCGTCGTTACGCGAACTGCGCCGCCTGCCGCGCCGGCGCGTCGGCATGCTCGCCCGCCTGCTCGCCCGCCAGCATGCGCCATAGCGCGTGCAAGGTCGGATTGGCGCTTTGTGCCGAGCGGTAGGCGCAGATCTGCAGCGGCGAGCACCAGCTGTCGTCACCGGCCGGCACCAGCGTGCCCGCCGCCAGCGCCTGCGCGACGGTGCTGTGCGGCAACCAGGCCACGCCGTGCCCTTCGCTGGCCATCTTCAGCAACAGCATCGCCATATCGGCTTCGTAACAGCGAACCAGCCGGCGATGCGCCTGTTTCTGTTCGAGAATCGACTCGACCACGCGGCCGAGCGTGGTGTTGGCGGTATAGGCGAGGAACGGCGTCGGGCTCGATGCCTTGCCGCTGGCATCGGCCAGCGAAAAGACCGGCGCGCCGCGCGAGGTAGGCACCGATACCGGCATCAGCAGGTCGCTGCCCACCGTCAGACTGCGGAAGCGCTCGCTGTCCAGCGACACCGGCACGCGCGGATGGTTGTAGCCCAGCATCAGATCGCAATGGCCCTCGGACAACGCCACCACGGCGTCCAGCACGTTGGCGGCGACCACGCGCGCATGGAAGGTGCCCGCACGCTGCCGGCACTGCCTTAGCCAGTCCGGCAGGAACGTCAGCGACAAGGTGTGGCCAGCCGCGATCTCGATGCCCTTGTCCGGCATCGTGGCCTCGCGCCGCAGCGCCGCGCGCGCTTCGAGCAGCCGCTCGCACGCGTCGCGCGCCGTCGCGCAGAAGGCCGCGCCCGCCCGCGTCAACGCCAGCGGATAGGTATTGCGGTCGACCAGCTCTGCCCCGGCCCACTGCTCGAGCGAGCGAATGCGGCGCGACAGCGCCGACTGGGTGATATGGCGCAACTCCGCGCCGCGCGAAAAGCTGCGCGTGCGCTCCAGCACGAGCAGGTCCTCGATCCACTTCAACTGCATGGTCGTCTTCCGTCAGATGCGTGCCGGCCTCGTCGCGGGGCACGGCAGTGCGGCCGCTGGCGCCTTATTCCGTTTCCGCATGACGCCATGGCCGATCCGCATCCGCTGACGCACGGACCGTGCCTAGAATCGGCCATTCCCATCAGCGCAGTCCGCGGCCCGGCCGTGGACGCGGCATGACAGGCGCCCGGAGCCGCGCGACAAGCGGACCGCGCCAGATTCGCCATCCCGGCCCCTCCCCGGCAACGCCGCCATGGCGGCACGCCGTTGAGGCAGCCATCACGGAGTCGTCTACATCATGGTCATGCAATTGCTTCACCCCGCGCGCACCGCCACGGCGCATCCGCGCACCATCCTGAACACCGCCCGCCGCCAGGCGCTGCGGCTCGCCGCCGTGGCGGCAGTGGCAATGGCCGCCGCTGCCGGCGCACCCGCAGCG
>Ga0065721_10005975_pt1 | contig 10830 bp, 12 predicted proteins | sample Mesricmetagenome_FD_59108 | JGI IMG/M metagenome (GOLD analysis project Ga0065721, IMG submission 59108) | Mesophilic microbial community from rice straw/compost enrichment Sample: eDNA_1 v2 (version 2) | ecosystem: Engineered > Solid waste > Grass > Composting > Bioreactor | place: USA: Davis...
GCGGCGCTGCGCGTCGCCACCCGCATCGAGATCGCCAAGCTCCACGAGTCGATGCACAACACCACCATGATCTACGTGACGCACGACCAGGTCGAGGCGATGACGCTCGCCGACCGCATCTGCGTCCTGCGCGACGGGCTCGTCGAGCAGGTGGGCACGCCCATGGAGCTCTACGAGCGCCCGGACTCCATGTTCGTTGCCGGCTTCATCGGCTCTCCCAAGATGAACTTCATCTCGGGCAGGCTCGCCGAGAACTTCAACGCGCCGACGGTCGGGGTGCGCGGCGAGCACCTCGTCGTTAAGCCCAGCGACGGGGTGTGGTCGGGTTCGGTCATCCACTCGGAGAACCTGGGCTCCGACAGCTACATCTACGTCGACATCGGGTCCGATGAGCCGGTCGTAGTGCGCGAGGACGGGGGCAAGAAGCACCAGTCCGGCGAGCAGGTGCAGATCGCGCCGATGGATGCGGCTCTGGTCCACCGGTTCGACAATGCCGGCAAGCCGATCCGCTAGCGGCTTTTTCCCGGGTTAAACGCGGCGGAACCGCTCGGTCTTCGCCGCGTAACCGTAAAACGGGCGGTGCGGCATCGGGCGGGGTTGAGTGCCGCGCGGAGTAAGCGATAGAGCGTCTGCGGAACCGGTTTGGTCCGCAGCGCGCCAAATCGAGAGCGAAGCCGGGCAGGGGGATTAGCGCCTTCGCGTCCGGCCGGGAGCAACGATCCTAGACGTTCGCGGCGCGCGCCCCCAGTGCCGGCCGCGAACCGGCAAAACGAGTGTTTGAAAGCTTTCCGCCGCCCGCGGCGCGTGCGGAACACCACGGCAATCCAATCCAACAGGAGTCTTCCATGCCCATCCGCACCCTGGTCTGGGGCGAAAACGTTCACGAGCAGAAGAACAAAGTCGTCGCCGACAACTACCCCGAGGGTATGCACAACCAGATCGCCAGGCTTCTGGCCAAGGACTCCAACATCTCGGTCAAGACCACGACCCTGCAGGCGCCCGAGCACGGCTGTACCGAGGAAGCCCTCGCTCAGACCGACGTCCTCGTCTGGTGGGGTCATGCCGCCCATGGCGAGGTCAAGGACGAGATCGTCGAGCGCGTCGCCAAGCACGTCTGGCACGGCATGGGGCTCATCGTCCTCCATTCCGGGCACTTCTCCAAGATCTTCAAACGCCTGATGGGTTCGCCCTGCGCTCTTTCCTGGCGCGAGGCGGGCGAGCGCGAGCGCCTCTGGGTCGTCAATCCCGGCCATCCGATCGCCAAGGGCCTGCCGCCCTATTTCGAGCTCGAGATGGAAGAGATGTATGGCGAGCCGTTCTCGGTGCCCGAGCCCCTCGAAACCGTCTTCGTTTCCTGGTTCCAGGGCGGCGAGGTCTTCCGTTCGGGCCTCACCTACCGGCGCGGCGCCGGCAATATCTTCTATTTCCGCCCTGGCCACGAAACGTACCCCACCTATCACGACGAGACCGTCGGGCAGGTGCTGCGCAACGCCGTCAACTGGGCCTATAACGGCGAGCGCTTCGCGCGGCTGACCGATGCCCCGAACGTGCCGGTCGAAAAGGCGATCGAAAAGATCGAGGAGCGCGGCCCGCGCCTCCACAAGCACGGCGAAGCCGGCTTCCGCTAAGCCTTCTACTTCACCACCCCGGCGGCAAGCCCGCCGGGGGTCCATCCCGGGATCGCAAGATGGAGCCGGCGAGGGGGCCGGCGGAGGCAACGAGATCGAGAGTGTTTCCTACCGACGGATCGGTTTGTGACCGCTCTACCCCATCAACACGCGCTGATCTCCAAGGACCGTTCTATGCGCTTGCTCATTCTCGGCACTGGCGGCATGGCCAATACCCATGCCAAGCATTTCTCCGCCATCGAGGGCGTGACCATCGTCGGCGGCGTCGACGTCGATCCCGGCCGCGTCGAGGCGTTCAACACTGCCCACAACATCCCCAACGGCTTCGGCTCGCTCGACGCCGCGCTCGCCTGGGGCGAGTTCGATGCGGTCGCCAACGTCACGCCAGACAGCGTCCACCACCCGACCACCATGGCCGCCATTGCCGCGGGCAAGCACGTCTTCTGCGAAAAGCCACTGGCGACCGACCACGCCAAGGCCCTCGAGATGACCGAGGCGGCCGAGCGGGCCGGGGTCGTCGCCATGGTCAACCTCACCTACCGGAACGTGGCGCAGCTGCAGAAAGCGCGTGAGATCGTCCAGTCGGGCAAGGTCGGCAAGGTCAAGCACTTCGAGGCGAGCTACCTGCAGAGCTGGCTGGTCTCCAAGGCCTGGGGCGATTGGCGCACCGAGAGCCAGTGGCTCTGGCGCCTCTCCAAGAAGCACGGCTCGAACGGGGTCCTCGGCGACATCGGTGTCCACATCCTCGATTTCGCCGTCTATGGGGCGGGCAGCGACATAGACAAGGTGTTCTGCCGGCTCGAGACCTTCGACAAGGCCGAAGGCAACAAGATCGGCGAGTACGATCTCGACGCCAACGACTCGTTCGCCATGACCGCGCAGCTCGACAATGGCGCCCTGGGCGTGGTCCACGCCACCCGCTGGGCCACCGGCCACTTCAACGAGCTGCGGCTGCGCGTCTATGGCGAGAAGGGCTCGGTCGAGGTGCAGCACCGGCACGACTGGTCCAAGCTCTTCACCTGCCTCGGCGACGACGCCGAGACCGGCACCTGGACCGAGGTGGACGTGGAGCCCGTGCCCACCAATTACCAGCGCTTCTTCGAAGCGGTGAAGGGCGGCAACACCCTCGAACCCTCCTTCCGCCACGCCACCAACCTGCAGAAGGTCCTCGACCTCGCGACGCTGACCGACCGCGACCGTCGCGAGCACCGGGTTTCGGCCTAGCAACAGCACGCCCTCTTCGGGAGGTCGATGCTGCCACAAGCACAATCCGTCCCCCTCCCCCTTGAGTGGAGGGGGTAGGGGTGGAGGGAGCCTCGGCTCGATCCCGCAAATCCGGGGCAAACCCGCCGGGCGCTCGTGCACGCCCAAACCCTTGCAACCAATGGCCGGACCGCCGATTTAACCCGCGATGAGACAAGGAGCGTCACATGGGCATTCTCTGGGCCATCGTCATCGGGTTCCTTGCCGGGCTCATCGCCCGCTGGATCACGCCGGGCGATCGCAAGCCGCGCGGCTTCATCCTCACGACCGTGCTCGGCATCGTCGGCGCGGTGGTCGCCACCTGGCTCGGCCGCCAGATCGGCTGGTATGGGCCCAATGACGGCGCGCAGTTCATCGGCGCCATCGTCGGCGCGGTCATCGTCCTGCTCGCCTGGGGCCAGCTCGCCCGACGGGTGTGACGCTGGTGATCCGCGGGCAAACGAAAAGGGGCGCCCGGTGGGACGCCCCTTCCATATCCGGCAGCAGCCGCTACTCGAGGACGGTGATGCGCCCGTCCGTATAGGGCGTGTATTCCCCGCCGAGCTCGGCGATGTAGTCGGCCAGCACCTGCTCCAGCGGCGGGCCGAAGTCGTAGGGGTTGTCGCCCTCGGCGAACGTGCCGTAGCCGTCGCCGCCGCCGCGCATGTAGTTGTTGGTGACNACGGTGTAGGTGGCTTCCTCGTCGATCGGCACCCACTCGTCGCCCTNNCCCTTGACCAGCACGTCGCTGATNCGCTCGCCGGCCGGATTGGCGAGGGTGTAGCTGTACTTGAGGCCGGCGACCTGCGGGAANCGGCCGGCGCCGTTCTCGATGTCCGAGACGCCGTTCTCGAGCGCATCGATCACGTCGGCTCCCGAGATCTCGACGGTTGCGAGCGTGTTCGAGAAGGGCAGGACGGTGATGACCTCGCCCATGGTGATCTCGCCGGCATCGATGGAAGCGCGCAGGCCCCCGCCGTTCTGTACGGCAATGGTTGCGCCCTGGTCTGCGACGCGGTCGAGCATGGCATCGGCGACCAGGTTGCCCATCGAGCATTCCTCGACGCGGCAGACCTCGCGCGAACCTTCGATCGGCGCGGTCGCCGTGCCGATCACCTCGGACATCAGCTCCTCGATCGGCTCCTCGAGCTCGGCGAGCCGCGCCACATAGGCTTCGTCGGGCGTGACGGAGGCGTCGATGAGGATGGGCGCGCCTTCGGCGCTCACCACATTGCCCTCGTCGTCCCAGGTCACCACCAGGTCGCCCAGGTACTTGCCGTAGGAATAGGCGGTCACCACCGGCACCTCGTTGCCGTCGGGGCCGTTGACGAGGGTGGGATAGGGCCCGACGGCGTTCTCGTCGGTGTTGGAGAGGAGGCTGTGCGAGTGGCCGCCCACGATCACGTCGATGCCGGGCACGTTGGCCGCGATCTCGAGGTCGACCGTGTAGCCCACATGGGTGAGCGCGATGATCTTGTCGATGCCGGCGCCCTGGAGCCCTTCGACCTGCGCGCGAAGGCTGGTGAAGACGTCCTCGAACTCGACGTTCTCGCCAGGCGAGGAGGTCTCGTCGGTGTCCTCGGCCAGAGCCGAGACGAATCCGATCTTCTCGCCGCCGATCTCGAGCACATGGGTGCCGGGAATGCGGCCGGCAAGCAGCGGCTCGTTCTCGACATTGGTGTTGCCCGAGATGATCGGGAATTCGACCGCATCGAGGAGCTTGGCGAGCTCTTCGGGACCATCATCGAATTCGTGGTTGCCCACGGCCATCAGCTCGATGCCGAGGTCGTTGGCGAACTCCGCGATGATCTCGCTGCGGTACTGGGTGTAGAACAGCGAGCCCTGGAACTGGTCACCGGCATCGAGCAGCACGACGTTCTGCCCATCGAGCTCGCCACGCTTGGCATCGATCGCGGTCTTGAGGCGGGCGATGCCGCCGAAGCATTCGCCGGCCGCATCGGTCTCGGCGTCGCAGTTCGAATCGGAGCTGGTGATCGGCCCGAAGCGCGAGTGGAAATCGTTGATGTGGAGGATATTCAGCGTGAAATCGGCATAGGCCGCGCCGCTCATCATCGTCAGCGCGGTTGCCCCCAGAAGCAGTCTCTTCATCCCTGTTGTCCCTCGTTCCTTGGTGGACGACGGTCTATTCCATGGCCGCATGACGACTGGATGACCACCGCCGGATCGCTTCCGCACCGCGGCGGAAAGCCGATTGTGACAGTTTAAGCAGGATTGTGTGACAGGCGAAAGTGGACCCTTTGGTCAAAATTCCGATGTGGTCCTCGGAGCCTCGCCGGACTATGCAGGGCAGGGCGTGGGCGCTAGCGTGCGCTCATGCTCTCGCGTCCGGCCAAATCGCTCCTCAACAGCCTTCACCACCGTGCCGTCTTCTCGCGGCGGGTGGAGGTGCTGGCGCGCCTGCTCGCCGGAGCCATCCCGAGCGGCGGGCGCGTGCTCGATCTCGGCAGCGGCGATGGGCGGATCGCCCGGCGCCTGATGGACCTGCGGCCGGACCTTGCTGTCGAGGGCGTCGACGTCCTCGTGCGTCCGGTCACACATATTCCGGTCCGCCCCTATGATGGCGGGACGCTGCCGTTTGCCGACCTCAGCTTCGACTACGCCACCATCGTCGACGTGCTGCACCACACCGACGATCCAGCCGCGGTGCTGAGGCAGGCGCGCCGCGTCGCCCGGCGCGGCATCCTCGTCAAGGATCACCTGCGCGAGGGGCTCCTCGCCGGGCCGACCCTGCGCTTCATGGATTGGGTGGGCAATCGCGGCCACGACGTGCGTCTGCCCTACACATATCTCGACCGTGCCGGCTGGGACCGCGTCCTGCGCGAGGCGGGCCTTACCGCTGCCGGCCGGCAGGAGCGGCTGGGCCTCTATCCCCTTCCGTTCGACTGGTTTTTCGGCCGGGGCCTTCATTTCGTCGCGCTCCTCTCGCCCACGGAACCGGCTTCCGGTTGATTTGCGCAACGCTCCTCAAACGGGGTTCCAATGAGCGCCGATTGCGATACTCTCGCGCCCGTTTGATTTGCGGGTGATTTGCGGGAGTTGCGGCATGCGAAGCGCACTGATCGTCTATGGCGGCTGGGAAGGTCACGATCCCGAGGAGTGCGCCGCCATCTATCGGCGCTGGCTGCATGAGGACGGGTTCACCGTGCGCACCGCCACCGAAACCGCCGCCTTCGCCGATCCCTCGATCCACGAGCTTTCCCTCATCATCCCGATCTTCACCATGTCGAAGATCGAGAAGGCCGAGGTCGAGAACCTGACCAAGGCCGTGGAGGGCGGGGTCGGGCTCGCCGGCCATCATGGCGGCATGAGCGATGCCTTCCGCGACGCGGTCGACTACCAGTTCATGGTCGGCGGCCAGTGGGTCGCCCATCCGGGCAATATCATCGACTACACCGTCGACGTGGCGAAACCCGACGATCCGATCATGGAGGGGATCAGCTCATTCCCCTACCGGTCCGAGCAGTACTACATGCACGTCGATCCCTCCAACGAGGTGCTGGCCACCACCACCTTCTCGGGCGAGCACGCCTGGTGGATCAAGGATGTCGTGATGCCCGTCGTCTGGAAGCGCCGGCACGGCAAGGGGCGGGTGTTCCACATGACGCTCGGCCACCAGGCAAAGGAATTCGAGAACACCAACATGGCGACCATCATGCGCCGCGGCATGAACTGGGCCGCCCGCGACGAGGACTAAGTCCTACCAGCGCAGCACGAAGCGGCCGAGCAGGGCGCCGATCAGCGACACGATGGCGATGCCGAGCGTGTACCAGGCCAGGAGGAACATGAGGCCGTTCTCGCCGCAGTGCAGCGAATAGACCGCCGCGCCGACGCCGCCCGAGAGCATGCCGGCGGCAAGTCCGGCGAGCGTCGGCCGGGTCGGGGCGAAACGGCGCGTGATCGCCAGCACCGCCGCCAGCACCGGCAGCGAGAGCGTGACGATGTACCAGGGGCAGACGAGCGCCGTCGATCCCATAATGAGCGCGCGCTTCTCCTCGGCCGGCGCGCCAATCATCTGGATGGCGGCGGCTATGCCGAGCACACCCGCCAGCACCAGCGCTGCCACCCAGGGCCGTCTGGTGCGGCCCTCGGGCCGCGCCAGCACCAGCGTCGCGGCACCCCCGAACGCGGCGAACGCGACCGTGTAGCCGAATTTCGTCCAGAAGATCATGTCGTCGCCAACCGAGCCGATGTCGGCGCGCAGGCCCAGCCACGGCATCATCATGATGAATGACATCACGGCGCCCAGCGCCAACGCACCGGCGAGCAGCCGGCGCATGGCGGTGCGCGGCACGGGTTTCAGCCCGCTCGACAGGCGCTGGATGAGATCGTCAGTCATTGCGCCCTCCGGCGAAGCGGGCGACGAGCGACTTGAGCCCGCGGTGTATCGAAACCCGGGCCGCCGTCTCGCTCATGCCGTGGGTTGCGGCCGCTTCGGCGATCGAAGCGCCTTCGATGCGCACCCGGCGGATGAGGTCGCCCGTGCGCGCCGGCACGGTATCGAGAACCGCCTCGAGGTCGCGGCGGGTGGCGGCCTCTGCGCTGTCGTCGCGGGCAAAGATGGGCGCATCCTCCTCGAGCGGCACCGTCGGCTGCAGCGCATGGCGGCGCAGGTGGTCGATGAACTTGTGGCGGGCGATGGCGTGGAGCCAGGCGGTGAACGGCCGGTCGCGATCGTAGGTCATGCGCTTGGTGTGGATGGCGAGCAGCGTTTCCTGCACCAGGTCCTCCGCATGGGCGGCGTTATTGGCGTGCAGGCGCTGCGCGAAGTAGGCGCGCAGGTGTCGGCTGAGCTGCGTCAGCAACGTGCGGTAGGCGCGCGCATCGCCATCGAGCGAGGCGAGCATCAGCGCCCGCAGCTGCGTCTCGGTGGTGTCGTTACCGCTCATCCTGCCTCTATTCGCGCGAGCCTGCCGGAAGGTTACATACCTCACGCCGGATATGGGAACGTGGAAAATGCCGATCACGTCGCCGCGAGCCGGTAACGGACGCGGGCCGGGCCCCGAATGAGGATCATGACCCGTGCGAGGTACGGGCAGACAAGGAGAGACCTCATGACGAAGCTGCTTACCCGTTCTATTCCCGCTGCGGTGGTGCTCGCCGCCCTGTCGATGCCGGGCGCCATGGCTCAGGATGCGATGAGTTCGGATGCCATGGGCGGCGAGGCGATGATGAGCGAGGACGAGCTGACGCAGTGCCTCGAGCAGGCCGGCGCCATCACCTTGCCGCAGGTCGCGGCTGTCGCCGAGCAGGGCTGCCACGACGTTCACAACGCCGCGATGGGTGGCAATGCGATGGGTGGCGACGCCATGGAGGGCGACGCCATGAAAAGCGACAGCGCGATGTGAGCGCTGCGCGCAATAACGGTTAATTGATATGCGAGCCATGTCCCGCGCGTTAGCGTCGTTTCACGGCTGCGCGCGGACATGGCGCTGCGAAGGAAAAACCGAGGGATCATGAGTGAAGCGCTTGATGCAGGGACAGCTCGGCAAGTCGAACGGCCTAAGGGGCCGCTCGTCTACCGCCAGTCCGTCTGGACGCGGGTGACACACTGGGTGTGGGTCGTCTGCCTCTTCTTCCTGCTGCTCTCGGGCCTGCAGATCTTCAACGCGCATCCGGCGCTCTATATCGGGCACGAATCCGGCTTCGAGTACGATAACGCGATTCTGCGGATGCAGGCGTTCAACACGCCCGAAGGCCTGCGCGGCCGCACGACCGTTTTCGGGCAGGCCTTCGATACCACCGGCGTCCTCGGCCTCAGCGGGCCTTCCGAGCGTCCGAATTTCCAGGGCTTTCCCTCGCAGCTCACCATCCCGTCCTATCGAGACCTCGCCACCGGGCGGGTCGTGCACTTCTTTTTTGCCTGGCTGTTCGTCGGCACGCTCTTCGTCTGGTTTCTCGCCAGCTTCATCAACGGGCACCTGCGGCGCGACATCATTCCCGACGGCAAGGACCTGAAAGGTCTGCCGGCGGATATCGGCGCCCATGCGCGGCTGCGTTTCCGGCATGGGCGCGCCTACAATCCGCTGCAGAAGCTCAGCTATTTCGTCGTGTTTTTCGTGCTCTTCCCGCTGATCATCCTCACGGGCCTCGCCATGTCGCCGGGTGTCAACGCCGCCTGGCCGTGGATCGTCGATGTCTTCGGCGGGCGGCAGACGGCGCGCACCATCCACTTCATCACCATGACGTTGCTGGTGCTGTTCTTTGTCGTCCACCTCGTGATGGTCGTCGCGGCCGGACCCTTCAANGAGATGCGCTCGATGATCACCGGCTGGTACCGCNCGGCGCCGGGCACCCCCAGCCGCAAGGGAGACAGATGATGAGCGGCAACAACCGCATCACCCGCCGCCGGTTCCTCGGCGTTTCGGCTGCCGCCGCGTCCTCCCTGACGCTCGCCGGCTGTGGTCAGTTCGATTTCCTCGGCCAGCGCGACAACGAGGTGCGCGACGTGCTGGAGCGCGCCAACGACCTGACCTATCGGGTCCAGCGCGCGCTTCTCGGCGACGACTGGCTGGCGCGCGAGTTCTCGGCGAGCGAGATCCGGCAGGGCCAGCGCCCGAACGGCTCAACCGATCCGACGACGCCCGAATACATGTTCCTGCAGCAGCGAGATTTCGCCGATTACCGGCTCGAGGTCGGCGGCCTCGTCGACAGGCCCATGTCGTTCTCGCTCGAGGAATTGCGCAACATGCCGCAACGCACGCAGATCACCCGCCATGACTGCGTCGAGGGCTGGAGCTGCATCGCCAAATGGTCGGGGGTGCCGCTGGCCCACGTCCTCGACCAGGTCGGCGTGAAGCCGCAGGCGCGCTACGTCGTCTTCCGCTGCTTCGACAACATCGAGCGGGGCCTCACGGGTGACGTGCTCTACTACGAGAGCTGCGACCTCATCGACGCGCGCCATCCGCAGACGATCCTCGCCCATGCCATGAACGACACGCCGCTGCCGGTCGCCAACGGCGCGCCGCTGCGGGTGCGGATCGAGCGCCAGCTCGGCTACAAGATGGCCAAGTACGTCTCCTCGATCGAGCTCGTCGACAGCTTCGCCGGCATCGCCGGGGGCAAGGGCGGCTATTGGGAAGATCGCGGCTACGACTGGTACGCGGGCATCTAGAAGCGCTCGCGGGTCCGCTCCTGGGGCAGGTGCGGACCCAGTTCGCTGGTCCACGGCAGACGGCTTTCGATGCCGTAGTGGTTGTCCGGCTCGACCAGTTCGGGATTGTCGAGCGATCCTGCCGTCATGCGCAGGCGCTTGTCCTTGTCATAGCGCAGGAACAGGGGCGTCCCGCAATCGGGGCAGAAGCCGCGCTCAGCGATCGGGCTCGAGCGGTAGACCGCCGGCTCCTCGCCCAGCCACTCCACCGCCTCGAAGCGCACGAGCACCGCGAAGGGGCCGCCGGTGGCGCGCCGGCACATGCTGCAGTGGCAATAGCCCTGCGCCATGGGCTCGCCCACGGCGCGGTAGCTGCGCCTGCCGCAGAGGCATCGGCCGGTCCATTCCATCTCGTCCTCCCCGTGTCGGTCCAAGGCACAAAACGAGGTAGGGCTTTCCCGGTTGCGTGGCGCGAATGGCTCCTTCCCACGATAACTGCTTGCTTTTTGCCGCCATCTGCCCCACATGGTCAGCAGCGTTGCGGCGCGCGCGGTCCTTCGACCCACGCCCAACGGACTTCTCTTCTCCTCGATATTCATGCGGCGAGCGGCGAAGTGGGCCCGGAGGAAGCACCCGGGCACAGAGGGATGGTTATCCCCGTCAGCCCCGCTCGAGCGATATTCCCGTCGCCGATGCAGATTGCAACTCGCCGCCGCATGTGCGGGCGGCCCGACGCGCGTTCGTTCGCGCGCAACAGAAAGACACGACTGTTTTGAAAACCTTCCACGACCTCGGATTGCCGCAGCCGCTCGTTTCGAGCCTCGAAGCCGCCGGCTTTTCCACCCCGAC
>Ga0065721_10001389_pt1 | contig 10828 bp, 12 predicted proteins | sample Mesricmetagenome_FD_59108 | JGI IMG/M metagenome (GOLD analysis project Ga0065721, IMG submission 59108) | Mesophilic microbial community from rice straw/compost enrichment Sample: eDNA_1 v2 (version 2) | ecosystem: Engineered > Solid waste > Grass > Composting > Bioreactor | place: USA: Davis...
ATGCTATAAGTTCATTTGCCGAACGTCAAAGATCAGCCACNCGTGTGCTTGGCGCGGGCCGTGCGCAAGCACGGAACGTGACAAGCATACGTGTTGGCTGTAGCGTCTGGTTCGGCCTTTTCATTCACCTGATGCGGAGTAGTCGATGATAGCTCTTCGGAGGCTATCGTCTGGTGTAGCGTCACTCAGTTTTTGATGAGCGGCGGCCGCGAACTCAGCAGAAGCGAGACCTTTCTCGACGAGCTGTAACTGCTGAAGAATCGCGCTCAATTCTGCCCAATCCGCATCAACCATCGCGTTCTTTTCGCTCTTCGTGCCCGCTCGAGCCCACATGTCCACGTCGCCTCGATACTTTCGATAAATCGCAAGCTTCTCGTTTGTGAGCGTCATGCTTTGCCGAACGTCAAAGATCAGCCACACGTGTGCTTGGCGCGGGCCATGCGTAAGCATGGACCGTGACAAGCATACGTGTTGGCTGTAGCGCCTGGTTGGGCCTTATCTCGTGCAACATTCAACTAAAGCAACCTCGATTGCATCCAGCGCAGAAATGCTGACCCGCGCTAGATCACCGCGAAAGATGCGGACGGATCGGCGCTCGGCCTTGTCGCCGATGACGCCCGACCGCAACACTTCGACATCCAGCGATGCCTCGCCATACCAATCTGAACCATGCTTTCGAACGCAGAAACCCACACGGACGCGGTTATTCACAGCGTCGTAATCGAGGGATCCATTCTTAGGATCATCAACCAACAACACGTGCCCGGCTCCATGCGAAAACTCGCGTTCGCCTTTCTTAGCGCGCTCTTCAGCCATCGTCCATAGAGCATTGATGCGCCGCAATAGCTCCTCTCGAAGATGCCTTCTATGACGCTCACAACGATTTTCTATGTCAGACCACCATGAGTCCATTTTGGACGCGATCGCGTCTTCAGCATCATTGTGGCCCCACTTCTCGGCGTAACGCTCAAAGAACGCACGCTCCTCGACGACTATCGTCTCCAATTCCTGAGCGAGCAGCGGATGCTTCTCTTGGTAAACACGCAACCGTCGAGCAATCGCGCCGCGATCATTCCAATATGTAGACATAGATTTCGCCCAACGTCAAAGATGAGCCACGCCTATGGCCGGCGCGGCTCCTGCTCCGCAGGAGCCGTGCCGGCCATAGGCGTTGGCTCTGGCGCCTTGTTAGCCCTTTCCGGATTCATTGCTCTTTCTTCTCTCAAGCTCACGAGTGTAGTGTCTAAGCCTATTGATAACGTCCTTCGTGATGGCTTGCTTGTAGTCGGCAACGCCGTGCACCACTTCATTCCGAATGCGTCGCAGTTGATTGATCTCGGTGAAATCCGCCTTGCTGACTTGATTCGTCTGGAGAAGGAACTGCAAAACATCGACCGGACTGCGACGAATCGAATGCTTATCTTCGACTGAGACCGCGAGCCCTTGGAGCGCTCTCTCAAAATTGATCCATGCGGCCATAAAATCTCCAAGTAACTCATCTTCCTTGGTTCGATCTTCAATCAAAGGAGCACCAAACAGCGCCGCAAATAAAGTCTTGGCCAATTCCGAATAAACCTCCACGCGCGCTCGCTCGACCGTAAGCCCATTCCCATTGTGATATAGCTCATTCCGTAATCGGTGATACCATTCGATCTCCCCAAGGTCTATTCCGGTCATCTTGTCCTTGCAGTATTTCTCAAGGCCATCGAGCAGCTTCGGAAAGCTCATCGACATATCTTCAATCTCCGCTCGTGGAATGCGGATTCCGATAACTCGGGCAGGAAGTCCGAGATACGTCTTCACGATGAGCTCCACGGCGTTGTCGATACTGATAAGCGCAAGGCGGCGATTGGTGTCCGAGTCGGCTTTTAACAGGGACAGCCCATGTTTCAGAATCTCGCCCGGCCCAGAGGCCCACGGTGGTGATCCGGTTTTCATTTTTTTGGCTAACAGTGTTATTGGCCGGGAGTGGGTGTGGTGGTTGCGGGGGTGGAGGTGGGGAGCGAATTGTGGAGTAAGTGGCGGGTGGGGTGGGTCATAGGACAAAGAAAAGGATTGATACAAAAAATGTGTATTGCTGCACTGGGTGCATGATCAGTGATGCGACGCGGGTTCACTTTCCTCGGTGGTATGACGCACTTCGTGTTCAGGTGGCGGCGGAGCAACAGGAGGCGTTTCGGCGGGAGATTGTCGAGTTTCTGGCGTGTTGCTCCCGCTGGCGGGCGGCGGCGAATGTCGCCGTCATCAAAAAGTATCTCGATATGCCCGAGAAACGCCGGTCGGCGGTGGCGAGGGCGGCGTTGCGGTGGTTCTTCCGGGCGGGACGGAGGTCTTGGATGCACGACGTCGGAGGGCGGGACCAGGCGTTGCGGAGTGCGGCGAAGGAGCGGGGGCGAGGAGGCGGGAGTGGGGTGCTGCGGGGCAGGTCGGGAGTTGAGGAGGGGGTGAGGTTTGAAGAATTGGCGCGGGCGGGGGAGGGCGGGGCGGGGGCGAATTTTAGGACGGACGATTTCAGATCTGAGACGGCGGGAAATGGGAAAGTGAGAGCGGAGAAGGTGGGGTTTCGGGATGTGAGGTTCCAGCGGTCGGCGGGGGAGGATTTGGGCGGGGCGGATTGGGAGCGGGACTTGGTGCGGGCGATTCGCGAGGCGGGGTTGTTGTGGAGAACGGAGGGGACGTATCGAAACTGGGCGCGGAAGTTTGCGGCGTTTATACGGCCGAAGTCGCCGTATGCGGCGGAGGGGACGGATGTGGCGGAGTTTTTGTCGAAATTGGCGGTGGAGCAGCGGGCGAGTGCGTCGACGCAGAAGCAGGCGTTAAACGCGCTGGTGTTTTTCGTGCAGGAGGCGCTGAAGCGGGATTTGGGCGAGGTGCGGTTCAAGCGGGCGGCGGCGAGGCGGCGGGTGCCGACGGTGTTATCGCGGGGTGAGTGTCAGCGGCTGTTCGATGCGATGGAGGGATCGGGGCGGCTGATGGCGGAGCTGGCGTATGGGTCGGGGTTGCGGTTGATGGAATTGCTGCGGTTGCGAGTGCATCATCTCGATCTCGACCGGCAGCGGGTGGTGGTGGCCGCGGGGAAGGGCGACAAGGATCGGGTGACGGTGTTGCCGGAGGCGCTGGTGATGCCGTTGCGGCGGCAATTGGAGCGGTTGAGAAGTTTGTATGAGGCGGATCGCGCGGCGGGGCTGCCGGGGGTGTGGTTGCCGGAGAATGTGGCGAGAAAGTATCCCAAGGCGGGGGAGAGCTGGGAGTGGCAGTGGGTGTTTCCGTCGCGCGAGGTGAGCGAGGATCCGGGGAGCGGGGCGAAGCGGCGTCACCATCTTACGGATACAAGTTTCCAGCGAATTCTGAAGCGAGCGGCGCGGGCGGCGAAGATCGACAAGCGGGTGACGCCGCATGTGCTGCGGCATTCGTTTGCGACGCATCTCCTGGAGAGCGGAGTGGATATTCGGACCGTGCAGGATCTGCTGGGGCACCAGAGCGTGGAGACGACGCAGATTTATACGCACGTGATGGAGCGGCCGGGGTTGGGCGTGCGGAGTCCGATGGATTTTCTGAAGGGGTGAGCGGCGACGAAAAGGCGATAGGCGCAAGCGCGGGAGATGGGGAATTTAAGATTCGAGATCTGAAATTTGAGAATCTCCGAACGCCCGGTTGGAAAAGGAAAAAGCTTCGCCCGGTGACTTCCGGCGGGTGGGGCGGGGGCACGGAAGAAGGTTTGGCGAAAAGAGTGGGGCATGTGGAGTAGGAAGATTACGTATTTTTGCGATGGGGCGGTGCGGGCGTGGATGTTTCTTGTCCGAAAAATAAAAAACGCCTGCTGAAAAGCAGGCGTGGGTGAATACGCGGCGGCGCGCGGTTCGATTCGGAGGGAAATTCAGGCGGACGTCGGGAGCGGCCGCGCTTCGCTGCGTTTGAGAAACGCCGATGTGATGAGCGCGATGACGGCGCCTTGGAAGATCGACATGAAGAACGCGAACACGGCTTGGAGCGCGGGGTGCATCATTTTTCGCGAGAGGTTCTCGGCGTTTTCGATTTGGGCGCTGCTCATGCCCATGCCTTCCCACTGCGCGATTTGGGCCTGGATGATCACGTCGGTCATGTCGGGGTTGATGACGGTGACGTAAATGATGTGTCCGATCGCGCCGAAAAGGGCGGCGAAGAGTGCCACGAGGAGGCCGGCGCCGAGGGCGCGCCCGTAACCGAAGGGTTCGCTGGCGGGGATTTCGGCGCGACGGGCTTTGGTGCCGAGTGCGATGCCGGCGATGGAGACGGCGAGGCTGCCGATCCAGGCAATCAATTGGCCGGGCTGGAGTTTTTCGACGTCGGAATGAAAACCGAGGAAGAACAGAAGCGTGGCGAGGAGCAGATTTGCGAAGGCAATGACGAAGCCGTAGGTGAGGTAGATTTTCATGGGGCGGCGTCAGCTTGAGGGATGGAGCGATGAAAACAACCGCGGCGTGGAAATTACGCGACGCGGCGTGCGCAAGCGGCCGCGCGTGGCCGCGCGACTCGCGTCGGGTGGGTGTTTATTGATTGTCGCCGTCGAGGACGCGGCCGAGTCCGCCGAGGATCGAGCCTTCGCCGCGACCGCCGCGGCCGGTTTGGGGAGCGGCGGCGATGATGCGGCCGGCGAGGCGGGAGAACGGCAGCGATTGCAGCCAGACTTTACCGGGGCCGCGGAGGGTGGCGAAGAAGAGACCTTCGCCGCCGAAGAGGGCGGTTTTGATGCCGCCGACGAACTGGATGTCGTAGTCGACGGTGCGTTGGAAGGCGACGATGCAACCGGTGTCGACGCGCAGGGTTTCGCCGGGGGCGAGTTCGCGTTCATAGAGCGTGCCGCCGGCGTGGACGAAGGCCCAGCCGTCGCCGGTGAGGCGTTGCATGATGAAGCCCTCGCCGCCGAAGAGGCCGGCGCCGAGACGTTTTTGGAAAGCGATGCCGACGCTCACGCCCTTGGCGGCGCAGAGGAAGGAATCTTTTTGCGCGATGAGTTCGCCGCCGAGGTCGGCGAGGTGGACGGGCACGATCTTGCCCGGGTAAGGGGCGCCGAAGGCGACGCGTTTTTTGCCGGCGCCCTGGTTTTGGAAGACCGTCATGAAAAGCGATTCGCCGGTGAGCAGGCGTTTGCCGGCGCCGAGGAGCGCGCCCATGAAGCCGGAGTTTTGCTGCGAGCCGTCGCCGAAGATGGTCTGCATGGCGATGCCGTCGTCCATGAACATCATCCCGCCGGCTTCGGCGACGACCGCTTCGGAGGGGTCGAGCTCGATTTCGACGAACTGCATGTCGTCGCCGTGGATTTTGTAGTCAATGACGTGCATCGAATTCATGGGCGTGGGGACGAGGAGCGCGGGAAATGAAGTTCGCGGGTGAGAGCGTGACGAGGTGGATTTTGTTTCTTGAGAGCGGCGATGCGATCAGGCGGCGAGGCGCAGCGGGTTCACGCGGCGCGAGGCGGGGGTGCACGCGAGCGTCGGCGTGGCGATGCGGGAGCGCGGCGTGTAGTCGGCGGCGGCGATGGCGCCGAGAAACGCGAGCGCGGTGAAGCTGAAGGCGCCGAGCGCGATGTGGCCGGTGAGGAGGGACAGCGCGGCGGCGAGGGAGGCGGCGATCGCGATGTGGAGGAGGACGGAGGCGAGTTTCATGAGACGAGGTGGAGGATGTGTTCTTGTTTTAGTGGTGCGCGAAGAACACGGGCTCGTTTCGAAAAGTTGCAGGAAAGCGAAGCGAATCGCGGGCGCGTTTCGCGGGCGGTCGCCGCCACGGTGAGGTTGACCGTTTGCGCTCGTGGCTGCGTCAGTCTTTCAGCAGGCGGAGGAGGCGGGTGTCGCCGTCGTTGGGCGCGGGAGGGAGGCCGGCGAGGGCGCAGAGGAGATTGTAGACGTGGACGTTTTCGAAGGCGTCGAGGGGCTCGCGGAGAGTTTTGATCGAGGGACCGTGCGCGAGGAAGAGGCCGTGCATGCTGCGGAGTGCGGGATCGAAGCCGTGGTCGCCTTTGTTGAAGCGGCCGGACCAGGCGGCGAGGCGAGGGCGCGAGTAGATTTCCCAGCCTTCGTCGGGGAGGATCCAAACGGGGGGATTGCGGGGGTTCGCGGGATCGATGTGGAGGTGGGCGGGGAGGTCTTCGATGCGGTAGGCGCGGGCGTGGGGGAGGGAGGCGAAGGCGGCGAGGAGTTGGTCGACGCTGCCGCGGAGGGGGCGGAGGCCGGCGACGGGGCCGTCGAAATCGATTTGGACGTCTTCGAGGGCGATGTAGTCGTCGAAGTGGATCACGCGCTCGCGGCTGATCGGGGTCATGCCGTGGTCGGCGACGATGACGAGGTTGACCTCGAGGTTGGCGGCGGCGATGGCGTCGAGGAGTTGGGCGAGTTGGGTGTCGAGAAGCTGGATGGCTTCGGCGAGTTCGGGGGATTCGGGGCCGTAGCGGTGGCCGTAGCCGTTGGCTTCTTCGAAGTAGAAGGCGATGACGCGGGGGCGTTCAGCGGCGGGGAGCGCGAGCCAGGAGCGGAATTCGGCGAAGCGGGTGTCGAAGGTGATGCGAGGGTCGAAGGTGCCCCAGAAGGACGGGCGAAGGCCTTGGATTTTGGCTTCGCTGCCGGGCCAGAAGCCGACGGCGGCGGGGACGCCGGATTTTTCGGCGGTGACCCAGATGGGCTCGCCGCCCCACCAGATGCTTTCGGTGACGTCCTTGCCGGGGCCCGCGAGGAAGAAGCGGCCGAGCGTGGGGTCGAAGAGCCGGTTGTTGATGATGCCGTGGTGCGAAGGATAGAGGCCGGTGACGACGGAGTAGTGATTGGGGAAGGTGTTGGAGGGAAAAACAGGAATGAGGCCGCGGGAGGTGGCGCCGTGGTCGCGGAGCCGGCGGAGGTTGGGGGCTTGGTCGGCGTAGAGGTCGAGATAGTCCCAGCGAAAGCCGTCCATCGCCACGAGCAGGAGGAGCGGGGTGGGGCGGCTGGCGGCGGGCGACGACGGGTGCGTGCAGCCGGGCTGAAGCGCGACGGCGAGAAGAAGGAGAGCGTGGAATGCGGAGAAGACGCGGAGGCGGGTCATCGGTGAAGCGTGACGAGCGTGGCGCCCCAGGAGCCGGAGTGTTCGTCGCCGAGGCGGAAGGAGGCGACGAAGGGCGAGCGTTGGAGGAGGGCGTGCACGGTGGTGCGGAGCGTGCCGGTGCCTTTGCCGTGAATGATGCGGATTTCGCGCAGGCCGCGCGCGGCGCATTCGGCGAGATAGGCGGGGATGAGTTCGCCGAGGTCTTGCGGGCGAAACGTATGAAGATCGAGCTCGCCGGTAATCGGGAGCGGCACGGGGGCGTCGGGATTTTCCGGCGGGTTCACGTGCCAGGCGGCGGGGGCGAGTGGGGCGGGTTCGCGGGTGCTGGAGTGGGCGAAGCGGGCGTGATGGGCGGGCCGTCGGTGGAGGTGGTCGCGGCGGGGGCGGGCGCGGAGGAAGTCGCGGGCGTGGCGGCGCCGGGGAGCGCGGGGGGCGGAACGGCGGATTTGGTTTTGGCGCGGGGTTTGTCTTGGACGGCTTCCTCGATGGTGGCGCGGACGTCGGGCACGTCGGGGACTTCGTCGATGGCGCGCTTGATCTCGCGCTCGACCTCGTTGGCGGCCTTTTTGAACTGGCTGATGGTTTTGCCGAGTTTCTTGGCCATCTGCGGCATTTGATCACCGCCGAAGAGGAGGAGGACGACGAAAAGGATGAGCATCATCTCTCCGCCGCCGATATCGGTCAGGAAGGCGAAGGAGGTGAGATCGAGAGTCATGGAGCGGGCACCGTTGAGGCGAAGAAGGGGAGAGGCAAACGCGGTTTTTGCGGATTGGTTGCGAGGGGTTATTTGAGGGAGAGCGTGACGGTGAAACGGTGGGATTCGCGAGGCGGGACGAGGTCGAGGCCGCGTTGGTGTTCGGGGGCGTTGGGCGGGCCCATCCAGGGTTCGACGCAGTAGAACGGGGCGGTGGCGTCGGGGGACCAGGTGACGAAGGCGGCGTCGGGCGGAGGGGTTTTTGTCGTGCCGAGTTGGATACGGACGTGTTCGCGGCGTTTCGGGTGGCCGAAGGTGGCGGTGTTGGACTTGAGGCGGGTGTGGATCGTGTCGAGGAGATCGGGGTTAGCGAGGGATTCGGTGGAGGCGAGCGTGGGGCCGGGAACGAGGGCGCCGTCGGGGGCGTGGTTGAGGCGTTCGGTCGCGGAGAGATCGATGGCGTAGTCGGCGCGCGAGGCGTTTTCGTGCCAGGGAAGCGTGAAGTAGAAGTGGTGGCCGGCGGACCACGGGATGGGGACGCGGCCGAGGTTTTTCAGGGTGAGTTCGCAGGCGAGGCCGAGGGCGTCGAACAGGTAGGTGACGTTGAATTCGTAGTCGTAGGGGTAGGCGACGCGGTCGTCGGCGGTGGGGATGAGTTGCGCGGAGAAACCGCGGGCGTCGGCCCAGAGGAGCTTGAACTCGCCCTGGCGGGCGAAGCCGTGCTGGGGCATCGGGCGGCGGATGCCGTCGGGGGCGCGCCAGAAACCCTGGTCGCCGCGGTCGAAGGTGCGGCCGCAGAACGGAAAGAGGATGGGATTGCCGCCGCGGACTTTGGCGATGTTGGCGAAGTCGGCGTCTTCGGGCCAGTGGATGACGTCGCGCACGGAGCCGTCGCCGTGGGTGACGTGCCAATGAAGCAGGCGCGCGCCGCGAGCGGGAAGCGCGAGAAAGGTCGAGGGTCCGACTCGCCAGCGGGAGAGGGTCTGGCCTTGAAATTCGACGGTCTCCATGGGGGCGACGATTCGCGGGGGAGCGGCGTGCGCCAAGGATTTTATGGAAACGCTGAAGTGAATTCGATGGAGCGGTGGCTTGCGCTGGGAGATTGCGGGAGTTTTAAGTTCCGGCGATATGCGCGCGCGGCGACCCCAGCTTGTCGGGCTGTTTCTTGTTTGGTGCTTGCTTCGGAGTCTCGCATGGGCGGGTGAGCCGCCGGCGGCGGGCGAACCTGTGGCGAAGGAAGCGGCGACGGAGGAGTTGGCGGCGACGGAGGTGAAGCGCGTGCACGTGATCCCGGTGCAGAAGCAGATCGGGTCGGCGGTGCTTTATGTGGTGCGGCGCGGAATCAAGGAGGCGATCGAGCAGAAGGCGGACGCGGTTATCCTGAATATGGATACGCCGGGGGGCGCGTTGAACAGCACGTTCGAGATCATGGAGGCGATCGCGCGGTTTCCGGGCATCACGATCACGTATGTGAATTCGGAGGCGATTTCGGCGGGGGCGTTTATTTCGGCGACGACAAATGAAATCTGGTTCGCGCCGGATGGAATTATTGGAGCGGCGGCGCCGGTGTCGATGGGCGGGCAGGATGTGGAGGCGACAATGCGGATGAAGATCGTCAGCTATCTAAAGGCGCGCGTGCGTTCGATGAGCGAAGGGAAGGGATATCGCGGCGACGTGATTTCGGCGATGATCGATCCGGATCACGAGTTGAAGATCGGCGAGACGGTGATCAAAGGGAAAGGCGAGTTGTTGTCGCTGACGGCGAGCGAGGCGGCGAAGATGTATGGCGAGCCGCCGCAGGCGTTGTTGTCGGCGGGGACGGCGAAGAGTTTGGAGGATTTGATCGCGCAGCGGTTTGGCGAGGCGCAGCCGGCGGTGACGCGGCTGGAGACGACGTGGTCGGAGGAAGCGGCGGCCTGGTTGAATGCGATCACGCCGGTGCTGCTCGGACTGGGGATGCTGGCGCTGTTCATCGAGTTCAAGACGCCGGGGTTTGGGATTTTCGGAATCGTGGGAATCGCGTGCCTGGCGATTGTGTTTTTGGGCAATTACGTGGCGGGGTTGTCGGGGCACGAGCCGATGCTGGTGTTTGGGCTGGGGCTGTTGTTGGTGGCGGTGGAGTTGTTTTTCGTGCCGGGGGTGTTCGTGATCGCGCTGTCGGGACTCGCGCTGATGCTCGGGGCGCTGGTGTGGTCGATGATGGATTCGTGGCCGAAGGAGGCGGTGCCGGTGGCGTGGTCGTCGGAGCTGTTGGTGACGCCGCTGGCGAATTTGTCGCTGGGGATTTTGATCGCGGTGGGATTGGGCGTGGCGCTGGCGAAGTTTTTGCCGCGGAGTGTTTTTCTGGATCGGCTGGTGTTGGGAACGGCGATCGGGGGGACGACGACGATGGAAGAAGCGTCCGCGGGTGAAGTCGTGGATGAGTTGATCGGGGCGCGCGGGGTGGCGGTGAGTGCGTTGCGACCGGGCGGTGAAGTGGAGATCGCGGGGCGGCGCTATGAGGCGCAGGTGGAGGTGGGAAGTGTGGAGTATGGCGAGAGCGTGGTGGTGCGGAGGCGCACGGCATTTGGGCTTATTGTCGAAAGGGCGGAGTCATGACGGCGATCGTGCTGTTGCTGGCGCTGGGAATTGCGCTCGTGTTGCTCGAGGTGATCGTGCCGGGCGGGGTGCTGGGGGTGTTGGGCGTGCTCGCGATGCTGGGCGGGTGCGTGCTGGCGTTTTTTGATTTGGGCGCGCAGGGCGGGTGGATCGCGACGGCGGCGGCGATTGGGGCACTCGGAATGTCGCTGTTTATTGAATTTAAAGTGCTACCGCGGACGCGTTGGGGGAAGAAGCTGTTTCTCGATCGTGCGATCGAGGGAGCGAGTCATGAAAAACCGGCGGAAGATGCGGTCGTGGGGAAGACGGGCGAGGCGGTGACCACGATGGCGCCGAGCGGTTATGTGGCGATCGAGGGCAAGCGGTATGAGGCGGTGTCGCAGTCGGGATTGATTGCGAAAGGCGCGGCGGTGCGCGTGGTGGGCGTGAACAATTTTCATCTAATCGTCGCACAACTCTGAAATTTATGAACCTATCCCTGATTCT
>Ga0065721_10052953_pt1 | contig 10828 bp, 9 predicted proteins | sample Mesricmetagenome_FD_59108 | JGI IMG/M metagenome (GOLD analysis project Ga0065721, IMG submission 59108) | Mesophilic microbial community from rice straw/compost enrichment Sample: eDNA_1 v2 (version 2) | ecosystem: Engineered > Solid waste > Grass > Composting > Bioreactor | place: USA: Davis...
AGACCGTGCTCCTCGGCCAAAGGGATGAACACCGCCGGGGATATGAACTGCCCGGGTCCAACCTGCCAGCGCGCCAGGGCTTCGACGCCCGCCAGACGCCCCAGCTGCAAATCCAGCTTGGGCTGAAAGTGGGCTGTGATGGCCCTCTGCTCCAGTGCCAGTTGCAATTGGCGTACTTCCGGTTGCTGGATCTCCACGGTGGTGGCGGGGACAGCGTCCGATCTCTGGAATTTCTCCAGGGCCAGACCCAGATCCTGGGGTGCCAGGGGTTTGCGGAAGGCGCCCAGCAGCGGAAACCCCAAGGCGTCCACCATGGTGGCCACGGCGCTGATGAGGGCGTGGTCGGCGCTGCTGAGAATGATCACGGCGGGTCGGATCTGCAGCTCGTGCAGATGTTGCAACAGCTCTATGCCATCCATACCCGGCAGTTCCAGGTCGAGCAGCAGTAGCTGGGGGGGGCGCTCCAGGCTGCGCACCAGATCCAGGGCGCGCAGGCCGTCGCTGCTGGTGTACAGCTGGTGCAGGCCGAAGGTGCGCAGCCAGTTGCACAGATTCGCCCTTTGCAGGGCGCTGTCCTCCACCACCAGTGCGTTCAGCCCGTTCATCCTGTCGTTCAGGGGAATCAGCATGGTCGCTGCGTCCGCTCAGGTGTCTCGGTCAACCGAGGCCACCGATGTCATCGCGACTTCTGATCGATCGCTCAGGGCGCTTCTGTGCGGCCTGACTGGCGACTGTGTCCGTCAGGAAAAAGGCCATGGCCTCCCGCAAGCGCAGCGCCTGTCCGCTCATTTCCTCCGCGGTGGCGGAGAGCTGCTCGGACGCCGAGGCGTTGGTCTGGGTGCTTCTGGCGAGTTCCGACATGGCCAGATTGATCTGATCCAGTCCTCCGCGCTGCTCCAGGGAGGCCGCGGCAATTTCCTTCACCAGTTCAGCGGTCTTACCTATGGCGGGCACCATGGAGCCCAGCAATGTGCCGGCGCGCTCGGCGGTCTGCACGCTGGTGCCGGCGAGCGTGCCTATCTCCTGGGCGGCGGCCTGGGAGCGCTCCGCCAACTGGCGCACTTCCGCAGCCACTACAGCAAAGCCGCGCCCGTGGGCGCCGGCCCGCGCCGCCTCTATGGCGGCGTTGAGAGCCAGCATATTGGTCTGATAGGCGATCTCGTCGATGATGCCGACCTTCTCGGCTATGGATTTCATGGCCGCCACGGTTTTTTGTACCGCTTCACCCCCCTCGGTGGCGTCGCTGGCGCAGCGGGTGGCCATGGTTTCCGTGGCGCTGGCATTGTCGGCATTGCTGGCCACGGTTGCGGAAATCTGTTCCATGGCGGCGCTGGTTTCTTCCACACTGGCGGCCTGTCCCGTGGCGTTCTGACTGAGGGTGGACGATGAGGCTGAGACCTCCTCGGACGCGGATGCCAAAGCCTCAGCCGAGGCGGACACGCCGCTGATCACGTCCTTCAGCTGGGTCACCATTTCTGCCATGGCGGCCAACAGACTTTGATTGTCGTTCTTGCGCAGCTGGATCTGCACGCGCAGGTCGCCACTGGCGATACGGCGCACCATCTCTCTGGCGTAGGAGGGTTCGCCACCCAATTGCCGGGTGATGCTGCGGGTGATGAGTACACCGAAGATCACTGCCAGCGCTATGGCGGCGCCGATCATCACCAGCATCACCCGCCGCATTTGCGCCACAGTGTCGACCGCCGATTGATTGGCGATTTCCGCCTGCTTGCGGTTTTCATCCAGCAGTTCACCAAAAATCTCTTCCAGGTCATAGCTGGTAAGGCGCAATGCGTCGTCGCTGAGTTTTCCGGCTTCGGTGCTGCGGCCGGCTTCCACCAGATCGAACAATTGCCCCACCAGGCCGTTGAATTTCTCCAGCTCCTGACGCAAGCGGCGGTAGAGTTCCGCCTCCTTGTCGCTGAGCTGGGTGGCGGCGTATGCCGTGAAACCGGCTTCCATCTGCACCATATGCGTGGTCTTGATGCGTCCGCGGGTGGCGCGGGCGGCCTCTATGGTCTGCATGGGTGCCCGGGTGGCGGCCCGGGAGTACACCAGATAGCGGCTATAAGCATTGGCCAGATCATCCATGGCGCGCACATTGTCCCGGTACATATGGTCCATGAGTCCGCCCACATGGAGCAGATTCGTCAGGCCGTAGGATCCGACACCTGTGGTGATCAGTGCGAGCAGAATGAAGGTGGTCAGCAGTTTTTGTGCGAGGGAAAGTCGGGCGAACCAGTTCATGAAGGCCTCACGGATTCCAGATGCTCTTCATGGAAGGCTTGGTATAGGTCGAGTTGTTCAACAGTCTTTTGCACCAGACTGTTGGCGTAGCAGAAGAACACCGTGTCGCAGTTGTGGCGCAGATTGAGCAGTACCTGCAGGCCGGCGCTGTCGAGGGCGGTGATCTGGTCCAATTCGACCAGAATAGCGGTGGTCTAGCCCTTGAGGGACAAGAGGGTGCGGTGCAGATCTGCCGCCTGATAGAGGGTGCAGGGACCTCTCAAGCAGACACGCACCAAATGCTCTTGCGCGTGTATATCAACGTTCATCGGGCAATCTCCTTAGCACCGGTATCAAAGATGTCAGTTGCAGGACGGTGACAAAGCCTGCGGTAGGAAGCGTCGGACCCAGCAGGAGCAGACAAAGGGTATTGATGGCTGCCATCAGCAGGGCGATAGAGCAGTTCCCGGAATCTAGGCGCATTCGAATTACCACTTGGTCGGGAAAACACCCGCTTGCCTAAGTTTGGCCGGCAGTGGTGAAAGTGGTTAGGGTAGAAATACTCAGAGGGATTGGGTGGAGTTGCCTAGGACGTCAGCGCCCGCTCCAAAGTCGCGCATGAGCTCCAATGCGGATCGGGCGCGCAGTTTCAGCATCAGACGCGCCCGGTGGTTTTCCACGGTGCGCACGCTCAGGTTCAGCTGTCGGGCGATTTCCTTGCTCGCTAGGCCGCGCACCACGGCTTCGAAAACTTCCCGCTCCTTGGCGGTCAACATGGCCAGACGCGCCTCCTGCGCCGAATGTTGCAGGCGTCTCTGGTGCTGGATGCGGCTGAAGTTTAGAGCGGCCTGGACTTTCTCCAGAAATTGGTGACCGCTGAAGGGCTTTTCCACAAAATCGAATACACCCTGTTTCATGGCCTCCACCGCCATGGCGACTTCGGCGAAACCGGTCACCAGTATCAGCGGTGGGGGGAACGCATAGGTGGTTTGCAACTGTTTGTGCAATTGCAGACCGCTGACGCCGGGCATGCGCATATCCGATACCACGCATTCGCAGGGCCCCAGCTGGTAAGCCCGCAAAAATGCCTCGGCATTATCAAATCCCACTGCCTGCGCACCCACTGTTCTGATGAGCGTGCAGAACATCTCCAACATCAGGTCGTCGTCATCCACCAGGTATACCCGGGGAGGGATGTCGGCAAGGTTCTGCATGGGTGGAAACTATCCTTGAGCGGTTGGCCTGCTGGAAGTCTAGCAGAGCACCTGCGACCGCGAGGTCTCCTCATCAGGCCGATAGACCCAACCATCGCCGCGCCGCTTCCATTCGTCGCAATACCAGCCATTCGCTTAACAGGATTACTACCAGAGAAATGGCCAGCAGCGGCAGCACCAGAGACAGGGCCAAAATCACACCGGCTACCACACGGCCGGCATTGCTTTGGGGTAGGGGCGGTGGAGCGCCGAGGATTCCGGCGGGTTTGCGGCGGCGCCAGAGGATGAATCCGCTGATGCTCATCAATATCAAGCTGAACGTGGTGAACAATCCCAGCAATTGGTTGAACCAGCCGAACAATTGACCTTCGTGGGCGGCTATGCCTGTGCCTATGACGCGGTCCAGAAGTTTTTTCTCGGCGAAAGTCGCAGTTCTCAGCACCTCGCCAGTGTCGCCATCCAGCCAGGCTTCGGCGCGCTGCGGGCGGTTCTGGGTCTGGGATTTCAGCACCCAGTTGCCGCTATTGTCCGCAGTGGGGGAGAGTTCGGCGGGCGGAGCGAAATTGAGTGTCTGGGCGTTTTGCACCACTGTTTCCGACAGATAAACCTTCCAGGTGGAATGCTGTGCGTGGGGATTCTCGAAACTGTGCAATGACCAGTCCGCTTGCGCCATCTGGTGATGCTCGTGAGGGTTGTCCCGCTGGCGCAGCTCCTTGAGCGCACCGCCCCACACCAGTGCCCAGGGCAGGCCGCTGATCAACAAAAACAAAGTGAAACCCGCCACCCAGAAACCGGTGGCTGCGTGAAGGTCGCGCCAGAACAGCCGTTTGCCACCGCGCAAGCGCGGATAGAGCACCCCGGCGAGTCCCTGCGCATTGCGCGGCCACCACAGATACAAACCGGTCAGCACCAGCACTATGGCCCAGCAGCCGGCGAGCTCCACCAGAATCGAGCCCGCATCACCGGCCAGCAATTCCCCGTGAAAACGTTTGACCAGCTGCATCAACTCCGTTTGCGTATCTTGCGCATGCAGAATTTCCAAAGTGTGTGGATGCACGAAAACCTTTTGGGTGGTTCCCTGATGCGTCAGTGTGACTGCCACAGCGTCCGTGGGCGATTGCGGCAGGCGGTAATGGACAAATTGCCCGCCGGGCAAAAAATCCATTGCCGCTTGTATGTGCTCAGCAGCAGGAGCGCGCGGTCCCGATACGGATAAATTGCGATAGGGCGATTCCTGCCAGGCGTCCACCTGGGGTTTGAAAAGATAAATGGCGCCGGAGACGGCCAGGGTGAGCACAAAAGGAATACAAAAAATCCCCGCATAGAAATGCCAGCGCCAGAGGGTGCGGTAGAGGAAAGCGGGGGAGGGTGTGTTCATTTTTGTTTGGCTTCTCCAGATTTATTGGGTGGCATATTTCGCTAAGGGGCGGGCTGTGGGGTTTATCCCGGATGGCACCAGATACTCCAAGATCACCCCCTCCCAACCGCCCGTTGGAAAGGGGGAGGGACAGAATGTGCCACCCTCAAATACCGCCTCAAAAACCCCAATCCACCGAAAAATAAACCGTCCTTGCCGGCCAAGGATGGGCCACGTAGGAAATCTCGTCGGTTAGGTTGTCCACCCCGGCGCTGATTTTCCAATGGTGGTCAAATCTGTAACTCGTTCTGCAACCCAAACGTGTGTAACCATCCTGGGCGCCATACACCTGCTCGCGGGTATCCAGATTGTCCGCGCGGCCGTAGCTTTTAGTGGCGTACTGCGCATTGGCCGACAGGTCCCAGCGATCGCTGATGTGATAAGTCGCAAGCAGATTTCCGCGCCATTTTGGCATTCGCGGTGGCACCTTGCCTTCCAGTGCCGGATTTGCGCGGTTTTTGATGATCTCCGATTCCATATAGGTCAGATTGAAGCGCACGTCGAGCCGGTCGATGATTAAATCCTGGGCGTTGATGATCCACTCCACGCCCAGGGTTTCCACTTCATCTATGGGAAAAAAAGTGGTGATGGATTGGCCGCTGCCGCTGTACTGGGTGCTGGTCTGATTTTCGATCACATTTTGGATGGTCTCGTGAAACAGATTCACGCGCACATAACCGGATTCCAGTGCGTGTTCCAACAACAAATTCTGGTGCAAACCATCCTCCGGCTGCAGGGTGGGGTCGGAGGTAGTGCTCTGGTTGACCGCCTGATAGCGGCTGAAAAGTTCTTCCACTATGGGAAATCTATAGGCCCTGGCCAGGGAGTAGCGCACCATCCAATCCTCGTCCGGTTTATAGCCCAGGGCGAATTTGGGGGAGAATTTTTTCTGGCTCTGGCCGGGCACAGGGTAGCGCACCCGTTCCTGCTCTGAGGTTGCCGTATCGCCTGCCCAGTAATAGCCGTCGCGGCTTTTCCAAAATTCCATGCGGCCGCCCAGAGACAGATCCCAGTGCCGATTCACATCCCAGTTCAGCTGCAAAAAAAAGGCATTCAAACGGGTTTTGCCGCCGCTGTGGCTGGTTTTTTCATCGCGGCTCGCGCTGGTGTAATCGCCGGAATCAAAACCTCGCAAATTCAAGCTGTAAGCTTCGCCGCGCAGGCCGCTGATCAGATTCAGCCCGTCCAAACCAAAGTCGCGCACGGATAATTTGATATCCGCGGTTTTCCAGCCGGTGTTCTCGAAATCATGGACCGAACCCGCCGGGTTGTAGGCGGGATCGCGGGGATTGCGGTCGGAGTTGCGGGTTTCGTCTTCCAGAATGGCGAAGCGGTTGAGATTGGCTTCCAGGTTCGCTTGCGATCCCAGATCGCCTTTCAATCGCAGACCGCTGGACAGGCTGCGCCGGTCCTGTTCGTTGATGGCAAATCGGTTGGCGGGAATGGTGAATGTGTTGCCGGATTGCGTGACCGCGCCGCGCCAGACGGTTTCCCCCGCCTCGTTGCGCAGATAGGAATTGGGAGCATCTGTAAGCGCTGCGCGATCCTCATAGGCGATGTTGAGCAGTGTTTGCCAGTCGCCGAAGTCATAGCCCAGTTTGAGTTTGAGGTTATCGGTGGTGTTGCGCACCACTCCTGTGTCTCCGTAAACCAGGGCTTTAGTGTTCAGCTCCGTAAAATCGTCCAGGCCGCCACTGACCGGCACAGGATTGTCCGGTATTTGGGCAGAGTCACCCGGAGTGCTGCCGTAATGGAAGGTCTGCGGCTGGGCGTCGTTTTCCAGTCGGTTGTAGGAGGCATAGAGACTGAGGTTGCCGATCTTATCCCCGTAGGAGATAAACGCCTTGTGACCGTTCAATGTACGGTCGAATCCGTAGGCGGAAAAATCCTGGAAGAAATAGCTGGCGTCCAGATGGGCTTCGCGGGTCTGGGGGATGGCGGTTTCGATCAGCACCACACCGCCCATGGCGTTGCCGCTGTGCTCTGCCGAAAAAGGTCCGTAGATCACTTCCACTTGTGCGATTTCACTGGCGGACACCAGAGTCCAGCGCGGCGCACCGCTCCAGCGCGACTGCAGGAAATAATGCAGGGGCACACCGTCTGCGAACACCATGGAGCGCGAGGTCTGGAACATGTTGGATCCGCGCATACCGAGCGTGCCATTGGCATCTCCGATGAAGCGCCGGCGTATGACCAGGCTGGGTTCGAATTTCACCAGATCCTCGGTGGTGGCCACGTTGATGGCCGCCATATCCTCGGGCAGCAGAACGCTGGTGGGATTGGTATAGCCCGCCTGGTCGCTCTGCTTTTTGTCGCCCCAGACCATGACTTCTTCAGGGGCGGACTTGTTTTCTGCGGCGTGGTTGGCATGACTCGGATCGCACAGACTGAGTGCAAGAGCGGCTAACCCGCAGGCGCGCAAAATTGAAACCATGGGGCAAATACTTTTGATTGGAAAGGTACAGGATCGAGCGGGGGCACACTTTAGTCGCAGCGGCACGCGAGTCAATGCGGCAAATTGTCGCAGGGGGGCAGGTTGGTATCCACAATTTCATCACTCGTGGATTTTGCGGTTATGCTTAAACGCGAAGCATCAAGCGCTTCTTCCCTTAATAATTAATTGACCCAAGGATCTCTATGTTGCTTACCAATCTGGAAACCGTTCCCGGTCGTCGCATCGTCGCTCACTACGGACTGGTTCAGGGCAGTACCGTGCGCGCCAAACATGTGGGGCGGGACATAATGGCGTCGTTCAAAAATGTGTTCGGCGGTGAATTGAAGGGGTACACCGAATTGCTCAACGAATCCCGCGATGAGGCCATTGAGCGAATGATCGCCCAGGCCAAAGCCATGGGGGCAAACGCGGTGTTGAATGTCCGCTTTTCCACCAGCTCCGTGGCCCAGGGGGCGGCAGAGCTGTTCGTCTACGGCAGTGCCGTGCTGCTGGAGGGCTGACAGTGGAAATATTCTGGGCCCAATGGTTCGGTCCCCTGTTTGTGGGGACCTGTTTGTTGGCAGTGGGATTTTTTGTGGGGCGCCACCTGGAAAAACGCCACTACGCCAGCATACTCGCACGCGAAACCGCACCTGGGCAGGTTCTGGTGTTTGCCGCGCGCCAGCCGCCGGAGTCGGACCCGCCGCCGGAGACCCGTCTGGTGAGTGGCTCCGTGGTGATTTCCGCCGACTATTTCAAACGCTTCATCGCCGGTCTGCGTATGTTGGTGGGTGGGCGGCTCAACACCTATGAATCCCTGCTCGACCGCGCCCGGCGGGAAGCGCTGCTGCGCATGCGGGAGCAGGCCAAGTCCCTGGGTGCGACCCAGATCTTCAATGTGAAGCTGGAGACCATGTCCATTGCCGGACATACCCCCAACAGTGTGGCCTGTCTGGAAGTGCTGGCTTATGGCACTGCGCTGATTCCCAGGAGTTGAAGCATGCACTACGAGAACCGCCAGCCGCCCGAGGGCATCAATGTGGTGGCCCACGGCTGGAAAAAGGATTTCATTTTGCTGGTGGTGGGCTTTTTCGCGTCGGTGGCGCTGCTGTGCTGGCTGCTCCTGCTGACCATGGCCTGGGTGGCCAAGTGGACGCCTTTCTCCTGGGAGCACAAGCTGGCGCATACTTGGTTTACCCCTCAACAGGATGAGCGCACCCTCTATCTGAAGAATCTGGCGGAAGCCCTGGGTCAGGCGGGTGGTCTGTCTCCGGAAGTGACGGTCACCGTGCATTACTCGCCTGGTACGGCTACCAATGCCTTCGCCACCCTGGGCGGCAATATTCTGGTATTGGAGGGGTTATTGAAGAATCTGACCTCGGAACAGGGCCTGGCTTTCGTCCTGGCCCACGAAATTGCCCATGTGCACCATAGGGATCCGGTGCGGGCGGTGGTTCGGGGACTGAGCCTTTCCGTCGTGAGCGGTCTGATCTTTGGCAAGACGGACCTGGCGAATCTGGCGGGTATGGGAGGCAATCTGGTGTTGCTGGACTATTCGCGCCAACAGGAAATGGAGGCGGACATATGGGCGCTGCGGGCGGTGCAGCGCCACTACGGCCATGTGGCCGGCGCCGATGAACTCTTTCTGGCTCTGTTGCAGCAGACGCCAGAGGATTGGGAGGTTCCGGAATGGCTGGCTTCCCACCCCGAGCTGCGCAACCGGATCCGGTACCTGGGCGAACTGGCTCGGGAGAATGGCTTCCTCACCGAGGGTGAGCGCGCGCCTCTGCCGGAATTTTTGACTCGGGAAGATCTTTGAACCCTATGCGTCGGCTATAGCGGGTGGAAAAACCTGTCGGAGCGCGGAATGTGGTAGTTGTCGTAATCGAAGGACAAAACCACACTGCGGGAGCGGCCGACAATCTCATTGCGTGGAACGAATCCGATCACACGCGAGTCGGCGCTCTGGTCTCGATTGTCGCCCAGTGCCAAGTAATACCCTTCGGGTACCAGGGTGGGGGCGAAGCTGGAGAGTGCTGAGCCATAGGGACTGACTCTGATGGTGTGTTTCACCCCCAGCAGATTTTCCACGCGTTCGACAACCTCGGCGGTGACCTCCATATCGCGATAGTCCAACGGCTGGCCATTGATATGCAGGACATTGTCGATCATCTCGACTCGGTCGCCTGGGACACCGACCACCCGCTTCACCAGCCGTTTTTCCGCCGCAGCGGAGTCGAAAACGATGATATCGCCGCGGACGGGGTCGGCCATTTTGTAAAGGGATACATGGGTGAAGGGCACCCTGATGTCATAAGCCATTTTATTCACCAGTATGCGGTCACCTTCCAAAATCGTCGGTTTCATGGAGCCGGTCGGCACCTCATTCCAATCCGCCACGGCGCTTCTGAAGATCAACATCAGCAGGATGAATAAGAGTAAGGAGCGGTTTTCCTGAAGGGTTTTGGCAAGCCAATTTTTCATGGGGGATCCTCGCTGTGTCCGGGCATGGATGGCCGAATGTGGGTGGTAGTCCCTCAGACAGCAAAACACGCACTGAACTCCCCGGGAGATCTCCGCTCATATTAGCCCTGCAAGGTTCCCGCCCGCGCCGGATCCGGCGTTTTTAGGCTTGGACATTGCTGTTACAATGCGCGCCTTCGCGCCGAACCCCGCCATCCAATTAGGGCAAATTTCGACCATGAATCGTATGTTTCTGCAGAGCCTTCCTCTGGTTGCGCTCCTTTTCATCGCCGCCACGGCCGCCGCCAATGTAGCGCCCCGCATCATCCCCGCACCGCCGCAAATCGCCGCCAACGCCTATCTGCTGATGGACGCTGCAACGGGTGAAATATTGATCGAGGAAAAGGCAGATGAACCCCTGCCACCTGCGAGTCTGACCAAGATGCTGACCGCTTACATAGTCTCCGAGGAGATTCAGCGCGGCAAACTCAAAGAGACGGATACAGTGCTGATCAGCGAGGACGCCTGGCGCAGGGGCGGCACCAAAAGCGGTGGTTCCACCATGTTCCTTCAGGTGGGCACCCGTGTGCCGGTTATTGAATTGTTGAAGGGTGTGATCATCCAGTCCGGCAATGACGCCTCCATCGCATTGGCGGAGCACCTAGCCGGCAGTGAAGCGGCCTTTGCCGATGTCATGAACCAGTATGCCCAGTTGCTCGGGATGCGCTCATCCCACTTCGTCAATGCCACTGGCTGGCCGGCTGAAGGCCATGTCACCACCGCCCGCGATCTGGCGACCCTGGCCAAGGCGGTGATCAACGATCATCCCGATCATTACCCTATCTACAAAGAGAAATATTTCACCTATAACGGCATCAACCAGCCGAACCGCAACCTTCTGCTGCACCGGGATCCCACAGTGGACGGTTTGAAGACCGGGCACACAGAAGAAGCGGGCTATTGCCTGGTGGCCTCCGCCCAGCGCCAGGGGATGCGTCTGATATCCGTGGTACTCGGCGCCCGCTCTGAGGCAGTGCGGGCTGAGGAATCCCAGAAACTGCTGGCTTACGGCTT
>Ga0065721_10052948_pt1 | contig 10827 bp, 13 predicted proteins | sample Mesricmetagenome_FD_59108 | JGI IMG/M metagenome (GOLD analysis project Ga0065721, IMG submission 59108) | Mesophilic microbial community from rice straw/compost enrichment Sample: eDNA_1 v2 (version 2) | ecosystem: Engineered > Solid waste > Grass > Composting > Bioreactor | place: USA: Davis...
TCGCCTTCAAGGGATCATGAAACGAGGGATTTTGAATTGGCTTGTTGAGCCATAACCGGGGAATAGACGGTGCCAGATCTGTCCTGCCCGGCCCGTGCGCAGGCTTGCATCGCTCTGCGCGGATGAATGAGGAGTGTCGGGGAAAATCTTTTGAAAACTGGTGCTGCGAGAGAGGATTGAACTCTCGACCTCTCCCTTACCAAGGAGAATGGGGGTGTCCTGTAAAGTGTTCATCCTAACGCCTTTTTAGCTTTGGCGGGAACTGCTTCCCCCAGATTTCCCCCAGCGTCGCTCCAAGGCAGGGCGTTTATGCTCTCGGCATGTGTCTCGACATTGGCGTGAGCGTAGCGCATCACCATTGCAAGGGTCTTCCATCCTCCAAGCTCTTTCAGCTTCGTGAAGTCCCGGTTTGCCTGATAGTGCCACGTCGCCCATGTGTGGCGGCAGACATGCGGCGTCACGTCAGTTTTCAGCACCGGCTTCTTGTCCTTCACGACGGGCTGGCCGTCCTCTCCCACAACAGGCCAGCATAGCCCAGCACGTTTGCACGCCCCGAAGAATGCGCTTCCGATGCGCGTCCCTGCGGATGTGTCCGCATTGTCGTTCTGGTTCGGTCGCTCGTAGGGGACGCCCTCATGCGTCAGGAACACCGCGCCTGTGCAGCGGTTAGACCTGCGTAGTTCCGCTATCACGCGAGGGTGCAGGGGAACGCTGCGAGGCTCCCCGTTCTTCGTCTTGGGGAACGTGACCTGCTTCATGTTCAGATCGACATGGGACCAGTCCAGCCACAGGGCTTCGCCCACCCGCGCCCCGGTGTAGATCATGAACACGACGAGGGGGCGCAGGTGGTGAGCACAGGCCGCTATCAGCCTTTCGGCCTCGGCGGGTCTCAACCATCGCAGCTTGCCGGGCGGCTGTCCCGGACGCTTCAAGGTGGGAACTGGGCACCAGCCTTTTCGTGCCGCATGGCGAAGAATGGCGGCCATAGGACCGTAAACTTGCCGGTTCCGGGTCGCAGGTCCGGCCTTGGGGAACAGCTTCTTCGCTGCCACGTCTATGGCGTCCTGTTCGATGTCTCGAAGAAGCGTGGTGCCGAAATGATCGACGAGGGGACGGAGGAACCTCATTTCGCCTCCGTTTCCGTTCCTGCCGCCGTGTTCAACATAGTCGAGCGCGGCCACAGCAAAGGTGACGGTGGCCTTCTTGCCGTAGATACTCTCCGTCAGGAGTTCGTTTTCCCTTTGGATGCGGAGGGCTTCGGCTGCTTCTTTGTTAGAAGTCCCTGTAGTTTCTTCAATGCGAATGCCCCGGACGGTGCCACGAATGATCCAGTTGGGGCTTTTGGGCCTGCGAACGATTGTGAGTGCCATGACGGCAACGCCTCATACAAACGGTTGATGTCTTCGAGCGAAAAGACCACGGTGCGGCCCATTTTCTTGCCGATGCCGTGCTCCTTCGCGACGTTCAAAAGGGTTGCTTGGGAGACTGGAAACGTCCCGTCTGCCACAAGTTGCTTGGCCGTCCTGAACTTTGGCCCCCTGACGATGACGCTAAGCCCCATCAGCCTTGACCTTCGGGCTCGGCGCGGGGCTGGCTTCGTCCGCCTGCCTCGCGGCTCGGAGGATTTGCACGAGTTCGGAGGTCATGGACCGTCCGTTGCGCTCTGCACGTGCGGCCAGCCACGCTTTCAGATCGGGAGGGGTTCGGAAGATAGTTTTCGGCTGTTTTGATACGTTCATCGGCCTTGTCTCCGAGTAGTTTTGTATGCCACAAAGGCATACGCTATTCAGATTGACCCGTAAGTCAAATTGCCCGCTGAGTGTCATCAGGTGAGATTATGGGAAGACCGCCGAGCCCGGACAAAGAGAGGTTCATCGTCCGCCTGCCGGACGGCATGAGGGATCAGATCAGGGCGGCTGCGCACGCCAATAACAGGACGATGACAGCCGAGATCGTCGCCCGGCTTCGATGGTCATTCGAGGCGGCACCGGATGCGGTTCCGATCGACGTGCCCGTGGCATCAGGTGTCGAACAGCGTCTTCAATCGCTGGAGCAGAACTATGTGTCGCGAGAGGAGTTCGCGGATTTCAAGCTACTTGTGGAAGCCACCTTCCGTAAGAGATGAAACGGGTGGTGGTGAGGCTCCACTTGGGCTACCCTGGTATGGTCACGAGGGGGAAGCGTTTTGTCGGATAAAGAAGAACTTTCGATTGAGAGACTTTTGGCCGAGGCGACCGAGTTCGCTGAGCTGGAAAGCAAGTATGATGAACCTGCCCTATTCGGGGTCACTGACGGAAAAGCTGTTGGCACCTATCTTGAACACAAGTTCACTTCTTATTTGATGGAACGCTACTCCTTTGGTGCTGGCAACTCCGCTTCCGGCATCGACATCCCTAGCCTCAACGTTGACATAAAGGTCACGAGTGTCAGGCAGCCGCAATCTTCGTGCCCCTACAAATCAGCCCGACAGAAAATCTATGGTCTCGGCTATCACCTTATCGTCTTCGTTTACGAGAAGACGGACGACCAAGAGGCGAGGACGGGCCGACTGAACATGATGCACACTATCTTTGTCGATAAGACCCGAACAGCCGACTATCAGATGACGCGGGGACTTCTGCAGATCATTCAGAACGATGGTAATGCCGAGGACATCGTTGCATTCATCCAAGACAAGAACCTGCCGGTTGACGACATTGAGGCGAACAACATAGCCGAGGCCGTCCTGAAAGCCCCCCCGCTCCAAGGCTATCTGACTATCTCGAACGCGCTGCAATGGCGGCTGCAATACGGACGCGTCATTGCCCAAGCGGGCAGTGTCGAAGGGATTTTTCGGGTGCGCTGATATGGCAGGACAAAAACAACGTGACGTTTGGCAATACGGCGATTTCCAGACGCCTGCGAACCTCGCGGGAGAGGTTTGCAGTCTTCTGTCTCGTAAGGGCATCAACCCCACGGCAGTCATCGAGCCAACTTGCGGGAAGGGTGCGTTCCTTGCAGCGGCCTCAGAGACGTTTACAACGGTTGATACTCTTTTGGGGGTGGAGATCAACGCAGACTACGCAAATGCTGCTCGCAATTTGGTCGGTGTCTCTGCCGTTGTCGAGCAAGGCGATTTTTTTGCGGTCGATTGGGAGCAGGTGCTCTCACGAAATGCTGGGCCGTGGCTGGTGCTGGGCAATCCACCGTGGGTCACAAATGCTGAACTTGGTGCGCTCAAAAGCTCCAACCTGCCCACGAAGAGCAACTTTCAGGGTCATATGGGACTGGACGCGATCACCGGAAAAGCCAACTTCGACATATCGGAATGGATGCTGCTTCGACAACTGGATTGGCTAAAGGCGCGGTCCGGCTGGATTGCGATGTTGGTGAAAACCTCTGTAGCTCGCAAAGTTTTGCGACAGGCGTGGCGCAAGTCAGAACCTGTTGGCCGAGCGTCTATCTACCAAATAGACGCCATGAAGCACTTCGGGGCGGCGGTGGACGCTTGCCTATTTGTTTTGCCCATCAACCGTGGAGAACAATCCGTCGACTGCGACGTGTACCCAAATCTACAGGCGGAGAAGCCGGTGTCCACGATAGGCTTCCATGAGGCAGCCTTGGTCTCGAACGTGGATACCTATCTTCGACATAAGGACTTGATCGGAACGAACCAAGCTTACGTTTGGCGGTCAGGCGTCAAGCACGACTGTTCCAAGATCATGGAGCTTACCAAGGTTTCAGGCGACGTGTTCTCGAACGGATTTGGTGAGAAGGTGAGCTTGGAATGCGACATTGTTTTCCCGCTATTGAAAAGCTCTGATGTTGCGAAAGGTCGCACTGAAACTGACCGCTACATGATCGTGACGCAGCGCGAAATCGGCGAAGATACCGCACCCCTTGAGGCAAGAGTGCCACGAACTTGGAAGTATCTTCTCGACCATGCCGATGTGTTGGACGCGAGAGGAAGTGTGATCTATCGGGGTAAATCCCGCTTCTCAGTTTTTGGCGTCGGCTCCTATACCTATGCCCCTTGGAAAGTCGCGATTTCAGGGTTCTACAAGTCGGTGAACTTTATGAAGGTCGGACCGCAAGGGGACAAACCGGTTGTGTTCGATGACACGGTATACTTCCTGCCTTGTTACTCGGAGGCGGAGGCCGATTTTGTCATGGCGCTCGTTAAATCCGGACCCTATCGCGAACTGATTGCGTCCATCATATTTTCCGACGAGAAGCGTCCTGTGACCGCTGAGTTGCTGAAACGAATTTCCCTAGAGAAAGTGGCAGATGTCCTTGGGATGTCGGAACAGTATGCCGCGTTTACGGGACATGCTGTTAAGCCGCAGCTCAAACTAGCTTTCGGCTGACGGCATCCCTGTTTGCTGAATGTTGAAGGCTTGCATCTTCAACATGCGGATGCTGTTGCGGGGGCGTTAGCCGTAGAAAGCTGCCGGGGGACAAAATCCGCCGACCCGGCTGGCTACCTGCCACTGCTTTTATGAGGGCAACGGCTGAGGCTTCCAAAATCCGCATGCAGCCGGAATGGTGATGCTGCCCGCAGCGCATTTCTGGGCTACTAAAATAGAAGTGTTTCGGAGGTTGGAACCTCGAGGGTTCACGCACCGGAGACGGCTACAAATCGCAGTGCACCTGATGCTCATCGCCGAGGGCCATATTGCCTCGCCACGTGCAGTCAGGCTTGTCCTTCCGGGTGACTTGGACGGTCACAGGCCCCGGCTCGACAGCAAAGACCTCAGCGTCACGATCACGGGCGCGGTTACGCTGATTGTTGATGTGGATCATGTAGTCGCGGGGCGGAACCGGCGACACGATCACCGTGATACGCGGCAGTTTCCGCAACTGCATTGCCACTACTTCCCCGCTGAGTGCCTTCGACACAGCGTCCGTCTGAGCAGGACTGGAGAGGAAAAGCTCGGCCTCGCCCGTTTCCCACTTTCCAACCAGCCCGCTCGGGGTGGTGGCGATATAGGCTCCCTCGGAAATTGATCGGGCAAATTGGGCAGCATCAACCGGCTCGATGCCAGCAGCGATTATCTCACTGCCGAATTGAAGCGCGACAGCTTCCAGCGCCACTCTACGCGCCGAAGGGAGAACGACTACGTTTGATGTGTCAGACACTGGGCGACCGCGTTGTCTATAGAAAGCTCCACTTCTTGCGCCCAAGCGTTCGCGAGGCTACCGACAATCGCTACTGCCAAGGGCAAAACTGCCCGCATTTTCATCCTATCATCCTCCCTCAGATGACTTTCTTGACGTTGTTCAGGGAGAGCGCCGCGACGAGGACAGCGATTGCCACAATGCCGCCAATCAGGAACACGAAGTGAGACTGGTAGAGCCACTGAACGTCAGGCGACGCTATCAAGTTGTAGCACTCGTTGAACCACAGGTTTGCAAGCTGCAACTTCCACAGCACCCCATATCCGGCAGACTGTGCGAGTGCGACCAACGCCGCCAGCAGTATAGCCGCCGTCCACTCGGTGAGGCGAATGCCACTATGCAAACCTATCAGCAATGCTGCCCCGAGACTAACCAAGCTGGTCGATAGAGCTAGCGTGAGGTCGAGGATGCCGCTCAGGAACTCGGCTGTCTTTCCGAAGCGTTGTTCGTCCTCCGCCACCACGCATACGAGAGGCTCTGCCCAGCGGCCCCAAAACCAATAGGCAACACTGGCCACAACGATTACACCCAGAATGCAAGTTAGCTTGGACATTCCCCCGTCTCCCGTGCGCCAAGATTGGCGCACCCAGTCGGGGAGGACAAGCTCTTCCTCTCACCCGGCTTTTAGAGAACCGCTCCAGCCGCGTTGTTTGTGAACATGTCGCCGTCGCGGATGTAGCGATTGAGCATTGCGTCGGATGCGTGACCGGTCTGCTGGCGTATTTTCCATGCGCTTGCTCCCGCCATCGCCGCGCTGGTCGCGAGACCGGCTCGCAGGGAATGCCCCGAGTATCCGGTCGGATCGAAGCCGGCAGCCTCGGCGCGCTGCTTGACGATGACACAGACGGCCTCGCCCGACAGGCGCTGCTCGGCGACATGGCCGTGGCGGTTGATGCCACGAAACAAAGGGCCTGTCTCGATCTTCGCGTGCTCCAGCCAGTTGGTGAGTTGCTTGATCGGGCACCACTTCGACCTTCCGAACGGGATACCGATCTTGCGACCCGCGCCATTCTGGTCCGTTTTGGAGCGGCGCAAGGCGACGACGATGCCCTGCCTCACGTGCTCGATGTCAGCGACATCCAGTCCTCGAAGTTCACTTCTGCGGAACGCTCCGGCGAAGCCGAGGAGCAGAAGCGCCTTGTCCCGCATGTCCTTCATTCCGTCACCCATGCAGTCGAGCATTTGGAACAGGTCCTCGCGCAGGATCGGCTTCGCTTCCTTGCTCGCGGTGCCGAGGGTGCGCTTGATGCCACGTAGCGTGGCGCGGACCAGTTCCGACTTCGTGGGGTTGGCTGCGCCCATGGCGTCGTGCGCCTTGGACAGGCCCGTGACGCGCCGGAGGATGGTGGCCGTCTTGTAGCCGGTGGCAAGGTCGGCCAAGTATGAGGCGATGGTTTCTGCCGATGCGGGGATACTGCCTCCCCACGCCTCGAAGTGGGCGATGTCCTGCTGGTAGCCCTTCTTCGTGCCCTCGGACAGTGATGCGGCGATGAGGCGCTGCACGTCGCTCGGGAGGACGCTCGGTAACAGCTCGTCGGACTGGACAACGGACACAACGGTTTGACGCTCAGCGAACATCGGCGCGCTCCTCGTCAATCGTGGGTAGGTCGGCGCGGATCATGTCGAGAAAGGCGGCAGGGTCAGACAGCTTCATGCCGTGGTAGCCGCTGTCCGCGAGCCAGCGCAGCGTCATAGCACAGGGCCATATGACCCGCTGCCTGACCAGCCCGCCCTCGACCCGGAACAGTCCACCAGCCAGAACCGCCAGACGGCGCTCGGCAGGGACGTGCCTGCGGAGCCAGCTTCCGGTTGTGGTATTCCGTTTCAGGAACCGGGAGAGTGCCGACTTTCCTTCCCACGAGAACGCATCGTAACAGTAGGTCGGAACACCGTTGCGCCCGATCACGATGGCCGGGAAATCGTCGTCTTGTGTCGGAAGTCTCCCGGTCGGCATGGCGAGGGTCAGGAATGGCAACAGGACCGGGAGGGCTTCCCGCGTTCTCCGAAACCCCTGCTTGGCAAGTGCTACGATCTCGTCGTCAATCCCTGCATCGAGCATAGCGGCAAACGTTGCGGTGGCGTCTGCGGCTTTCCCCTCAAGCCTTCCGTTCCATCGCGCACCGGATGCTCGCAGGGCGCTCAGGGAAAGCCCCAGAAGGGCGCGGCGCTCCCGGATGCGGGAAAGGTGCTCCGACAGGTCATGGCCCGCCAGATCGGCTCTGGCGGCCTCAAGCTCGTGGTGGTGCGAAACCGCAATGAACAGGTCATCTGCGGCACGGCACTTCTTAGCCTTACACATGCGGGCAACGACCGCACCTGCAACGCGATGGTCCCCGCCAAACTGGTTGCGAAAGCCCTTGCTCGCCGTCGCGGCCATGACCAGCCTGACGCATTGGAGGTCCGCCAGCCCGATGTCCTCGACCGCTATCCCGGCCAACCGTCTCCAGAGCCGCGTCGCATCGTTGCGCAGCAGGGTCGCGGCGGCTCGGGTCGCCAACTCGACATCACCGCGCCGGATGCCCTTCTGCATCGCGCTCATGGCAACCCAAGGCGAGACGCGGAGCGGATCGACTGTCGGCACCCTGCTGTCGGACGCGAGCGGCAGAAGGGCTGGGTCAGCGGCAGTGAAAAGATCGTGATGCATGTCGGAACTCCCGAAGTCTTGGGAGGGCCGGACCTCGACCCCGCTCAAAGCGTGGGGAGCAATCCGACTACATGCGAACAAAAGAACCAGCGTCGCTGCGCTATGCGCTTGATTGGTTAACCTTGGGATCGACTTCCGCCACGGGCTGAACGCCTTGTGCCAGTGCCGTTTACGCGAACTTCACTCGCAGCGTGTCTTTCGTCAGACCAGCATAAACTTTCGGACACCGCCATGCGTCGAACAGCACCGCCACTTCTTGTCAGCACCAATCCCGCGAGCGCGCAACTTCTCCCGCGACGAGAGCTTCGGACACGGGAGGCGAGCGGCTATGACGAGCTGTTCGTGCAGGAGTTGGTCCACCATTGCCCGACGGTCTTGCCTGTGGGGGAGATCGAACCCGCCTTTTCGCCTGTCACCTCGGTGTGCATGGAACTCCCGCTGGCGTCGGGCTATCTGGACAACCTGCTGGTTACGCCACGCGGCGATCTTGTCGCGGTCGAGTGCAAGCTGTGGCGAAACGTCGAAGCCCGACGCGAGGTCATTGCGCAGATAATCGACTATGCCAAGGATCTACAGGCGCTCACCTATGACGGGCTGGAGACGGCCATACGGCAGGCTCGAAACGAGCCTGACTTCAAGCTGTATGCTCACGCCTGCGTTGGCGACGAAGAACCCGAACCGCAGCTAGACGAGACACGCTTCGTAGACGCCGTGAGTAGAAATCTACGTCGTGGACGCTGCCTGCTTGTCATCGTTGGGGATGGCATCACTGAAAATGTCGAAGGACTGACCGAGTTCCTGCAACAGCACGCGGGGTTGCATTTCGCACTCGTGCTCGTGCAGCTATCCGTCCACGACCTGCCGGGAACAGAGCAGCGTATCGTGATCCCGTCGATCCCCCTGCGCACAACGAACATAGTGCGTGGCATCGTGCAGGTTGATGATGGCCGCGTGACTATCCTTCCCCCGCCGCCCACCACAAGGTCGTCAAAGCCCACGACACTCTCAGAGGAGGAGATGTTCGCCGCGCTCGATGCGCAGGTGCCCGGAACGTCTGATCGCCTCCTAGCCTTCCTGACTGCTTGTGAGGACCTGCAAGTTCGCTGGGAAGTGAAGAAGACCTTGATCATTCGCATGACGGTCGGGGAGTTCAAGGTGCTCGCGTTTGTGATCAACGCCAACGGCACCGTCGATATGGGCTACACCTACAACATCAAGCACCTGACCCGTGGCTTCGTGCAGAAGGTGGTGGAGGCTGTTCCGGGAACCATCTTCCGGGAGACGCCGAAGACCGCATACGCCAAGAAGACCGATGGAACGTTCCTGACTGTCTGGGACCTGCTCGACAACACGGCTGGCATTCGTGCGGCGCTCGAAGAGCTAAATCAGAAGCTGCTGGAGGCCGACGCCGAAGGTGAAGATTGATGAGCATGCCGATCGCCCTGTGAAATTGATTTCACACCGGAGGCAGTCGATTTCGCTTGGTCTATCCCGAACGGCAGCACCTACTCCTGCACGCTGCCGCCATCCGAGGAATGTCGCTCGTGAAAGCGCCTGTCTTCCATAGGACCGGGACACGATGCACAAGGTCGTGCCTATCGCGGGTAAGCTCTTGTTCTCCGATGGGTCGAGTGCTTCCACTTACCATCAAAGCTCGTTTCATCCGAGATGTCGCTTTCAGTCTCGACCTGTCTCCGCTACGTCCCTGCGTCGTCCGCGAACCTAGGGGGCTTTGGGGGTGAGGAGGCCGACCCAACGGGGAGGCGGGGAGCGTAGCGACCCTTCTTCCCGTATTCTGATTTCATGGCGGTGATCAGTTCCCGTGAGCCGCAGGCAAGGCGGGAACTTAGATCAATACCTATGTCTCTTTCTTTTTATCCTCCCGAGAAATATAGGTATTAATCTAAATGTATATATCTCAATTTTCTATATACTGGAGAAGAAACAAACCGACATTGCGCTACCAACCCCTCATTTCAGGTGCTTCCACAGGCCGGGGTTAAGGGCTTTGAAGCTATCGGGTGGGTGTTTCCCCGTCTTGGCGTAGCGGTCTTGATAGAAGGTCTGCGCCACTTCCAGCGCCACTTTCCAGTAAAGGCGGATGGTCGGAATGTGCGGGTAGTCATAGATGAGAGCGCGAGGTGATTGTCCCGCAGCACGTTCACGCGCCTGCACGTACTTCACCCCCGTCATGAACTCCTGCCAGTTGTCGAGCACGATTTCAAAGATTTCCACCTGAGCCGTGTCCGGCCATAGCTTCGACAGCCATACGAAGCAGCCAAACTCCCGTCCGTCTTCCCTGAGGTCGGTTCGCAGGTTCTCCAGTAAGCTGGCAACCTTTTCCATCTTGTCGAGGGCTTCTTTCTGGACGGTTGGGTCGGGGGTTTTGAGGGCTAGTTTTTCCAACGCCGTCTTTTCGGTCTCCAGTTCCTCCCTGCGCTTGGGGATGGCAACTTCCAGCCACTTCCGCCAGACCGTCCGCATTCGTTTTGCATAAGTACGCGGCGTCGGCTTTTCCCCCGGCTGCGCGATGCGAGCCAGCACCACCTTGCCAACGCTTTTGATGATGGTGGTGTCGGTGACAAACGGCGGCTTCTTCAAAGCGCGCTCGACGGTCTTGGTGCTTCCCGCACCTATCGCCAACGCACGCTCCCGATGCGACTTCCGGCACCAAAGCTGTCCATCAAACTCATACGGATCATCTGCGATGCTGGCCTTGATTACGTGGAGCAAGGAGATTTCTGACGGCGTCGCCTTCTCGCAAAGGTCTGTCACGGACGCTTCCCCGGACCAGACAAGCGAACAAGCGTGGAACACCGTCCCCCGATTTTCCCCCAATGTTCGGGGGAAAGTGGGGGAAACGTCACGTTTCGTTCTTGGGGGAAAGGGGAGTGCTTGGTCTTGATCCCCTTGAAATATAAGGGGAAACTGGTGCTGCGAGAGAGGATTGAACTCTCGACCTCTCCCTTACCAAGGGAGTGCTCTACCACTGAGCTACCGCAGCCCGGATGCAGTCAGGTCGAGGA
>Ga0065721_10052955_pt1 | contig 10826 bp, 8 predicted proteins | sample Mesricmetagenome_FD_59108 | JGI IMG/M metagenome (GOLD analysis project Ga0065721, IMG submission 59108) | Mesophilic microbial community from rice straw/compost enrichment Sample: eDNA_1 v2 (version 2) | ecosystem: Engineered > Solid waste > Grass > Composting > Bioreactor | place: USA: Davis...
CCGCGGCCCCTGCCCCGGTGCAGTACGCCGCCGCGCCGGCCGCAGCGCCCGTCGCCGCAGCCCCCGCCGCCGCGCCTGCGGCCGAGGCCGCTGCAGAGCCCCAGCGCAAGGGCGACGTGGTTAACTCGCCCATGGTCGGCACCGTCTACCTGCAGCCCCAGCCAGGCGCGCCGGCCTTTGTCAATGTCGGCGACACCGTCACCGCCGGTCAGACGCTCCTGATCGTCGAGGCCATGAAGACCATGAACCCGATCCCCTCGCCCCGGGCCGGCAAGGTCGTCGAGATCATCGTGCAGGACGCTCAGCCGGTCGAGTTCGGCGAGCCGCTGATCGTCATCGAGTAGGTCGATGTTCGACAAGATCCTTATCGCCAATCGCGGCGAGATCGCCCTGCGGGTGCACCGCGCCTGCAAGGAAATGGGCATCTCGACCGTCGCGGTCCATTCCGAGGCCGACACCGGCGCCATGTGGGTGCGGCTGGCCGACGAAAGCGTCTGCATCGGACCGCCCGCAGCCGGCAAAAGCTATCTCAACATCCCGTCGATCATCGCGGCGGCCGAGATCACCGGCGCCCAGGCGATCCATCCCGGCTACGGCTTCCTCTCCGAGAACGCCCGCTTCGCCGAGATCGTGACGGCGCACGGCTTCACCTTCATCGGCCCGACGGCCGAGCACATCAAGATGATGGGCGACAAGATCACCGCCAAGCAGGCGGTGAAGGACGCCGGGATCCCGGTCGTGCCCGGTTCGGACGGCGCGGTGACCACCGAGGAAGAGGCCTTCGAAGCCGCCAAGAAGATCGGCTTCCCCGTCCTCATCAAGGCCGCCGCCGGCGGCGGCGGGCGCGGCATGAAGGTCGCTCAGACCGAAGATGACCTCGCCGAGGCGGTCGCCACCGCCCGCGCGGAAGCCAAGGCCGCCTTCGGCGACGATGCGGTCTATATGGAGCGCTATCTCCAGACACCGCGTCACATCGAGATCCAGGTCATCGCCGACAAGTTCGGCAATGTGTGCCATCTGGGGGAACGCGACTGCTCCCTGCAGCGCCGGCACCAGAAGGTGCTCGAGGAGGCGCCTTCGCCCGTGATCGACGCCGCCGCCCGCGCCAAGATCGGCAAGGTGGTCGTCGATGCGATCCGCGCGATCGGCTATCTCGGGGTCGGGACGATCGAGTTCCTCTACGAGAACGGCGAGTTCTTCTTCATCGAGATGAACACCCGCTTGCAGGTCGAGCATCCGGTCACCGAGGCCATCACCGGCATCGATCTGGTGCGCGAGCAGATCCGCATCGCCGCCGGCCTGCCGCTCTCCTTCACCCAGGAGGAGATCGTCTTCGAAGGCCACGCCATCGAGTGCCGGATCAACGCCGAGAACCCGAAGACCTTCGCGCCATCGCCCGGACTCGTGACCGACTTCCATGCCCCCGGTGGACTTGGCGTGCGCCTCGATTCGGCGCTCTACGCCGGCTATTCGATCCCGCCATACTACGACAGCCTCGTGGGCAAGCTCATCGTCCACGGGCGAGACCGCGCCGAGTGCATCGCCCGCGTCAATCGCTGCCTGGCCGAAATGGTCGTCGGCGGCGTCGAGACCTCCATCCCGCTCTTCCAGGAACTGCTGCAGCAGCCGGACATCATCGCCGGCGACTACAACATCCACTGGCTCGAGCGCTGGATGAAAGCCCAGCAGGAAGCCTGATCACGACCCTCCCCCTCGGTGGAGGTGGATCGCGGGAGAGGGAGGGGAGCGGCCGCCCAGCGGTGGCATGCCCCATCCCCCGACCGCGCGATCTCCGCTAACCTTCGGCCATGAAACGCTTCGGTCCCAGCGAGCTCCTGGAGTGCTACGCCCGCGGGGTCTTTCCCATGGCCGACGCGCGGGACGACGACCGTATCTTCCTGATCGATCCGGAAAAGCGCGGCGTGATCCCCCTCGAGGCGTTTCACGTCCCCCGAAGACTAGCCCGGACCGTCCGCGCCGATCCCTTCGAGATCCGTATCGACAGCGCCTTCCGCCAGGTGGTGCTCGAATGCGCCGCCCCCAAGCCGGGCCGCACCGAAACCTGGATCAACGGCGTCATCGAGGACCTTTACGGCCAGCTCTTCGATATCGGCCACGCCCACAGCGTCGAATGCTGGCGCGAGGGCGAGCTGGTCGGCGGCCTCTATGGCGTCTCGCTAGGCTCGGCCTTCTTCGGCGAGAGCATGTTCAGCCGCCGCACGGATGCGTCGAAGGTGGCGCTGGTCCACCTGGTCGCCCGCCTCAAGGCAGACGGCTTCGTCCTGCTCGACGCGCAATTCATCACCGATCACTTGGCGACCTTGGGCGCGGTCGAGATTCCCCGCGCCGAGTATCACCGCCGCCTGGCCCGCGCCCTAGAGGTCGACGCGCGTTTTCAGCGTGAGGCGGTCGGACCGGGCGCAGCGGCCCTGCAGGTGATCAGCCAGGCGTCATAGATCGGATGCTCGAGCGGATTGAGCCCCGGCGATGAAGCGTACATCCAGCCGCGGAACGCCTGTCGCGGGGGCGGCGTCGGCTTGCCTGGCGCAGCGCGCGGCTGGGACTCCACCGTCACGTGCGCGATCGAGTCCTCCACCGCCTCATCACCGGCCGACCGCTCGCAGGCCCGGACCGTGAAGACGAGGTTCTTGTAGCGGATCGGCTGTCCCACGGGCGCTGCGAACCGCATGGACTCGGCCGAGATCTTGTCCAGCGCCTGGATCACCGCGACGTCGTAGCGGGCACGCTTGATGACCTGCTCGGCGGGCTTTGCCGCGACCTGCTCCTTCGGCGGGGGCGCGGGCGCGACCTCTTCGGCCTTGATGGGAGGCGCGGCCACGGGCGGCGGCGGGGCGACCTGGGTCGGAGGCGCCTCCTCGGCGGCTGGGGGCGCTGCGGGCGGCGGCGGCGATATCTGCTGAGGGGCGGTCTGTGCGGGCCCAGGCGGCTGAGCGGGCGGAGCCTGCTGCGCCGTCGCACCTCCGTTGGGAGCCTGCCCGGCCGTAGGCGCCGGCTGGGCCGTCACCACGCCCGCGCTGACGATCGCGCCAAGACCGGCCAGTCCGGCGGTCGCCCATCCTCGCATGGCCCGGGCGCCCTGCATGCCTATTCCGGCTGCCAGGCCTCGTAATCGCCCGCGGCCTTCTGGCGCTCGCCGCCGCGCGCGATCGAGCCCTTCGGCCGCCATGCGTGAACCGTGCCGGTCAGGTTGGGGATATGGTCCTTTTCCCACGGCTGACGCTTCAGCGGCGCCACGGTCGGCGGCTCGTCGAAGGTGTAGTGCAGCCAGCCGTGCCAATCGGGCGGCACCTTCGAGGCTTCGGCGTAGCCGTTATAGACCACCCAGCGGCGCTTGCGGCCCTTGTCGTACGAGTCGCGGTCGTCCCGGGCTTCGTAATAGCTGTTCCCCAGCTCGTCCTTGCCGACGAGGACGCCCCGGCGAACCGTATTGCGGATGCCGATGGTGGCGCCGTTCCACCAGGTGAAGATGTTCTTGAGCACGTTACGGGATTCCGGAGAGACTGGACGCGGCCGGACTATAGGCGCCGAGCCCCTCAGCGTCCAGCGGACGTGAGAGCCGCAATATGTTGGGGATAGAAGCCCCTCAGACCGCAACATCTATTGCCGATGCCGCTCCGCCTCCCCTAGACTCGCATCTCGGGAGAACCGGACATGCGTATCGAGGCGGCGAGTATCGAACTGCGGACGCTTGAGCGGCCCGCGAGCGTGACCGAGGTGCTGGCGCCCGCCGCCTGGCCTGACGCACGCGTGGAGGCGTGGCTCGACTGGCTGGAGGAGGAAAACGACCTGCCGGCCGCGGTCGCGCGCTTCGCCGAAGACCTCATCCGCCATGGCGACAACCGGCATCTCTTCGAGACGGCCCGGGCCCGCGCGGCCTTCCGTCGCGATCTCGCCGCGGCCATGCTCGCCGGCCAGATCGCCTTCAGCGGACCACGCCTGACGCCCGCGCCGGCGGTGGTCGAGGCGCCGAGCGTTCCCGCCGCCCTGGCGAACCTGCGCACCCGCCATCGGCGTCGGGCCATGGCGCGCGCGGCCGCCCGGGAGATCGGCGCCCGCCTCCAGGGGGTGATGGACAGCATCCTGCGCTGCGAGGGCGACCCGGCCGCCTGCGCCGACATCCGCGCCAACGCCAATCTCGCCCGCAGCGCCGAGGCGGCCCGTCAGGCGGGTGCGACCGACGCCATGATCCTCGACGCCATCGCCCTGGCCAAGACGGGTGAGACGGAGTGGGGCGAGGTGACCCCGGACCTTTCCGACGGCGACTCCCTCAGCCTCGTCTGCCTCGCCGCCGGCGAGCCGGACAAGGCCCTCGCCGCCGCGTCGTGGGAGACGAGCGCGCTCGCCGTGGCCTTCACCGCCGAGGCGGCCCGCAGCGTCGCGCGCACCTGGCCCGGCGCCCGGGGCGCCATCAACCTGCTCTCCTTCGGCGCGGGCGCACGGTTCGACTCCGAAGGCTTCGCCGCCACGATCGCCCTGCTCGCCCAGGCGCTCGCCGCCCTCGCCGGGGACGAACCGGTCCAGCTTGGCCTCGCCGGCGTCGCCGACTGGCTGGTCGCCCAGGGCCTCGCCTATGACAGCGAGGCCGGCCGCACCGCCGTTCGCGATCTCTATCGGCACGCCGCCTCGGCGTGCGTGGCCTCGGGCGCGCGGCTGAACGGCGGCCTCGCGGTGTTCGACGATCCGGAACTCGCCCTGCGGCTCGGCGGCGCCAGCGCCTCGGCCGCGCCATGGCTCGGCCCGGTCACCCTCGCGCAGACCGAGGACGGGGTGCTCACCCGGGTGCTTTCGGAACCCGCGCTGCTGGGTCTTGCGGCCGTCGGCGCCGATCAGGCTAAGGCCCGCGCCTGGCTGCTCGGCGGCGGCGACCTCTCAGAGGCGCCAGGGCTCGATCACGCCGCCCTCAACGCCCGCGGCTTCACCGAACACGAGATCGCCCAGGCCGAGGCCGCCCTGCCCTTCTCCTCGAGCCTCGCCGAGGCGTTCGCCGGCATTGATCCCGGCTTCCTCTGCGACGTCCTCGGCGCCAGCGAGGCCGACCTCGCCGATCCGAACTTCGACGTCCTCAAGCACGCCGGCTTCTCCGCGAGCGAGATCGCGCAGGCCGAGGCCTACGCCCTGGGCTCGGGTTTGCTGGCCGAGGCCGATTTTCTGGAGCCCGCCCAGGCCGCGGTCTTCCACACGGCCGACGAGCTCGGTCCCGAGCCCTATTTCGCGACCCTGGCGACCATCGCCCACGCCCTCGCCGTTCCGCCCATGGCCGATGTCGAGCTCGAATGGGACACCGCGCCGGCCGATGCGGAGGAGATCATCGCGCTCGCCGCCCGGCTCGCCGTGCCGGCCATCCGGGTGCGCCGCGCCGCCCCGCCTGCGGGCCTGCGCCTGGACCTGCCCCGAACCGAAGCCTCGCCGCGCGCGGCCCGCGAGCCTGAACCTGAGCCGGCGGCCGCCCCGCCGCAGGAGCGCATCGTCGAGCGGATCGTCGAACGCGACCGCACCCGTCGCAAACTGCCCGACCGCCGCAAGGGCTACATCCAGAAGGCCAGCGTCGGCGGCCACAAGGTCTATCTGCACACGGGCGAGTACGAGGACGGCGAACTCGGCGAGATCTTCATCGACATGCACAAGGAAGGCGCCGCCTTCCGCTCGCTGATCAACAACTTCGCCATCGCCATCTCCATCGGCCTGCAATACGGCGTGCCGCTGGAGGAGTTCGTGGACGCCTTCGTCTTCACTCGGTTCGAGCCGGCCGGCCCGGTCACCGGCAACGATTCGGTGAAGTCCGCGACCTCGATCCTCGACTATCTGTTCCGCGAGCTCGGCGTCTCCTATCTCGGCCGCTCCGATCTCGCCAATGCCGACCCCGACGAACTCGACGCCGACGGCCTTGGACGCGGCAAGGAAGACGAGCCGCAGCCCGCCAGCCACTTCATCTCCCGCGGCTTCGCTCGCGGCGCAGCGCCCGACAATCTCGTCTTCCTGCCCAGCGCCAAGGAGCGGACCCTCGCCGCCGAGGCGGACGTCTGCGCCGCCTGCGGCGACATCGCCGTCGTCCGCAAGGGGGCCAGCCTCATCTGCGAGACCTGCGGAACCCGCGCGGCCCAGCAAGGCGGCGACCTGGCGGGGTGACGCTGAGAAGATCAAGCGCCCCTTCCCCCCAAAGTCTGCGGGCGCCAAGGGGCCGAACATCTATGCCCTCAAACGGGCCGCTCGCCACAGCATGGCCAGGCGCCGCCCGTGAGCGGCCTAACCTTCTGAGAATTACGGCGATTTAAGTAGCGTCCACAGGCCCAAGAGCGCACATGCTCAGGTCATGGTCCAACAAGATCGGTTCTCGGGCTCGCGCATCGCGCCGCTTCTCGCCCTCGTCCTCTTCGCCGCCGCGCCGGGCTTGGCGAGCGCGAACATGGGCGACAAGGACGTGGCCCGCATGGTCTCGTTCGGCGGCGCCTGCGCAAAATGTGAGCTCTCCGGCCGCAAGCTCGCCGGGGCGCATTTCATGGGCGCCAATTTCGCCGAGTCCTCGCTCGTGGGTTCGGATCTTCGCGACGCCCGCTTCATGGGCGCCAACTTCTCTCGGGCGGACCTCTCGCGCGCCGACCTGTCCGACGCCCAGATGATCGGCGGCAACTTCGCCAGCGCCGTGCTGACCGACGCGCGCCTCCGCGACGTCGAGGCGCCGGGCGTCAATTTCGGTGGGGCCAACCTCGCCCGGGCCGATCTGCGCGATTCCCGCGCGACCGGCGCGAACTTCGCCCGCGCCAATCTCGCCAACGCCGTGCTGCAGGGCGCCGATCTCAACGCCGCCAACTTCAGCAAATCCAATGGTCGCAGCGCCAACTTCCGCGACGCCGACCTGACCGGCAGCAATCTCGGCTCCGGTATCTTCGACCACGCCTCGTTCCGCGACGCCGACCTGACGGCCGCCAATCTCGGCGGAGCAACCTTCGTCAATGCGGACTTCCGCGGCGCCAGCCTCACCTCGGCCAACATCGCCGGGGTCGACCTCTCGCGCGCCAAGGGATTGGAACAGGATCAGCTGGACGAGGCCTGCGCCAACGGCTCCACCCGCGTGCCCACGGGCCTGACGCCGAAGTCGTGCAGCGGCGGCCGCTTGAAGCCGCCTCCGCCGCCGCGCCCGCCTCCTCCTCCGCCCTCTCCCCGGCCACGCTACCTCGTCGCGACCGACTGAGCCCAAAAGCAAAGAAGCCTCCCTGACGGGAGGCTTCTCTCATTTCAGACCTTGATCGGGGCCACAGTCCGGATGTGCAGCTCCTTAAGCTGCTTCTCCGTCACCTCCGAGGGCGCGTTCATCAAGAGGTCCTGCCCCTGCTGGTTCAGCGGGAAGGCGATGACTTCGCGGATCGCGGTCTCGCCGGCCAGGAGCATGACGATGCGGTCGATGCCGGGCGCGAGACCGCCGTGCGGCGGCGCGCCATGACGGAAGGCGTTCAGCATGCCGCCGAACTGTTCCTCCACGATGTTCGCGCCATAGCCGGCGATTTCGAAGGCCTTCACCATCACCTCCGGCAGGTGGTTCCGGATCGCACCCGAACAGAGCTCATAGCCGTTGCAGACGATGTCGTACTGATAGGCCCGGATCGTCAGCGGATCCTGGTTCAGCAGTGCGTCGAGCCCGCCCTGCGGCATTGAGAACGGGTTGTGCGAGAAGTCGACCTTCTGCTCCTCCTCGCTCCACTCGAACATCGGGAAGTCGACGATCCAGCAGAACTTGAACTGGTCCTCGTCGATCAGCCCAAGGTCGGCCCCGACCTTCGTCCGCGCCAGGCCAGCGAACTTCACGAAGCCCTTCGGATCGCCCGCCACGAAGAAGGCCGCATCGCCCTTGCCGACGCCGATCTGGTCCATGAGCGCCTGGGTGGCGTCTGGCCCTAGGTTTTTGGCGATCGGTCCGCCCCAGCCGCCCTGGTCCTCGCTCCAGAAGATATAGCCGAGGCCCGGCTGCCCCTCGCCTTGCGCCCAGGAGTTCATGCGGTCGCAGAACGCGCGGCTGCCGCCCTTCGGCGCGGGGATCGCCCACACCGCGTTCTTCTCGTCCTCGAGAATACGCGCGAAGAGGCCGAAGCCACCGCCGCGGAATCGCTCGGAGACGTCCTGCATCACGATCGGGTTGCGCAGATCCGGCTTGTCGGTCCCATAGCGCGACATCGACTGGTTGAAGGTCAGGCGCTCGAAGCCCTTGTGCTCGATGACCTTGCCGAAGTCGTCCACATAGGACCGCACCTCGTCGATCGCCGAAACGCGCTTGCCTTCGCCGAACTCGGTGAAGACGCCGTGCATCACCGGCTCGATGGCCGCGAATACGTCATCTTGCGTGACGAAGCTCATCTCGACGTCGAGCTGATAGAACTCCAGGCTGCGATCGGCGCGCAGGTCCTCGTCGCGGAAACAGGGCGCGATCTGGAAATAGCGGTCGAAGCCCGACACCATCAGCAGCTGCTTGAACTGCTGAGGCGCCTGCGGCAGGGCGTAGAACTTGGTCGGATGCAGGCGCGAGGGCACCAGGAAGTCGCGCGCGCCTTCCGGCGACGAAGCCGTCAGGATCGGCGTCTGGTACTCCAGGAAGCCCTGCTCGATCATCCGGTTGCGGATCGAGTGGATCACCTTGGACCGCAGCACGATGTTCCGGTGCAGGGTTTCGCGGCGCAGGTCGAGATAACGGTGCTTCAGCCGGATCTCTTCCGGATAGTCCGGCTCGCCAAAGACCGGCAGCGGCAGCTCGGCGGCTTCCGACAGCACCTCGACCGACCGCACGCGCACCTCGACCTCGCCCGTGGGCAGGTTGGGATTCACCGTTTCGGGGCTGCGCGCCACCACCTCACCGTCCACCCGGATCACGCTCTCGGCGCGCAGGCGCTCAATGACGTCGAAGCCGGGGGTCTCGGGGCTGATGACCAGTTGGGTGAGACCGTAATGGTCGCGCAGGTCCACGAAGACCAGCCCGCCATGATCGCGCTTGCGGTGGATCCAGCCGGAAAGGCGGACGGTCTTGCCCGTGTCGGCGGCGCGCAGGGCGCCCGCGGTATGGGTGCGGTAGGCGTGCATTGAGGAGTCGCTAAGGCTCTGAAAATCGAGCGCGGAAGGGCGCATGCGGAGGCCTGAAAGTCAACCATCGTACGTCATGGCCGGGCTTGTCCCGCCACCCAAGATCGCCAGGCTTAGCCGTATGGAGCCGATCCGTTCGGACACAGCCGTCTACATGATGGCCAGCCGCAAGCACGGCGCGCTCTATATCGGCGTCACCGGCGCTCTGATCCAGCGCATCAGCCAGCACCACGAAAGCCTAAGGCCTGGCTTCACTGCAAAGTACGGCGTGAAGCGCCTGGTCTGGTTCGAGCGTCACCACGGCGTCGCCACCCGCATCCAACGCGAGAAATCGCTGAAGAAGCAGCCACGCCAGTGGAAGATCAACCTTATCGAGCGCGACAATCCGAACTGGGACGACCTGTTCCCAGCCTTGCTCTGACCGAGATCATGGGTGGCCGGCGCAAGGCCGGCCAAGACGTCCCTGGGTTCCCTCCCCTACTTCGCCGGATCCACCAGCGCCTGATAGACCAGCGTCCGCGACAGCGCTCCGAGGTCCGGCCCTCCTGTCCCACCATAGCGCTGGATCATACCGACGAAGACCACGTCATTGGTCGGATCGGCCCAGAACCAGGTGCCAGCCGCGCCGCCCCAGCTCATCGTGCCCTTACCCTCCAGGCTCCCTGCCTTGCGCGGGTCATTGACGACCATGAAATCCAGGCCGAAGCCCACCGCCTGGTTGAAATTCGTCCCCACCGAGCCGTTCGACGACACCAGCGCCGCCTCCGGAATGGCGTTGGTCCCCATCAGCTCGACCGTGGCCGGCGAGAGGATCCGCGCCCCATCCAGCTCTCCGCCGTTAGCGATCATCTGGGCGAACCGCGCATAGTCCATGGTCGTGGAAACCAGCCCGCCGCCGCCGGACTCCATTCCGGGCTTCTGCGTGAAATCCTGCACCGGGAAGCCGAACAGCTGCTTGGCCTCGGCGATCTTCCCGGTCTTCGGATCGCCGATATAGACAGCCGAAAGCCGGCTCGCCTTGTCCGCCGGCGCATAGAAGGCCGTGTCCTTCATCTTCAGCGGCCTGAAGATGCGGCTCTCCATGAATTCGCCCAGGCTCTGGCCGGACAGCCGTTCCACGATCACGCCCTGCAGGTCGACGGCGACCGAATAGCTCCACTGCTGGCCGGGTTCGTAGAGCAGCGGAATGCCGGCGACCTTCTGCGTCATCTCGGCGAGACTGGCCGAACCCAGCACCCGCTGCTCGCGGAACATCACGTCGACCGGGTGCTTGTCGCTGAGCCCATAGCCGAAACCGGCCGTGTGGCTCATCAGCTCGCGCATCGTCGGCGGGCGCTTCACCGGCTCGAGGATCGGCTGCCCCTTGGCGTCGGTTCCCTTCCAGACTTTCAGGTCCTTCAGCTCCGGCAGATATCGCGTGATAGGGTCATCCAGACGCCAGCGCCCTTCCTCGAAGAGGATCATCATGGCCACGCCGGTCACCGGCTTGGTCATCGAATAGATGCGGAAGATGGTGTCCTTCTGCAGCGGCGCGCCGGTTTCCAGGTTCGCGTCGCCGTGGCTGCTGAACGAGACGATCTTGCCGTGCCGGGCCAGCAGCGTCTGCACGCCCGCCACCCGGCCGTCCGCCACCGCCTGCGCCATCGCCTTTTCAAGCCGCGTCAGCCGCTCGGCGTCGAACCCGACCGCTTCCGGATTGGCCGCGACGGCCAGCGCCGCCGCTGGCTCCTTGGCGAGGGCCG